>WNGJ01001466.1_pt1 | contig 38289 bp, 41 predicted proteins | sample 5400611 | NCBI WGS metagenome assembly WNGJ01 (sample SAMN13153375, study PRJNA577476) | soil metagenome | isolation source: 40 cm soil or saprolite under Garry oak tree replicate 1 | place: USA:California | collected 2016-06-15
TGGACCCACTTGACCTTGACACCGGCAGTCTTCGCGTTTTCGCGCGCTAGCTCCAAGGCTCTTGCGTCCACATCCACACCAACTACGTGTGCTGGGCTCATGAGTCCTGCTCCGATAGCCAATCGGCCCGTGCCGGTTCCGAGGTCTATGATTCGTCCTTCGAGATCGTCGTGTTCGAAGCCGGCCATGTAGAGTAGCTCGGCCGCGGCCTCCGCTGAGACCGGATACTGTTCCAGTCTGAGTTTTGGTGTTTCGAGGATCTTGAGTTTTGCTAATTGTATTTCTAGTTGGCGCTTGCTAGGCAGTTTTTTTTCTGCCAATTCTAGAGGCGGACAAGTCCGCGCTCTAGGAGTTGCTCCCATGTCCACGCGCCGATGGCTACCATGATCTCGTCTCTTGTGACGATGGGTTTTGAGAATCTCTCAGGATCGTCGAGCGCGAGTCTGGGACAAGCAGTGTCGACGAAGGCTTCGATGTCCGTGAAGTCAAGGAGTTTGTCAGGCACGACCTCGTCTGCGTAGAGGATGACCGCCTTCTTTCCGTTCTCCTCTAGCTGGTGTTGGATGTTGAGTGCAATTGTCGGGTTGGACTGACCGGGTTTCGTGGAGACAATTATTCCGAAGCTGTTGGCGTGTCGGGCTTTCTCGACCATAGCGTACCTCTGTCGGATGACCCTGGCCCGGTCCTGGTCGAGGAGGCGGACGGTTCCATCGTACGGGTCGGCTAGTATGGTTGGCTTCTGGACTGCTAGCGAGGCGCCGAGCGCGTGGAAGTAGCTTCCTATGATGAGGAACGAGTCTATCTCGGGTTCGATTCTCTTGAGTCCGAAATAGTCACAGCCGAGCACCTGTCCTGTCTCGTGGGCCCATGGTCCGCGTGCGGGATGTTGGACCTTGAAACCCTTGGATTCTAGGAATCTGGTTGTCTCTGGGAGAGTGTGGAGATGCTGGACGACTGTTGCGAGTCCGATCTGTGTGCCGTGGAGAAGTGGTAGGGCTTTCTCGACGACTGGGATTATCTCGTGTCTGCTCTTTGCAGGGATATAGACGACCGGGATCCCATTGGAGCCGTCTCGGAGGAACTCGTTGTGGCCATAATGGACCAGCAGGTCCGCCTTCAAGCGTGCTGCTGCGTCGAGGGAGAGGTCGCACGCACCCCATGCTGGGGTGGCCGAGACGAAGACTTCGGCGCCTGTCTTCTCTCGGATGAAGCTGGCGAGGCGGGGGCCTTCGTTCTTGAGCCCGTCTGGGAGTTGTACGAGTAACCTTCGGGCACCTCTACCCGTTATCTCTGCTACGAGCCTCTCCTCCTCGAGATCATACATGGACAATGCGAATCCTCTGTTGGCGAAGAATCGTGAGGCTTCTGTTCGATATAAACGTCCAAGATTCGAGTCCCAGGTCCTGACGGGGCTGGGTTACACGAGCGTTAAGCCTAGTCCTATGGACGGGCGAGGGCTATGACTGAGAGAGTGTCAAGACTGGCCCAAAGCGTCGGCGACCTAGTCTCGATTGCTGGTCTAGTAGATTCCTCTCTTCGACCCGGCGGAGCCATATCGCTCGCCTTCTCGGATGGTGTTGTGCATGTTATGCTGGACCAGAATGGGGACTGGACGATAACTGCTGGTGTCTCAGTGCTCTCGGACAGACTCTTGCTACTTACTAGATCGCTTGAGGACCTGGGCTTCTTCCATGCTACCGAACACGGCGGAATGGTCTATCATCTCTGGACCTCTGCGCTCCACGAGGACCATGAGAACCGTAATGGTGCCGAAGCGACGTTGTTGAGGGTTCTAAAATCGTTCCAGTCACACTACTCCCCAAACTACATCGGCTAGCCGTCGGAAGATAGTAAGGCCGAATTCGGCTCCTTAGGCACAAAGAGCACATTTGCGTCGCGGGAATTTTTTATTTTCAAATTCTAAGATGGGTCCTCCCGCCGTCTGAAACGTTTCTGGGCGAGATCTACGATTTGTCGCGCAGAACGGGCTGATCAGCCGTTTTCAGTAGTTGCCGCGTGGCGGCCCTCCAAGCGTGCGAAACCAGCCACCTGGGACCCCCCTCCCCGATTCGAGATCAGGGTTCATTCTGCGCTAATCTCGCTTCTCTCTATTTCTTATCAATTAGAGATGTTTCTGTAAATCAACCGCGATAAGCCCGTGGCTAAGATCCAAGTCAAGACGTACCACAAGGAGTATATGACGAAGCGGAAAGGAAACTACGAGTGCCATACTTACTACCTTTACCTTCCTAAACATGTGGCCGAACCCTTCATCGGGATGGATCTGAGGATTACTCGAAGCAACTCCCACATCTTGATTCAGCCAGTTAGAAATTGACGAAATCCTGCTACCTTCTAGAGCGTTCTGACTTTGATGAAGAAAACTGAGCGCCTTCTCTACGGTAGAGAGAACTATTTCCGGCCGATTGCAGCCTAGTTCTGACGTGTTAGACTCAGGCCAGCTTTTGGCAAAGTTGGTCAGAATATATCAATAGACCCAATTGGATACAACAGAACCCAAACGCCCTGGCCGCCCCCCGATCTTCAGTCCCGCGAAAAGAGTGGCTATGCAGAGAGTGCATATTAGCATGGCGACTGATGTTTGGAAAGCTCTTTGCGATTATTCCGAAGCAATCAGCGAACCGTCCCTAAGCCGGGTCGCAAGACTCCTCCTGCGAGAACGACTCATTCAACTGGGATACTTGAAGGGTCCATCTTGATCCATCCGGTCCCAAGAAAAACACACTTTGTGGGCTGTCGTTGCCAACTCTGCTAATATATTTCCGTCGCCCTATAGGAGTCAAGCCGAAAAGCGGCGACGGCCAAACGCTGTAGACGCCGATTGGCGTGATGCCAGCGATTCTCCTCGCCCGGATCAACCGGGGAGGCACCAGCAATTAGAGGACAAATTCGCATAAAACAACTCATTAGCGATGAGGCTAGCCGCGTTCTAGCCCAAACATACAGGGACCGGCAGCTTGGCGAAGTTGTCTCACTCGTTGAGAGTGTTCTCTTGGATGTTGAACAAGGAGAGGTGATTCGGTCGCCTGGATACGACCGAGATCTACTGGCCGTCGCGGTTCCAAAGCCCTTGTGGAGGTGTAGACATTAAGCATAGCAAAAGAAGTTACAACACTCTGGGACAGAGCACTAGCGTATCCGAGCTTCAGAGCATTTCTACGAATACTGCGAGTAGCAGCAGCGGCCGGAATCAGTACCTTTTTCGCGACCCTCTTACCGCAATTGCAAGCGGAGCCCACCATAGGTGGGGTTCCTCTCCTAGCACTACTGCTACTGGCCCTCGACAAGTATCTACGTGATCGAAAGGTGTACTGAACAAGTTGCGGGCTAGTAATAATGCGATCCCGAGGATACGCAAGGGAGAGATGGTGAAAGTTGTCTGGTGCGACGCTTGCGAGGGGCTCGGCGGTCCGAGCCTGGTGGACCTAGAACCTTCAACGCTTGGCCATCTCGTGGCATCTCCTGTTACCACCATTGGGCGCTACCTACGCGTAATCGGAACCTACCTGGTCCTGAGCGAAGTCCTTCGGGAAGAATCCGACCACAGTCTCTTTTACGAACGCAGGGCTCAAGGAAAATGGCTCAGCATCCCGCTGAATGCTATCCTACGAATCTCTCCTATCGGTAACATCGACCCCTATCTGATCGGCGAAGTGAGAAGAAGACGAACCATTTTCAAACAGCTACGATTCATACCCAGATCAAAACGCCTCCCTAATGGACAAATCAGTAGGACGTTATACGTAACATGAGCTTCTTCACCACACGTCACAGACGCGTTACTGTAAGGGGGCAGCAAGTTACCGAACAAGACTGGAGAGGAATCCTTGCCATCATTACCACTCTCGGATATTTTTTGAACGCAACATTGGCAATGCTCAGGTTCGGTTTCACTGAAGCCATTGCTACCTTGGGCTTTCTGCTGACTCCTGAAATGCTTGTTCTGACTTGGTACTTCAAAGCAAAGGAAGATGGAAGATGACCAAGAACAAAGACGAAGACCTAATGACGCTAATCACAGACATTCTCAAGAGACCGAAGATTCAAACACAGATAATCCAAGAGAAGGCCTCCGCTCGTGAACAACTCATTGCAAGACTTACTAGCCTTTTCGCAATATCTTTCGAAAGGGCAAGCAAGAGACGGCACGAAGGAGGGCCCCCTATTCGACAAAAATGGTTCTCAATCTCTGCATCTCTGGCGCATTCACTTGCCCGTCTGGTGACAGATCTTGAGTACGAAAAACTGCGATTAGACGTCGATGATCTGATGAAAAAGATGTTTGAAGAAAATGTCCCTAGCCAGAGGATCACAATACATCAATCGCAGAACGGAACTGATGCGAAACCGATGGGTAAGCAGGGAGCATGATGGAATACCTACAGATCCCGTCGAGTTTTGTAAGGACGTACTGGCTTTTACACCAACACGATACCAGGAGCAATTTCTGAAAGACAAGAATCAATTCGTCTCCCTCAGATGGTCCCGACAAAGCGGCAAGTCGTTTATCGTTTCAGCTAGACTGATGTGGGAGGCAGTGGTTAACAATGGGACTCACATAGCAATTGTCGCACCTAGCTACCGCCAGAGCCGACTTGTACTTCGTAAAATCACAGACTTCCTGATTCGAGTCCCGAAGCAACTCATATCGACCGTGGAAAAGACACGAATCGTCTTCAGGAATGGCAGCACTATCGAGGCTCTTCCAAACAATCCTCTAACTATCCGGGGTCCTACACTTAACCTGGTCTACTGCGACGAGATGAACTTCATCCGGGACGATGTCGAACTCTATGACGCGATCCTGTTTACCCTCGCGACAACCAACGGATCTTTTATCGCCTCAAGCACACCAGGATCAAGGGACGGATTATTCTACAAGATCTGCTTTGCGCCAGAATATTTGGACTTCAGCCGCAGTCACGTTTCTTGGCGAGACGCCGTTGAGCCGAATGGTCCTCTCAAGAATAGCATTCTGGATCGAGTGAGAAGACAGCTCGAAAGCAATCCATGGAGGTGGACCCGTGAAATGGAGGCAGAATTTGCAGAAGACGAAAACGCATTCTTCCCGCTATCACTGGTCACTGGTTGTGTCGATGGCCAGCTAGAATACATAACGTTCGATGCGAAGATTTCGGACCGGCTGATATACCTCGGCGTTGATTTTGGCAAACACCGAGACCACTCCGTCGTGGCAGCAATAGACTACGACAACGAGTCACGCAAAGCCAGCCTCATACACATCCACAGGTTCGCATTGGAAACAGAATACGCCTCTGTCATAGGCTATGTCAAGGCACTCGTTTCAAGATGGCAGAAGACGAGGCAAGTCACCACCGACGTCACAGGCGTGGGTGATTTCATAACTGAAGAAATGAAACGAGCCGGCATTCCGCAAACCGTTGGAGTCCAACTGACTATTCCAAGCAAGACCGATATTCTTGGGAATTTGAAAGAGATGATGCAGTCGGGACGATTGAGCGTTCCATACGATTCCGAGCTAATTTCCGAGATTACGAGCCAAAGATTTGAACTCATGAAAAGCGGTCAAGTCCAGTTTTCGCATCCCGAAGACTCTCACGATGACCGCCTGTGGGCCCTAGCTCTAGCATGCTACGGGACCAGAATGATTGGACCGGTTCCAACCTATCACCCAGTGGCGGCCGTTAATACTTCTCCGCGCCCGGGCAACCTAATGCCGAACCTTCCCCGCAAGCTCTGGAAGAAGTGAGTCGATGGTTTGGAAGGGGCCGAACTATAACGGGCCGATATTGCCTTGGGATAACGAGCTTCCCTACGGCGCTCCTTCACCGCCCCCACGTCGGATCTGCTCTATCTGTGGCAAGAGATACGTGAAGATCGAGGGCGAAGGATCCCCTTGCGGTCACGTGAGGGCAGATGGAACGACGATCAATCCGGAGCCGGCGAGCTGGAGACCTAAGTGAAAGGCGCATATGATTTCGAGATCATCATTGAAGCTCCTAGAGCGGCTACGCCGCCCAAGCAATAAGACTGAACCTGTCAATTTTACCAGTGCTCTTTCAAAGTCGGCTCTGCATGACGTCAACAGTATAGTCGAGAGTGTTCCGATCAGTTGGATTCAGCAGGGACGCATCCGGAAGAGCGACATTGTTAGAGCGAAGAATTTCGAATACAACCCTTGGAACATAACTGAAAAGCTCAAGGCCCAGATTAGGGAAGCGGATTTGGCCCTTGCAGCTACAACGCCCGTCCTTGGACAATACGCGCCCACCTTTGGGTGGGCAGATGACTGGGGATGGTACTGGGAGTATCTGGACGCTTATCTTTTCGTTCCAGAAGTCTCCTACGCAGTCAAGCTCAAGACTCGACAGGTCTGGAAACCCGGCTTTGAGTTCGAGACCAGCAGCGACACGCTGACCGAGAAGATTCGGAAAGAATGGAATCGGCGCAAGATCTTCCAAAGCCTCTTCGAAGCGACCAAGAACGCGCTCATATGGGGCAACAGTTACATCGAGTCTGTCGACAACAGCGAAGCGGTCTGGGAGGAGGGCACTCCTGCTGATATTGCCCAGGGTGCGGCAAGCGCATATACTCCTGGAGCGAATCCGAACATAACCTATGCCCCGCGTCCACTGAAGAAGTTCACGACCGCGACCAAGTTCTACGGCCTGAAAAACACGGACCCGCGGACATGCCGCATCCAGATTCACCCGCAGATGTGGGACACGGACAAGGCAACAGTCAAGATCGAAAAGGTCATACAGCGTCGCTGGTCAGGTCCACTCGCGCCTACCGCAATTCTCGGGTCCGAGACAGAGCTTGATTTCCATCCCGAACAGATGCTGCTCTTACAGTTCAACAAGATCTCGGGAGGCATATACGGCTACAGCACTTTCCGCGAGACACTCTTCGTCCTGAAAGGGTATCTGCTGATGCTACAGTTCCTCCCAGGAATTGTGAACAAGAGAGCAGATGCGACCGTCCACTTCCGTGTGGGCGCCAACAAGTTCGCCGAGAATGGTCAGCAAGTTACGACGATTCCAACACAGGATGAGATTCAGAATCAGAAGGCGCTGGTTGAGAGCCGAGCGCCTGGCGAGGATGTCTGGACGGATATTCTGACCGACAGCAAGGAGCTTCACTCTAGTACCGGAGGAACGGAACGGGTCAATGAACTGCTCCAATACTACAAGGAACGTGTCATGATGGGACTTGGTATTCCGCTAACTGCCGCCACACTTTCAAAAGGCGGAGCCGAGGTCAAATTCGGAGATCTCTCGTTTGAACTCATGGAAGACGAAACGAGAGAGCACCAACAGAAAGAAGAGGACCTAGTTAACGACTACATCCTCCCACGATTATTGCTGAATCTCCGACCCGGACGGAAACTCGGCGATGGACCCGAAGCAGAGATACAGCTGAATGTCAACTAGACCCCTGAGAAAGGCCACATCGCAGCCGATTCCTCAGCCACCAGCTGATGAAAAGCGAAGCGAAGAACCTCTCAGCTTTCACTTCAAAGAGATAACGCCTGAGGACTGGCGCGCGAACGAGGCGCCGATAGCGGATCTCTACCAGCGAGGGATAGTATCAGCCGAATACGTCAGGCAGCGGCTGAAGATTCCAGAGGAGGCTGGCAAGGGAACAATGGCACAAGGGACACAGCAAACGGCCAAGCCACAGAGTGACTTCAATTCGGCATTGCCCGAACGCTGGCGTTTGAAGCAGACGAAACGCGGAGTCATCGCTGAGAAGATAGGATAGTCATGTCAGAGCAGATCGTCCAGGTCCAGGACGCCGCAACGCCGACTAAGAACATGAGGACCATCCAGTCCGTTGTTGCAGGCAACACTGTCCAGTCAGAAGTCGTGGTTCTCTCTTCGAATGGCACGGATACATACGATGGTCGCCAGATCCGAGCTCTTACCATTGCCGACATTGTTTCCGCGATTTTGACAGATGGATCTGGACATAATGTGGCCATCAAGAGTACCTTGCCGCTCTCGAATGATTTCGGACTGGTCGTCAGGAACATTCCATCAGGAACACAAACAGTCTCCGTAGCAGGCACACCAACTGTCAGCCAGAACCTTCTAGGTGCCAGTGACAAGCCTGATGTCACAGCCAATGTTTCCGGAACTCTTCCCGTCGCCATCGTGGATCCGTATACCGGGACAAAGGCACGCGTTGACAACAACGGCAACCTCATCATGACACCCGGGATATCCCCAAACTTTTCCTCAGCCACGAAACCAAACCCGATTCTAGGAGCTCCGCAGTACGCTCCTGTGAACCCTTCGCCCTCACCGGCGAATCGGAATCCGCTAATCGGCTACGGGGGATATCGACAGTACAAGTAGGCTAGCTCCAAATGACAGGCGTAAACAAGATTGCAAGAAGCAGCGCGGCCGCAGGTGCTAACACGGACACTAGTATCTTCACCCCAGCCGCCGGACAACGTGTACGAATCCTATCCTTTACAGTTGTAACTGAGGGAGCGGCGCAGGCTGCGGGGATGAGCTTCGAACTGCGTTACCCAGCCGCTGGAACAGTGCTCGCTGTAACGGGTTTAGACAGTGCCGCGGCACCCATAGGCACATCGTCGAAGCCGCAGGTTGTCAACCATGAACTCATCGGCGATGGTACAAGTGCCATTGTCGGCCGAAACCTTGTAGCATTGGCTGCATCTTCCAACGCGGCCTATACGATCGCGCTGGAACTCACGCCGGGCGCCTAAAGCCGGCTCAAAGAAACAGGATGACTCTAGAGAAGATAGTCGAAGTACTCATCCCGTTAATGATCCCGCTACAGACAACGGGACAGGCAGCTCCACCACCGCCTCAAGCCTTGGGAGGAGGACCTGAAGATGTCTTCGCGTTTCTCTACTGGCTGATGCAGAGACCACTCAAGAAACGCCCTTCAAAGCCAAAACTTCCTCTTTCCAGAAGAACCAGACGTCTTCTGAAACTGCTGAAGGCCCTTGACGCAGCCAGGACCTTGCAGCTTGCCCGCGCAGAGGCAGCGGGAATCTTCACGAGTGCATAACACATGGCAACAACATGTACCGTAACGAAAGGATCCAAGATCCAGACAGCCCATGCTGCCACGAACCTTGCCCACTACCATAGATTCGATCCCAACATTAGCACCATCAACCTCCAGGACAGTCAAGGTGACAACGGCGCGTTCAGTAGCACAAGCGTCACGTTCTCGGCCGGTAGTGGAACAATCACGCCTACCTTTCCGACCAACATCAAGCAACTCCACGTTAGCCTGACAAACGGCCACTACTACCGTTTTGAATCCAGCGGCCAAGTAACGGTGCTACAGAACGGTGATGCGACCGGAGACTTCGGCACAGTCAGCTTCACCACAGCATAGAGGGATGCCCATGAAGCGAGTGACGATTCTTCTCATCTCATTGCTTCTCTTCATTGGCGTAGCCTATGCTGCCAAGACAACCACGGTCAACACGCCAGGCCACGTACATATCAACGGGGGCAATAGAGCAGGGCTCCTCGTTACGCCAAACATGATAGAGTTTGGCAATGTGACAGTCGGCGATCCAGCGAACGTAACTATAACGGCCAAGAACATTGGCAACTGCGTCGAAAGTGTGACCCTCATCGTCTCAGCAGTTCCAGCAAATGTTACAGCGCCAGTGGTTTACTCGCCCTTCCCACTCAGCCCAGGCGGAACCATCACCGTGCTGGCAATGTACACAGCAGACCAGACCCTCACAATGCAGCCCGGTGATTACGCGTTCGACATCAACTGGACCGCTACCTGCATCTAAATAGTGATCAAGAAAAATGACCGAGTACAAGTGTGGAAACTGTAGAGAGGTCCATATTCTCTCGCCGAAGGCGCGGTTCTGCCCCAGCTGTGGGTCGTCAAGTCTGAACCTTGTGATCAAGGAACTCGAGGAGCCAGCGCAGAAAGAAACCCTGGGGGTCTATAGTCCACCGGATTTTTCGAGCGTATCAGACGAGAAGGAAGAGGAGGATCAACCACGCCAACTACGAAGACAATGAGCATGACTAAGGCCAAACGGCTAGCCTTACAGGAACGGCTAATGTCAACATTTCGTCTAGGAATGAGAGTACAAGTTCTGGAAGAGCTCCTCGAAGAAGCGCGAAGGGAAGTCCTCGCGACAAAAATGTTCTTCGAAGAGGAAGACGCCTAATGTCAAACACGATGAGCGTAGACACATTCTCACAGGCAGCAGGAGAATCGAAGGCTGCTGTCAAGAACGCAGGCTACCAGGAGGATAAGGGCACCTGGCACTCGCCCGAGAAGGAAGAAGTCGCCAAGAAATGGCTTGAGGATCACAGTATGCGAACACACCAGTTCACAGTACGTGAATCGGCCCCTCCCGGTCTAGTCGCGTTCAGAGCTCGCATCCTCGCAGCGGTCCCTGGGAAGAGCCTCAACAACAGAGTCTACACGCGCGAACTGCTCAAGCAGACCGCCCCTCTCTACGTGAGCAACGGTCCGAATCCGAGACCGTTCATCCTCGACCATGACATAGAACACTCCGAACGAGTCACGGGGCTAATCACCAGCGCCAGCTACGGCGTCCAGGAAGCGATGGATGGTCGACCGGTCGAGGGGCTCTGGCTGGAGGCGCTCGGCTACATGGACGACAAGCTCTTCGCGAAGATGGTTGGGTCCAAGGTGATCCCACCCTTCGTCCGCGGCGTCTCGATCGGAGGCGAAGGCGAAGGAGAATTCACCGGCGATGGTGTCCTGATACGACGTTTCCAGCCGGCAGAGCTCAGCGTTACAGCCTTTCCGGGCATAGCGATGGCCCACGTGGCTGAGATCAACAGAATACGGGAACATTACCTGAATCAGAGTGATAAGATGGAAACATCAAACACCTTCCAGATACGGGAGAAAGACATCTCCCTGGAAGAAGCTGAAAAACAGAAGCTGAACGACAGTACTAATCCACGGAGGATCCGCGAGGCAACCCTACCGGGTCCTGATCGCGGAGTTAACGACTATCGACCTGGACTCCCGAAGCCTACGGTAAGGTCCACAGTAGTACATCAGGTCCCGCAACCAACAACCAGCAGCGTCAGCGGCATGGAAGTCAACCCCGAAGCCTCGACGACGAACTCACCAAGCTCGAGACCCATGACTGCGACTGGGACAAGTTCCCAGAAAGGCCGCAAGGGAATGCCGACTGAAACAGCTCCTGGAACGGCCGCAACGGCTGGCGCACACGGAAGCCGAGACGCGAAAGCACACAAGATCAAAACACCGAAGACGGGTGCGACAACTACGACTCATCCTGGACACGGCAATCTATCACCTTCAGGAACCGGAATGGACTCAGAAGAGGAAGAGACCGAGGAAGAGTCGATGCAGGACCTGGGAAACCAGACGAGCCCGCTACCAGGATCCAGCGACCAGCCTGATAACCACATTGATCTGAAGCGTTCCAAGAACCCGAGCGCAGGAAAACCGTCTGTCAACCCGCACGCCAAGGACGGTGAGGAAGAAGAGTCCACGAGAATTCGGAACGCTGATGCAATGGATGACGACACTGATGATGAAGAGGAAGAGGGCGAGGAAGAAAGTGAAGAAGAGCATGGTCCCAGCCCCCACATCCCAGGCGATCCCGTAGGGAAGAAAGGCCCACACGTAGCCGACGATGCTTACGATTCTCCAGAGGAAGAGGAGAGCGAAGAGACCCAGAGAATCAACCAACACGACGAGCCCGTAGGTGTCACTCCCGGAGCCAAGGCTGGAACTGACAGCTCCGACGATCGCCCTGAAGAAGAGGAAGAGGACGGGGTCACACTAGACCCGATACGGAAAACGGCGGGCCAAGGCCAACACATCCACGCCAACCCGACCAAAGAAGAGAGCCAACCAAAGGTCCTCTTCAGCGAAGCGGAAGCCATACAGGCAAGCGCATTCTCACTACCCAGCAACAGCGGGATCCTCCAAACACTAGCAACACTCGCAGGACCCGCTAAAGCGAAAGAGGCCATGGCAAAAGGCTCCGTTGAAGAGCTCGTAAACACACTGACACGACCGCAACACTACATGTCAAAGGAGGAAGCCGCCAAGCTGATCGAGGCATGGAACAAGGGAAAGATGCCCAAGGAGCAGAAGCCCCGCAAGATCGTCATGGGCAAAGCAGCCATCGGCCGATCTGCTGATCTGAGCGTTCCAAACGCGCGAAAGCCACCCGTCGACGAGTCGGTTGTCAGGACACGTTCCATCACAAGCACCGCCCCCACCTTCGCAGGCAGCAGCATATCGACCGTCCCGACAGCCCGCCTCGAGGAGCTGCTCGAGCAGGAGAAGAAGAAGCCCTACAGCAACGTCAGCTATCTCAACGCTGCGAAGAGAGCCTGGCACCGCGCAGTCCAAGACATGATCCAGTTCCGCTAAACCTCCCAGAATTTTCTAACGTTCCCTAGTGCCATTTTCCACGTGGCACATTCCTGGTAGCAGCTCAGCATCTTGCTGATCTCTACACGTTCAGAGTAACACTGGCATGATGCCGGGTTACACCTTTTCAGAAACGATTCCAAGGAGGAAGAAAAAAGAAAATTGGCAGTGGCAGTAGGTCCAGCAATGAGCGCACAGTCGCTCGACTTCGGGCGACTAACGGAAGAGTACAGCAACCTGACAGTCCGTGAGGTCATCAGCTCCACCAGTGGGGTCTCACTGGCCCAGCTGGTAGCAACACGAGCAGCCATACAGCTCCTGACGCTCGTCGACGCGCGAAGATTCGCCAGAGTAGAGCTTGTCCCTCCAGGCGGAGGCTCAACGTTCCACTTCCAGCAAGTCGTAACGCCCACCCCGAGCGCCTCAGGCGAACCCAGCTCAGACATAACGCTCCAAGATCCAACGCTCACCGACATCACAGCCGCGTTGACAATGTTCCGCGTTGGGACATTCATAGGCGACATGGCACAGCGACAGGCAGCCGTCAACCTTGCAGAGGTTGTAGGCATAGCACACGGGAACGGGATCAACCAGCAGATGAACAACGACATCTACACCGTCCTGACAGGCGCCAGTACCGTTACGCGACCAGTCGGGACGGCAGCCGACGGCAAGACAACCAACTACGCCTTCAGCGACCTGATCAACCTTCGAGGTCAGATCGAACGCCAACGAGGAAGACCAGACACCTTCGTAACAATCCCAGAGTCGCCAGCCGTCTCAACCGGTGTCGAGATCGGATGGTACCCGCTGATACAGAGCAACATCACCTCGGTGCAGTTCACAGCTGCTCTTGCAGACTATCTCAGAACCGGCTCAATTGCAGAGCTCTTCGGGCTACGACTCTTCGTCGACAAAATCTTTGACCTCGGCACAAGCAACTACGGAAGCAACGCCAACGACGTCATCGGCTCCGTCCTAGTCAGCAACGAAGCTGTCGGATGGGCACAGGCGGAGGACATTGTCTCAGAGGTTCAGCGCTGGGCTCTCCAGGTAGGCTTCAGAATTGTCACGCACTCGATCGGTAAGACTGCGAACATTCTGCCGGCCTTCATTGGGAACATCAAACACCCATAGGTCGATTTTCTTCCTCCCGTCTATTTTCACGCGGGAGCATTCCAACCTCCTAGGCAAAACCACAGTCTAATCATGGTGTTTCGACGAGTGAGTCATAGTTACTTCAGTCGACTAGAAAAGAAGAAAAAACCGTTGCCTTTTTCGAAATGCTCCCAATGCAAAAACATCCCTTGGGCGATATGCGGGATTTGCCGCAACTTGTCTTGCACCAGCCCAACAAGTCACGAAACGTTTTGGCGCTATGCCAGCCCTGAAGAGGCAGAAGCGCTTCACTACCGATTCGCAACGACTGAATGTTTGCAGAAAATCATGGTGATCTAAGAATTGGCGATTGTTCAGACAAGACTAGCGAGACCTCCTGGAGGCTCTACAGTATTCCCCCACGGCGACGTCTACCTCGCCCAGGGCAACGAGACGGGCAACGTTTCAGAGACGAGCCTCTTCCAGCCTGACAGCAGAAGCAGCACGGGTCCCATCGACACCTGGCAGTACCGCGAGGCGGTGCTGATAACAAACTGCACCAGCATAGGAACGGGCGGGGCAACGCTAGCCGTCAAACTCTACGCCTGCGACAGCCTGGGGAACAGGACCGGAGCTGCTCTCATCGCGAAGAGCATTACGGCCACCGGCTCGACCAGAGACGCCGTGACCACCCCGATCGGCAACTACATCGATGTAACAAAGACCGTCACCAGCCAGACGGGTGGCACGACGACGTGTGAAGTAGAGCTCCAGCTCAAGACCTGAGCCTCCGATTGAACGTAGTTCAGAGATCCTGGAGAAACTACGATCCAGAAAATGACAGCGGCGAGATCTTCGTCGAATGCCCCAGCTGCGAACTCGTCGAGGAGTTCAGCTCAATGATTACCGCGGAAGTATTCGAAAAAATCCATCTCAACTCTGCCAGTCACATTCGAAGATACTACTTCTCAAGAGGATAGGACATGGACACCCTTCCAGCGCGTCACTTCCGGAACGGTCGGAGGATCGACGGGTCCTACCCATGTCTGAACTGCCCCTATGGCGACAACAAGACTTGCTCGATGTGCGTCTTCGCCCGGTGGAACGTCGAAGGAGTCCTAGCAGGATTCTCCCCCGACCAGGCCTACAGGAAAGCCCACGGAAAAGACGCCAGCCAGTCACCCTTGATCCAGCAAATCCAGAAACGGCCAACCGCCATCGAGAGAGGCTTCCCCGCCAACGACGTCCTTCCAAGACGTCCAACCAATCCCCTCTTTCCCTTCCCCACCTACAACAGCATCCAGCGCTCACTCCAGAAGATCCTCACACTTAGAAGGTAATAGCCACGCAGAACACAGAACAGAAACCCGCCTACCGACTGGCAGGCATCTGCAAAAAATGCCACCAGCTACGATTCGGATATCTACTCTACGGCCGCGGACCCTTCATCTGCTACCAGTGCGGTAATGACGCCGTGCAACCAACAACCACCGGGACCACCACCCACTACTTCAGCTTCACGACGTCAAACACCGACGGCACAAACTTCGACATGAGCCCAAACAAACCTTGAGTAGCACAACATCCTCGACAGGCACAAGCCTTCTCCTCCAGACAAGGGACAGCTCGGGCAACCTTCACGATCTCAAGCATCCCTTCCAACAGATTCCTCGACCATTCAGCCGAGACCCGTTGATGAGCGGAAGGGTACTCTGGATCGAGAATTTCAGGTCCACTTCCATGTCGATGCAGAACGATGGCGCTGGACAGGCCTTCAGAGATACAGACGTCACATTCTTCGGCAATCCAGTAGCCAGACTCGATACGGCCGGAGTCGCCTCATCAGCGCTGAATCCAGGCTTGAGTCCGGACCCGAGCACAGGAATAGTGTTCAAGCATCGAATACAGAACGATCAGCAGTCCGGTGGCGTATTTGGACTAGATTTCTGGTTTGGAGGAGGAAGCGCAAATCTCACCGTCGGCAACATTTTCTCCTGTCACCTCTACAACCGAGATGGAACGACCTGGCATGGAGGAAACCTATGGTTTGACTTTACCATCGGCGGTTTCCCAGCCAAGACGCGTGTCCTCTACAGTCAAGCAGGACCCACATATGTCCCGCTGACTCCAGACTCGAATTTTTCCGCGAACGGCCACACATTCGACCCGGCCATATCAAACAGCCTCGACAGAGCTCTCGAATGGAACAACGCCAAACTTGTGGTCGACTTCACCAACAATGTCTATGTTTCTGCCCGGATGAACAACATCGACTTCACATCCCAGATCAAGGGCAAGTTACTGCCTTCGACGCCTGATACGAGTCCCACTTCTGTTCACGGAGGCGTATGGTTCGCAAGCCAGAACACGACCCGGAGGTACATGCACACAGCCTACTTTGTCTTCACCGACGAGAGTTGAGAGAGAATGGCACACATCTTCACCCAGAAGTACGCAAAGAACGACACGATCAGCGCCACGACTAGCTACGAGATTCCCGAAGTGAGAGACTATGACGAGATGGTCATGAGTCTCAAGGTAGGGGGCACTACCGGCACTCCGACGCTCGATGCCGACGTTGAGTCTATGTTACAACGGATCGGTGGAGCTACAGAAGCAGCCTACTGGGCTAGGCTCAAGACCCAGTCGATGGGAACAATCGGTTCGGCGGGGGGAGCAGAAGTGCATACCCCAGGCGACTTCTCATACGGTTTCTTCACCCAGGTGACAAGCTCCACGGCCTTTCCTTGGGTCGAGATTCGAGGTCTGCCCGCTCTACTGAGTCATAAGATGCGCGTCACATTGAGATTCGGCGGATCTGGCACATTCACGTTCGTAGTGTTGTATGTAATCCTGAAGGCGAAAGGCGTAGAATCGGGCGCGATTTTGTAGGGGAGAGCCTACAACGAGCAGCGTACTCGCCAGTATGATCGTCGCGACCTACTGTACCGCCACTGACGTCAGCAACATTCTCAACATAACATTCGCGGCCAGCAGTGTGCCCTCACTTTCACAGGTCAACGATCTGATCGTCCGGGCCACAAGCTACGTCAACCAGGTCAGCAGCCACAAGTGGACGACACAGACGACAACCGAGTACTACGACGCGATCGGTAGCGGGCCTCGAGCCGGCACGATCGTTCTCAGAAACCGACCCCTCCTAGCCGTTGCCGAGGCTGCGTGGTGGTACGGGGGCATCAAAGCCTGGATGCCTGGGCTACAGGGCTTCTCGGAACAGACGGTGGATGTCCAACAAGGCCCCAGCACGATCCTGGACCAGTTCCAGACAACCATTCCAGCTGACAATTTGCAGCAACCGCAGAGCTACCTCGTCTACTACCCCGAGGGGAAGATAGTCTGGAACACTATGCGGCTTGACAGCAGATTACGCTACCGGGTAATCTACACGCACGGCTATCTCACACCGCCGGACTTCATCCGGGACCTCACCAGTGTAGTCGTCGCGATTGACATCCTAACCTTCTGGGGGTCCCAGCTCGGCATTGCAGAAGACAGCGCGATGATGAAGAAGAGGCTCGAAGAGAAGAAGTTCAGGCTCGAAGCCCGAGCCTCACAGAGACCGGCTGCGGAGATTGGTTGAGACTATGATCATGACCTCACCCTACAAGCTAACTCGAGAGTACAGGCAGCGCATCCTGCAGATCCTCTCCTATGCAGAACTTCCGATGGACGTGAACAAAGTTAGAACCCTCGCAAACATCGCCAACTGGGAATGCACAAAGAGCCTATTACTGGAACTGGTCGTCGAAGGGCGAATCAAGGGTCTCCACACGAGCAGAGGCTGGGTCTTCTGGCGAGAAGACGTACCGGTGCAACAATTGCAACATTGAAGCGCCCATAGAACAGCTCAGAATCGAAACCACCCAAGGAATCTACCGCGTCCAGGTAGCAGGAATGCGTGGAGGCTCCAGGAACATGGGCAGACCGCGCGCCTACCGAGACAGCCTCCTCTGCGACAAGTGCAAACTCCTGTTCAGCAAATGGGTGAACGACCTCAGTAGCTCACCAGCCCATGAACGAGTAGCCTTCAGAAGGTCTCCCGATGCCTATCCTCTCATACAGTTCGGTGTCAGAACCGCAATTGTCTGTCTCAGCGACTGGAGTAAACACTACTGGAAGCAACACTTCCAAGAGAAGACATCACAAGAGAATGGTGGCGTTTCCATACCGTGGTGGCAAGTACCACTTGGCCCCACGATTGGTGCCCCTTCTGCCTCCTCACAAGATCTACGTTGAGGTCTTCGGCGGGGCAGCCAACATCCTTCTCGCAAAAACGCCGAGCAGGATAGAAGTCTATAACGACGCCAACGGACAGCTTGTCAATCTTTTCGAGACGATCAGGAACCATCCACTGTTATTCCTCGAGCGGTGCCAAAGCCTCCTGTATAGCCGGCAGTTGTACGATGCGTGGAAGGATCAGCTGGTCAAAAACTTCGAAGGAGCTGACGTTGACAGCGTCGAGGCGGCAGTACGCACCGCCTACACGATCACCTCGTCCTTCACAGGTGATCCCGTTAAAGGATGGGCTTTTGACCGTACTGGGTCCGGAGGGGGCTCGAACCGCTGGGCCAGCATATGGGACAAGATCGCATACGTCAGCCAGCGGCTCAGACGGGTCAACATCGACCATCTCGACTTTCGGAAATGCATCGAGTATTGGGACACCCCCACGACACTATTCTTCCTAGACCCTCCCTACTACCAAAGAAATTCTCCCAGGTTCTATCTCTTCAGCAAACAGGATCATCTAGACCTTGCCTCGACACTACGCACCGTTCAGGGCAAATGGATGCTCACCTATGATGACGCTCAAGAGATCCGCGAAATGTACAAGGACTGCGAGGTCCGGCCAATCAGTTCGAGTCTTAGTAGCCAGAAGGTGGATAATGGGGGTAAGAGGGTCCGGCTCAGACAAGTTCTCATCACAAATTTTCGCATTGAAGATAACTAGTGGATTAACATGAGACGCGAAGATCACCAAGCTATGTCGCCTGACGATTGCGTGCTACTGAAGCTCACGAACGCTGTTAGGGAGGCCCGACTGGCCGGCTGTAGCTTGTGGCACATTCGTGAGGGTTTGATCCACGCAATGACGTTCTCGACCTACCACCTTACTAAGGCAGGAGTGTCGCGCGTTGATTTGGAATTATTCGACGACAAGGTAACGCTTGAAGTAGAGAATTGGCTGAAGAGTAGGCCTTGAAGGCTAACACGTTCTCCCTCTAACGACAATAATCGGTGATTAGTCACGAGCATCGTAGAGAGCAACGTTGCGATAATGAATGGTCTGTACAACAACTGGAGCGTCACCAATCCGGGCAAGGATATCATCAACGCGACCCAGAACCCAACCCTCGTTCATTTCACTACTCGATACTACGCCTACGCACCGCTACGCATTCATCCGTTTCAGATCAGCGTCAGACGCCAACCCGAACAGTTCACACCGGTCCAGTTCGGCCAAGTGACAAAGTACCTGAACGAGAAGACGATCCTCGTAGACTTGTGGGTGCTCACCGGGCCACAGCAGACCCTGGAGAACGCCGAGACCAGCTGGTATGCGATGATGCAGGAGGTCAAACGGATAATCCGTGTCAACGGCACACAATTCGGCTCAGGAATCCAAGCTGTACTACTCGGAAGGACGATACACGACGATGTCGCCCTCAACGACGCCTCGCCGAAGCTCCACGCAGTCCTCAGCTGCAAGGCCAAACTCTACGAAACGGTGACAAGCTGAATGAGCACAGTCCCAATCGGAGCCTGGATGACCGTCAAAGAACTCCAGTACGCAGAAGAGTCGAGCTACGGCGTCCTTCCAGGAAGCCCGGTCTTCAACAGCGTGGGCTACCAACCCCGCGTAATGTTCCGAGTTGACCCGAAGATGCTTCCGATATACCAGCCAGGCACCGAGGACACTGAAACCATTCAGTCAGCTGCCGCCCAGGAGATCACCTGGGACATCGTCTACCGACCCACCGACACAGGCTTCGCAAAGTATGGCGTCAACAGCCAAGGAGGAGGATCCGGAACAATCGACAAGTCACTCACACTCCTCATGAGTGTAAAACTCAACGCCACCACAGAGACTTGGATAATCCTCAACGGCGCACGACCCGAAACCACCAGCATTACCGGACGAGCAGGGGGAAACCTCGAGATCCGCGTCATAGGAAAGGGCCAGACATTCCCCATCCCACCACAGACAGACCCTGGTTACACTTACGCGACGAGCTCTAGCGCTCAGCCCATACAGCTGAAAGACGGGGGGCTCACCCCTCTCACCATAGATGGACTTCCCTACGACGTCTCAAGCATAGCCGTGAACGTCGAGCGTAACCTCAGCACAATTGCCCAGCCAGGCTCACACTCCGCGATGATTATCATACCGCAGAATCGTCAGATCACAGGAACATTCGGAATCGCCTGGGAGACGCTAGGACTGCTCACGATCCTCGGAACGCTGGCCGCGCCCACGATGGTGTGGATGCTAAGTGCGGCTCTAGGCCTCACACTCACAGTCAACGTCACCCAATTTACAAAACTGAATTCTCTCAGCTTCGCCAGCGAAGATCCAGCACTGATAGAGAACTATGCCTACCAGGCAAGCACCGCGAGTCTGACATGAAACAATGGCTCTACCAATCATAACGCGTGGCTTCGGCATAAGAGACGACTACGTCGACGCCAGCCTCAGCACTCTAAACTCGGCATCGGTCACAACGGACACGTTCACCAGCGACGGAGACATTCTCACCTGGAACTTGACGATGACCAACCCTAGCAATGGAGACGTCGCAGTCATCTACAGAGCGGTAAGCGGTCCTGACCCGTCCAAGTATTCGGCGGCAACCGTACGATGCAACGTAACAGCCTGGCCCAGCTCCAACTTCCAGCTCAGACAATGGGTCGCATCGACGCCCAGCGGGACAACCGACACTGGTCAGAACAGTCTCGCCAGCACGAGTAACCTCAACCAGTACTTGGCCACAAACTTTCCGCTCACTAATGAGAGGGGTCTCACCAACAACACGATCAACGAGATCGGCTTCGAGATACTCTGCGTGACCGGCGGAGCCGGGACCTTCAACTTCACAATTCTGCTCGACTTCATCTACGTCTACAAGGAACTCCTCACATTCCCATCAGTCCGACAACCCATCACGCTGAGAAAGCGCCGCAACATGGTAGAGATACCAATACTCCAGCGCGAAGGAGGAGTACAGCAGGACCTAGGCTCCATGTCAGCTGACATAAGCGTCGGCGGACACTTGATCAACACAATCAACGGGCTCGGCCAGTGGACCAACACGTACACAGCCGACCAGTGGTGGTACATCCTGACCGGACTAGTCCACGAGACAGGAACGGTGCAGGCAGACGGAAACCCAACCTGGCAATGGTTCCAGAGCGATCAGATCCAGGCCAAGGTCCTGCCAACCGACTGGCTACCCCAACAGCCGATGGGACGAGTCCAGTTCTGGGACTATGCCCTCCAATTGAAGAAGTTCGACATTCTGCCCGAGATGATCCCAATCGACGTGGGTCCGGGACCTGGCGGCATCAGCTACTAACCTACGGTAGTAACGTTGGGGTACCAAGATTGGGCCAGGTAAGGCTAGTGGTGGCCGCAACCGTCGAGCTGGAGGATCTCGACGAACTTCCGAACGAGGAATCACAGAGACTCGAGGCGGAAGTCCACGAGATCCTGCATGCTTCGGGAGCAGCCATGATGAGCTACGCCCAGAGCATCGTTCCAGTACGAACGGGGAACCTTCTTTCGTCGATCTTCTACGACATTGACGATTATGCACTCGTCGTTACCTTGGGCGCAACCGCCGATTATGCAAGCTTCGTCGAATATGGAACGTACAAGATGGCGCCAAGGCCATTCCTCGAGCCCGCAGCCCAGATAGGCCAGGAAGAAATGAACCTCCGCATCGAAGAAGCGATCATCGACAGGCTCGATGGGAGACTCAGCAGCGACGAAGACGGAGAACGTGTGGCCATGGAGATCGAAGGAGCGACAATCAAAGATGCAAGAACTGAATAATCCCAGCCCAGATGAGCTCGGCGATGACCTCATAAGAAAAGATGCCAAAGTGACCGCTATCTTTTTCCAAGAACTCAGAAGCGCGGGCATCCCAGAGACCATCGCGAAGGATCTGACCATCGCCTACATTGTCAAGCCATCTCTCGAGGGTCAGTGAGAACCATTGTCATTCAGCGAAATATTCCACGTGGTCAGAACAGTCCGCAAAGCCTCCACGATAGGAAGAGAAGCCGCGCGCGCAGAACAGGGAACTGGAGAAGTGTCGGCCCTAGCCCCATTCGAAGCCTTACGCATGACAACTCTCGTAGGACGGGCCACTCTCTCGGGCGGTCCAGGAGCAGGAGCTGCCGCCGCGGGCGGACTCGCGGTGCTCGGGATCCTCGGCTACTTCAGCCAATTCATCCAGCCCGGAGGCCAGCTGCTACTCCCCGACCCAACAACAGGGATCAGCTATGCCGACCAGACACGCCAAGCCCTACTCGTCAGAGTCTACGGGCCCCAGGCGGGTAACGCGATCTGGCAGAGCGAATCCAATGAGCGTTCTATCGAAATCGACCTCCGCAGCAAATACCCCTGAAAACACATGCCACAGTTCTACGCAGAAATCCTCCGCACTGTCGGATTCCATGACAACAGTTGGAAGCCCTTTCTCTTTCCAAGCAACGACCCTAGTACAAGCGCGCTCGGCTGGGTCGACGCGTTCACCTACTTTGGACCACACTTCACGGGCAGTGCATCGAGCGATGGCGACATACTATCGCTCTCGGGCACTACAGCCAACACAGGCATCATCTACAAGACAAACACACAGATCGGCATCTCCAGCACAACCTATCCGTACCTCGTGCTCCGGGCGAAGGGCTCCGGAACAATCAAGATCGACGTCTTCCGATCTGACAGTCTTGATGCCCAGACATTCACCGTGACGCTGAACTCATCCTACAAGACCTTCTACTTCGCCTTAGCCACCGGCCACACTATAGGGAATCTCATAATCTACGGTCAGTCAGTCGCCGGAACAAACAAGTTCGACTATATCGCGCTATGCGGTCTCACGCCCATTCAGCTGAGCCAGCAGGATCTGATCAGCGGCACAGTAACTCGGACATCTCTAGGATCCGACCACGCAGAACTCCGGCTCAACAACTTTCGAGGCAAGTTCCTAACAGGCTCAAACACGTTCTCCTTCGGCGATCACCTCCACATCTACCTCGGACAAGGGGATACCCCCTTCCACGTTTATGGAGGATATACCGAACACCAGGAACCCATCCAGCCCAACGACGAGATCATCATAACGAGCCGCGGCTGGGGAGTCGCACTCCAAGAGACAATAGTGGAGAACCAGCCCACAGCCGCCCCCATCTATACCAACCAAACGATTCAGTCAATCATCAACGACTTTGTCGACAACCACATAAACAATCCGACCAAGAACGGCATCACAGGAATCGTCAACAACTACCGGATAACCCGAAGCTATGTCCAAAATCTCGGCAGTACGATCCCACTCTACATTACCAGCTTCAAGAATGTCTGGGACAGCATGCGAGAGCTAACAGACCTCTCCGTCGCCCAGGGCAACCCCGCAATATTCTTCGTGGACCCCGCCGAAAACCTCCATCTGGTTCCACTCGGCGCGCAAGGAAGCGCGAATTGGGGAACGGATCCACATACCGATTCCCCCGTGACGCAAAGAGCCTCCGCAACCGGGTCCACTACTTCGGGGTTAGCCAGAACCCTGGCAAGTATGGTGCCTGGACCGAATCAGCGGCCAGCAGCTGGGGCGGCGAACGATTGTTCGGTGGAACCACGGCCACTTTCTCGGATGATACCAGCATACGCGCGACTGGAACATCTTCTGTCAAATGCATTCTCGCAAACGCAGGAAGCGCTCACTATGGTGGCGCCATGTTCTATCCTGCTAGCAAGAATCTCGGACTCAATATCACGAGCCTTGGAAGCGTCTATGCTCCTCCCCTCTTCGACTTCTACTTCCGAGTAACACAGGGGGCCAACTGCAAGACCACAGCCCTTGGCTCGCCACCCACGATCTTCTTCGCAACCGACGCTACCAACCGGTTCGAATACAATTTTGTGAGCGATGGTGGCACAGCCGGCCTCCAGTCCATACTAGGAGTCCAAGGTATCAATAGCGTCACCGACAACTACTGGTATCACGTCTTGCTTCCAATAGGGCCAAACGGCGGGGTCCTGTTCAACTCAACACCCCTCGCCAATACGGTAGCACCCACGATCTACACTGGATCGAGCCAGTACCAAAGGGCCAACGTGGGAAGTCCCTCCTGGAGCAACATCAACTATGTCGGCGTTTACTGGGAAGACAGTGGAGGTTGCGGAAACCCAAGCGGCAGCGCCCCCTTCTGGCACAACGGATGGAGAATCATAGGGGGCCGATATCTTCTCGCTTACGACAATCGATCAAGTCCTCCTAGGTACCCTGACATGCGTGAGATCCAGTTCTACGACCCGGTTTCAAAGGATGATATTGCTCTAACCAATTACGCGATCGCTGAGGTCAAACGCCTACGCGACGGAATACTCCGAGGCACAGCTACAACTCCGCTCTTAGGCGATGCGTATCCGGAACAACAAGTACGGCTCACAACACCCAGCGCCAACTACAGTAACACGTATCTCCGCGCCACGAGTATTATCCACCGGTTCAGTCCCCAGGGAATGCTGACAGAATTTCAGCTTAGCGATGACTTCACAAACAGCCAACCGCTGGACCTATGGAGACTCAGCAATGCACTGCTACAGATGGGAGAAAACGCCATCATCAGCCGGGAAGTCTATGACCTTAAGACAGCCATTCTCGACCCCACTTTCACACCTCAACTTGTGCCAGTGATGTAGACGAAGATAGATCGGGACGTCTGTTTAGCTATTCTCTTCCAAGGCCACTCAGAAGTTGTTGATAGAGTTCATCTCGCTTCTTGTCAGAGTAGTTACCATATGCCAGTTCGACCACTCTGTACCCTCTTTTTCTTAGAACAGTCCGCAGCTCTTCATCTTTGATCATCTGAGCAGTAGTGAGGTGCGGTTTGCCGTCGATGAACACCAATGTAGGTCGTGGCTCCGTTGCGAAATAGAAATCGGCAGTCGTAATGGGAACTTCGACTTGCGTTTGATACTGAATTCCCGAGGATTCTAGTTTCATCGCCAACTCGCGCTCCATACGGCTGGGATTAACAGAAAGTCGTTCGCGCCAGTTACCGTGGCCCAACCGTGATAACCTATACTTAGCGCAGTATAGTGTAGCTCGGTATTAAAGCGTTGTCGAGAATAGAGTTGCGGAAATTAGCTCTTATTAGCTTACGAACAGTAGAACAAGACCGGTTTCAGTGCCGGAAGTCGAGATCAAACAGAGAGGATGGAAATGTACCCGATGCGGTCACGTCTGGATCCCGCGCATTGAAAAGAAGCCTACCATCTGTCCAAATTGCAAATCCCCTTACTGGGACATTCCGAGACGACGGCCTTGATCAACTCTCGTAGGATGGTCTTGATTTTCATCCTTTGGGTTACCTCCAGCATGAGCGCGGATTACGCGGTCCAGAGGGGTAGAAAAGCCCACTAACCAACTTTGCACCTTCAAGAAGGTTCCAGATGTCCTAAGCCGAAGGAGATCCGAACCGACTCTATTTCTCAGACATCCTCGGACTGAAGAATTTCATTCTAATCTGATGCAAGTAACTTTAGGATATCATCGAGTTTCCCAAGAGTCTCTGACCTCTTCCTCCACCCTTTATGCACAACTCTCCACTCGGTGGACTCACTACCACGGACAATGCGCAGATAACCGGTTTCTAGTCCGAAGTACTTTCTAATTGCATCAGCAACATCTGGGTGCAAGCTTCCTGACCATTTGCCGTGGGTCATCACCACTCGGTCGAACGGTTTTTCCATGCTACTCCGTCCATTGATTTCAACCATCATTTATCCCCTCCCCGTCGGAGGAATTTAGGGGGCTCGCATGAAGAGACTGTCTGATCAAAAGTTCGATGGGATAAGCAAAGCTCTAGCCGATCCTCAACGCCGGAAAATACTGGAAAGGTTGGCCGCAACTACAAAGTACCTGAATCACTCCGAAATCAGCTCCGTGTTCAAGATCAGCCCACCCACTGTCTCCCATCATTTGAGGGAACTGACCAGCGCGGGCCTCGTGGAAAGACAACGAAGCGGGCAGTTCTTCTTGTATAGATTCAACCGTGAGGTACTGTCGCCTTATGTGAATGAATTGCGGCGACGAATGGTTCTTGACACCTAGAAGTCGAAATCTTCTTAGTAGACTCTCACCGTCTCGGATGACCTGATCCGGTCAAAGGATATCGTCGCCCTAGCGGTCAAGGATAGAGACCTTGAGCTTGCTGAGAATGAACTGAAGGAAGATTACAACAGAACGCTCCGGAAGAGAGTTGACGTTGAGGATTATGAAGAAGCAAAACTTTGGGGTCTCGTTGGCCAAGTTATGGTGGCGAAGTTCTTCGGAAAAATGCGCTTCGAGGACTCAACCACAGACTACGACATGATTCTTGCAGGGAAGAAGATCGAGATCAAGACGAGGCATACTCGTATGACCGCCCCGGAACAAATCGATCTGTCTTATCGAGGGGTGATTAGAGCTGATGCGCTAAGGCGTCAGAGTTGTGAAGGATATGTTTTCTGTCTACTGAACCTGCCAATTCGGGCGATATGGTTGATTGGATGGATAAGCAAGGATGAATTCTTGGCAAAGGCGAGGTTCCAGAAGAAGGGAGAACGATTCGACGACTCAACCAAATGGACAGTGCTAGGCGATTGTTGGGCAATTCAATACAAAGAATTGTCGCCAGTGAGCCAACTCCTTGCATCATAGCTTCCTAGTCAACTTTACGCCCTTCTTATCGGCGCTGTACTCGATAATAATAGGCTGTCGCCCGTAGCGGCTGGCCTCGGCCGTCTTGACGACATCTGCATCTGCGGTGTTTCCAATCAAAACGGGCTGAACAATTGAGACATCGGACCCCGGAACAAGTTGCGACATCCATCTCGAGTACCGCTGAACTTGGAACACCGTGTCTTCGTCAAGACCATCCTTCTTTGCCTCTATCACCGTAACCTTGTATCGAAAGGTCGTACCGTCCTTCCATTTTTTCCGGTGAAGGACAAGAAAATCCACCTTCTCCCCACCGATACCATAGAGAACTTCTGGACTGAAGAATTCAATATCTTCTGGTGGACCAATTACCTCACGCAGAACTGATATGTTCTTATCGATGTTTTGGGCCAACCACGCCTTTAGGGTCGTCTCGTAATCGAACGCTCCGTTACGGGCGAGGCTCAAATCCAGCCGAATCGGGTTCTTCGTGTTTCCATTGTACGCCTTCATCGCCGGTGGATCTGTCGGGGTTAGATTCATCTTGTAGAGTAGACGAATGACCTTCTTCTCCTCCTCAGGTAGTAGGTGTGTAATGCTTCTAGCTCTGCCAGGACCCGAGACTTTTCTGAAGAGCATGGTCCACAACTGTTCCGGGTCGGCCCTGTCAACGTAGGCTATGTTGTCGGGTATAGGCCTTTCAAAATACACGACAGGATCGTCTTCTAGAAGAATACGGTTAGGGAGAACCGGTCGCTTTTTCCCTTCGGGTAGAGGCGTAAGTCCTTTTTCCTGAGTCTCCTCTCCGATCACAGCGTGACTTGCGAAAGCACCTACCCCTTGTATCAGACTGTCATCGAAGAATGGGTCACTCTTTATTCTGTAGATGCCGTAGAAGCCTCGATCTTCTGGCGTTTCATCAATTCTCGCTTTGTAGAAAATCGCTAGGTCTTCCTTACGGAGTGTAAGCAGATCGGCGTAAATGCCGTCACGAATGTTAGGCTTTTCGCTGTTAATGATCCCGCAGAATCTTCTATCTCGGTGAACTGGAAAAGTCCACTTGTTGACGACGAAGACGTGCGCTCCCAAGGTCGTGGGAGGCTTGTTCTGAACTTGTATATCTCAGTGTCTAAGCTTCAGGGGATGCTCAGGAATAAAGTTAGGGATGCCTTGTCGGATAGGGTACACGGCCCGACATGAAAGGCAAGTGAATGAGCCTTTAATGACCTCTCCTCTGACCTCGCTCTCTACCTTCAATTCTAGCTTACCCCGGCAACTCGGACAAGCCAGAAGATGAGGGACGGATTCTCTCAGGCACCATCACCGCTGAGAAAGTCCAGCCCAATCTTGTTGTAGCTGGCCTTTGTCTTCCTGGCGACGATGATGTATTCGTGAGCTGTGATTGAGCGATTTTCCTCAACAGCCTTCATGGCAACTACCGGCCGCCTCATACTGATGGCGTTGTCAGATACTTTGATAATCATGTCGTAGAACTGGAACCCAGCATTCAGAAGCAGAGCGAGACTTGTGTATCCAAGGGGGATTTTTCGTCCTCCTTGCCTTACATCACCAACCAATACCGCCACATACTTGTTCCATTTCAAAACTCTGAACGATTCTCGGAAGGCTTTGAGTAGCTCTTTGTGAAAGTTCTCCAAAGCCCAGATCCTACTCATGTCAAATGGATTCTTCTCTTCAGGAGTCGAGTATGTTATGACCGACCAATAGGGGACATGTGCAAAGACGAAGTCTATCTCTTCGTCTCCGAGAGGAAGATGGCGGGCATCACCCTTCATTATAAGAGGGTGATCTTCCGAGTGATTCGGTTTCTCTGACCACTCGTCAATTGACCCTCCTGGAGTTGTCCAAGGAAAGTATTGCTCCAACCTCTTGAGGGTAGCCTTGACAGCGTTGTCCGCAGCATCGATTCCAATCGCTTTTCTACCCAAAGAAATAGCCTCCCCCACGGCTGTACCACTCCCCATGAAAGGATCCAGAACGAGGTCTCCGGGTTCGCTAAACCGCTTTATGCAGAGACGAGGAATCTCCGGAATGCAACGTCCCAAGTACCTTATGGGGAGTTGGTCGGTCTCGGGGAATACCCACACTGTCCGGTGCTCTTGAGATACCGCAATTTCTTCTGATGGCCGTTCCTCCGGTGCACGCGCCTTTCTTGATCTTTCTTTCCCCATGACGAGTGTCTCCATAGAAAATTCACTGACTCCCCTTATCTCACCCTACCAATTGCAATTCTACGGCCTCTTCTAAAAAAAGGCACGTTTTGTTCCTTAGCTTCACTTTCTCCAACCCTTAGCTTCTTCAGGTTTACTCCTACAAAAAGGCGGTACCCAAGGCACTTACGCAAGACACCATATCTTTCGAACCTAATGTGGAACCTAGAATCGACAACGTAATTACCGCTTTGTACTCGCACTTGGTGCCATGGCACAAAGCAGCTCAGATCACCATTGCGCCTAACCAGGTTATCTAGAGGATTTGATGAGAAAACCAAATTGGTCGTCAGTTTCAAGCTCCTTTGAAGGGATCTTCCAATCTTCGCTTTTTGATTTGCAGAAGTCTTGCCAAGCGGAGTTGTAGCCTGTGTCGTTGGATATCAACAATCTTCCCGGGTCCAGAGCAGCGTAGCCAAGCTGGAATTCAGCCATCATATGACTATAAGTATGCAAACTATCATGAATGAAGATGGAAATCGGACCTGTTTCCTTTAGAATCTTAGGGAGCAGTTCCAAGAAGTTCCCGAGCCGTAGGTCCCACCTCGAACGCAGAGAGAGCGGTACCGCGCAACCAACCTCGAAGTTACTGGTGGAGAGCCCTACTTGGATGTACTTGCTATCACGGATGACAGACTGGTGTTACTTGGCAGGAAGATTAATATTATTTCTCTCCCAAAACGTAGTCATGCATTGGCCAGGGCCAGAGTCGTTCTAACCGTTTCAATATGGGGAGTAAAAGTCTCGGGGATTTTCGGTAGAGGGTTACTGGTATGCGCATCACAGACCCGCTCCGAACCGCTCTGAATCCAGTCTTCAGAAACATGTCCTCTACTTCCTGGGTCCTATAGTAGCGTTGGTTTGCACTACCAAGCCCCAAGAAAATGGCCAGACGACGAATGAGATTATCGCTTTCAAAACTCACGAGGCATTTGCCCTCCTTGACAAGTGCGTTCTGCATGCCCTGAAGAGCGCTAAGTGGATCCGGGAGAAAATGAAAGGTACGTATGCATACAACGTCATCAAAATATTGGTTGAAACCTAGTCTACATCCATCCATCTGGACAGGGTGCAGATCACCGCCGAGCGACTTGACTTTCTCAGATGTTATTTTGAGCATTCGATTCGAAATATCGACACCAGTATATTCAAAGCCGTTCATTGAAAAGAGAGTGGCAAATCTACCCGTTGCTGTACCGACCTCAAGTACTCTAGGACCATTCACCAATTTTGTGGCAAATCTTCGTTCCAGATCGTAAACATACTTCCCCCCAAGGGTTCCGTAACGAATCCTATCGTAGTCTGATGCGTGAGAATCATAACTCTTCTTCGTATCAGAAACAGAGCGCAGATTCTTCTCTATCATCTCTCAGGCAACACCAATTATGTGCGGGACATTCACAATTGAAAACCAGAAGTAGGCTTGGAGGTACACCAAGATCACAATTGCTATCGTTTCGTACCGAAACTTCATCGGCTTATGGAGTGTGTACACTAACATTAAAAGAAGGAGAGTGAAAGTTGTCGCTGCATAGACAAACAATATGTTGCGATATGCTTCGACAAAAGGAAGGAAGAACGTTTTTGTTCCCAGCACGATAAATCCACCAGCTTGGCTCTGAGTGGTTATGAGGAATGTCGAGAAAGTCCCATAGAGATATGTATAAACCTGGAGTCCAGTTCTCTTCGTTAGAGAACCGTACGTTATTGCTAGTGGTATAGCCCATGAGAACCATTGCGGCTCTGCTTGAGATAGTATGCTAAGTAGCACCGCGCCAACAAGGCTCCATTTCACCAGTGTCGTTACACCAGGTCTCCTCCTCTGCTCAAGAGCAAAAAATAACGAGACCGTGGCTATCACAAATAGTGCTGTGAACGGTATGGTCTTTAGACTAGGAAACATCAAGTAAACGATGCTTCCCGTTCCTGCAGCGCCAGCTCTACCGAAGGCTGACCCGCTTAGACCCGCAAATCTAAATATGAACGATACAAGAAAAATGTAGAAACCGCCAAAGATTGCAATGAGTGTTACAAGTCCTCCTATAACGAGGATGCCCGTAGCTAGTTGGGCCGCCAGTTTTTTGAAGTGCCTCGCTGCCAAATTTCCAAGCAGAAGCAATCCATATGGTAGAAAACCGAACAGTTTCAAGGAACCGGAAACCAGCAGCATCACACTTGATTTAGTTTCATCGCCCAACATAAGAGACCACAGCCCAAACATAAGAGCAACTAACATCAAAGAATCGTACATACCCCAGGCAGATGATAGTAGTATCACAAGGGGGTTCAGGAAGAATAACGTCGCCGGCCATAATTTGTTCGTGATCCTTTGTATGAGAAGAAAAATGCCAGCGTCGGCCAAAATATACGGAATCTTTAGAAAAACACTTTCAATCATGAGCGTGGTGTGGTAAACGAATTGGTAATCAGGCAAGCCGCTGGTTATTAGACTCGAATAAATGGCGTAGAATGGTAACTGTATGAAGTAAAGCAACGGTAGCGTTGGAAATGTTTTCAGGTCAACGACGCCACTGTCAAACCAGACTCTTTGGGAAAACGCAAAGACGCCCATGTCATATGGGTGCCCTGTAAATGGGGCAAGGGCCAAGCGAATACTCAGGCCGCTAAGAATGACCGCCAGTTTCCTGTTCATCCTTAAACGCCTTCCTGAATAACATTGCAAGGGCTATTGGTGTCACAAACAAAAACACAAAGTAGTACCCTTGCAGAAATTGCGCACTGCCATTGTCAACATCTCCGGCTACAACAATCGGTTGAGATGTGAAATCAAAGAGAAGAGTGTCGAGCCTGAAAGAAGAAATGTGGCCCTGTAAAGCCACGACACTGATGTAGCTTGCGTTCATGGGGGAGTAGACAATGGGAAAATCCTTAACATCTTCCGGAAGAAGTACAGCAAATTCATAGTCTGGCAGGGATGTGAGATGAAGATGATACGTAAATCCTTCGGCCTTGACTTCAAGTCCATAGTTATAGTACAGTCGGTATTGAAGGTCTTGTGTTCCATTGATTCTGAATCCTGCATATGTTTGGAATAGGGATAAGTTGAGCGGGTAGGGGTCGAAAGATGAGTTTAGATGTATAATCAAACCGTTGTACGAGCCATTATCCGCGTATTGGTTTACATCCGTTTGTACGATCTTAAGGGAGGAAAGAATTAATGAAAACCACCCGGATTGTCCGGCTATAGACTCAACGTAAAACTTGACTCTGGTTATCGTGGCGTTTTGAGAAGGAAAGCTACCGTTTGCGAAAAACGCGTCCGTGGAAAGACCCTCAATCAATGTTTCATTTGCGCCTTGTCCAAGCCGATGCTGAAGAGGAGACCCCTCATACCAAGCGTCGAAAGGGACCCCTTGATCTATTCCCGAGAACCTCATTCCGTAATGGATTCCACTAGAAACCCTAACGACCGAAATCGCCACAGGGTTACTTCTGAAGGGCACACTTATCGAACGATAAATGCTCACAGCTTGATGTGAAGATGCATCAGGGAAGTAAGCTGTCAGATTTAGAAGATTATTCTTGAAGGAAATATACCCTATCGTCCCGTTGTCATGGCCCAATTGCCAAGATGTTTGATTAGTTAAGTCGTCCGACCATATTGTTGGCCCTATGCTAGTGCCTTCTATCGACTGTACGTACTTCATACCATCTATTTGTTCTGCGCTCGTTAGTGCGACTGGAGTAGCTCGATAAAGGGGCTGCATAACTAGAATTATTGAAGCGAAGATAACTACGAGTAGTACGATGACTTTTTCTGATGGATGTATTTTCAGTTCTCTATCACAGTAAGTAGATCCTGTGTTGACTTCTCGATGGTAAACGTTCTTGTTGTGAAACGCCTTGCCTTCTGTCCCATCTCGTGTCTCAACTTATCTTCATTGAGCAGAAATTGCATGAGTTTGCCCATTTTCCTGGTAGATGTTGGGTCAACAACGAATCCGGTCTCTCCGTCGATGACTGTTTCAGACGGACCCCCCCGATTAGTCACAATAGAGGGTTTGGAAAATAGTGCCGCCTCAATCGGCGTCAACCCGAAGGGCTCGTAAAGTGCCATATGAACAAGGAACTGACATCGGGAGTAATTATCGGCCAGTTCGTTTACAGTCGCATTATTCACAATCCGTAGGCCAACGTGCAGTCTTCCCGCGAGATTCCGAAGGTTCTCTATCTCTCGCCCATTGCCGACGAATGCGAGCTTCGATGCAGGAACCGTCGAAGCAGCTCGTATTACTGTATCCAGATTCTTCTGTGGAATAAGTGCCCCGACGGAGAGCATGTAGTCGCTCTCCCTGTGCCCATTTGCAGATGCCAGATCGGTTAATACTGGATCTGCGCCTGGGTAGACGACGAGTGGAGCTTCAGTCAGACCATAGATGTTCGTTAGCAGACGGGCCGTGTATTTGCTGTTGGCAATTATCTTGCTAAAGTTCCGAACCGTCTTTATGTCGACCACCTGAGCTATTCTAGTCGTTGTCCCGTAAAATCGGTCAGATAGTAGAAAGCGAGAGACGACTCTCCCGTAAAAATGGTTCGAGGTTTTTTCTAGTGTGGTACTAACCTCTCGATATTTCCTTCCGGTAATATATTCCTCCCAAACAAGTTCGAATGGACCGCCACCTGAATACCATATGGTCGAACTACCGAAGAGCTTTGAAACAAAGTAGGCAAGAATTGGTTCTACGTGATGGTGGATTAGAATCCTATCAAACTGGCGAAGCTGTTTCACAAAGTCAAGTATTGCCTTCAGATTCGTAGGGGCCGGAAGTCCTGAAGGAATTCCCCTTATGTCAAGGCCATCAAGTCGGTCGACCGAGTCCCTTGGGAACCAACCATCGTAGAAGAACGTAGCATCCACGTTCATCTTTCTTAGCTGGTGGAAATGAGCCAGCGCTAGCTTCTCCGCCCCACCGAAGCGCCCGAACGCCTGTTGGAGGATTGCTAACCGCATACCCTGATGACCGCCTCGCGAGTTCCCATGCGGGCTTTATTCTTATCTCCTATCGAGGATTTCTCCGGAATACCGTAGACAACCGTAGCGACCGTAGGATAGGCGCTGGACAAGTGCCTCAGACCAGCAGGACTCCCTGCAAGGCGTGGGTTGCGGCTATTAGGAGCACGAGCAGAATAATCAGCCCTAACCAAGGCAGGTTCTTCTTTCCTATTTGAGGTAGGAAGAATAGAAGCGCGAGAGAGATCATTACCGGTATGGGGAGGTCGTAGACGATGCGGGCTTGGTGGTAGCCGTTGAGGATTAGAAATGGGATCGATGCTACGGCAGTCCAGACGATTATGAGTCTCTCGAACCAGTCCTTTAAACGGAGAGCGAACGAGGCCAATAGTCCGAGTCCAAGGATTAGCCAGTCTGCGAAAAGTCCGCCATGCGTATTGAGAAGCATCTCGACCAAGTTTAGCCAGAAATTGGCCAGTTGGGCCACCCCCGCTATCTGGAAGGTCCCCACAACGTCGACGCCTACTGCTCGCGTCGCAAAAACCAGGCTCTTCAGAACGTCCAAAACGACCACAGTCGCGATGAATCCCACGATGGATTTCAGATGGACAAGACTCCGTGTTTCCCTGTAAAGCGAGACCGCGAAGACGAGACCAGCCGTCATGACCAGGACCCAAGTCCATGGATGCGTAAGGAAGAGCGCGACCGAGAGAGCGTAGGCACTAGCATATTTGAGAGGTGTCTGTTTTCTGGAAAAAATCAACAGGCTTGTCAGAAATAGATAGGCAAGGATGAGCGCCAACCAGTTCGCAACATAGCCTCCCCAGAGTCCGACTGTGATGTAGAACGAGACGGGTGTGAATAGAGCTGTCAGACCTGCAATGCCCGCGCTTCCGTGGCCATAGCGGACAAAGATGTACACTGACAGAGACAGAAGGGGGGCGAGGAGCATTGGCAAATACTCGATTATCAAGGTGGGTGAGGCTCCTGCCGAGGCTACTAGGTACAACGGGATTAGCAGGAAGGGCCTGGACCCCTCTAGCCCCTCGACGAAAGAGTACTGGAGTGCCTGGGGCCAAGGCCGGGCGAGCATCTGACTAATCCAGCCGACATATAATGGGCTGTCTATTCCGACCAGGCTACCTGACGGGTTGAGGTCGGGTCGATACGGAATAAAGGCGAATAGAATACTTACAACGAGACTGATAATGAGCATCAGCCTGGGATGGGACAGAATCTTGAAGATACCAGCCGACTGAGACAGAGACGTTGTCCTGATGGGTACTGCTATCTTCCTGAAGGGTTCTGCGAAAAACCGGACAAAAGATTCGAACCTAGCCGAACGTTGGCGCGCCACTCTAGTTCCGAGCCTGATCAGCCAAGAGTAGAGGAGACCAAGTAGGAGAATGGTCGAGAGCGGAGCGAGGAGCACGTAGATGTTGTTGTTGAGGTCGGAGAATCCAGGGTCGGGCAGGTAGGGGAAGAATACGAGAATTACGAGGACCAGAAATTGGAAGGCGAGGAGGCTGAGGACTAGGCCTGTTAGAATGGCCTCGCGGAGCGTCATCAGGCGACTCATCTCAAGCTTCGATTAACTCCTATTATGCTAGGTGGGTCGTTATCCGGCTCTTCGCTTCATTTCGTGACGGCGGGTCTGTTTGTCTTGGTGGATGAAAAAGTGATAAAAGAATAGCCTGGGCAACCATAGGCTATAGTGGGCGTGCTCGTTTTTCCGATATGCTTAATTTCCGGACAATGCCCGCCGTTCTCAATTGCTACGTCCGGTCAGACGCTTCCTACCCCAGATCCTTGTAGGGCTCACGATATCCGGCATCATGCTTGTAGCCTACGCGTCAGCCGGGTTCGTCAGCGCAGCCTCTCCCAAGGCCACCTGGACGTCGGCTCCCCTCAACATAACCTTCCCAGCTACAACCGGCACGGGTAGCGCTCCCGGCTCGTTCACGTGCAGCCCTAAGATCTCGGACATTACCCTCCGAGTCATCGTCAGCAATCCCCTGAGAATGAGCCTCACAGCCACCCCGTCCAGCTTCAGCTCCTGCAGCTCCACGCCTGACACGGTCATGTTGACCGCTCACTGTCTCGTCTCAGCGGCACTCTGTAAGGGATCATACCAGGGGCTCGTCCAGATACGCCAGCCCGACAATTACAGGGACATTCCGGCCAATCAGAAGATTGTCATAACAGTAACTGTGACCTGACCCGGAATCTTGTCTGCAAAGCCGCACTAGACTCTTGAAAATAGTTTATGTCACCAGATTCTAGGCGGCTGAATTGTCGGGTGGAGTGGGAGAGTAATGCTTGACCTGCTGACTATGATTCTTCTAGGTTGGCTGTTGCCGACCTCGATTCTGATGCTGCTAATGATCCGTGCGCGGATGCGACACGTAGTAGATGAGATAGCCACCTAGCATTGTTTCGGACCGCCAGTGTCCCATGAAGGGCGCAGCTGGCGAGTGTGACTAGTAGAAGTGGCTCAGAGCCCAGTTTCTCTTATGCTCTCGAATCGGACGAAGTAGCTTTCGCTCGCGCAAGCCAATGAGCTATATCCAGATTAGGCTGGGACAATCAAAAACTCGCCTCTGGCCGGGAAATCTTAATCTTAAGGAACGGCTAAGCGCGGTTTGAAAAATGCAGTCGTTCACCATACGATATCTACCGTATATAATCGCGGGGCTAGCAATAACCGTCATCATGGTCGGAGCCTACGTGTCCGTTGGACCGGTCCAAAGGGACGCTCCAAAGGCGGGCTGGGGGACTGACCCGGTCACCATTACGTTCGCGGCGGCCGCGGGCCAGGGTAGTGCCATCGACTCTTTCACATGCGCCCCGAGCACCACGAGCCTCACGCTCACAGCCCACGCAAGCACGGTGAACATAGCGCTCTCAGCGGCTCCCTCCAGCTTCGCATCATGCAGCTCGACCCCTGACACTGTCACATTGACCGCCACATGTCTCGTACCGGCAGCCCAGTGTGTTGGAACCTATCAGGGAATCGTACAGATACGTAACCCGGCCAACTACTACGGGAACATTCCAGCCAATCTCAAGGTCACCATCGTCGTGACCTAGCCAGAACACGTATCACTGAACACTTCCCAGACAGCCATGTCTCATACTCTCGAAGAGTGAAAATAGCTTTCGCTCGCTCAAGCCAATGAATGATATCCAGAGTAGGCTGCCGAAAGTCGAAACTCGCGTCCAGCTCGGCAAGTCTTAAATCATGAGGAACGGCTAAGCGCGGTTTTGAAAATGCAGTCTCCTATCAGACGATATCTACCACATCTCATCGTGGGGCTGTCGATAAGCCTCGTCATGGTCGGAGCCTACATGGCTGTGGGATTCGTCCAGACGGGTGCTCCCAAGTCGACGTGGGCGACAAATCCGCTCACCATAACATTCCCCGCGACCACGGGCCACGGCAGTGCCATAGACTCGTTCACATGCAACCCGAGCACCACGAACGTCATACTCGTAGCCCACGAAAGCACGGTGAACATCGCACTCTCCGTGGCACCCTCCAGCTTCGCATCCTGCAGCTTGACCCCTGACACTGTCACATTGACCGCCACATGTCTCGTACCGGCAGCCCAGTGCGTCGGAACATATCAGGGAATCGTACAGATACGTAATCCAGCCAACTACTACGGGAATATTCCAGCCAATCTCAAGGTCACCATCGTCGTGACCTAGCCAGAGCATCGATCATCGAACCATTCCCAGACAGCCAATCCCATCTATTCCCCCAAAAATTTCTGGACCTATTAATCGCCCATTCACGGTAGGTTTGGACATTTTAATTGTCCTCGTGAGGAACATGGGATTCGGCTGATGTAAACCCCCTGTCCTTGTTCTCACCGTGATCTGGGATCAGAATGGAGTTTTAGCATCTATAGGAAAGGAGAGCATTCGCTACGGGACCGAGACCATGCTCGGACCGCTTCGCTAGATTCCTTGAAGAAGCCTTATACTCGCATACAGGTCCTGCCCCGAGATAGTCTTGGATACCGTTGAGAGATGGAGCGGGCCGTTGCTTCTGCTCGGGGGAGGGATGATAGTCGTAGCGTCTATCATACACCCTCAAGGGTCTACGTCCCAGTTTGTTCTACAGTCGCTCTGGGTCCCAGCGCATATCTTTGAGTACGCCGGGTGGACGACCATCCTCCTGGGGCTTGTAGGCTGGTACTCGCGGTTCTCAGCCAGCCTCGGTAGGCTTGGGACCTTGGGCTTTCTACTCTTCTTTTTGGCGCTTGCCGCTGGCGTAGGATTCCCATTGTGGAGCGATCTCCTCCTCGGGCCTTACATGGCGGCTAACTCGCCCTCGCTGTACGACGCCCTACCTACGAACAACGGCTACATTGCGACCTTTCTAATATTCGCACTTGCCCTCTTGGTCGGATATCTTGTCTTCAGCGTGGCAGTTGTTCGAGCCAGAGTCCTCCCCAGATGGTGCTTTTGGCTAATTGTTCTCCAAATTACCGGGCTCGCCTCTATCTTTGGAACCGCGATAGCCTTCGCTGCATTCCTCGTATTCGAGGGCTTTTTTGGACTCAGCATCGCTGGCTGGGGGTATGCTATTCTCTCGACGCGGAACCGAGTC
>WNGJ01001755.1_pt1 | contig 38287 bp, 31 predicted proteins | sample 5400611 | NCBI WGS metagenome assembly WNGJ01 (sample SAMN13153375, study PRJNA577476) | soil metagenome | isolation source: 40 cm soil or saprolite under Garry oak tree replicate 1 | place: USA:California | collected 2016-06-15
GGGTGACGGCTGAGCGGCGGCGTCGGTTACCGGGCGCGCGCCGGCGATGAACTTCATCAGGTCCGCGCCGTGCAGCACCCGTCCTGGGAAGGGATCGGCGGCCGCTAGCCTGGTGAGTGCCGCGACCGGCAGGGTGGCGCGGCTCGCTGCCAGCACGAGATTGCCGAAACGCCTGCCGCGAAGCACCGCCGGATCGGCGATCACGCAGACGTCGGGCAGGACCGAGCGCACCGTGGCCGCCTGTGCCCGGGCGTGGGCGAGCGCGCCACCATCGGCCGCGTTGACGCCCAGCATCCCACCGTCACGGAGGGCGCGGCCGGCCGCGGCGGCGAACTCCACCGATGTCAGGTGCGCCGGAGTCCGGCCACCCGCGAAGACGTCGTTGATGACCAGGTCGAATGACCCGGCGGACACCTGTTCGAGAATCTGCCTGGCGTCCCCCACGCGAATCCGCAGACGCCCAGCCTGCCTGGACCGCAGCCGCCTGGGTCCTTGCTGGCGGACACCGGATGGCCCGGGTGCGGCCTGCCCGGACGCGGCCGGCGCCGGCGAAAGCCCGGCTTCGGCCTGCCGGGGCTCAGCGGGCCCGGTCTGCCGGGGCTCAGCCTGCCCGGCCTGCCAGGGCTCAGCGGGCCCAGCCTGCCAGGGCTCAGCGGGCCCAGCCTGGCCGGACCTGGCCGGCCGGCGCCCGGCATGCCCGGGAAGGCCAGCAGGCAGCGCCCGGCGGATGAGCTCGACCAGCGCTCCGTCGATCTCTGCCACCAGCTGGCTCGATCGCGGCCTGGTTGCCGCCACATAGCGGGCGAGGGTCAGGCCGCCGGCGCCCAGATGCAGCACGCGCAGCGGCCGGCCGGGCGGGGCGGCCAGGTCGACCACGTGCCCGAGCCGGCGCACATACTCGAAATCCAGGTATTCGGGGTCGTCGAGATCCACATACGACTGTGGGGTGCCGTCGAGCAGCAGCGTCCACGCGCGCGCCCGGCCGGGATCGGCGACGAGTTCGGCCACGCCGTGATCCACATGCTGCCTGAGGACCTTCGCGCGCCCTGAGCGCTGCCGGTGTGCCATGTCATCTAGATATCACGAGGTATGTCACTGTCCGTCATGGCGGAATGCGGCTCGTTGCTGACCAGGAGTCTCAATGCGCTCGATGTCCCCAAGCTTTCCCCTACGGCGGATTTTTCACCCACATCACCAGTCTTGGATCGCGGCTGCCGAGCTGGCACCCGGCAGGCCAGAATCCACCCATGGCGAAAACGAGACGCAACTTCCTGATCGGCGGCGCGGCTCTGACGGCGGCGGGGGCCGCGGGCCCGTTGCTGCGCAAGGGCGGCAACGTCCAGACTGCGCGCGCGTTAGCTGCGGCCGGACCCAGCCTGCCCAGGCCGGCGGCGTCGGGCATAGCTCACGTGGTCGTCGTGTGTATGGAGAACCGCTCCTTCGACCACATGCTCGGCTGGCTGCCAGGCGCGGACGGCAAGCAGGCCGGCCTTTCCTATCCGGACACCAGCGGGGTCAAGCACCCCACCTACCACCTGACCACGTTCCAGGGCTGCGGCCACCCCGACCCGGACCATTCCTACAGCGGCGCGCGTACCGAATACGACAACGGCAAGTGCGACGGCTGGCTGCGCGTCAACGACGAGTTCTCCATCGGTTACTACAAGCGCACCGACCTTCCCTTCCTCGGCCGGGCCGCGCCCACGTGGACGGCTTGTGACCGTTACTTCGCCGCGACCCTCGGCCCCACGTTCCCCAACCGCCTGTATCTGCATTCGGCCCAGACGGACCGGACGGCCGACAGGTTCGGCCTGACCTCGCTGCCGACGATCTGGGACAGGCTCGCCAAGGCGGGAGTGTCGCACACCTACTACTTCAACGACCTGCCCTTCCTCGCCCTGTGGGGACTGAAGTACACCGGCATCAGCAAGAACTTCGACGACTTCCGCCGGGCCGCCGCACGGGGAACGCTGCCGAGCGTCTCCTACGTCGACCCGCCCTTCTTCCTTGAGGCCCTCGACGGCACGGCGAAGGACGACCATCCGCACGGCGATATCCGCAATGGCGAAGCCTTCCTCAACTCCGTCTACCAGGCGGTGACGCGCGGACCCGCGTGGCAGCGCACCGTGCTTGTCATCACCTTCGACGAGTGGGGCGGTTTCTTCGATCACGTTGCGCCGGCCACGGCGCCCGACACCAGGCCCACGCTTACCGGGCGCCGCGGCTTCCGCGTGCCGTGCCTGGTGGTCTCGCCCAGGGCACCCCGCGGCGCGGTCGCGCACAACGTGTACGACCACACGTCCATTCTCAGGATGATCGAATGGCGGTTCGGCCTCCCCGCGCTCACGCCACGCGACGCCGCCGCCAACAACCTCGCCGAGGTCCTCGACTTCACCGCGCCACCCAACCTGTCCGCCCCGCAGTGGCAGGTGAACGGTGTGCTGGCGCTCCCGTGCATCCTGCAGGGCACCCAACGGCTCGGCGCCACCACGGTCAGCGCGGCGCGCCCAAGCCGCGAAACACCCCGATCGCCGTGGCCGGGCCTGCGGGCGCAAGCCATCAGGCAGGGCTGGCGGCTGCCTGCCTGAACTACTGCCTGAGCCGCCGGGCCGGGTGACACCGGCTCGACGGTGCGCGCCAGCGAGTGAACCGGGCTAGGGCCCCGGGTCACTCGCTGTTGGACAGGGACTGGCACGATGGCGCGTTGCCGAACGCGTTCTTGAGCGAACTGTCCGTGCTCGACGTGTACTTCTCGAGGCTGCTGAGCAGGTTACCGATGTCGCTCGCGGCGCTCACGGCTGCGGTGCCGACCGCCACGGCATCCTTGGCGAATCCGGCCGCTGTGCTGTCTGCCTCCAGTGCGGTAGCCCCCGCCCTGAGTTGCTGCAGGGCGCGGTGCGACCGGTCGCTCGCGGCCTTCAGCTGCTGCTGAGCGGCCCTCACCTGCTGATCCGACGACGCGGGCGGATTTTGCAAGGTGGCCGCGACGCGGGCCGCTGCGGCCTCCGCCTCGCCGACTTTCTTCAGTAGCTGCTGCTTGGCCTGGGTCAGGCTGCTCTGCGAGCTTTTCGCGGTGATGGTGATGCCGCCGGCCAGATTCTTCAGCGACTGCTGCAGGTTCTGCGCCGAAGAGCACACAGAGCCCGCCCACTGCGCCGCCGGGGCGGCGGAGACCGTGGGGCTGCTGCCCGATGCCGCCGTGTTGCCAGACGAGCATCCGGCGAGCGCCACGAGCGCGGATACCGCGAGTACAGCCGCGAGCGCAGCCGATCGACGTGTCCGATCCATATCGCCTCCCACCGTGCCCCCGCAACCTGGCTGGTCAGCTTTCCCTGGCCCATTGCTGTGCCCGCGCAGCCATCGGGAAAACCTCTACAGCCCGCAAGCCGGGCCGGCATCACCCTAGCGGGGTGGTAACGGCCCGGCCCGGCCAGGTGGCGGGCGCCACCGGCCGGGCCGGGCGCGCACATGGCCGCCCGGGTAGGGTCATGAAGTTGTGACGTCTGGTGGCGAGGCTGAGAAGGCGGCGGCGCAGTACCGGCAGGCGCAGTTCCTCATGCCACCCGGCGGGGCCGAACTGCTGCTGATCAGGCACGGCGAGTCGCAGCCCGCCCGGCCGGGCGTGCCCTTCCCACTCGTCGCGGGCCAAGGCGATCCCGTGCTCGCATCTGAGGGCCGCGACCAGGCCGAACGTGTGGCGCGGCGGCTCAGCGCGGAGCGGATCGACGCGATCTACGTGACCCCGCTCCGGCGTACGGCGCAGACGGCCGCGCCGCTGGCCCGGGCGCTTGGGATCACCCCAGCGGTGGCGCCGGGCCTGCGGGAGGTCCACCTCGGCGACTGGGAGGGCGGCCTGTTCCGCAAGATGGTCGCCGAGCACGACCCGCTCGCCGAGCGGATGTGGGCCGAGGAACGCTGGGACGTCATCCCCGGTGCCGAGCCCGCCCCGGCGTTCGCGGCGCGGGTGCGCGGCGAGATCGCCCGCCTCGGCGCCGCCCACCCCGGTCAGCGGGTCGCGGTGTTCACCCATGGCGGTGTCATCGGCCAGGCGCTCGCCCTGGCCAGCGGGTCGCGGCCGTTCGCCTTCATCGGCGCCGACAACGGCTCGATCTCGCACCTGGTCGTCGCCGGCCAGCGCTGGATCATCCGCGGCTTCAACGACACCGGTCACCTTGAGACCGGGCCAGCGCTGAATGCGGCCGCGGCCGGGCCGCCCGCCGGGGTGCGCCGCGGCTGAATGCAGCGCTGGCCCGCATTCGGGTGACACAATACGACGCGGCGGTCTCCACTTCATGGCCTATTTCCTGGCGTCCCGTGCCCAGTTCCGCGGCCGGAAGCCAAACTGCGGCCGCGGCGACCCGCGGCTGGTAGGCGGCCAGCCACAATAGCGACCGCTTAGCACTGATATGTCGCATGCTGTCAATTCTGCGCGGCCGGGCACACGACAGAAGGTGACATAGGGGCATCTCATTGGATAGCTCCGCACGCGTCTTTCCGCCGCAAAGATAAGAGACGTTTCGACTTGCCTGCCGCCCATACACGTGTGCCGAATGAGGGCCAATCGTGACCGAATCGGACGCCAGCGTGGCGATCTACTGGGATTTTGAAAATGTGCACGCCTGCGTACTCGACGACCTGCGCGGCGCAGGCACCTACCGCAGCGGCAGGTTCAAGCCGCAAGAGCCGGTGGTGGATGTCGACCCGGTCGTGGAGTACGCGGCCACGCTCGGGCGCATTGTCCTGCACCGGGCCTACGGCAACTGGCAGTACTTCGGCCGCTACCGCGACGAACTGCAGGCGCACGCCGTGGACCTGGTGCAGCTTTTCCCGCTGGCCGGCTCCAAGAACGGCGCGGACATCCGGCTGGCCGTGGACGTCACCGAAGACCTGCAGCAATGCACGCACCTCACCCATGTGATCGTCGTCTCCTCGGACAGCGACTTCACCCCGCTGGCGCAGCGCAGCCGCCGGCAGGGCAGGATATTCATCGGGATCGGCACGGCGATCACCGCGAAGAGCTTCCGGTTCGCGTGCGACGAGTTCTATGAGTACGGCGACCTGACCGTGGCCAGCATCGCGCCCGCCGTGCCCGAGGCACCGGCCACCGCGCAGGAGGTCGGCACGCTGGAGGACGCCGCCGAGCTGGTGGTGAAGGCGGTCCGCAGGCTCGCGGCGGGCCGCGGCGAGTCCTGGGCACTGAAGGCAGCGGTCCGGCCGCTGGTGAAGCGGCTCGACCCGACGTTCGACGAACGGCACTTCGGGTTCGGCTCGTTCACGGAACTGATCACCGCCCTGGACGGCTACATCGTGGAACGTTCCGGCGACTACGACCACGAACTCGCCGTCAAGGCCGATCTGGACGGCAGCGGTCCGCAGGCGGACGCCACCGCGATCCGCGACACGATGGCCGACAGCTCGCCCGTTGCGCTCGTGGAGCGGCAGTTACGCAGAAAGGGACTGCGCCTGCCCGCCGACCGCCGGCTGCTGTGGATCGCCCCCGAGCTCATCGCGGAGATCTTCGCGCCGTCCGGGACGGGCGTGCAGCCGGATTTCGACAGCCTGCGCGCAAAACTGGACCAAGGCCTGCTCGGACACGGCCTGGTCCCCTCCGAAGCCGAGTTCAACAAGCTGAAGACCATACTGGTCCGCGCACAGGTCCTCGAACTGCACGGGCAGGGCCGTGGGATGAGCCTCCGGCTGCCCGATTCGCGCGAACTGCGCCGTCGCCTGATCACGGTGCTCCTCGGGCATCTCGCCGACCCGGCGAGCGAGGACCCGGGCATCCTCACCGAGGCCATCTTCGGGCCGGGCGCCAGCGACGACCGGAGCCGTCTCGTCCTCGACGCGCTCCAAGCGGCCCTGCAGGAACGCAGCGAGGACTAACAGGCGTGCCGTCCAGGCAGGACGCACCCGCGATGCAGGGCGCCCACCGTGACAGCCGTTAAGGCTGCATCGCCCGGGGGACGCCCCCGGGATCCCCCGCACCCAATGGATGCCGCATCCGCGGCAGCCGTTAAGGCTATGGCTTGTTGCCAGCTTGCCCGGGCCGCGAGCCTGCGGCGGGTACGCCCGGCGTCAGCCGCGCATCGCCCGCAGCGATTCCCTGAGCGATCCGAGGGTGGCGAGCACGGCGGTGGGCTCGTAGCCGCAGTGCGCCATGCAGTTGGCGCAGCGCGGGTCCTTGCCCCGGCCGTAGGAGTCCCAGTCGGTGGTCTCGATCAGCTCGCGGTAGGTCTTCGTGTACCCGTCCGACATCAGGTAGCAGGGCCGCTGCCAGCCGAGCAGCGAATACGAGGGGATCCCCCAGGCGGTGCAGCCGAAGTCCACCTTGCCCTCGAGGAAGTCAAGGAACAGGGGTGAGTGGTTGAGGCGCCAGCGCTTCCTGTTACCGTCCGCGAACGCCTTGCGGAACAGTTCCCTCGTCTCGGTCACGCCGAGGAAGTGCTCCTGATCCGGCGCCTTCTCGTAGGCGTACGCCGGAGAGATCATCATCTGGTCGACCTTCAGGTCGTCGTTGAGGTAGTCGAGCACGTCGATAACGGTCTGCGGGCTGTCGGTATTGAAGAACGTCGTGTTGGTGGTGACCCGGAATCCGCGGCGCTGGCACAAGCGGATCGCCTCGACAGCTTCTTCGAATACACCGTCCTTGCACACCGACGCGTCGTGCCGTTCCGCCAGGCCGTCGATGTGCACCGCCCAGGCGAAGTAGCGCGACGGCGTGAACTTGTCGATGTGCTTGGGGATCAGCAGCGCGTTGGTGCACAGGAACACGTAGATCTTCTTGGCGACGAGCCGCCGCACGATCTCGTCGATCTCCTTGTGCATCAGCGGCTCGCCGCCGGCGATCGACACCATCGGCGCGCCGCACTCCTCGATCGCGGATACCGCCTGCTCGACCGGCATGCGCTGCTTCAGAATGTTCGCCGGCTGCTGGATCTTGCCACAGCCGGCGCATTTGAGGTTGCAGGCGAACAGCGGCTCGAGCTCGACGAGCAGGGGGAACTTCTTCCTGCCGCGCATCTTCTGGCCCAGCAGATAGGTGCCGATCCGGACACTTTGACGCAGCGGCATCGTCATGGTTGCCGTACCTCCTTGGGCAAGGAAAAACTCACCGATTCAGTGGTCACCACGCGCTCTTCGACCTCGACCCGGCCGAGCCCACGAAGCGCCGCGATCACCTCGTCAACCAGCGCGGGCGGGGCGGACGCCCCGGCGGTCAGGCCGATAACTCGCGCGCCCTGCAGCCAGGAAAGCTGGATCTGGCCGACATCTTCGATCAGGTGGGCGGGCGCGCCGGCCCGCTGCGCGGTCTCCACGAGCCGCACCGAGTTGGAGGAGTTCGCCGAACCCAGCACGAGCACCAGGTCGGCGTCGGCCGCGACGGCCGCGACGGCCTGCTGCCTGTTGGTGGTCGCGTAACAGATGTCGTCGCTGCCCGGCCCGCGGGCGGCGGGGAAGCGTTCGCGGAGCGCCTCTTCGACGGACGCCGCCTCGTCCACCGCCAGCGTGGTCTGCATCAGGTAGGCGACCCGCGAGGTGTCGGCCGGCCGCAGCCGCGCCACGTCGGCCGCGGTCTCGGCAAGCACAACCTTGCCGGGCGCCTCGCCGAGCGTGCCCTCGACCTCATCGTGCCCCGCGTGCCCGATCAGCACGACCTGATAGCCCTGATCGGCGAACCTGCGGGCCTCGGTGTGCACCTTGGCGACCAGCGGGCAGGTCGCGTCCACCACCTCAAGGCCCCGGCGAGCGGCCTGCGCCCGCACCGCCGACGCCACCCCGTGCGCGGAGAACACCACGACGGCACCGTCGGGCACCTCGTCGAGTTCCTCGACGAACACCGCGCCACGGTCGGCGAGCGCGCCGACCACGTGCGCGTTGTGGACGATCTGCCGGCGCACGTACACGGGTGCGCCATACCGCTGCAGGACACGCTCGACGATCTCGATCGCCCGCTCCACGCCCGCGCAGAACGACCGCGGCCCGGCGAGCAGAACCGTGCGGTCACCCGCCGCCGCCGCCCACCGCTGCAGCACCGGGCCGGCCCGGCGCAGCGAGCGCAGCGCGGCCAGGCCAGCCGGCACGGTCGCCGGGCGCAGCAGCGGGCGGCCGGGCCCGTCACAGACCGCGCGGAGCACGGCCACGGGCCGCCCATCCGCGGCGGCCATCAGCGGCGCCGTCTCCATGTCCGCGAGCAGCACGCCGCCCGCGGCGAGCCGGGCCCGGCCCGGCCCGTGCGCCAGGCGCGGTGTCGTCACCACGGGCCCCGCCCGCGCGGCAAGGCCGGCCCGGCGCAGCTCACCGGCGAGCAGCGGTGCGGACGGGCAGCCGATCACCGGGCCACCGTCGCTGCGCACCTCGGTGGCGACCACGATCTCACCAGGCCGCAGTCCCGGGTCCAGCGCGCCGCCCACACCCGTCACGGCCATTGCCCCGAACGGCTGCCGCGCGAGGTCCCCGGCGCTCCGTGCGGACCGCCGGGGGCCGAAACCCGTGCGGGCAACCGTCACGGCCGCGCCAGGGTCACCTGCCAGGCCGTTGATGCCACGCCTGACCGCGCGCGCCTCGATCCGCAGCGGTGCGCATACCAGCAGGCCCGGGTGCGGCGAGCCGCTGTCCGGCGCGCTCATCCTCGCCTCCCTCGCAGATATCCACAGCGGCCGCCCGTCATCCACAAAATCCCGTTCACCCCTGCCGCAGGCCTTGACAGGCTGCGAAAATCACAAGTAGGGCAGCGCCCCCAAGGGCGGGCGGGTCTTGTACGGGGAGCATGAGCCGCGCGCGGGCAGAGGTGGCTCATGCCGTGCTCCCGAGGTGGCGGCCCACGTAACGGCCGAGTGCGCTCACCGGGAACATCAGCCGGTACAGGTGGTAGTTGATATAGAAATCGCCCGGGAAGCCGGTGCCGGTGAACTGTGGCTCGTCCCAGGTGCCTTCGCTGGTCTGATGATCGACCAGCCAGCGCACGCCGGCCTGCGCCGCCGGCGACAGGCCCGCAGCCGACCGCGCCGCCGCGAGCAGGCCGATCAGCGCCCATGCCGTCTGCGAAGCGGTGGACTCGCCGCGGCCCGCGAGCCCGGGGTCGACATAGGAGCGCAGGTCCTCGCCCCAGCCGCCGTCGGGGTTCTGGCGTGATTCGAGCCATTCGACGCCGCGCCTGATCACGGGCTTGCCCGGCTTCACCCCGGCCGCGATCAGGGCGGGAAGCACCGCGCCCGTGCCGTACACGTAGTTCGCGCCCCAGCGGCCGAACCACGAGCCGTCCGGCTCCTGCGCCCGCAGGAGCCACGCGACGCCGCGGCGGGCCGCGGCGCCCTGGCCGAGCCCCGCCGCCGCGAGCGCCTCAACCACATGCGCCGTGACATCGGCCGTCGGCGGATCGATCACCGCACCGAAGTCGCAGAATGGGAGCTTCGTACACAGTCGCCGCGTGTTGTCGGCGTCGAAGGCGCCCCAGCCGCCGTCGCGTGACTGCATGCCCTCGAGCCACCGCAGCGCGCGGCGCAGCGCAGCCGCGGCCTGGGGTGATCGCGTGGACGAGTTCGTCCCACCGGCCTCACCAGGCCCATTCGTACCACCGGCTTCATTGGCCTCATCTGACTCATAGGCACCGGCGGAACCGCCGGCGTCCGGCAGGGCGCGGCGCAGCGCGAGCACCGCGACCGCGGTGTCGTCGATGTCCGGGTAGCCGTCGTTGTCGAACTCGAACGACCAGCCACCAGGCTGCAGGCGCGGTCGCCGGACCTGCCAGTCCCCCGGTCCGGGCACCTCCTCCGCGAGCACCCAGCGCGCGGCGCGCTCGAGCGCGGGATCGCCCGCGGGCACGCCCGCGTCCGCAAGCGCGGTCATCGAAAGCACGGTGTCCCAGACCGGGGACTGGCACGCCTCGAAACGCCTGACCGGGCCGTCGGGGGTGTCCTGCCTGATGACGAACCGCTCCAGTCCGGCCAGGCCGCGCCGCATGACCGGGTGGTCGAGGCGGTAGCCGAGCAGGTTCAGGGCGATCAGCGAGTACACCCATGGTGGCTGGATGCCGCCCCAGCAGCCGTCCGCCTCCTGCCGCGCGATGATCCACTCGGCACAGCGGCGCAGCGCGGCGCGGCGCACCGCCGCCGCGGGCGCCGTCCGCACCGGGCCGTTCTCGTACCCGTGCAAGACCCGGTCCAGTCCGCCGAACAAGCCGGCCCAGCTGACGGAGGGCGCCTTCACCGATATCCGGTCACCGCCGCGCCACTTGCCCGCGAGCCTGCCCGGCAGAGCGCGTGCCGGGCTGCCCGGGCGCGCCTGGCCGCGCGAGCCGTTAGGGTGCGCGCCCGTCGCGCTGCTTGCCGCGCTGATCTCCGCCAGGCCGAACGGCAGCGGGCGGACGGGGCGCAGCGACCCGACGACGGTGAGCGGCACGATCGTCTGCCGCGCCCAGCATGCCCAGTCATAGACGTTCAGCGGGAACCAGGCCGGCAGGTAGATCAGTTCCGGCGGCATCACCGGCAGGTCCTGCCAGGGCCACTGCCCGAACATGGCCAGCCAGATCCGGGTGAAGACCCGGGCCGCGGCGACACCGCCCCGGTCGCGGATGAACGCCGCCGCGGCGGCCATGTGGGCGGCGCCGGGCTCGTCGCCCGCCAGCCGGAGCGCGACGTACGCTTCAACGGTCGTCGACAGGTCCGGTGGGCCGCCGTGGAAATTCGCCCAGGTGCCGTCCGCGCGCTGCCTGGACCGGATCCAGCGGGCCGCGGCAAGGGTGTCCCGCTCGGTCCGCACGCCGAGAAACTCGCGCATCAGCAGGTCCTCGGCGTCCATCGTGACGTTGGTTTCCAGCTCGCCCTTCCACCAGCCCTGCCGGTCCTGCAAGCCGAGCAGGTGACCGCGGGCCAGGTCGAGCGCGCGTGCCGCGGCGGCGCGCAGGTCACCGCCGGCGGCTTCATCGGTGGCGCCGGGCTGCTGCGTGATCGTCATGTGGCGCCCCCTCACGACTCCCTGTCGGCAATGAACCGCGCGATCTCGGTCAGCTCGGCACGCACGTCGGCGGGGATCGGCGCGTCGGCGAGGCATTTGCACGCCGCCTCAAGCTGCCGGGCCGTCTCGTCTTCGGCCCACTTGCGGCCGCCCGCCTCCTCGATGAGGCACGCTGCCCTGCTGAGGTCGTCCTCGGTCAGCGGGTCCGGCTGGGCGAGCAGCTCGCCGAGCTCGCGGCCGGCCGCGTCGCTGCGCAGCGGGCCGGCCATCGCCGCCACCACCGGCAGGGTCTTCTTTCGAGTGCGCAGGTCGGACCAGACCGGCTTGCCCGTGACCTCTGGCGCACCCCAGATGCCGAGCAGGTCGTCCACGAGCTGGAACGCGAGCCCGGTGTGCGAGCCGAAGTCGGCGAGGCTCATGGCCAGGCTGGGCGGCGCGCCCGTGAAGATCGCCCCGATGCTGCAGGCGCACGCCATGAGCGCCGCCGTCTTGTCGCCGGCCATGGTCAGGCACTCGTCCATCGACACGCTGTGCCGCTGCTCGAACTCCATGTCGGCGCTCTGCCCGCTGATCAGCCGCTGCACGGCGGCGAGCAGGCAGCGGGCCGCCCAGCGCCCCTGCGGCCCACCATCCTCGAGCAAGATGTCCTGCGCCAGCGCGAGCAGCGCGTCGCCGGCCAGGATCGCGGCGGGAGTGCCGAAAACCGTCCACGCCGTCGGCCGGTGCCTGCGCTCGGTGTCGCCGTCCATGATGTCGTCGTGCAGCAGGGAGAAGTTGTGCACGAGTTCCACCGCCACGGCGGCGGGAACGCCACGTTCGGCGGGCTCGCCCGCTGCCCGGACGGACAGCAGCGCGAGTGCCGGCCGCAGCGCCTTGCCGCCACCCGTGCCGCCGCGCGCCGCGGTGGATGGGGCAAAGACCGATCCGCCGACGCCGCCGACGGCGGCGCTGCCAGGCGCTTCGGCTAGGCCGAGGTGGTAGGCGGCCACCTGGCGCATCGTGGGAGTAAGCCGCTCAAGCGCCGCCTCGAGGGCGGGCCGCACAAGATCACGTGCGGTTGTCACGCCCACGGGGATGACGGCCGTCATCGTCTTACCCCCAAGTCGGCCATGATCGTCCTGGCCGCTTCAAGTCCGCTCCGCACGGCTCCCTCCATCGTGTCCGGCCAACCCGTATCGGTCCACGCGCCGGCCAACGCCAGCCCGCCCAGCGGGGTGGCCGCTCCTGGCCGGAGCGCTGCAGTGCCCGGGACCTGGCGGAAGGTGGCCCGCCGCTCCCGGGTGACGAAGAAGTCGATGATGTCCGCCGCTCGCGCCGCAGGCAGCAACTGCCGCAGCGCGGGCAGGAACGTATCGCGCAGCGACTGGGTGCGGCGGCCCGCGTATTCATCCGCCGCGGAGAGTGACAGCGCGAGGTACTGGCCCCGGTCGCAGCCGGAGATCCCAGTCCTGTCGAAGATCCACTGGACGGGTGAGTCGATGGCCGCGGCGAAGGGCAATCTGGTCACCGGCCTGTCGTACACCACGTGCACGTTGACGATCGGCGACTCGCCGAGCCCGCTCCAGCCCGCGGGGCCGCCCGCTGCACCTGATCGCCCGGCCGCCGCCTGAGGAAGCAGGCTCGCGGCCGGTCCCGGGGGGACCGCGAGCACGACGCCATCGGCAGCTAGCCAGCGGTCCGGCGGGTAAGCGCGGCCCGGGCTCGCGCCATCCGCGCTGCCACTGTCCGCGCTGCCACTGGCCGCGTCGGCGCCATCCGCGGTGGCGTCGGCCACGCTGGCGTCAGGCGCGCTGGCGTCCTGGGCGGCGCCGGCCGCCGCGTCCGGTGTGCCGCGGCCGAGCATGACCCTGAATCTCCCCTGCCCGTCGGGCGCGTCAGGCCCCGCGGTCACTGCGGGCCCCGCGCCCGGCGCAGTGACCGCGGTGACCTTGGCCCCGGTCAGCACCGTGGCACCAAGCCGCCGCAGCAGCGCGCCCGCGGCCTCGCCGTGCAACTCGCCGAGCGGCACGGTGGGAACGCCGATGTCGGCGGCCCCTGGCCCGCCGAGCAGTGCGGTCTTGATCACCATCGCGGCCAGCGCGAGCGACGCGTCGTCGCCGGCGATATTCAGCGCCGAGACCACGAACAGGTCCCACAGGGCGCGCCGCGCCCTCGGTCCCTGGCCGCGAGCGTCGAGCCAGTCACCGAGCCGCTGCCTGTCCACGGCGGGGTCGGCCGGGTTCAGGCGGCGGAAGGCGAGCGCCGCCCGCACCGCTCCCGCCCGCTCACGCGGCGTGAGCAGCGGGTACGTGGCGAGCGAGCCGGCCAGGTGCAGCGGTGCGGGCAGCCCTCGCCTGCGCAGCCGCGCCGCACCGGACGGGGTCAGCACGCGCACGTCGAACCGGTCCTGCAGCACGGTCTTCGCGGTCATGCCGAGCCGGTCGAGCAGGCCGCGGTAGGCGGTGCAGCAGCGCAGGAAGATGTGCTGGCCGTTGTCGACGGTCAGCCCGCCGCGGGTGAAAGAACAGGTGGCGCCGCCCAGCCGTGGCCGCGCCTCGGCGAGTGTCACCCGGGCGCCGCCGTCGCACAGCGCGATCGCGGCCGCAACGCCTGCGAGGCCGCCGCCCGCCACCACGATGTGCGGCGCGCCGCCGTCGCCGCCGATCGCCGCGCCGATCCGGGGGCCGGCAGCCGCAGTATCCCGTCTGGTCGGCGTCATGTCAGACCGCCCGCCAGACAGCGGGCGGCGACCCATGCTTTTTCCCAGGCGGGCAGCGACATTCTGCCCCCGGCCACCGCCGCGGGCGCGGCGGCGATCCGGTCCAGCATCCGGCGGTAGATTCCGGCCATCGCGGCCGTGCACGCTGCGCTGCGCCGGTCGAGCATCGGAAGCAGGCGCAGTCCGGTCGAATACCATTCACGTGCCCGCTTCGCCTCGAAGCGGACAAGATCCGCGAACCGGCCTGCGTCGGCGCCGGGCGGCAGCGAGCCGGGTGCGAGCACGCAGCCAAAGCGCTCGATATCCGCCGCAGGCAGGTACACCCGGCCACCCGCATGATCTTCCCTGATGTCACGCAGGATATTGGTCAACTGCAGCGCGACGCCGAGCGCGTCGGCGAGGGGCTCGGCCGCCCGCGGATCGGTGGCGCCGAAGACGCCGAGCGATAGCCGGCCGATCGAACCTGCCACGCAGCGGCAGTAGTGGAGCAAGTCGTCGAAAGCCGGATAGTCCGTGCCGCGCACGTCCGCGGCGCAGCCGTCGATGAGCTCGCCGAACGCGCTCAGGGGGATGGGGAAACGCCTCGCCGCGTCCGCCAGGCCGACCAGCGCCGGATCGCCCGGGTGCGCACCGGGATCGGCCGCCGCCGCCCTCGCCTCGCCGAGCAGCGCCAGCTTGTCGGCCGCCGGCAGGGTTCCGTCGCCGATGTCGTCGATGCGGCGGGCGAACGCGTAGATGGCACTCAGCGCACGGCGCTTGTCCGGGGGGAGCAACCGGATCCCGTAGGAGAAGTTGCGCGCCTGCGTCCGGGTGACGTGCTCGCAGTGCCGGTAGGCGGCGGCTGTGTCCAGATCCATGGGTGGCACGGCCGGCGGGTTCGTCGTCAACGGTCATCTCCCCGTCAGGTAGGCGCGGATCAGGCCGGCGGCGGTCCTCGCCCGGCCGGGCCTGGGTGTCATGGCAAGCACGTCGAACCCGTCGGGTCCCCCGCGCACCCCACCCGGCGCCCCGCCCGCGCCTGCCGCTGCGATCGCGGCGAGCGTGGCCCGCCCGCCGGCCACGTAGCCGGCCACCGCCAGCCTGGCCCAGCCGCGAAGGGTCCCGGTGAGGGCGGCGCCCTCGTCGAGCAGCCGCCCGGCGCGCTCGGTCTCGAAGCGCATCAGCTCACGCAGGCAAACCGGAGCGACATAACCCGCCCCGGCCGCAGGCCGGGAGCCGGGCCCTGGCGCTTGCTGGAGATCACGTTCTGTGCAGCCGAACGCCGCCATGTCCTCCTGCGGCAGGTAGACACGTCCTCTGGCGAGGTCCTCTGCCACGTCCTGCCAGTGCTCGGCCAGTTGCAGCGCGGTGCAAACCAGATCGGACAGGCGTTCACGTTCGGGTGTGGCGACACCGAAGACGTGCAGGACGATGCGCCCGACGGGATTGGCGGACAGCTCGCAATAGGCGAGCAGGTCCGCGAAGGTCGCATACCTGCTGACCGTCTGGTCCTGCCGGTTGGCCTGGATCAGCATCCTGAACGGCTCCGCGGGGATGCCGCACTCGGCCGCGGCGAGCGCAAGCTCACCGATGACTGGAAACGCTGGCGTGCGCCCCTCGCCGAACGCGCGGTCCAGGTCTCGCTCGACGGCGTCCAGGGCGCGCAGCCGGTCCTGGTGATCTCCCGGCAGTCCGCCACCCCGGGGGGGCGGCTCCCCGGGACCCCCCGGGGTGGGCTTGCCCTGCAGGCCGCCCGCGGGAGTGACGGCGGCCGGTGCCGCGGGCTCGTCGCCAATGTCGTCGACGAACCGGGCGAACCGGTACACCGCCATCAGGCGGCGCCGGTAGCGGCGCGGGAGCACCCGCAGCGCCACCGGGAAGTTCTCGCCCGCCGCCCGCGCGGAAAGTTCCTCCATCACCGGCGACGCGACGGCCGCCGACGACCCACCGGCCGCCGGCTGTACGGCGACCGCGACCGGATCGACGGGCGCAATCGGAGCAGCGGGCGCAGCAGGAGCAGCGGGCGCGTCGGCCGCCGGCGGTTCGGCGGGCGCAGGCGGCACGGCGGCCATGGCGCGCATAGCGCGCGCAGCGGGCCGTGCCGCGACATCACTGGCGCCCGGCAATGTCACGGGCGCTCCGCGGGTGTCGTTCCCACGGCTCGCTGGAGTCGCCTCGCGGGTCACGATCTCTATTTCGGCATACTTCTCGGACTATTGCAAATAATGACAGAGGCGTCACGTTCACAGGACCTGACATAAATGTCAGACCAGGCGGCGCGCTACCAGCGAATTACCCCGGCCCAGGCTCCGCAACCCCGCACGGACCGTGCGCGGAGCCGTCCGGGCACCCGCTCGCCTGATGACCACCAGGACGCCGTGGCCACCCGAAACGTGTTTGTAACAGTTACCCTGCGCACCGCACCGACCGCAAGGCGGCGCGCCGGCGGCAAGCCATTATCACATCGCAGCCCGGGCGGCAATGAGCGGCCCCCGTTTAACCGGCTCCGCGCGTCACAAAGCTTTTATCTGGCCTTCGCAAAGTAGTCTGTTTGGGCCTTGCACGGCAAGAAATCCGTGCGGCCGGTCACGGCTCCCCAGACACGGTTACGGTCATTTCCTGCCCGCAGTGACCGGCGCTGGCCGGCGGCGGGCGATCGGGACCTGGGCACCTGCCCGGCAGCCTCGCCCGGCGCGGGCTGGCCGCTGAGGTCAGCCGATCGAGGCGAGGCCGAGCGCGCCGCTGACGCGATCGCGTGCCGCCCGGGCATGCCGTCGCAGGCTGGAGCGTGTCCCGTGGATCTTGGTGGATGCGGGCGGCCATCCAAAGCCAGCAGGGCCAGGCGGCGTCCGGCAAGGCGGTGCTTGTCTTCGAGGAGCCGATAGCGGAGCTGTCGGCGGCGACTGTGCATCCCACAACCCAGCCGGTCGTCGTCTGGGCGCCGGTCCGCGCCGCCAAAGATCTGCGGGACACGCTCTAGGTCCGCCAGATGAGGACGAGGGCGCAGTCGTCGGCGTGCCCGGTCCGCATGCCACGAACGAGCTCGGCGGCGCCCTGCCGGAATCCGGACGTGACGAGCCGGTCGGCCTCGCCGAGCAGACGGTCGATGCCCGCGTCGATGTCGCGGCCCGGCGCCTCCACGAGGCCGTCGGTGTAGAGCAGGAGCGCATCGCCGGGCCGCAGCACGCCGCGCTCGGGAACGCAGCGCAGGTCCGCCACCACGCCGAGCACGATCCCCCTCGCCCGGGTGATCCGCCAGGTGCCGCTGCCCGCGTCGAACCTCCTCCTTCGGCACCGATCCGAGCAGGCCGCCGAACGCGCCGGAGAGCAGCAGCGCGCGGGTTCCCGCGTCGATCCCTTTGCCGGAGACGTCGACGAGCGCGAGCTCGATGGTCTTGCCGTCCGAGGCGGACACGACGAAGTCGCCGCCGAAGGACGAGCCGCCGGCCGCCTCGAGCACCACTCGCGAGCCCCAGCCGGGTGGAAAGGGGGCCAGCTGCCCCTGCGCACGAAGCCGGTCGCGCAGCTCGATCAGCATCTGGTCGCCGCGCAGCCCGCGCACGCCGAGTTTTTCTCTCGTCCTGGCGAGCACGTCGGCGAACACGGCGACGATCGCGATGGTCGCCACCAGGCCCGGCCCGGCCCGGTCGGCCGCCACGTCGTAGGCGATCATCAGCGCGACCACGCCGAACAGGATCCGCAGCGCCCGCACCCGCAACAACAGCCCGCCCGCGAGGACGGGCAGTATCATCACGCCGGGCGAGAACCACGACTGTGAGATCTGCACGGCGGCCACGCCGATCACGATCGTCACAGCCGCGAGCGCGGCGGACAGCCTGCGGTTTCTGGTGATGAACTGGCGGCGCGCGAACCCGCGCAGCCGTCCTGCGCGTGCGCGCAGCGCCGCACCCGGGTGGACGTGCTCGCGGGAAACCATGATGCGGGCACTGTAGCTCCCGAATCGCCGGAGAGCACGTTCGCAGCCCAACTCACCCGGCCCCGGGCTGGCGGCGCAAGCCATCAGCGCCCGTCACCCGCGCGTAGCCGTTCGGCAAAAAAATTCACCTTAACGACTGCGTGTTGCGGCGCGCCCGGGCCGGCGCGGGACGGCTAGACGCGCGCCCGGGCCGGTGCGGTGCGGCACGTCGGCCCTGCGGGACGCAGGCCGACGGGAAAACCCGTTGGCCTGGGGGCCGGCAGGGGGTACGAAGACAAGCATGGACGAGTCGTATCCGGTACGCCCGATCACTGAAGACGAGTTCGCCGACATGTATGCCATCGATGAGCACGCATTCCACACGGTCTGGCCCGCCGAGCCGGAGATGCGGCATTTCAAGGGGCGATTTGAGTTCGACAGGAGCCTGGGGGCATTCGACGGCGCACAGATCACCGGCGCCGCCTGCGCCTTCAGCTTCCTGCTGAGCGTTCCTGGCGAGGTGCTGCCGGCGGCGGGAGTCAGCGGTGTCAGCGTGCTGCCGACCCACCGCCGCCGTGGCATCCTGCGCAGCCTGATGACCCGGCAGCTCGGCGACATCCATGCCGGCGGTGAGGCCGTCGCCGTCCTGTGGTCCGCGGAGGCCGCGATCTACGGCCGTTTCGGCTACGGCCTGGCGAGCCAGGTGGCGTCGTTGCGCATCGAACGCGGCGACGGACGGCTCGCGCCCGAGGCGCCGGCGGATCCCCGGCTGAAGCTGCGGATCGCGGAACCGGACCGGGTACGCCGCGAGCTCGCGAAGGTCTACGACGCCCTCCTGCCGTGCCGCCCGGGACTGTTCGCCAGGGACGAGCGCTGGTGGGATGCCGTTTTGTTCGATCCAGGCTACCGCCGCGAGGGCCGGGGCCCGTTGCGCTGCGTGCTCGCGGAGGACTCCGCCGGCACGCGGGGTTATGTCCTGTACTCCGCGTCACCACACTGGGACGCGGACGGGATTCCCTACGCCACGATCGGCATCCGCGAGCTGATGGCGGACGGACCCGCCGTGACCGCGGGCCTGTGGCGCGATCTGCTGAGCCGCGACCTGACCGGCGAGGTCGTCGCGTGGAACCGGCCGGTCGACGACCCGCTGCTGCACCTGCTCGCCGACCCGCGGCGCGCCCGGGCCCGCCTCAGGGACGGGCTGTGGGCCCGCCTCGTCGATCTTCCCGCCGCGCTGACCAAGCGCAGCTACGCCGCCCCTGCCGAGGTGGTCATCGACGTGACGGACGAGATCTGCCCGTGGAACGCGGGCAGGTGGCGGCTGCGCGTCCCCGGACCCGGCGCGGCGGCCGCGGCGGCCTGCGAGCGCACCGATGATCAGGCGGACCTGGCGCTGCCCGTGGCCGCGCTGGGCGCGGCCTACCTCGGTGGCACGCGACTCGGCGCGCTCGCGGCGGCGGGGCAGGTCACCGAACTGCGGCCCGGTGCGCTCGCCGCCCTCTCCACGGCGATGTCGTGGGATCCGGCACCCTGGTGCCCGCTGGTGTTCTGAACCAACGCCGGACACCACGCCGAACCCGACCATGCCCAACCGGACGGGCGTGCCCAACCGGACGGGCGTGCCAGAAATAACTCACTGCTTTCGGCCCTGGACCTCGCTGCTGTGGCGCGGCGGCTCCCTGGCGCCCTCACCCCACCCCGCGCCGGCCCACCTCGACCCCAGCAACCCCCTCTCCCTCAACTGGCCCCGCTCCGCTACCCATCAATGTGCCCTTGATGGGGTAATCGCACGACCGTCAACATGCACCATCGAGTCCGCCTCAAGACCCCATGACCGTGAATGTGCCATAGCGGGTCCTGCAGGACCCGCTATGGCACATTCACGGTCACCTCGCTGCGAAGATCAAATCCGCATGGTAGTCATCTGCGGGCCCGGCCGTGCTGAACCGGACCGTGCCGAGCCGGCTACTTCGGCGGCTTGGCGTGCGGCTGTAGCTGGGGCAGCCGGCGGGCGATCGGCAGCGGCAGGATCGAGCAGAGCAGGCCGACGCAGAAGGCTCCCGCGAGCCCGGCTCGCAACCCCGCGCCCGCCGCGGTCGCGACGGCGACACTCGCGCCGCCCAGACCCGCGCCCATGGCCACACCGAGGGTGTCCATGAGCAGCGATGAGGACAGTTCTCCCGCCTCGTCGCCGGTGGCCGCCGCGCTCATCACCGCGAGCGGAATCGTCGGGAACGCGATGCCCATGCCCACGCCCGCCAGGGTCCAGCCCACATAGACCGTCGCGACGGGCAGCCGGATGAGCCCGCCCGCAGTGGCGAGCGTGCCGGCCGCGATGAGGCCGCAGCCGGTGGCCACGAGCGACGCGGCGCTCCGGGTCTCGGCGTTGCGGGACTGCCACCAGCTTCCCGCCGACCATGCGACCGTGGCCGAGGCCACCACGACGCTCGCCGCCGAGATGGACATGCCGCGGATGCCGGTGAGCATCAAGGGCACGAAACCGTCGACCGCGAAGAAGGCCGCCGACAGCAAAAACGCGGACGCCGCCGCGGCCGGAATCCCCGGCCGGGCGCGAAAGGTTCCACGCGGGACGATGCGGGCGAGGGCGGGCAGCCCGATGGCGACGCCGGCCGGGCACAGCAAGAAGCTGACCGGCGCTGGGTGCGTCAGCCCGCCGAGGAAGAGGCCAGCACCGAGGGTGAGCTGCAGCGGCCAGCGCATCGGCAGCCGCGGCCCGTCCGCCCGCCTGTCGCCTGACAGCGCGGGCAGCACGAGCCAGGCAGCGATGAGCGCTGCGGGCATGGGCGCGGCGAACGCCCATCGCCAGCCGAACGCCGTGGTGATCACCGCGCCAAGCGGTGGGCCGAACAGCCCCGGCAAGATCCACATCGAGGCCAGGAGAGCGAGCACGCGGGGGCGGAGCCGCTCCGGATAGGTCTTCGCGACCGCGCCGAGCGAGACCGCGTAAAGCCCGCCGCCCGCGACCCCCTGGAGGAACCGCCCGGCGGCCACAACCAGCATGCTCGGGGCGAGCGCGGCGAGCAGGAGACCGCCGCAGAAGAGGGCGAGCAGGACCGCGAGTGGCCGTCGCGCGCCGAAGCGGTCGACCGCCCGTCCGCCGAGCGGTATCGCGCCGAACGCGCCGAAACTCGCCGCGGCCAGCGCCCAGCCGTACAGCGAAAGCCCACCGAGGTCGGCGCGGATCGCGGGCAGGATGGTGATCGCCATCAGCGCCTCGACGGCGAACAGCGCCTCCAGGATCAGCAGACCCGCGGTAAGCCGGCCCCGCTTGCCCGCGAACACTTCGCGCCAGGACGGCGGGCGCCCGGCCCGCGCCGGTTGAGCCACGCCCGCTGCACGTGGCTGCGGCGCGGCGGCCTCCGCAGCGCCGACGCTGTCCCTGGATGCGCGCTTCGATCGGATGTCCGGCCACCTTTCTCGCCAGTCCTGCCGGTCTTGCCGGTTTCTCGCGCCGGCCGCGGTGCTCGCGGCCGGCGCCCCGCCCGCCGGCCGCGGCGGGCACACGTGCGGCACCCGCACGTGCCGTCCGCGGCATCACGCCGGCTCCTGCTATGTGACCATTCGCCAAGTTCAGCACAGGTGCCGGCGGTCCAGGGCAGGGCCGCCGGCGGAGCCCGCCCCAGTTGCCCGGCCAGGGTGCGACACTGAGCAGGGAGGCACCGATGCCAGGAATGCGCGTGACACTCGATGCGGCGATGCGGGCACGGGACGTATCCAGGCCGCGCCCGGAACACCAGGACGCGGACGCGCAGCAGGACGGCCCCACATCCGATGCACGGGCAACGGCTGCGCCGCCGCGCGCCAAAGCGCGCTACGGCAGCCAAATCCGCGGCGCGTCCACCGGGCAGGGCATCACTCGCCTGCCGCACGCATCACCGGGCACCCCGGCCAGCGGCGCCGTGCCGGCCAAGACGGAGCCACCCAGCGCGCCGCCACCGGGCACAGCGCCACCGGGCACGGGGCCGGGCACACTACCCGCCGCAGCGCCGGCCGCCGCACCAGACAGCCCGCGACGCCGGGCCGGCCCCTCCCCCGGCGCTGCCGCGGCCGCCGGTGCCAGGCCACCGCGGGAAGTGCCAGCACCGCATGCGCCCACCGGCGAGCCAGCACGAAACGCGGCGTCACCGGGCGCGGCGTCACCGGGCAACGGAAGCAAGCGCCGCCGCAAGCGCCGCCGCCGTACGCGCTAGGGCGGCCATCCAAAGCCAGCAGGGCCAGGCGGCGTCCGGCAAGGCTGTGCTTGTCTTCGCTTGTCTTCGCTTGTCTTCGAGGAGCCGATAGCGGAGCTGTCGGCGGCGACTGTGCATCCCACAACCCAGCCGGTCGTCGTCTGGGCGCCGGGCCGCGCCGCCGAAGATCTGCGGGACACGCGCTAGCACTTCCTATACTTCGGGCGTGCGGCGGGCGTGGTCCATCTGGTTCGTGGCGTTCGTGCTGATCGGGGCGGGCTGGGCGCTCGTGACCCCGGTTGATCAATACCCCGACGAGATCGATCACGTGTACCGCGCGGTGTCGGTGGCTCGCGGCGAGGTTTTCCCGCACATCGGCGCGTACTGGGGCGGAACCGGAGCGATCACGAACGTTCCCATCGGCGTCTGGCAGAGCGTTTACCGTGGTCCCTGCCGAGGGTTGCTGACCACGACGCGCTGCTCGACCGCCTCGGCTCCGGCAGGCGAGATCACCGTGGTTTCGAGCGAAGGCAGGAACTTCCCCCTCTATTACGCGCTCGTGGGCTGGCCCTCGCTGCTGGCGCCCGGCCGCGCGGGCTGGTACTTCATGCGGCTGGCCAGCGCCGTTTGGTGTGCCATGGCGCTGGCGACTGGCGCGCTGGTCATCATGTCGATGTCAAGGCGGCCACTGGTGGCCGCCGGCGCAATGCTCGTGGGACTCACCCCGCTCGCGCTCGACCTGTCGGGCTCGATTAATCCGAGCGGGCTGGAAGCGGCGTCGGCACTTTGTTTCTGGGCGGTCCTGCTCGCCCTGATTCAGCGAAACAGCGCCCTCAGCCGCCGGCTTCTTGTGACCCTTGGCCTGATCAGCGGCGGCGTCCTGGTCACGTGCCGCAGCCTTGGCTGGTTGTGGGCCGCGCTGGCGATCCTGCTGTCCCTGGCCAGCGTCGAAAGCGCCGGCCGGCGTTGGTTCCTGCGATCCGGCGCGGCACGTGTGCTGCTCGCGGGTATGGCGGCAGCGGCCGGCGTGGCGGAGCTTTGGTCGGTCACCTTCCACAGTTATCAGGTCTTCCGTATCAACGCCCCGCCCGCGGGGCTCGCGGCGGCGGCGCGCAGCAGTCTGGAGGCCACCACGAAACTCCTTCGGGAGACGCTGGCGTATCTGGGCTGGCTCACCATTCCGCCGCCGGCCGTTGCCGAGGTGTGCTGGATCCTGGCGGCGGCCGCGGTGATCGTGATCGGCGTGCTCTCAGGCCGGCGGCCGGGCCTGCTTACAGTGGCCGGAGCGGCGCTGGTGGTCGCCGTCCCGTTCGTGATTCTCACGTTCGCTTTTGCCCACCCGGCGATTGGCATCTGGCAGGGCCGCTACACCCTGCCGCTCGCGATCGGTGCTGCGTTGCCCGCTGTCGCCAGCGCCCGGGGCCAGCAGCGCCGTGGCCATCAAACGACCGCGGCCCTGCTGGCCTCGGGCGCCATCGTCCTGGTCGTATGGGCTCAGGTGGCGGTCTATCTGGGCGCTTGGGCCAGGTTCGCAGCCCAGGTTCAGTTCAGGTACGCAACCCTCGGGCAGGCCATGCTCGCCCTGGGCGGGCTCGGTGTGCTCGCGAACGTCGCGTGGACGGACATCCGGTGGTCGCTCGCGAGCAGATCGCGGGCGCATTCGCCGGAACGCACCCCGATCCGGTCCGGCCCGCCGTAGCGGCCGCGCCTGCCGCCGGGCCGCGGCTCAGTCCCGGCCGCGGCTCAGCCCGGCAGCGGCTCAGCCCGGCAGCGGCTCAGCCCGGCAGCGGCTCAGCCCGGCAGCGGCGGAAGGTCGCCGGTCTGCTCGTAATGCGTGATCATCGCGATCCGCCTGGCGTGCCGCGGGTCGCCGGAGAAGGCCGTAGCGAGGAACACCTCAGCGAACCGCACGGCGTCGGCGACGGGGTGCATGCGGGCACCCAGGCTGAGCACGTTCGCGTCGTTGTGCTGGCGCGCGAGCCGTGCGGTCTCCTCGTTCCAGGCGAGCGCCGCCCGCACGCCCTTCACCTTGTTCGCCGCCATCTGCTCACCGTTACCTGACCCGCCGATCACGACGCCGAGGCTGCCCGGGCTGCCTGCCACACCGCATGCCGCGCGCAGCACGTACACCGGGTAATCGTCGTCACCGACATACCTGGCGGGGCCGCAGTCCACGGGCTCATGCCCGAGTTCGGCGACCCGTTTCACCAGCGCGGCCTTGAGCTCGTAGCCGGCGTGATCGGAGCCGAGATATACCCGCACGGCTCTCAGTGTCCCAGACCGCCCGGCCGCGGTCGCGGCTGGATGGCTGCGGGCCAGGGCCGGGCGACCGGTCAGGTGAATATCGGGTCGCGGGTGCGGCTGCGCTTGAGCTCGAAGAACCCGTCGGTGCCCGCGACGAGCAGCACGCCGTCCCACAGGCGCACGGCGGCCTCACCGCGGGGGATGGGCGTCACGACGGGCCCGAAGAACGAGATGCCGTCCACCGAGATCACCGGCGTGCCGACCTCGTAGCCGACCCGCTCGATGCCGTCGCTATGCGATGCGCGCAGCGCATCGTCGTACTCGCCCGAATCCATCGCGTCGGCCAGCTCGGTGGGCAGGCCGACCTCGGCCAGGGCCGCCTCGATCACGGCGCGCTCTCGGGGCTGCTGCTCGTTGTGGAACCGGGTGCCAAGGGCCGTGTAGAGCGGGCCGATCACATCGGCGCCGAACTTCTGCTCGGCGGCGATGACCACCCGGACCGGTCCCCACCCAGTCGCAAGCAGTTCGCGGTAGCGGTCGGGAAGGTCCTTCTTGTCCTCATTCAGCACGGACAGGCTCATGACGTGCCAGCGCGGCTGAATGGGCCGCTGCCTGGCGACCTCGAGCAGCCATCTGGACGTCATCCATGCCCAGGGGCAGATCGGGTCGAACCAGAAATCAACCTGTACGGGGGACTGCGTGTCTGCCATGCCCGTCGCAACCGCCCGCTGATCCCAATCATTCCAGGGCGGCCATGAAAGGATGCGGAAAGCAGCACGCGGCAGGGGGGCGCAACCGGGGCCGCTGCGAGACGATGGCGGGGCATCTGTACCGTGATATCCGGTACGCAGGCAAACATGTCGAAGGGGAGCAGCACGTGGCGGGCAACCTGACCAGGGCGGAAGCGCGAGAGCGGGCACGTCTGCTCGACGTGGACTCCTACGCCGTCGAGCTGGACCTGACGGCCGGCGAGCAGACTTTCACCTCGGTCACGTTCGCCAGGTTCCGCTGCGCCATCGCCGGGTCTGCCACCTTCATCGAACTCGACGCCGACGTGGTGCACGAGATCAGCCTGAACGGCCGCGCGATCGACACGTCAGCCTTCGCCGACGGCCGGATCACGCTCGCCGCCCTCGCCGCGGACAACGAACTGCTGATCGCCGCCGACCTCCCGTACTCCAGGACGGGCGAGGGGCTGCACAAGTTCACCGATCCGGTCGACGGCGGGGTGTATCTGCACTCGCATTTCGAGCCGGCCAACGCACACGGCATGTTCGCCTGCTTCGACCAGCCAGACCTGAAGGCCTCCTTCGAGCTCACCGTCACCGCGCCCGCGGGCTGGCTGGTGGTGAGCAACAACCCGCCCGATGTCCCGGCTGAGCCGTCGGGCGAGGCCGCCGCCCGCTGGCATTTCCCTCCGACGCCGGTGCTGCCGACCTACGTCACCGCGCTCTGCGCCGGCCCGTACCACGAGGTGCGGGACTCGTTCGAGGGGATCCCGCTCGGCGTGTACTGCCGTAAGTCCCTTGCCCAGTACCTCGATCCAGAAGAGATCATGGAGGTGACAAAGCAGGGTTTCCGCTTCTACCACGAGGCTTTCGGCAGCAGGTACCCGTTCGTCAAGTACGACCAGCTGTTCGTGCCCGAATTCAACGTCGGCGCGATGGAGAACGCCGGCTGCGTGACCTTTCTCGAGGAATACGTGTTCCGCTCGCGGGTCACCGACGCCTTTCACGAGGCCCGCGCTGAGACGATCATGCATGAGATGGCGCACATGTGGTTCGGCGACCTGGTCACCATGCGCTGGTGGGACGATCTGTGGCTGAACGAGTCCTTCGCCACCTACGCCGGGACGCTCGCCCTCGCCGAAGCGACTCGCTGGCGCAACGCCTGGACCACCTTTGCGCAACTGTTCAAGACGATCGCTTACCGCCAGGACCAGTTGCCTACCACGCATCCCATCTCGGCGGACATCCCCGACATTCAAGCGGTCGAGGTCAACTTCGACGGGATCACCTACTACAAGGGCGCGTCCGTGCTCAAGCAGCTTGTCGCCTACGTGGGCCCGGACAACTTCCTGGCTGGCGTGCGGCACTACTTCGAGCGTCATGCCTGGGGCAACGCGACACTGCACGACCTGCTCGCCGCCCTGGAGGAGACGTCGGGCAGGGACCTGGCCTCCTGGTCGAAGGAGTGGCTCGAGTCGGCGGGGGTGAACACGCTGCGGCCGGAATTCGAGGTCGATGCAAGCGGCGCCTTCACGTCGTTCGCGATCGTGCAGGAAGCCCCTCCCGACCATCCCATCCCGCGCACGCAGCGGATCGCGATCGGGTTCTATGAGCGCGACGGCGGTCAGATCAGCCGCCGCCACCGCGTCGAGCTCGACGTGTGCGGCGCCCGCACCGAGGCGCCCGGCCTGACCGGGCACCGGCGGCCCGACCTGGTCCTCATCAACGACGACGACCTCGGCTACGCCAAGATCCGGCTGGACGAGCAGTCGCTGCGAACCCTGGTGACCGGCATCGGGGACATCGCGGAATCACTGCCCGCCACGCTGTGCTGGACCGCGACCTGGGACATGTGCCGTGACGCCGAGATGCCGGCCCGCGATTACGTCAAGCTGGTCACCTCGGGTGTCACGTCCATCTCTGATATGACCGTCGCGCAGAGCCTGCTGCGCCAGGCGGCGGCGGCGGTGCGCAGGTACACCGACCCGGCGTGGCGGGAAACCGGGCTCGGGCTCTTCGCCGGTGCGCTCAGCCAGATGCTGAACGACGCCCAGCCTGGTTCGGACCGCCAGCTCGCGTACGCCATTTCGCTGACCCGCAACGCGATCTCTCACGCCCACCTCGCCCTGATCGCCGGGCTCCTGCACGGATCGACCGTGATCGACGGGCTGACCGTGGACACCGAGCTGCGCTGGATGCTGCTGCACCGGCTGGTCAGCCGCGGTGTCGCCGGGGAGAACGAGATCGCTGCCGAGCTGCGGCGCGACCCGACCTCGGCCGGCGAGCGGCACGCCGCGACCTGCCGGGCCGCAGTTCCAGGGCCGGAGGCCAAGCTCGCCACCTGGGAGCGGATCATCACGGGTGGCACCATGACGAACGCGGTCTTCCGCGCGACGCTGGCCGGCTTCGCCGACGAAGACCAGATCGACCTGCTCGAACCGTTCGCACAGCGGTACTTCGACGTGGTCGGCGGCATCTGGGAGACCTGGTCCGCCGACATGGCGCAGACCTTCGTGCAAGGCGCATACCCGCTCTCGATAAGCCAGCGGACCATCGACATGACCGGCGAGTTCATCGCCAGAGCGCAGCCGCCCGCCGCGCTGCGCCGCCTGCTCCTGGAGAGCAGGGACGGCGTCGAGCGTGCCCTGCGCGCCCAGGAATGCGACATCCGCGCCAGCCATGCGCGTTAGGCCCCGGGGGTGCGGGGGGCCGCCCCCCGGGGCCGGCACAGCGCCACATCGGCGCCAGATGGGGGCTCTCGTGGGGACCCGGGAGTCCGCACCTAAAGGTTGCCCGCAGTTGCGCAGCCGTTAAGTAGCATGATCCTTAACGGCTGCGCAGCCGCGCCACCCGGGGGCCTGCGGGCTGCCTGTGGAGCCGTGTCAGCCCGGGCGCGCCCGCGGCCGCGCCGGTGACCTCGCGCACCTGCGGCAGGCCCGCAAGGTCCTCGAGCAGCACCGGGCGGCCGGCGCCGTCGGTGAGCGGAATCCGCCAGTTCGGATACTCGTCGCTGGTGCCAGGCATGTTCTGCGGCTGGCGGTCACCGGCGGCGTCGGCAAGGGACACGCCGATCAGGCGCGCGGGAGTGCGGGCGAGGAACCCATAAAGCGCGGCGGTCATCGCCGCCGATCCTGGCTGCGCGCCCGCGGGCAGCAGGTCCATCCGCACGAGCATCGCGTGCCATGCGGAGACCACCGCCGCCGCGTCGCGCCGTTCGGCGTCCGGCGGCCGGGTCAGCAGGCCGAGCCGGGCGCGCAGCCCGACGTGGTCGCCGGTCAGGAAGCTCGCGGCCGGGGGCATGTCGTGGGTGCCGACGGTGGCCAGGCAGTCGCGCCGCCACCTGGCGGCCGGCCTGGGCAGACCGTCCGCCATTCGCTCGAACCACAGCATGCTCGTGCCGAGCACGCCGTGGCCGGCCAGGAAGGGCCGCACCCCTCGTTCGACGGTACCCAGGTCCTCACCGATGACGATCGACCCGGCCCGCCGCGCCGCGCCGGTCAGCGCCCCGACCGTCGCGTGCCGGTCGTAGCGCACATAAGCGCCGCGGTCGGGAGTCATGCCCGCGGGAATCCACCACAGCCGGAAGAGCCCCATCACGTGGTCCACCCGCAGACCGCCCGCCGGTGCCAGCGAAGCGTCCATCAGCTCGCGCAACGGGCGGTAACCCTGCGCCGCGAGCCGCCCCGGATGCCACGGTGGCTGCGTCCAGTCCTGACCGAGCTGGTTGAACTCATCCGGCGGCGCGCCCGTGCTCATCGCGGTCGCGAGCACCTCCTGGTGCGCCCACGAGTCCGCACCGCCGGGGTGTGAGCCGACGGCCAGATCGCTGACCAGGCCGACGGGCATGCCCGCGGCGAGCGCCGCGCGCCGCGCATCGGCGAGCTGGCCGTCGAGCAGCCACTGCAGCCAGGCGTGAAAGTCCACCCGTGGCCGCAACCGGTCGCGCTCGCGCGCGACGGCCGCCGATCGCGGGTGCGTCAGGTGCCCGGGCCACTTGCGGTAGTCCGCGCCGTGCACCTCGGCCAGCGCGCACCACGTGGCCCAGTCCTGCAGCGCGGCCGCTTCGCGGCGCCGGTAGCGGTCGAAGTCAGCCTGCCGGTCCCGGCCGCGGGCTATCTGGTAGATCATGCCGAGCGCGGCGCTCTTGGCGGCCCACACCGCGTCCCGGTCGATGAGCTCGCTGCTCGTATTCCGCGCCCGCAGCGGCGCGGCCAGCCTGCCGATCCTGGCCCGCTGCGGCGCGCCAAGCATCGCGTACTCCGGCACGTCCTCGACCCGCAGGTACAGCGGGCTGACGTAGCGCCGGGTCATCGGCAGGTAGGGCGACGGGCTGACCGGGGGTGCGGGTTCGGCCGCGTGCAGCGGGTTGACAACCACGAATCCGGCGCCGAGATCGCGGCCGCTCAAGCTGGCAAGCTCGGCGAGGTCGCGCAGGTCACCGTGGCCCCAGGAATCGCGCGAACGCACGGAGTACAGCTGCACCGCCAGTCCCCACGATCGCCCCGCGGGCCGGGGTGCGGCGGCGGTCTCTTGTGCTGTGACGGGCGCGGCAGCCCGCACCGGGCCGTCCGCCGGCGCGCCAAGCTCGTCCAAGATGGCCTGCAGCGTGTCCCGTCCCACCCGCACCCGGCGGCCGTGCCAGTCACGGTAGGTGGGCTGCACGCCGTGGGCGCGCGCCAGCCGCTCAAGCTCCTGCCCCGTCACCGTTCCCCCCCGGCATCGACGATCGCCTGACGGGCCCGGCCCTGTGCGCTGAGCGGGCCGAACAGGCCGGCCTTCGCCGCAGCCTTGGCGAGGTCTTCAGCGCCATCCTCGCCGATGCCCATCGGGTGCTCTCGCTCCTAACCCAGTCCAAGCCACGGCCACCTCGCGGTGCCACAGGATGATACCGATCACAGCCGACGGCATCCGGCGAGTGCAGACACCAGCACCCGAGGCCGGCGGCAAGCCTCTCAGCCAGCGCTGCGGGGCCGCCCGTTATCGCCATCCCGGCTATGCGGAACTCGCCGGTGCGGACAGGTCGTAGACGGTGTAGCCGCCGACGGCCGAGGAGCTGAAGTGCTGCTCCACCCAGGATGTGATCTGCGCGGAAGCGCGGGACGACGATCCGCCGAACCCGCCGCGCTGCGACGCGACGAAGTAGTGGATCTCGTGCGCCGCGACCATTTTCTCGAACCCGGCGAGCGTGGGTGCGGGGTCGGTGCCGTTGAAGCCGCCGATGGCCATGATCGGCTCGCCGGACGATAGCTGCAAGGACGAGGCGGCTGTCGCGCCGACGATGGCCGCCGCCCATCGGTAGCCCGAGGCGCCCGAGCGCAGCAGGGCAACCGTGGCGCTGCTGACGCTAACCGCGCCGCGGAGCCCACCGCGACCTCCCCCGCCACCCGCCCCGGCCGGCCTGCTCCAGCCGGGTGGCACGAACGTCGGAATACTGCCTGCTGAGCGCGACGGCCTGCGCCCAGGTGCGATCGGTACTGCCGTTGTCAGCGATGGTGATCCGGGCCGGGAAGGGAAACCCCCCGTGCAGATAGTTCCGCAGGCGGCGGATGCTCGGGCCGAGATTCCGTTCCTCGTTGCGGACCGGCACCACGATGTCCATCTGCGGCCTGCCGGCATCCCACCCGGCGCGGTCCACCCCGGCCGGCAACAGATTCTGGTAGATCGTCATGAACCCACTGTCACGCTGGGTGCTCAGCGGATCCTGGACCGCACCTCTCAGGCCCTTCTCAGCTTGCGGCGGTGGCGGCCCGCTTCCGGCTCCGGCCGCGCGACATGCCCCACATCAGGCCGCAACGTTTCATCCCTAACGGTTGCGCGGCGTGGCACCGGCGCGGCGCACCCGGGGCCGCCCTGGGGACCCGCGTCACCACAGCGCCGGATGACGGTCCTTCCACGGCCGGGCGGCCTCGAGCTGCGCCGACAGCGAGATCAGCGTGCCCTCCTCGCCGATCCGGCCACCGAGCATCACGCCGATCGGCAGGCCATCGGCGTTCCAATACAGCGGAACGCTCACGGCGGGCTGCCCGGACACGTTGTAGACGGCGGCAAACGGGGTGAAGCGCTTCTGCCGTTCGAAGTTCTCCGCGGGCTCCTGGCCGTGGAAGTAGCCGACCTCAGCGGGCGGCTGCGCGAGCGTCGGGCTGAGCAGGGCGTCGTAGGCGTTTGTGGACCGCAGCGCGCCGCGCACCATGAACTGCAGGTACGCCTGGGCGAAGATCAGGTGGGCCGCGCTCGTCGCACGCCCGCGTTCGCGCAGGTATCGGGTCAGCGGCAGCAGTTCGCCCTCGCGGGCCGGGTCGACCGGCGTCAGCGTCGCCATCGCGTACCACAGCGTCTCGAACAGCGGCACCATGTCAGCGGTGAATGGCGACGGCACATCCTCCACCTCGTGCCCGAGCCCGGTGAGCAGCGCGCTCGCGTCCTCCCATGCGGCACGGCAGTCTGGGTGGACCCCGGCGCCTGGCACCACGGGGTCGATGAGGCGGCCGATGCGCAGCCTGCCAGGTTCGCGCGAAGCGTAACCGAGAAACGTCTCGCCTCGCGGCAGCGATAGCGGGGTGTACATGTCGCCTGGCTCGTTGCCTGCCATGACATCCAGCAGCAGCGCCGCGTCCGCGACGGTTCTCGCCAGCGGCCCGTCGACCGACAGGCCCACCAGGTCGGGCACCAGCGGCGCCCGGGACACCCGGCCCCGCGTAGCCTTGATCCCGAAGAGCCCGCACACGCTCGCCGGGATCCTGATCGACCCGCCGCCGTCGCTGCCCTGGGCCACCGGGGCAAGGCCGGCCGCGACGGCCGCTCCCGCACCGCCGCTTGAGCCCCCCGCGGACCGGGACAGATCCCACGGCGTGCGCGCGGGCGGGCCGATCTCGGTTTCGGTGTAGCAGGGAAGCCCGAACTCCGGCGTCGCGGTCTTGCCCGGGATCACGGCGCCCGCGGCGCGGAGCGAGGCAACCACGTGGTCATCGGTATCTGCCATGTTGTCGGTGAAGACGGCGCTGCCAAGGGTCATTCTGGTTCCCGAGACCATGTTCAGGTCCTTGACCGGGACCGGCACGCCCAGCAGTGGCGGAAGCTCGTCAGGCTCGGCGGTCTCCGCGACCATGCGCTCGGCCTTGCGGGCTTGCTCGCGCGCACCGTCCGCGGCTACCGTGAAGAACGCGCCGACCTGTGGGCCTATGCTGTCGATCCGCTCCAGATAGTGTTCGAGTGCTTCGACAGGTGACAGTTCGCGGCCACGGATCGCCGCGGCTAGCTCGACTGCTGTGAGATCGTGAATCTGCGTCACGTTACCGAACGGTAGACGCAGCGTGTGCCCGCGGTCCAGAGCAGGTCGCATGATCCGCAAGTAATTCCCGGAAAGCAGGACAACTTACTATGCGTACCCGGCACGACACTGATGAACACTCGGTGCGAGGGGACAATAGTATGGACCGGGGTCAGGCTAGGCGAACCGTCCTAGATTCGTTACGCTCTGCTATGTGGACCGGGTGACACGGCCGGGAGCGGGTAATTCCGAGTCATCGGCCCCGCACGACAAGAAGCCGCAGGCGCACGTCGAACCTGCGGACAGCGCTGCGAAAGCCAGCGCGCAAGGCGGCGGCGGCGCCCCAGAGGGCCGCGGCGGCCGCTTCAGGCGTGCCAGCCTGTCCGCGATCTCCGCGAACCCGCGGCTGCCAATCTGGGAACGCAGGATCGCGATCGCCCTGGTCGCGGGGATCGCCGTTACCTTCATCTTCGACTGGCGGATCGGCCTGACGGTGGCCGTGGTCGCCGCGATCATCGACACCATTCACCGGTCACAGACCACCGCGGCGATGCCGCCGGCCAGGCGCGGCGCGCCGCAGCGCAAGACCGAGCGCAAGCTCGAGAAGCTCACCGGCGCGGGATACCTGACGCTGAACGAGCGCGCGATTCCCGGCAGCGAAGCGATCATCGATCACCTGGTGGCCGGCCCGACCGGCGTCTACGCGATCGACTCCGAACGCTGGGACAAGCGGCTACCCGTGCGCGTGCTCGGCGGCAAGCAACTGTTCCACGGCCCGTTCAGCCGCAAGGACCGGCTGGCAGAGGCCCGCTGGGAGGCCGCGCGGGCGGCCGAGCTGATCGGCGACGCGCTGGGCCAGCAGGTCGATGTGCGCCCGTCGATCGCGATCTACGGCCCGAAAATCCCGTGGGCGGTGATGACCGTGCGCGACGTCGACATTTTCAGCGCGGACCACCTCCGCAAGTACCTTCGCCGCAGCATCAAGGCCGGGCGCGGGCGCCACCTGAGCGCTGCGGACGCCGAGCGTATCCACGCCGTCGCCGCGCGCGTGCTCCCCGAGCGCTTCTAGCCCGTGCTGTTGGTACCGCCGGTGCGTCGCCCACCCCGCACCTCCGGTCTCACTGTTGCCTCATGCCAGGACATTCCGGGCGTCCACGGCACCTAACCGAAGGTGCCTCTTCGCGCAAGGGACAGCTGCGGGGGGCGATCCGGGGCGGCGCGGGACACGGGCGGGTAGCCTGGAACTCGCGATCCGAGCGCCCGGCGCGGGACGTTCCGGGTGGGGTGCCGGATGGCACGCAGCCGGCCTACGAGGAGCCCATCATGCCGCCACTTCGATCACGCACGGTCACCCACGGCAGAAACATGGCCGGGGCGCGCGCGCTGCTGCGCGCTACCGGGGTGGCGAGATCCGATCTGGGCAAACCCATCATCGCCGTAGCCAACAGCTTCGCGGAATTCGTCCCTGGTCACGTTCATCTGCGCGAGGTGGGCCAGGTGGTGGCCGGTGGCGTGCGCGCGGCCGGCGCCGTGCCCAGGGAGTTCAACACGATCGCGATCGACGACGGGATCGCGATGGGCCACGGCGGGATGCTGTACTCGCTGCCCAGCCGCGAGCTCATCGCCGACTCGGTCGAATACATGGTCAACGCGCACTGCGCGGACGGGCTGGTCTGCGTCTCCAACTGTGACAAGATCACGCCGGGCATGCTCATGGCCGCGCTGCGGCTGAACATCCCGACGGTGTTCGTGTCCGGCGGCCCGATGGAAGCCGGCAAGATCGGCGCGACCGCGCCGCAGCAGGAACCGGGCGGCCGGACCGTGGCGCACACCGCACGGCGCAAGCTCGACCTGATCGACTCGATGATCGCCTCGGCCGACGCGGCCGTGTCCGACGAGCAGCTCAGCGAGATCGAAGAGTCGGCGTGCCCGACCTGCGGCTCGTGCGCAGGCATGTTCACGGCGAACTCCATGAACTGCCTGACCGAGGCGATCGGCCTCGCCCTGCCGGGCAACGGCACGACGCTCGCCACCCACGTGGCCAGGCGCGAGCTCTTCGAGCGGGCCGGGCGGCTCGCGGCCGGGATCACGCACCGGTACTACGCGGACGGCGACGAGTCGGTGCTGCCCCGTTCGATCGCCACCAGGGACGCGTTCGAGAACGCGATGGCGCTGGACGTGGCCATGGGCGGATCCACGAATACGATCTTGCATCTGCTCGCCGCGGCGCATGAGGCGCACGTGGGATTCGGGCTGAAGGACATCGACGAGCTGTCGCGGCGGATCCCCTGCCTGTGCAAGGTCGCGCCGAGCAGTGAGCTGTATCACGTGGAGGACGTGCACCGTGCGGGCGGCATCCCGGCGATCCTGGGCGAACTCGACCGTGGCGGCCTGCTCAACCGCGGGGTGCACTCCGTGCACAGCGGCTCGTTGAGCGAGTTCCTTGCCCGGTGGGACGTCCGGTCCCCCGGCGTGGCGCCCGAAGTCGTCGAACTGTTCCACGCCGCGCCCGCCGGGGTGCGCACGCTGCGGCCCTACTCGCAGGACACCCGCTGGGAGACGCTCGACCTGGACCGTGCCGGGGGGTGCGTGCGGGACGTGGCGCACGCCTACACCAAGGACGGCGGGCTGGCGGTGCTCTACGGCAACCTCGCGCCTGAGGGCGCCATCGTGAAGACGGCGGGCGTCGAAGAGACACTGTGGCGGTTCACCGGCCCGGCGCGGGTGTACGAGAGCCAGGAGGCAGCGGTCGACGGGATCCTCGCCGACGAGGTCCAGCCCGGCGACGTCGTGATCATCCGGTACGAGGGGCCCCAGGGCGGCCCTGGCATGCAGGAGATGCTCTACCCGACGAGCTTCCTCAAGGGCAAGGGCCTCGGCAAGGCGTGCGCCCTTGTCACCGACGGCAGGTTCTCCGGCGGCACGAGCGGGCTGTCCATCGGGCATGTCTCGCCCGAGGCGGCGGCCGGCGGCGTGATCGCGCTCGCGCAGGACGGCGACGCGGTCGAGATCGACATACCAGGCCGTGAGATCCGGCTGGCCGTCGCCGACGGCGAGCTCAGCGCCAGGCGCACGCGGCTGCTCGCGGAGCATTCGGCCTACCAGCCCGCCAGCCGTCAGCGCCCGGTCAGCGATGCGCTGCGCGTATATGCGGCGATGGCTACCTCCGCCTCGACCGGCGCCGTCCGCGACATTACCCTGATCGGGGGGTGAGGGCGCGCCTGGAATAGCTATCTGCTGTTCTTTTGGTCCCAACTGTTGCTCTGCTGGTCTGGGCGGTCATGTTCGACCGGAAGCGGCGTCGGCGCGGAGATCCAGCTCATGACATCGGTGCGGCGGCACGAAGCGCCCGGCTGGACGCGGCCAGCCGGGAAATTGATGCCTGATGCCCGAGCTTACCGGCTGGTGCCGCACAGGCGCAGACCGTGCCAGGGACGAGCCTGCGCTCCGGGCCAGGCTCCCGAGCAGCCATGGCGACTGCATGGTCAACCCCTCGGTCTCCAAGAACTCATCGACACCGTCAAAGTAATTATACTGGTGTCGATGGACGGTGCAACTTGCTATTTCCATACACTGGTGTTGTGAGAGCCTGGAGGTGGTGGTGACGACCAGCGCGCTGGCCGAACACGCACTGCTGCTGCGTGACTTCGCAAACACCGTCGACGTGGACGAAGGCTCCGACGTGCTCGCCGATCCGGCGGCCCTCACCGAGTGGCTGCGCGATCACCGCCTCATCCCGGGCCGCGCTGATGGCGCGGCGCAGGCCGGCCGGCCCGGCGCGGCCGGCCCAGGCGCCCGCGGCCCCGGCGGAGCAGGCGAGCGAGCGGACGAGACCGACCTCGAAACCGCGATTGCACTGCGGGCCTGTCTGCGGGAGGCGATGCGCGAACATCACCAGCGGCCGCCCCGCCGCAGGGCCACCACAGCAGGCACCGCGGCAGCAGGCACCGCGGCAGCAGGCACCGCCGCAGCACGCACCGCCGCCGCAGCACGCACCGCCGCCGCCGGGCCGGTGACGGCGCCCGGTGTGCCCGGTGCCGCGTCAGCGCTCGAAATGGCCACGGCCAACCTTCCGCTTCGCGTGGCCGAACAGGCGGGTCGCCCGGCGCTCGTGCCAGTGCAGGACGGCGTTCGGGGCGGCCTGGCGTGGCTGGCGGCCGCGATGGTGGCGAGCACCGCCGATGGGAGCTGGGAGCGGCTGAAGATCTGCGCCGACGACACCTGCCAGTGGGCCTTCCTCGATTCTTCCAAGAACCGCTCGAAACACTGGTGCTCCATGCAGGAGTGCGGCAACAGGTCCAAGACCCGCGCGTACCGCGCCCGCCGCGGCAGCGGAGGGTCCGGCAGGTGAGTGCCGACACCTTCGTGCGCCCCGCCCGGGTCGCCGACGCCGCGGACCTGGCGCGAATTCAGGTGGCGAGCTGGCAGGCAGGCTATGCGGAGTCGGTTCCCGCACCCGTGCTCGCCGAACTGACCAGCACCGAAGCAGCCGGGCGCTGGCACGAGCAATGGGTGGCGGCGGTGACGAGCCCGCCCACGAGCCGCCACCGCGTGCTCGTCGCGGTCGAACGCGGCGATGACGCCGCACGGCGCGTGGCGGGTTTCACGTCGTTCGGCCCCGCGACCGACCCCGACCGCTGGCCCGCGACCGACGCGGAACTCTTCGCGCTGCATGTGGACCCGGAACTGGAAAGGCGCGGGCACGGCAGCAGGCTGCTCAACGCCGTCGCTGACACGGTGCGGGAAGATGGCTTCCACACGCTGTGCGGGTGGACGCTCGAATCGGACACCTCCCTGCGCGACTTCCTCGAAGCGGCCGGCTGGGCGCTGGACGGCGCCCGCCGCGAGCTCGACATGGGCACGCCGGTTCCGCAGGTACGGTTGCACGCGGCTGTCGGCTGACGGGTGGGCGGTGGGGAGTCAGGCGGCTATCGCCCGAGGGGGGCCATAGGATCGGTCCGCACGGGCGCGGGTGGGATTGGCACGGGCAAGGGCAAGGCAGGCGAAGCGTGGCGAGTGCGAGGGAATGGATGTCCGGGGCGCGTCCGCGGACGCTGCCGGCGGCCATCGTGCCCGTGGTGGTCGGCTCAGCCGTGGCCGCGGGCTACGGGCACTTCATCTGGTGGCGGGCCGCGCTCGCACTGTTCGTGGCGCTCGCGCTGCAGGTCGGGGTGAACTACGCCAACGACTACAGCGATGGCGTGCGCGGCACCGATGCCCGCAGGGTCGGCCCGTTGCGGCTGGTCGCGACCCGGCTCGCCCCGCCCCGCCAGGTGCTCGCGGCCGCATTGTGCTGCTTCGCCGCCGCGTGCGCGGCCGGGCTGGCGCTGGCGGCTGTGACGTCATGGTGGCTCGTGCTCGGCGGAGGGGCGGCGGTCGCGGCAGCGTGGTTCTACACGGGCGGCGCCAAGCCGTACGGTTACCGCGCGCTCGGTGAGATCTCCGTGTTCGTGTTTTTCGGCGTGTTCGCCGTGGCAGGCACCGCGTACGTGCAACTCGGCCGCGTGACATGGCTCGCGCTCGTGGCGTCGGTCCCGGTGGGCCTGCTCGCGTGCGCCCTGCTCGTGGTCAACAATCTGCGCGATATCGGCACCGACACGGTGGCCGGCAAGCGCACGCTGGCAGTCGTGCTCGGCGACCAGCGCACCCGGCTGCTGTACATGGCGTGTGCCCTGGTCCCGTTCGGCGCCGCGGCAGGGATCGCCGCGCTGCGGCCGGTCGCGCTCGCTGCGCTCGCGGCAGTTCCGCTGGCGGCGGCGCCGGTCCGGCTGGTCCACGGCGGCGCGGCAGGACCCCGGCTGGTGACCGCGCTCGCGCAGACCGGGCGGCTGCAGCTTGCCTACGGCGCGCTGCTCGCGGCCGGTCTGGTGATCCGGCCGTGACCATGGATGCGGGATCACCAGACCGGCCTGCACCGCGGCATCCGCCGGGCAGCAACTCGCACGCCGGGACCCGCAGATCATCAACACGCGGGTTTGATCTTGCAGCGACTGCCCAGCGGAGACCGTGAATGTGCCATCGCGGGTCATATATGACCCGCGATGGCACATTCACGGTCCTCGGGAACGGGGCTGTGTCCGGGGACAGGGGGCTGGTGGGGCCAATGTGGGGGGCAGCGGGCAGGGTTGCGGGACGAGCGGGCGCCGGTCGCGCCTGCACCACAGCAACGAGGTCCGGAACTGAAAGCAGCGAGTTATCTCGCGACGCGCCCCGGCGGGCGGGTCAGGTATCGATGTTGGGATTCGGCGCGCCGAGCGGCACCAGCCGCGCGGGCGGCTCCGCTACGACGGCGGACTCGACGGTGAGGTCGGC
>WNGJ01002351.1_pt1 | contig 38286 bp, 33 predicted proteins | sample 5400611 | NCBI WGS metagenome assembly WNGJ01 (sample SAMN13153375, study PRJNA577476) | soil metagenome | isolation source: 40 cm soil or saprolite under Garry oak tree replicate 1 | place: USA:California | collected 2016-06-15
GCTCCTCATCGATTTCGCGCGCGAGCGCCGCGATGTCGCCTTCCCCGGGGTCGCGCTTGCCACCCGGCTGCATGAACGCGCTCGTTCCGCGCTTGCGCACCAGCAGCACGCGACCGGCATCATCGCGTATCAGCGCCGCAACGATCTTGATTGTCCCGATGTCCATCACTCCTCCTCGCCTTGCCCGAACAATCCGAACTGCGCCGGATCGCGCGCGGGTTCGGCGAGGCCGAGATGACGGAACGCATGCGAGGTCAACAGCCGGCCGCGCGGGGTGCGCTGCAGATAGCCGCACTGGATCAGAAACGGCTCGATGATGTCTTCGATGGCGTCGCGCGGCTCCGACAGCGCCGCCGCCATGGTTTCCACGCCCACCGGACCGCCGCCGTAGTTCATGGCGATGGTGGTCAGATAACGTCGGTCCATGGCATCGAGACCGGCGGCGTCGACCTCCAGCGCGCTCAGCGCGTGATCGGCGATCGCGCGGTCGATCGCAGCGGCATCGGCGGCGGAAGCAAAATCGCGCACCCGGCGCAACAGCCGGCCGGCGATGCGCGGCGTGCCGCGGGCGCGGCGCGCGATCTCGTTGGCGCCATCCGGCGTCATGCCGATCTTGAGCACGCGGGCGCCACGGGTGACGATCTTTTCAAGTTCCTCCTCGGTGTAGAAATTCAGCCGTACTGGAATGCCGAAACGATCGCGCAGCGGATTGGTTAGCAGCCCCGCCCGCGTGGTGGCGCCGACCAGCGTGAATTTGGCCAGCTCGATCTTGACCGAGCGCGCCGCCGGTCCCTCGCCGATGATCAGATCGAGCTGAAAATCCTCCATCGCCGGATACAGCACTTCTTCGACCGCCGGGCTGAGGCGATGGATTTCGTCGATGAACAGCACGTCGCGCTCTTCGAGATTGGTGAGCAGTGCCGCGAGATCTCCGGCTTTGGCAATGACCGGTCCGGAGGTGGCGCGGAAGCCGACGCCGAGTTCGCGCGCGACGATCTGCGCCAGCGTGGTCTTGCCGAGCCCGGGTGGGCCGACGAACAGTACATGGTCCAGCGCCTCGTTGCGCTTGCGCGCGGCCTCGATGAAGATCGAGAGATTGGCGCGCGCCTGCGCCTGGCCGACGAATTCCGACAGCAATTGCGGACGCAGCGCGGTATCGCCGACATCGTCGGCACGGCGCTCAGGGGTAACGATGCGCGAGGGGGGATTCATATTGGGTATTTGCCAATCAACCTACTGATCAAGCGAGACAGTTGAATGCCAACAATCAGCACCAAGCTTACTGCCAGAAAGAAAGAAGCGTCTTCCATATCTCCCATCCTGCCAGCCAAGAGCGCGAATCCAGAAATGGAAACTAGCGCGGCGACCAGAACAACGTTCCACCAGACGACCGAGCCGCGGAATTGGACAATCATTGCGATCAAGAGAGCAACAATAAGCGCAGGCAAAGACCACATCTGCATCATTTTCAACATGAACCCGGTAACATTTCGGGGAATCGAAAAACACCGAATGCCAAGGCTCGAGAAACCGAGAAACCTAGCACTGCGAGAGTTCCCGTGCTCAGCGTTCCCACAAAGACCGTAATTAGCGTGTAGCCAAAGCAAGACAAGCGCAGGTTGGCAAGACTTCGGTCCGCGCTCACTTCCCGAGATTGACCAGCGCCGAGATTGCGTCGGTGACCGGGCGCGGCGCGCGGTCGCTATCGATCGCGCCGGACAGATGCACCAGCGCCGGATCGACACTGGCGAAGGCCGGCGCCTTGTCCTTTAATTCGGTGACGATGCGTTCGGCGACTTTTGGGCCGACGCCCGGCGTGCGTGTCACTGCCGCCTTGTCGCGGAGCGCAATCGCGTTCGCCAAATCGGATGGCGGCAAGGTCGAGAGCACCGCCAGCGCCACCTTGGCGCCGACGCCCTGCACGGTCTGCAGCAACCGAAACCATTCGCGCTCGGTGTCGCTGCGAAAGCCGAACAGCTTTATCTGATCCTCGCGGACATAAGTTTCGATCGACATCACCGCGGCCTCGCCGGGCGACGGCAGTGCCTGCAAGGTGCGCGTCGAACAATGCACCTGATAGCCGACGCCGCCGACGTCGAGAATGACAAAGTCCTCGCCGTAGGAGTCGATCAGGCCTTTCAGCTTGCCGATCATAGCCCGACCACCTTTAGCCGCAGCGCCGCGCTCTGGCGATGATGCGCATGCGTGATGGCGATCGCCAGCGCATCGGCGGCGTCTGGAGATTTCGGTTCGGCCTTGGGGAGCAGAATCTTCAGCATCACCAGAATCTGGTTCTTGTCGGCATGGCCGGCGCCGACCACGGTCTTCTTCACTTGATTGGGCGCGTATTCGGCGACCGAGATCCCGAACATCGCCGGCGCCAGCATGGCGACGCCGCGCGCCTGGCCGAGTTTGAGAGTGGCGACGCCGTCCTTGTTGACAAAAGTCTGCTCGACGGCGGCTTCCACGGGGCGAAAATCGCCGAGCACGGCGGCGAGGCCCTCATGGATCGCCAATAGGCGGCTCGCCAGCGGCAAGCCTTCGGGCGGTTCCACCGAGCCGCAACCGACGAACATCAGCCGGTTGCCGTCGATTTCGATCACGCCCCAACCGGTGCGGCGCAGGCCCGGATCGATGCCCAGAATGCGGACGGGGTGGCGAATCGGTGGAGAAGTCATGGGGTATTGATAACGCCGGAGCCAAATATCTGAAATAGAATACCGGTCGTCATCACCCGCGAAAGCGGGTGATCCAGTGCGCCGCGGCGGCTGTGATAAATCGCGATCCCGCGGGCGTACTGGGTCGCCCGGTCAAGCCGTGCGACGACAGCGGAGTATGGATCCCGGCTCTGCGGAGCAGCGTGACCGGACGATGCTACGCATCGCCGGAAGAACGCTGCACCGCGTCCGGGACACGCAATCAGCTACCCGCCCATCTTCTTCAGTAACGCGTCGGAAATCTCGAAATTGGCGTAGACGTTCTGCACATCGTCGTGTTCGTTCAATAGATCGATCAGCTTCAACAGTTTCTCGCCGGTCTCGTCGTCCACCGGAACCGTGTTCTGCGGTTTCCAGGTCAGCGCTGCCTTGCGGGCTTCGCCGAATTTCGCCTCCAGCGCTTTCGCGACCTCGCGAAACGTCTCTTGCGACGCGTAGATCTCGTGGCCGTTCTCGCTCGAGGACACATCGTCGGCGCCGGCCTCGATCGCCGCTTCCAGCATCGCATCGTCGGATGCGATCTTGGCATCGTATTCGATGATGCCGGTGTGATCGAACATGAAGGCAACCGAACCGGTCTCACCGAGATTGCCGCCGGACTTGGTGAAATAGGAGCGGATGTCGGACGCCGCGCGATTGCGGTTGTCGGTCAGCGCCTCGACGATGACGGCGACGCCGCCCGGCCCATAGCCCTCATAGCGAATCTCGTCGTAATTCTCGCTCTCGGAGCCGATCGCCTTCTTCACCGCGCGCTCGATGGAATCCTTCGACATGTTCTCCTGGCGGGCGGAAATGATCGCGGCGCGCAACCGCGCGTTCATCGTCGGATCCGGCTGGCCCATCTTGGCCGCGACGGTGATTTCCCGCGCCAGCTTGCTGAACAGCTTCGACTTCTGGGCGTCCTGCCGGCCCTTGCGATGCATGATGTTCTTGAATTGGGAATGTCCGGCCATGCGGTCTCTCTTTACGGATTCGTCCGGGATGTATGGGAGGAAAGGCGCGGCGTTATAGGCCGCGGGAGCGGTAAAATCAAAGATTTGCCTCGTTTTCGGTACGGCGGTAGTGATCGCTGCCTACGCATGAGGCAATAATTAACCCTGACTTCACGCGCAACTGCCACGATCTCTGTCTCATTCTCAAGCTGCCCGAGAGAAAATCGATGGCGTTCGGATTGTTTCGAAAGCGTCTGGCGGATTCGGCTGTGCCGGCCGCCGCCGAATCGGTGGTCGCAACGCCCGTGATTGCGGTCGACATTTCGGGCGCTTCGGATAGCGATTCCAGGGAGATCCTCGAACTGCTCGAGCTTGAACTGGGCGCCATGATCCGGCAGCTCGAACGCGCGGCTGGCTCAGTCGCGGACGGCGCCGAGGCGACGGCTGGGACGCTCTCCACCATCCGGCAGCGCACCGAAGCGCTGACCGGGCGGACCAGCGCCGCGCAGGGCACCGCGACGACTTTTTCGCAGGCCGCGGAAGAGTTCACCCATTCGGCGCAAGGAATCGGATCGCAAGTGCGCGACGCCGCCAAGCTCGCCGACCAGGCCGCCGCCGCCGCCCGTGACGCCAGCCTCAATGTGGACCGCTTGCGGGATTCGTCGGGCGCGATCGGCAATGTCGTCAATCTGATCGCGCAGATCGCCAGGCAAACCACGCTGCTGGCGCTCAACTCCACCATCGAGGCGGCGCGGGCCGGCACCGCAGGGCGCGGTTTTGCGGTAGTCGCCTCCGAGGTCAAGGCGCTCGCGGTGCAGACCCAGAACGCTACCGAGGAGATTACGAAAAAGATCGAGGCGTTGCAGCGCGACGCCGCAGGCTCGGTCGATGCCGTGCACCGGATTTCGCAGGCGATCGAAGCGATCCGCCCGGTATTCGAAAACGTCAACGGCGCGGTGGCGGAACAGAATGGAACCACCAGCAGGATGTCCGATAACGCCGCCTCGGCGTCGCACTTCATCGTTTCGGTCGGCGACAGCGCCGCCGATATCGATAGCGCGGTCAAACAGGCCGAAGCTCACGGCGAAAACGTCGCCAGCGCCGGCAAGGCCGTCACCAATTTCACGCAGAAACTCAAAACCCGCTGCGCGGTGCTGCTGCGCCAGGGCGAGCACGACGCGCGGCGCAAGCGCGCACCGCTGCCCTGCCATCTCAAGATCGAGATTCAAACCGCACAGGGTGTGATCGCCGCCCCGGTCCATGAAATTTCCGGCGAGGGCATTCTGATCTGCGGACGGGATGCCGAGCGGCTTGCGCTGAACGTGAACCTCCATGCCACGCTGGAGAACATCGGGCCTTGCCGGATTCGCATCACGGAGCATTCCAAAGCGGGGGCGCATGCGCGGTTCGAGACGCCGACCGCCCAGTTTAACGAGAAGATCGAAGACCAATTGTGGGCGATCAATGACGAGAATATCGAATTCGTCACCCGCGCCATGGAGGCCGGCACCGCGCTGACCCGGATATTCGAGGATGCCGTCGCAGGCGGCGCACTTTCCATCGACGATATGTTCGACGCCGATTACGTCGAGATCGCTGGCACCAATCCGCTTCAGCACCGCACCCGGATTCTCGATTGGGCGGATCGCGCGCTGCCTCCGTTCCAGGAGGCTTTCCTCGCCAGGGACCCGCGTATGGTGTTTTGCGTGATGATCGACCGCAACGGCTATTTGCCGGTGCACAACAAGATATACTCGCATCCGCAACGCCCCGGCGATATCGCCTGGAACACCGCCAACAGCCGCAACCGCCGCATCTTCAACGACCCCGCGGGGCTGGCCGCCGGCCGCAACCTGCGGCCCTATTTGATCCAGAGCTACGCCCGCGACATGGGCAACGGCAACACCGTCATGATGCGCGAGATCGACGTTCCGATCCGCGTCAATGGCCGCCGCTGGGGCGGCTTCCGAACCGCATACAAGCTTTGAACCATAACCATGACCATGATGAGCCAGCAGTCGAACATATCCATCCGGAGGAATGCAGCTATGCCGGTTGCAGAGCCCGCGATATCTGATCGTCCCACCTCCGTTGCTTCAGGCAGCGAGCGTCTGGTCGACCAGCTTGCGAACCGGATCGGCGGCCTTGGGGTCGAACTCGCGGACGTGGCCGGAAACCTGCAGGAAGTCGCCGGCCGGGTCTCCGGTCAATCCGAGCGGTTCGGACACCTGCAAAAGACCGCCGAGACCATGGTTTCCGCCAATCACAACATCGCCAGCGCATCGCAGGCGGTGCAGACCGCCACCACGGCGGCGGTCGGCGAAATCACGCAATCGCGGGCCGCGGTGGAGCATGCCGTGCAGCACATTGCCGGATTGGTCGAGGCCGTCGGCCGCATCGAACTTCGTCTCGGCGCGGTCGGAACCGCGCTGGCGCAGGTGGCCAAGGTATCCGGTTCGATCGAGGCGATCGCGAAACAGACCAACCTCTTGGCGCTGAATGCGACCATCGAGGCGGCGCGCGCCGGCGATGCCGGCAAAGGCTTTGCCGTGGTCGCCAACGAGGTCAAGAGTCTCGCCGAAGCGACGCGGCGGGCGACCCAACTGATTGGCGATACCGTGCGCGATCTTGACGGCCAGGTGGGAAATCTGATCGGCGAAAGCGGCGACGCCTCGATTCGGGCAAAAAGCGCCGGCGAAGGCGCCCAGCAGATTCAGAGCATCATTGCCCGCGTGCAGGACGGCTTTACGGCGGTCGGCCAGGAGATCGATGGGGTGGCAAAAGCCGCCACCTCCAATCTTTCTCATTGCGACATGGTGATCGATGAACTCGGCCACCTCGCGAAAGGCGTCGACCTGTCATCGACCGAATTGAAGCATGCCGACGACAGGGTCGCTAAACTGCTCGACCTTTCCGAGGGACTGATCGCGCTGATCGCCGACAGCGGGGTAGAGACATCGGACGCCCCGTTGATCCGCGTCGTGATCGACACCGCCAAGCAGATCACCGCGGCGTTCGAGAGCGCCGTCGAGCGCGGCGACATCCGTCTCGACCACTTGATGGACGAAAATTACCGCGAAATTCCCGGCACCGATCCCAAGCAATACCTGACGAATTACGTCGCATTCACCGATCGAATCCTGCCGCCGATTCAGGATCCTGTGCAGAAGATCGATCCCCGGATTGTGTTCTGTGTCGCATGGGCCAAGGGTGGCTATCTTCCGACCCACAATCCGGACTATCGCCTGCCGCAAGGGCCCGACCCGGTCTGGAACAACGCGAATTGCCGGAACCGGCGGCTCTTCACTGATCGCGCCGTGCGCAAAGTCGCTGCGAATACCAAGCCGTTTCTGCTGCAAACCTACCGGCGCGATATGGGCGGCGGCAATTTCGTCCTGATGAAGGACCTCTCATCGCCGATCTACGTCCGCGGTCGCCATTGGGGTGCGTTCCGCATGGGTTTTCGGCAGTCCTGACGAACCGACAGCTTCAATACGTCGCCATCCGGGATCGCACTCGATGTCGCCGAGTCCGAAGTCGATTGCCGCGACCGGAAGCATGGATTTTCGACGTGCACCTCGGTTTGGCAATTGCCAGCCGACGGAGCATACTGGAATGACGACCATCATCTCAATTAGCTTAAAGCCGCTACGGTCATTCAGCACGATTGCGTGATGCCACGTCGCTGCTTCCCGGCCAGCGCAAATCAGCCTTGCGAAAATATCCTCGCGTCATAACTGACCGCAGCGCGATATAGTCGCGTGATTTCGCCACCGTGGCCGCGCGGCCACGGCCATCAAACTGGAGGGGCACTCATGGCGACCACACTGAACATCAACGGCGAACCAAAATCGTTCGATGCGCCTTCGGACATGCCGCTTCTCTGGGTACTCCGCGACGTGCTCGGCATGACGGGAACGAAATTCGGCTGCGGCATCGCCCAGTGCGGCGCCTGCACAGTGCATATCGACGGCAAGCCGGTACGCTCCTGCATGCTGCCGGTGAGCGCGGTGCGCGACCGCGCGGTCACCACCATCGAAGGCATCGGCGCGTCGCCGACCGGCGCAAAAGTCCAGAAGGCATGGCTCGATCTCGAGGTGATCCAGTGCGGTTATTGCCAGTCGGGCCAGATCATGTCGGCAGCGGCGCTGCTGGCGACAACGCCGAGCCCGGATGACTCCGACATCGACGCCGCGATGGCGGGAAATATCTGCCGCTGCGGCACTTACGTGCGGATTCGCGCCGCGATCAAGCAGGCAGCATCCGGACGCCAGTCATAGGAGCGCGCCATGACATCAGCAAAGATTTACGCAGAAAAGACTTCCGACCTGGTTTCACGCCGCACGTTGTTGACCGGCGGTCTGGCGGGCGGGTTCCTGCTCGCCTTCCACCTTCCCGTTCGCGCCGTCAACGAGCCGGTACAGCCGCCCGACGCGACCGACGGCAAGTTCGCACCGAACGCCTTCATCCGCATCGACGCAGCGGGCCATACAACGCTGGTGATGCCGCAGGTCGAGATGGGACAGGGCGTCTATACTTCGATCGCGATGATATTGGCCGAAGAACTCGACGCCGACCTCAGGCAGATCACGCTGCAGCACGCGCCGCCGAACGACAAGCTTTACGGCAATCCGACGTTCGGGCTTCAGGTCACCGGCAATTCCAATTCGATCCGGGCGTTCTGGAAGCCGCTGCGCAATGCCGGCGCCAGTGCGCGCGCCATGCTGGTACAGGCCGCAGCCCAGCAATGGCAGGTCGAGCCCGGTAGCTGCAAGACAGCGAATGGCGAGGTCACGCATGGCGAGAGCGGACGCAAGCTTTCCTATGGCGCGCTGGCGCTTGCGGCGAGCAGCCAGACCCCGCCCAAGGACGTGCCGCTCAAGGATCCCAAGGATTTCACGCTGATCGGCACGCCGCTGAAGCGCTTTGATACGCCCGACAAGGCCAACGGCAAGGCGGTCTACGGCATCGACGCGATGCTGCCCGGCATGAAGTTCGCCACGCTCGCGGCCTGCCCGGTGTTCGGCGGCAAGGTCGGCAAGGTCGATGACAGCGCCGCCAGGAAGGTCCCGGGCGTGCAGAAGATCGTCGTACTGGACGATCTGGTCGCCGTCGTCGGCGATCACATGTGGGCCGCGAAAAAGGGCCTCGATGCACTCAAAGTGACCTGGGATGAAGGCCCGAATGCGGGCATCGGCTCGAAAGACATCTGGCAGCATCTGCGCGCGGCCAGCGAAAAGGACGGCGCGGTCGCCAAATCCGTCGGCGACATCGCCAAGGGCCTTGCGTCAGGCGAAAAGCTTGAAGCGTCGTTCGAGCTGCCGTTTCTGGCGCACGCGGCGATGGAGCCGCTAAACGCCACGGTTCATCTCACGTCCGACTCCTGTGAAATCTGGACCGGCACGCAGATCGTGAGCCGGGTGCAATCGGAAGCGGCGAAAGCAGCCGGGCTGCCGGTCGACAAAGTGATCGTCAACAATCACCTGCTCGGCGGCGGCTTCGGCCGCAAGCTCGAGCCCGATATGGTGGTCGCGGCCGTCCGCATCTCCAAGCACGTCGACGGGCCGGTGAAGGTGGTATGGACCCGCGAAGAAGATATCCAACACGATGTCTATCGTCCGGTCTACCGCGATACCATTGCCGCCACCTTGGCCGACGGCAAGATCGCCGGCTGGAAATATCGCGTCACCGGTTCGGCGATCCTGGCGCGCTGGCTGCCGCCCGCCTTCCAGAAGGGCATCGACATAGACGCCATCGATGCCGCTGCCGACATGCCGTACGACATTCCCAATCTCCATGTCGAATATGTTCGCGCCGAACCGCCGGCGGTGCCGACCGGGTTCTGGCGCGGCGTCGGTCCCAACAACAATGTGTTTGCCGTCGAATGTTTCATGGACGAGCTTGCCCGCAAGGCCGGCAAGGATCCAATAGAATTCCGCCGCTCGATGCTTGGCAAGCAGCCGCGCTTTCTTGCGGCGCTCAATCTTGCGGCTGAGAAATCCAACTGGGGTCAGCCGCTGCCGGCACGCGTCGGGCGCGGCGTGTGCCTGCAGCCATCGTTCGGATCCTTCATCGCAAGCGTAGTGGAAGCCGAAGTCGACGAACAGGGCGAAGTGCTGCTGCGCCGGGTGACCTCGGTGGTGGATACCGGAATCGCCGTCAATCCCGATACGGTCAAGGCGCAGTTCGAAGGCGGATTGATCTTCGGCCTCACCGCCGCGCTCCATGGCGAGATCACGATCGACAAGGGACGGGTGCAGCAGTCCAACTTCCACGACTACCGGATGCTGCGCATCGACGAGACCCCGAAGATCGAAGTTCATGTGGTGAAAAGCGGTGAGCCGCCGGGCGGCATCGGCGAGACCGGCGTCAATGCGGGCCCGCCCGCCTTGCGCAACGCGATTTATGCCGCGACCGGAGTGGCCCTGCGACGGCTGCCGATCGACCGCACCTTGATTGCCATGGGGAAAAAAGCATGAGCCCGGCCGCGCGTCGCATTCTCTTCAGCGTTGTCGCCATCGTAGTGGTTGCGGTGGCGACAAGCGTTTGGATCATCCGCGGCCCCGGTCCGATGACGTTCGCCGATGGCGCAAAGGTGGCGCTTGCGGATTATCGCGGCACCAATCCGACCGGCGTGCCGGCGGCGCTGGCGCAAGCGAGCCCCGTGGAGCGCGGCGCGTATCTCGCCAAGGCCGCGGACTGCATGGTCTGCCACACCACGCAAGACGGTAAGGAATACGCCGGCGGCCTCCCCTTCAAGCTGCCGTTCGGCACGCTGTATTCGACTAATATCACGCCCGACAAAGAGACCGGCATCGGCAATTACAGCGACCAGGATTTTCTGAACGCGGTGCATCGCGGTAAACGCCGCGACGGCGCGTGGCTTTATCCGGCAATGCCGTACACGTCCTACACCTACATGTCGGATGCGGATGCGCTGGCGATCAAGGCCTATCTGTTCAGCCTGCCGCCGGTGCGCGCTCCTGCGCCCGAGAACACGTTGGCGTTTCCGTTCAACCAGCGCTGGGCGATGGGCTTCTGGTCGGCGCTGTTCAATCCGGATACCCGCTTCGAGCCCGACACGTCGAAAAGCCCGGGATGGAATCGGGGCGCGTATCTCGCGGAAGCATTGGCGCATTGCGGCGAATGCCACACGCCACGAAATCTCGCTTTCGCGCTCGACAATCGCAGGAAATTCGCTGGCGCGGTGACGGCCGGCTGGCGCGCCTTCAATATAAGCTCGGACAAGGCCACCGGCGTCGGCGGCTGGGGCGAGGACGATCTCGTCTCATATCTCTCGATCGGCCACGCAGCGGGACGCGGCACCGCCTCCGGACCGATGGGCGAAGCGGTGGACCACAGTTTCAGCCAGATGGCCCCCGAAGACATCCGCAGCATGGTGACCTATCTGCGCAGCGTGCCTCCAACGGCATCGAGCGATCTGCCGGCAACGGTGGCGCCGGCCGCGCCCACGTCGCATCGAGATGGCGGCGGCACGCCCGATCCACGCGGCAAGATGGTGTTCGAAGGCGCCTGCGTCAGTTGCCATGGCTGGACCGGCGAGAGCCCGGTCTCGCCGGTGGCGACGCTGATCGGTGCCTTGGCCGTGAACGATCCCGGCGCGACCAACGTCGCGCAGGTCGTGATTTCCGGCACCAGGCGCAACACGCCGACAGACGCGCTGCCGTCGCCAATTACGTCACCGCGCGCTTCGGAGCCAAGGGCTCGAAACTCACCGCGCAGGACGTGGCCGAGTTGAGAAAACAGACGTCGCAGTGACGGCGGCCGTCAGGCCGGGCTCGTCCAAAATCCCGGTAGTGTCGGCTCGAGCCTGCCGCCTTTTCGCACCGGTGCGATCCGCAGCGCCAGTCCGGTTGCGTCGTCGGTCTCGACCGCGACACCGCTGAAGGTCGCGACCCCGAACGCCGGTTCGAAACGCCCGGAAGGAATGCCGGTCGTGAATCGCCGCAGCGGCTCTTCCTTCTGCATACCGATGATCGAATCATAATCGCCGGTCATGCCGGCGTCGGTCATGTAGGCAGTGCCGCCGGCGAGGATCTGGTGGTCGGCGGTCGGCACATGGGTGTGGGTGCCGACGACAAGGCTGGCGCGGCCGTCGCAGAAAAAGCCGGCGCCCTGCTTTTCGCTGGTGGCCTCGCAATGAAAATCGAGCACGATGGCGTCCGCCGCTGTGCCCAAGGGGCAGGCTTCGAGTTCGCGGTTGATGACCGCGAACGGGTCGTCGAACGGCGTCATGAAGACGCGGCCGATGGCATTGATGACCAGCGCGCGTCTGCCGTTCTTGGTGTCGACCAGTGTGGTGCCGCGGCCCGGCGTACCCTTCGGAAAATTCGCCGGACGAATGAGGCGGGGGGCGCGCTCGATGAACACCAGGGCTTCGCGCTGATCCCACGCATGATTGCCAAGCGTGACCGCATCGGCGCCGGCATCGATGAATTCCTGGTAGATCGCCTCGGTGATCCCGAAACCGCCGGCGGCGTTCTCGCCATTGACGATCACGAGATCGAGCGCCCAGTCGCGGATCATGCCCGGCAGATGCTCTGAGATGGCGGTGCGCCCGGCCCTGCCGACCACGTCCCCGACGAAAAGAATGCGCAAACTACGAACTCCGGAAATCGAAAGCCTGTGCTTCCGTTAGCACATAATCCAGCGCCACGTCGTGTTGCAGCGCCGGGACAGCCTCGATTTCCTGCGCCGCGAAGGCGAGGCCGATGGCGATGATGGGTTTCAATCTGCGCAAATGCGCCAGGGTGTAGTCATAATGCCCGGCGCCATAGCCGATGCGGTGGCCGGCGCGGTCGAAAGCCGCCAGCGGCACCAGCATGATGTCGGGAATGAGTTCGGCGGCGGCGGGCGACGGCTCGAGAATGCCGAGCGGTCCGAGCAGCAATCTGTCGTTGGGAGACCATGCGCGAAATGCCAGCGACTGCCCGCGCGCCATGATCGCCGGCAGCGCCAGCTGCGCGCCCTGCGCGGCCAGCGTTCGCATCAAAGGACTTGGATCGATCTCGCTGCGGATCGGCGAATAGCCGGAGACGACCGCGCCGCGAGCAACTTCAAATGGCAGTCCGCGCTTGGCGACGGCCTCCGCAGCGGCGGTGCGCCGCTTGCTGCTCAACGCATCGCGCTTGGCGAGGGCCGCGGTACGAAGACCGCCTTTCGAAGAATTCGCAGGGGACATGAGCCGCCGTATCTCGTTGTCATCGCCCGCAAAGGCGGGCGATCCGATACTCCGTGACATCGATGGTAAAGCCGCGAAGCTGCGGCGTACTGGCTACTCCGCTCTCGCGGAGCAGGACGACTGTGGACCGGCAGCAAAAACCTGGAATAAAAAAACAAAAGTGCGAAGCCGCGACACAGCTTCGCACCGCCAATGTAACCACGGTCGTCCCAATCCGCCAGCGTTAACGCGGCACTTGGTCAACCAATCGCCACCCCGCCGCCGATGGTACGGTTGAGCACCTGGGTGGTTTTCTCAATTCGGTCAGCAGCGGAATTGAGCGCATTGGCGACGGCGGCTTGCGTCGCCCTGGCGCGTTCGGCCGCCAGCGTGCGGACGTTGCGCAACGATTCGAGCTCCTGTTCGAGCCCGCGGATGCGCTGCGCAGAATCGAGCAATTCATCGCATACCGTCAGCGCCGCCATCACGATCAGGCGTGCATCGCCGATCTCGCCGAACTTGCCGCGCAGGGCACCGATCCGCGATTCAAGGCTCTCGGCGAGCTTCAAGAGCTGTGGCTCCTGCCCGTCCTCGCAGGCCATCCGGTATTGCCGGCCGTTGATGGTGACGTTGATATGGTTCATGAGGCCTCTCCGGCATCGAGTACCGAGCGGATGGTGCCGATCGCGGCATCCAGTCGTTCGGCGATCTCGCGGTTGGTGCGCTCCAGCCGCCGCGATTTCACCAGCGACCCGTCGAGTTCATCCGCCAGCCGCGATCGATCCGCGCCCAGCGCCTGAATCCGGGTCGCCAATTCATTTTCGTCGCGGTCGGCTTCGCGGCGTCGTTCCACCGCGCTTTCCAGCGCATCCAGCGCCGTCATCAACCGCCGCGATGCGGCGTCGATATCGGCCGATACTGGTTCCGCATTGCCGGAACCCATGGTGGAATGATTGTTCATGCTAACAGCGCGAACCTTCCATGAACCCGCCGCACGGCAAAATCTGCGGTTCGGCAAGTGTTTAGAGGAAGAAATTTACGTGGCAAGCGAGCCAAGTGCAACGCCACTTCAGAGCTATGCACCGCAAAGCAACTTTTGGAGCCCACGGAGCGTTTGACTGCCTTGGACTCCGGGAACACAGGTGCTATCCAGCCCCAACTTCCCGTTGCCACCCGGCTTGCCGACGCCATTGCCCCAGCGGCGAATCACCACCAAGCTTCTCATTTCAGGCGGATTTCCATCATGACGCAGGTCGATCATTCCCGCATGGCCAATGCAATCCGTGGCCTCGCCATGGATGCCGTCGAGAAGGCGAAATCCGGTCATCCCGGCCTGCCGATGGGCGCCGCCGATATCGCCACCGTGCTGTTTACCCAGTTCCTCAAATTCGACACCGCCGATCCGAAATGGCCGAATCGCGACCGCTTCATCCTGTCGGCCGGGCACGGTTCGATGCTGCTCTATGCGCTGCTGTATCTGACCGGCAATAGCGACATGACGCTCGACCAGCTCAAGCACTTCCGGCAGTTGGGATCGCTGACCCCCGGCCATCCGGAGAATTTCCACACCAAGGGTATCGAGACCACGACGGGACCGCTCGGGCAGGGCATCGCCACATCGGTCGGCTTCGCGCTTGCCGAGAAGATGCTCGCCGCAGAATTCGGCAAGAAGGTTGTCGACCATCACACCTATGTGCTCGCCTCCGATGGCGACCTGATGGAAGGCGTTTCGCAGGAAGCGATCGCCATGGCCGGGCACTGGAAGCTCAACAAGCTGATCGTGCTGTACGACGACAACGGCATTTCGATCGACGGTCCGACCTCGATTTCCGACTCGGTCGACCAGGTCAAACGCTTCAAATCCGCCGGCTGGGCGGCCGAACTCATCGACGGTCAGGATCCGGCCGCGATCACCGCCGCGATCACCCGCGCGCAGAAGTCCAACAAGCCTTCAATGATCGCCTGCCGAACCACCATCGGCTTTGGCGCACCGACCAAGGCCGGCACCGCCAAGGCGCATGGCGAAGCGCTGGGCGCCGATGAGCTCAAGGGCGCCAAGGAGAAGCTCGGCATTTCGCTGGAGCCGTTCGCGGTGCCCGACGATGTGCTGAAAGGCTGGCGCGAAGTGGGTAGCCGTGGCGCCACCGCGCGCAAGGCGTGGGAAGCTCGCTTCGCCGAACTGTCCGCCCGTAAGCGCGCGGAGTTCGAGCGCCGCTTGAGGCACGAGCGCCCGGCCGCTCTGGCAAAAGCATTCAAGGCTCACAAGAAGGCGTTGCTGGAGACGCCGCAGAACATCGCGACCCGCAAATCGTCCGAATCGGTCATCGAGGCGATTGTGCAGGCGATGCCGGAGTTTCTGGCAGGCTCGGCCGATCTCACCGGCTCCAACAACAACAAGGCGAAATCGGCGATCGCGTTCTCGGCCAAGACGCCGAAGGGCCGCTTCATCCATTACGGCGTCCGCGAGCACGGCATGGCGGCGGCCATGAACGGGATCTTCCTGCATGGCGGGTTCGCGCCGAACGGCGCGACCTTCCTGGTGTTCACCGACTATGCCCGCCCGGCGATGCGGCTAGCGGCATTGATGGGCACCGGCGTCGTTTATGTGATGACCCACGATTCGATCGGTCTCGGCGAAGACGGGCCGACCCATCAGCCGGTGGAACATCTCGCAGCGCTGCGCGCGATTCCGAACATGCGCGTGTTCCGTCCCTGCGACGCGGTCGAGGTGGCGGAGTGCTGGGAACTGGCCCTGAACCGGACCAACGGCCCGACGGTGCTGGCGCTGACCCGCCAGAACCTCCCGCAATTGCGTACCGATGCGCCCGTGGACAATCGTTGCAGCCACGGCGCCTATGAACTGGTGGCCGCGCATGGTGAGGCCAAGGTGGCGCTGTTCGCTTCCGGTTCCGAGGTCGAGATCGCGGTCGCCGCACAGAAGCAGCTTGCCGAGCGCGGCATCGCGTCGCGGGTGGTTTCGGTGCCCTCGCTCGAATTGCTGCTGGCGCAACCAGCGGACAAGCAGAAGGCGATTATCGGCAATGCGCCCGCCAAGGTAGCAATCGAGGCCGCCGTGCGCTGGGGTTGGGACGCCGTGATCGGGCGCGATGGCGCATTCGTGGGCATGCACGGTTTCGGAGCCAGCGCGCCAGCCAAGGAGCTTTACAAGCACTTCGGAATCACCGCCGAGGCGGCCGTTAACGCTGCCGTCAGCCAGCTCGGCTGACGGTTGAGCTTGGCTGAAAAAAGGACTACCTAACCCTCATATTATCCGCATCCGTCCGGCAGAACCGGGCGTCCGCCCAAGAATCCCTGTGGATGGCTCAAGCGCCCGCCACGGGGACGACAAAAGGCATTGAAGGAGACGAGAGATGGCAATCCGGGTCGCGATCAATGGATTTGGCCGCATTGGCCGCAACGTGCTGCGGGCCATTTACGAAGCCGAGCGCAACGACATCGAAGTGGTCGCCATCAACGACCTCGGCCCGGTCGAAACCAATGCCCACCTGTTGCGCTATGATTCAGTCCATGGCCGCTTTCCCGGCACTGTGACGGTGGACGGCGATTCCATCAGCCTCGGCAACGGCAAGATCAAGGTCACCGCCGTGCGCGATCCCAACACGCTGCCGTGGAAGGATCTCGGCATCGACATCGCGCTGGAATGCACCGGCATCTTCACGGCAAAGGACAAGGCCTCGGCGCACCTGACCGCCGGCGCCAAGCGCGTGCTGGTCTCGGCGCCCGCCGACAACGCCGATGCGACCATCGTGTTCGGCGTCAACCACGACAAACTGACCAAGGATCACCTCGTCGTCTCGAACGGCTCCTGCACCACCAATTGTCTCGCGCCCGTCGCAAAAGTGCTGAACGACACCGTCGGCATCGAGACCGGCTTCATGACCACGATCCATGCCTATACCGGCGATCAGCCGACGCTCGATACCTTGCACAAGGACCTCTACCGCGGCCGCGCCGCGGCGATGTCGATGATCCCGACCTCGACCGGTGCGGCGAAGGCGATCGGCCTGGTGCTGCCGGAACTGCAAGGCAAGCTCGATGGCGTCTCGATCCGCGTGCCGACGCCGAATGTCTCGGTGATCGATCTCAAGATCGTCGCCCAGCGCAAGACCGACGTGAAGGAAATCAACGAGGCGATGAGGCGCGCTTCCGAGCAGCAGCTCAAGGGCATCCTCGGCTATACCACCGCGCCCAACGTCTCGATCGACTTCAACCACGATTCGCATTCTGCCACCTTCCACATGGACCAGACCAAGGTGCAAAACGGCACCTTGGTGCGGGCGATGGCCTGGTACGACAACGAATGGGGATTTTCCAACCGCATGGCCGACACCGCCGTGGCGATGGGGAAGCTGCTGTAAGTCTCGTGTCCCGGACGCGGTGCAGCGTTCTCCTGGCGATGCGAAGCATCGTTCAGTACGCTGCTCCGCAGAGCCGGGACCTAGCACCAACATGGGTCCCGGTTCTGCTGCGCATTGCTTCGCCATGCGCAGCGCCCCGGGACAAGAGCTTGAGATGACCAAAACATTCCGCACCCTCGATGACGTCGACGTGAAGGGCAAGCGCGTGCTGCTGCGCGTCGATCTCAACGTGCCGATGGAAAACGGCCGCGTCACCGACGCGACACGGCTCGAACGTGTGTCACCGACCATCACCGAGATTTCGAACAAGGGCGGCAAGGTAATATTGCTGGCGCATTTCGGCCGGCCGAAGGGACACGAGCCCAAGGACTCGCTGAAACCGGTCGCTGCCGCGCTCGCACAGGTGATCAAGAAGCCGGTCTCATTCGCCGAGGATTGCATCGGCGACGTCGCCCAGAAGGCGATCGCCGCGATGCAGGATGGCGACGTCCTCTGCCTGGAAAATACCCGCTTCCACAAGGAAGAAGAAAAGAACGATCCAGCATTCGTCGCCGAACTGGCAAAACTCGGCAATATCTGGGTCAACGACGCGTTCTCGGCCGCGCACCGCGCGCACGCCTCAACGGAGGGCATCGGGCACAAACTGCCGGCCTATGCCGGACGCACCATGCAGGCCGAACTCGACGCGCTCGGCAAGGCGCTGGAAGCGCCGACCAAACCGGTGATCGCGATCATCGGCGGCGCCAAGGTCTCGACCAAGATCGACCTCCTGGAAAACCTGGTCAGCAAGGTCGATGCGCTGGTGATCGGCGGCGGCATGGCCAATACCTTCCTGCATGCGCAGGGCGTCCGCATCGGCAAATCGCTGGCGGAGAAGGATCTCGCAGCAACCGCGCTGCGGATTATCAGCAAGGCCGAAGTTGCCAATTGCGCCGTCATCCTGCCGGTCGATGCGGTGGTGGCGTATCATTTCGCGGCCAACTCGCCGTCTCATGCCTACGGCCTCGACGCCATCCCACCCGACGGCATGATCCTGGACGTCGGCCCGCAGTCGGTCGCGCGCATCCACGCCGCGATCGACGACGCCAAGACGCTGGTCTGGAACGGCCCGCTCGGCGCGTTCGAGATGACGCCGTTCGACCGCGGTACCATGGTGGCGGCGAAGCACGCGGCTGAACGGACCAAGGCGAAGAAGCTGATCTCGGTGGCCGGCGGCGGCGACACGGTGGCGGCGCTGAACCAGGCGGGCGTCGCCGATGATTTTTCCTATGTTTCGACCGCCGGTGGCGCGTTTCTCGAATGGATGGAAGGGAAACCATTGCCCGGTGTCGAGGTTTTAAAAATACGCTAGTTTAAGGCCATATCGGGCATTGAGCCCCCCATTCGGAGAACAGGACATGGCTCGCATTACGTTGCGTCAATTGCTCGACCACGCGGCGGAGCACGATTACGGGGTGCCGGCCTTCAACATCAACAATATGGAGCAGGCGCTCGCCATCATGGAAGCCGCCTCCAGCCTGGACGCCCCGGTCATCATCCAGGCCTCGCGCGGCGCGCGGTCCTATGCCAACGACATCATGCTGAAGCACATGATGGATGCGGTGACCGAGATTTATCCGCAGATCCCGGTCTGCGTGCATCTCGACCACGGCAACGGGCCCGATACCTGCATGACCGCGATCCAGGCCGGCTTTACCTCGGTCATGATGGATGGCTCGCTGAAGGCCGACGGCAAGAGCCCGGCCGACTGGGACTATAACGTCGGCGTCACCAAGACCGTCACCGACATGGCCCATCTCGGCGGCATTTCGGTGGAAGGCGAACTGGGCGTGCTGGGCTCGCTCGAGACCGGCATGGGCGACAAGGAGGACGGCCACGGCGCCGAGGGCAAACTCTCGCACGACCAACTGCTCACCAATCCCGACGAGGCGGTGAAGTTCGTCAAGGAGACCAAGGTCGACGCGCTGGCGATCGCGATGGGTACCTCGCACGGCGCCTACAAATTCACCCGCAAGCCGGACGGCGACATTCTCGCCATGAAAGTGATCGAGGAAATCCACCGCAAACTGCCCAACATGCATCTGGTGATGCACGGCTCGTCCTCGGTGCCGCAGGACCTGCAGGACATCATCAACGCCAATGGCGGCAAGATGAAACCGACCTGGGGCGTGCCGGTGGCCGAGATCCAGCGCGGCATCAAGAACGGCGTCCGCAAGATCAACATCGACACCGACAATCGCATGGCGATGACCGGCCAGATCCGCAAGGTGCTGAACGACAATCCCGAAGAGTTCGATCCGCGCAAATATCTCAAGCCGGCGATGGAAGCGATGGCGAAGCTTTGCAAGCAGCGGCTGCAGGAATTCAATACCGCGGGACAGGCCGGCAAGATCAAGAAGGTGCTGACGACCGCCGAGATGGCGAAGCGTTACGTCAAGGGCGAGCTTGATCCGAAGGTCGCATGACAGACGGCCTCTCTTGAGCAAGCCCCACGCGCTTTCTTTATGGGGTTTTTGCAGGTTTCTCCGGGCGTTTTCCGGGCGTTTCGTCGGCAGTTTTCTTATGAAATTGCCCGAGAAGCGTCTAGTTTGACTTGCAAAGCAATGGCGCTCTGGAGGAGGCAACGATGAATCTCGCCGATCTCAACAAGGTCGCTCTCGCCATGGTCCTGCCAGGCAAGGGCGTGCTCGCCGCCGACGAATCGTCCGGCACGATCAAAAAGCGCTTCGACGCCATCAACGTGGTCTCGACCGAAGAAACGCGCCGCGACTATCGCGAAATGATGTTCCGTACCAGCGAGGCAATGAGCCAATACATCTCCGGCGTCATTCTCTATGACGAGACCATCTGGCAGGATGCCAGGGATGGCACGCCGCTGGTCAAGCTGATCGAACAATCCGGCGCGATCCCCGGCATCAAGGTCGACGAGGGTACGCAAGCCTTGCCGAACTGCCCGGGTGAATTGATCACCATCGGGCTCGACAAGCTCGCCGAGCGGCTGAAGAAATATTACGAGCGGGGGGCGCGGTTCGCGAAATGGCGCGCCGTGATCGATATCGGCCAGGATGTGCCAAGCACGACCGCGATCCATGTCAATGCCCATGCGCTGGCGCGTTACGCGGCGCTGTGCCAGGCCGCGCAAATCGTCCCGATCGTCGAGCCCGAAGTCCTGATGGATGGCGATCATGATATCGAGCGCTGCTTTGAGGTGTCCCAGCGTGTGCTCAACAACACGTTCCAGGAATTGCGGGTTCAGCGCGTCGCCCTGGAAGGCATGATCCTGAAGCCCAACATGGCCATCGCCGGCAAGAAATGCGCGAAACAATCCTCCGTCGAGGAGGTCGCGGAAAAAACCGTCCGGCTGTTGAAAGCCTGCGTTCCCGCGGCGGTGCCCGGCATTGCCTTCCTTTCCGGCGGACAGTCCGACGAAAAGGCCACCGCGCATCTCGACGCGATGAACCGGATTGGCGGCCTGCCCTGGCGTCTCACCTTTTCCTACGGCCGCGCGCTGCAGGCGGCGCCGCAAAAGGCGTGGTCGGGCAAGCCTGAGAACGTAGCCGCAGGCCAGCGGGCATTTGCCCATCGCGCACGGATGAACGCGCTCGCGAGCAAGGGCGAATGGACGGCAGATCTGGAAAAGAAGGCGGCATAGACTTGGCCACCAAACCTGTTCCGCCGCGCCCGGTGCCGCGTCTTTATCTCGCGACGCCCGAGGTGGACGATCCGGCATCACTGATCGCGAGCCTTCCCGGCTTGCTCGGCGAGGCCGACGTCGCGGCGGTGCTGCTGCACCTCAAGCCGACCGACCAGCGCACCATGATCTCGCGCGTCAAGGCGCTGGCGCCCGCGATCCAGCAGAGCGGTGCGGCGTTGTTGCTAAACGGCCGTGTCGAACTGGTCGCCCGCGCCGGCGCCGATGGCGCGCATCTGACCGGCATCGCGGCCATGGAGGAAGCGCTGCCGACGTTGAAGCCCGACCGCATTGCCGGCGTCGGCGGGCTGGCGACGCGGCACGATTCGATGGCGGCGGGCGAAGCCGGAGCGGATTACGTGCTGTTCGGCGAGCCCGACGCAGGAGGGCAGCGGCCTTCGGTCGAGGCCATCGCCGAGCGGCTGGGGTGGTGGGCCGAACTGTTCGAGCCGCCCGGTGTCGGCTTTGCGGCATCGCGCGAGGAAGCCTATGAGTTTGCGGCGGCCGGCGCGGATTTCGTTCTGGTCGGCGATTTCATCTGGAATGATCCGCGCGGTGCGGCGGCGGCGCTGAAGGATGCCGAGCAGACCATCCGGCAGGCGCATGCCGCGATGTCCGGAACAGAAGCCGAACAGGGATGACGCCGGAAATGAAGATCCTGCGTGCCCTCTCGATTGTCGCAAGCTGCCTGATGTTGGCGGCAGGCGCGTCGGCGCAGATCTCGCTGACGCCTCCCGGCGCCGAACCGCCCCCGGCCGACAGCAAGCCTGCTGCGAAGCCAAAACCCAAGCCACCGGCGGCAGCCAAGAAGCCGGCCGCCCCCGCAGCGACACCGAATCCGGCGGCTCCCGCCGCCACAGCAAGACCCACAGCGAGTCCGGCTGCGCCGGCCGCAATGGCAACCCCCGCTCCCGTGCCTGACGATCCCAATGCCGATCTGGTGTACGGCGCCTATCAGCGCGGGCAATACAAGACCGCGTTCGACCTCGCGACCAAGCGCGCGCAGGAGACCAGCGATCCGAAGGCGATGACGATGCTTGGCGAACTCTACGCCAACGCGATGGGCGTCAAGCGCGACTATGCCAAGGCGGCCGACTGGTACAAGCGCGCCGCCGATGGCGGCGACCGCGAGGGCATGTTTGCGCTGGCGATGCTGCGCCTCGGCGGGCGCGGCGGCCCCGTCAACCGCGAGGAAGCGGTGAAATGGCTGGCGTCCGCAGCCAAGCTCGGCAATCCGAAGGCGGCATATAATCTCGCACTGCTCTATCTCGACGGACAGACGCTGCCGCAAGACCTCAAGCGTGCCGCGGAATTGCTTCGTGTCGCCGCCGACGCCGGCAATCCGGAAGCGCAATACGCGCTCGCGACCTTCTATAAGGAGGGCACCGGTGTCGAAAAAGACATCAACAGGGCGGTGCGGCTGTTGCAGGCGGCCTCGCTCGCCGACAATGTCGACGCCGAGGTCGAATACGCCATTGCGCTCTATAACGGCACCGGCACGCCGAAAAACGAGGCCGCCGCGGTGGCGCTGCTTCGCAAGGCCGCCAAACAAAACAGCCCGATCGCGCAAAACCGCCTCGCCCGCGTGCTGGTAACCGGACAAGGCGCGCCGATGGACAAAGTCGAAGGGCTGAAATGGCACATTATCGCGAAAACCGCGGGCCGAGGCGACCCCATGCTCGACGAGGCGCTAACGGGTCTTGGTCCGGAGGATCGCGCCAAGGCCCAGGAGGCCGCGCGCAGATGGCTTGGCAACAAATGATCCGCCTTGACGCCACCGCCTCAGCAGGGCACCCAGTCCCAGGCTCTGCATCGGGCTGCTGTCTCACCTCTCTCCGGCGGGGAGAGGTCGGCGCTGACGGCGACGCAAAGCGTCGTCCGGGCGGCGCCAGGTGAGGAGGTTCGAACCTCACTGAAGCCATAACCCCTCACCCCTCCGCTCTCCCGATCGGAGAGGGAGCGCACCTTCACTGTCGAAACGTCAATCACAAGCCGAGCTCATGCTGCATTCAGCCCTTATCAACGTCATGGTCAAAGCCGCGCGCCGCGCCGGCCGCAGTCTCAAGCGCGACCTCGGAGAGATCGAGAATCTCCAGGTATCACTGAAGGGGCCGGCGAATTTCGTCACCATGGCCGACAGGCGCGCCGAGGAGATGCTCTACGCCGATCTCACCAAGGCGCGGCCGGGCTACGGCTTCATCGGCGAGGAAGGCGGCCATCGCGAAGGCGCCGACAAGAGCCACATCTGGATCGTCGATCCGCTTGACGGCACCACCAACTTCCTGCACGGCATCCCGCAATTCGCGATCTCGATCGGCCTGCAGCGCGAGGGCACGATGATCGCGGGCGTCATCTACAATCCCGCCAACGACGAACTTTATACCGCCGAACGCGGCAAGGGCGCCTTCCTCAACGATCAGCGCTTGCGCGTGGCCGGCCGGCGCCAACTTGGCGACTGCGTGATCGCCTGCGGGCTGCCGCATATCGGACGCGGCGACCACGCGTTGTCGCGGCTGGAGATGACCGAAATCCAGAACCGGGTCGCCGGTCTGCGCCGGTTCGGCGCGGCCTCGCTCGATCTGGCCTTCATCGCGGCCGGCCGGCTGGACGGTTATTGGGAACGCAATCTGCAGCCATGGGACATGGCGGCCGGGCAGATCCTGGTGCGCGAAGCCGGCGGCACCGTCAGCGGCATCGCCGGCGACGAAGACCCGCTGAAGACCGGCAATGTGATCGCCGGCAATGAATTCATCCACGCCGAGCTGGTGAAGCTTTTGAAGCCGCTGGAGAAGTAGTTTCACTGTTGCGCGGCGCGAACATCGCTCGCGGCAAACAAGCGGGCGTCTTGACCTCTATGTCGCCAATCGCCGCCGTGAGCGGTTGATCCACGCGCCCGCCGGGATGCGGCGAAGCGCTGCGACCGATGCCCAGCTCATCAACAGCGTGCCGGCAAACACGATCATGGCCTTTGCGACGGCAACCATCGCCAGCCCCAGCAGCGCGTATTGCAGCCAGATCGAAAAAACATAGTGGATCAGGTAAATGCCGTAGGCCTCGTCCTTTAACGGCTCGAGGACTGCCAAACGGCGATCGGCGAAACGCAGAAACAGCGCCAGCATGAACAGCACGCCGGCGGCGCAGCACATCACGAAACTGAACGCTTGGAGGATTTGTACTGCGAGCGGCGGCGGGCCGTCACCCGCCATCGCAAGGCCGACCATGCCGAGCCAGAGCACGAACGAGACCATCGCGGCGGCCCCTGCGGCTGCCCAGCGACGCACCAGCCATCCGCCCGGTGCCAGCAAACCGCGCTCGATCCCATAGGCGCCGACGCCGGCGCCGGCAAAGAAATAAACGAGATAGTGCAGCGGCCGGCAAAGCTGAAACGAGAACGGCCCGGCGTGGAACCAGTCCCAAGGGTTGAAAACAAGCGCGAGGGGAACATAGGCCAGGGCGGAAGCCGACAACAGGGCGATCACGAGTGGCCTCGGACGGGCAGCCAATTCGCCAAGAGATTGGACGAGGGATCGCCCAAGCGTGTCGCCCGAGATGCGCGCGAATTGGTAGAATCCGGCGGCGGCGAAATCGAACGCCAGCAGCACCCACAGAAACCACGGCGGGCCAGCGGGCCAGAATGGCAAGGCCAGCCAATGCTGCCAGAACGATGCCAGGCTCGGGTCGACGGCGGTGACGCGGTAGACCGGGTAATGCGCGAGCGGCATCAGCAAACCAACGACCAAGGCGAAAGGCACGCCGATCCGCAGCAGGCGGTCGCGCAGGAAGATGCGGCTTCCGCCGCGTGCGAGGCTCGGCCATACGAATAGCCCGGAAAGAAAAAACAGCAGCGAGATCAGGTAGACGTCCTGCAACGCGCAGAAAATGTCGAACCCGAACCAGCGTTCGGAATCGACAATCGGAATGCTTCGCCATCGGTAAGGAGGATCGTCGAAGTTGAACGAGGAAGCGGGCGATGAACCCAGATAGGCCATGACCGCATGCACCGCCAGCACGATGACGATGACGACAGCCCGCAGGTTGTTCAGCGCGAGTCCCGGCGTGGACATATGCCTTCAAAGCAGATGAAATAGAGTAGATAAAATTCGCATGGTCCACAAGTCATGTCATTGAAGTTCAGGCTTGCCTCTCGAAACCTGTTTCATGACAAGCTTCGATTCATTGCAACAATCGTCGGAATTGTCTTCTCCATCGTGCTTGTGACGGTACAAATGGGCCTCTATGTCGGTTTCGGGCGCATGGTCACCACGATGATCGATCATGCGCCGGCCGATCTTTGGGTGATGCCGCTCGGCACCAAGTGTTTCGAAGACCCTTCATTGCTGGATGATCGTCAGCGGTTTCGGGCCATGGCGGTCAATGGGGTCGTCGAAGCTGCTCCTCTCGTCATCGGCTTCGCGCAATGGCGATTGCCGGGTGGCGGAACGACACCGGTTTTCATCGTCGGCTCCGAACTACGGGGGTTGGGATTGCGTCCGTGGGATTTGGTCGCGGGCCGCCTGGATGATTTGTCGATTCCCGGCGCCGTGGCCATCGACCAGTCTTATTTCGGCCGGCTAGGCGCAGGTGGCATGGGCGCTACCGCCGAAATTCGCGATCAAAAGGTTCAGGTGGCGGCGGTAACCAAGGGCATCCGTTCATTCACCACGACGCCCTTTGCATTCACGGGGCTTGATCGCGCGCGGGCCTATACCGGAATTTCACCCGACAAGGCCTCCTATTTCCTGGTGCGTGTTTCTCCCGGTTCGGATGTCGACGGCGTTCGTCGAGGATTGCAGGCAAATCTCGCCGACGTCGAGGTCCTGACAGCGACCGAATTTCGCAACCGCAGCCGGAGCTTCTGGCTGTTCGGTACCGGTGCCGGGGCCGCCCTGTTCGCGGGGGCTTTGCTCGGCGTCATCGTAGGCACCGTCATTGTTGCGCAAACATTATACTCGAGCACCAAGGATCATCTGGACGAATTCGCAACGCTGCGTGCCATCGGATCCTCCGGCGCCTATATCTATACGGTCATCATCTGGCAGGCGCTGCTCAGCGCCGTCATTGGATTTTGCGGTGCCTCGGCCGTCGGCGCCATCGTCGTCAAGATGACCGCCGAGTCTGCATTACCGATTGTCGTGACGCCCGGATTGACCGTGGGGCTGTTTCTGCTGACCGTCGTCATGTGCATTGCATCGGCCATTGCTGCCATCGCGCAGGTCATGCGCATCGATCCGGCTATGGTGTTTACGCGATGACCGAGGCTGTGCTCGAGGCTGTCGACGTCGTGAAACGCCTCGGCCACGGCGCCAGTGAAGTCCAGGCGCTCAAGGGCGTAAGTCTGTCGCTCAAGGGGGGCGAGCTGGTCCTGCTAATGGGACCATCGGGGAGCGGCAAGACCACGCTGCTCTCGGTGATGGGATGTCTGATGACGCCGACCCGCGGAATTGTGCGGATTGGTGGCCGGTCGACCGCCGGTGCGGGTCCCGAGGACCTCGCAAAACTCCGGCGCGATCACATCGGTTTCATCTTTCAATCCTACCATCTGTTTCCCACACTGACGGCTGAGGACAATGTTCGGCTGGCGCTGGATGTGCGCGGCCAGCGTTCCAGACGCGCGAAGATCGCGGCAAGGGAATCCTTGGCCATCGTCGGCCTTTCCCATAAGAGGAAGGCGTTTCCCATCGAGCTGAGCGGCGGCGAGCAACAGCGCGTCGCGATCGCGCGGGCGATCGTGGGGAATGCATCGGCAATTCTCGCGGACGAACCAACCGGCGCACTCGACACTCAAAACGGCCAGGCCATCATGACCGTGCTCGCCCAGATCGCCACAGACCAGTCCCGCGGGGTGCTGGTCGTCACCCACGATCCGCGTACTCTGTCGTTCGCCAATCGCATCGTGCACATCGAAGACGGGCGGATCGTGCGGGAAGACCCCGGCGAGCGCAGCAAAGAACAGAGGATGCGGACGTCATGATCACGCTGAAGGTCAAGACGGCTTTCCTGGCCGCTCTAAAGCTGGCTGTAATTGTCGCCTCGTTTGCCATCCCGGCGGCGACCTCTGCGCAGGCGCCGGCACATGCCGCGACAAGCGATGCGACCGACGAGAAGCGTTGGCTGGCGGTCGCACCGGGCCGGGTCGAACCATTGTCGGGGGTGATCAGGGTTGCCGTGCCCGTCATGGGCGTTATCGGCGAAGTGCTGGTCAAGGCCAACGACACGGTGTTTGCCGGTGAACCGCTGATTCGCCTTGCCGATCCCGAAGCCCAGGCGCGACTTGCCGCCGCGGAGGCGCAGGCCGCCTTGCGGCGGCGCGTGCGCAATAAAGAGTCGGCTTCGTCCGGAGCTGCGGCGCGACGCAGAGCCGAGGATGCGGTGGCCGATGCCGAAATGGCGGTGTCCGAGGCGCGGTCCTTTGTCGACAAGGCAGCGGGCGAAAGGCGCGCCGGCCGCGCTTCGGCTGCAGACCTGGATGCGGCCCGTTCGGGATTGACGCGCGCGCAAGATCGTCTGACCCAGCGAAGGGTTGAGCTTCGCAGCATCGAGGTCGATGCGCCGCTGCCAACCCAGGCCGAGGGCCAACTCAAAATCGCGCGCAGTGAACTGTTGGGGGCCCAGGCGGCCATTGAAAAGATGACGATTCGTGCGCCGATCGACGGCACCATTTTGCAGATGAATGCCAGGCCAGGGGAACTGGCGTCTCCCTCGGCGACGCAGCCGCTTGTTCTGCTGGGCAACGTTTCGGCATTGCGCGTGCGTGCCGAACTGGATGAACGTGACATTGAAAAGATAAAGCTCGGGCAGTCGGTCCTGGTGCGTCCCGCCGCGTTTCGCGGCCGCGAGATCGCGGGAACGGTCTCCTTCGTTGCTCCCTTGGTGGAGGCTGGACGCCATAATGCCGCGGGCCAACGCAACATGACGGATGTCGATGTGGTGGAAGTGCTGATCGACCTGGGCGAGCCGGGTCCGCTTGCGGTTGGCATGAAGGTGGACGTGTATTTTCGCCAGGATGGCGCTTCGCGCAATTGAGCTGAATTATCGAACGAGCGCGGATACTATGAATTCAGCGGCGCGGGCGGTCCGTACACCTCACCACCCGCCGCCGCTTGCTCCGTGGTCTCCCGGTCGCGCGCGAAAAACCGCTGCACGGTGACAAAGAACACCGGCACCATTAAAAGCGCCAGGACCACCACCGCGATCATGCCGCCCATCACGCTGGTGCCGAGCGCCTGCTGGCTGGCGCCGCCGGCACCGCTCGCGATCACCATCGGCAGCACACCGCAAACGAAGGCGAGGCCCGTCATCAGGATCGGGCGGAATCGAAGACTGCAGGCTTCCACCGTCGCCTCGATCAGTGGCTTGCCCTGGGCGCGCAGATCCTTGGCGAACTCGATGATGAGAATGGCGTCCTTGGCCGCGAGCCCGATAATGGTGATAAGACCGACGGTGAAGTAGACGTCGTTCGGCAATCCGCGCAGGCTCGCCGCCAGTACCGCGCCGCAGATGCCGAGCGGCACCGTCAGCAATACCGCCAGCGGAATGGTCCAGCTCTCATAGAGCGCAGCGAGACAGAGGAACACCACCAGGGCCGAGAGGCCGAGCAGGAACGGCGCCTGAGAACCCGACAGTTTTTCCTGCAGCGACTGCCCGGTCCACTCATAGCCGAAGCCGCGCGGCAGCCCGTTCGCGAGCCGTTCCAACTCGGCGATGGCGTCGCCCGAGGTGTACCCGGGCTTGGCTTCGCCGCTGATGCGCACCGCCGGATAGAAGTTAAATCCGGCTATCTGCGTGGGCCCTCTCGACCACTCGATTGAGGCAAAGGAGGACAGCGGCACCAGTTGGCCGCGGCTGTTCTTGACGTTGTAGTTGAGGATGTCGTCGGCGTTCATGCGGCTGCCCGGGTTGGCCTGCACAATCACCCGCTGCATCCGGCCGCGGTTCGGAAAGTCGTTGATGTAGTTTGACCCGAGATTGGTGGAGATCGTCGTATTGATATCCTCGAAGGTGACGCCAAACGCGCCCGCCTTCTCGCGATCGATCATGAGATTGACCTGCGGCGCCGGCGGCAGGCCCTCGACATAGACCTTTTGCAGAACCTGGCTCGCGTTCGCCTCCCGGATCAGCCGGTCGGCGGCGCTCATCAGCGCGGAATAGCCCTTTTGCCCACGATCCTGCAGGCGAAAGCTGAAGCCCGAGGAATTGCCGAGATTGTCGATCGGCGGCGGCTGCAGCGCGGAGATCCTGGCGTCGCGGATCGACGACAGATCGCGGTTGATATCGGCCACGATCGCAGCCGCTGAATCCTTCGACTGGCGCTCCGACCAGTCCTTCAGCGAGATGAAGGCCTGCGCGGTGTTCATGCCCTGGCCGAGAAAGCTGAAGCCGGTGAGGAACGTCACGTTGTCGACACCCGCGCGCTGCGCCAGATATTTTTCGACCTCTTCGACCGCAGCTTTGGTGCGGGCGAACGAGGAGTCGGATGGCGTCTGCACATCGGTGGTGATAAAACCCTGGTCGTCGACCGGCAGGAACCCGCCGGGCAAGCGAATGAACGCAAAGGTCAGCCCGATCAGAAGCGCCGCGTAGATCAGCATCAGCCGTCCGGTGCGTTGCAGCGACCAACCGACCGTGCCGGCGTAGCGACCCTTTACGCTGTCCAGGCCGTGATTGAACCAGCCGAACAGCCCCTTGCGAGCATGACCGTGGCCCGCCGTCACCGGCTTCAGCAGCGTCGCACACAAGGCCGGCGTGAGTGACATCGCAAGCAGCGCCGAGAAGGCGATCGCGGCCACCATGGTCACGGAAAACTGCCGGTAGATGATGCCGACCGATCCCGGGAAGAACGCCATCGGCACGAACACCGCGATCAGAACCAGCGTGATGCCGATGATGGCGCCGGTGATCTGTGACATCGCCTTGCGGGTGGCTTGCTTCGGGGCAAGGCCTTCCTCCGCCATGATGCGCTCGACGTTCTCGACCACGACGATGGCGTCGTCCACGAGAATGCCGACCGCCAGCACCATGCCGAACATCGTCAGCATGTTGATCGAATAGCCCATCAGCAGCAGCGTCGCGCAAGTGCCCAGCAACGCCACCGGCACCACGATGGTCGGAATGACGGTGTAGCGGATGTTCTGCAGGAACAGGAACATCACGACGAACACCAGCACCACCGCTTCGACCAAGGTCGACAGCACCTTCCCGATCGAGGCTTTTACGACCGGCGTGATGTTGTAGGGAATATCGTAGGCGATATTGGCGGGGAAGAAGCGCGACAGTTCCTTCATCTTGGCGTCGACCGCGCTGGCGGTGGCGAGCGCGTTGCCGGTCGGCGACAGCAGCACCGAAAGACCCGCGGTCGGCTTGCCATTGAGCCTAGTGGTGAATTGATAGCCCATCCCGCCGATTTCGAGGCGGGCGACGTCGCGCAGCCGCACCGTCGAGCCATCCGGATTGGCACGCAGGATAATCGATCCGAATTCGTCCGGCGAACTGAGCTGTCCCTTGACGAGAACCAGCGCCGATATCTTCTGCTCGGGCGCGCTCGGTTCGGCGCCGACGCTTCCCGACGCCACCTGCGCATTCTGGGCGTTGATCGCTCTGGTCACGTCGTCCGCCGTCAGGCCGTAGCCGACCAGTCTGTCCGGGTCGATCCAGATTCGCAGCGAGCGCTCGGTGGAATAAAGCGTGGCGCGACCGACGCCGGGAAGGCGCCTGATTTCGCCGAGCACGTTGCGGATCATGAAATCGCCGAGTCCGACCTCGTCAAGGCTGCCGTCGGTCGAGCGCAGCGTGATAATCTGCAGCACGGCGCTGGAAGCTTCCTCGACCAGGATACCCTGCTGGATCACCGCGCGCGGCAGCCGCGCCTCGACGCGCTTGATGCGGTTCTGCACTTCCACCGATGCCATCCCGGCGTCGGTGCCCGGCACGAAATTCGCAATGATGTCGACCTGTCCCAGCGAGTCGCTGGTGGATTCGAAATTGAGAATGCCGTTGGCGCCGTTCAGTTCCTCCTCGATCAGCCGCGTGACGCTGTTGTAGAGGTTTTCCGGCGACGCGCCCGGATAGCTGGTCGAGATCGCGATCGAGGGCGGCGCGATGATCGGATATTGCGCCACCGCGAGCAGCGGTATGGCGATCGCGCCGATCAGGCAGATGAAAAGCGCGATGACCCAGGCGAAGATCGGCCTGTCGATGAAGAAGCCGGGCATGGTCGCTACCGAGTGGCTTGCATGGTCGACTGGCCGCCCGGCACTGAACCGACGACCGAGGCATCCGCGTCGGCCCGGACTTGCGGCCGCACCTTGTCACCCGCCGCAAACTTCTGGAAACCTTCGACCACGACCTTGTCGCCGGCCTTCAATCCTTCGGTCACAAACCATTGGCCGTCCTGCACCGAACCGGTGCGCACGGCCTGAACCGCAACGCGATCGTCGTCCTTGAGGACGAACACCTCGCTGCCGCCGCCGCCATTGCGCTGCACCGCCTGCTGTGGCACAGCGATGGCATCGGCATCGATACCCTGCTCGATCAGGACGCGGACATACATGCCCGGCAGCAATTCGCGCCTGGAATTGGGGAATTCGCCACGCAACGTCACCTGCCCGGTGTGGGCATCGACCTTGGCGTCCGAGAACAGCAACTTGCCGGCGGCCGCATAGACCGCGCCGTCGTCAAGCACCAGCCGCACCCTGACCGCGTCGGGCGCGATGCGATCGAGTTCGCCGCTTTCGAGCGCGCGTCGGAGACGGTTGAGTTCTGTAACCGACTGCGTGAAATCCGCATAGATCGGATCGAGCTGTTGAATGGTCGCGAGGTTGGTCTCGTTTTGCATGGCCAGCGCGCCTTCGCTGACCAGCGCCGCGCCCACCACCCCGTCGATCGGAGCGCGGATCGTGGCGTAGCTCAGATTGAGTTTTGCGCGCGCGACTTCCGCCTTGCGTCCCTCGACCTCGGCTTGCGCCTGGCGCATGGCGCCGGTGGCTCTTTCGTTCTCGGCCTCGGAGGGGGCCCGTTCGACCTCAAACGGCTGCGGATCGATGCGATAGAGCGCATCGCCAGCCTTGACCTCGCTGCCCTGGCTGAACAAGCGCTCGATGACAATGCCGGACACACGGGGGCGAACGTCGGAAACCCGCGTCGGCGCCACGCGCCCGGGCAATTCGCGCACCAGCGCGCGCCGCTGCGGTTTGACAGTGACGATGCTGACGTCAGGTTCGGATGTTTGCGCCGCGGCCACCGCGGGATTCGGCTCGTCGCATCCGGCAAGAAGCGGCGCTGCGGCAGCCAACATCAATGCGACGCATGCCGACCGTTTGCGAAATCCTGACATGGAAGCTGTCACCCCTGAATCGAGTTTGGACGCGGATGTCATTCCGCGCGGGATACGGCGCCGCGACGTGACGACGATTCCGGTCCCTTGATTTGGTCAGGTTAAGTGACCCGTGCTGCGACGCAACACGTTTGGTGGCGGCTCAATGTCACACAGGCCTACCGAACTGATATCACAGTCGTTTTTTGAGCTCACCCGATCGTGAATCAGCGCAGTTGAGAAGCACTATGAATATGGCCATCAGGCACGCGGCCTGGATGCCCAGCGAAATAGCAAACGGCAAGATCGTTAGGCGGGACCCTCAATTGATTCGCTGTCATCATCGGCGGAAGCAGATGATCCGGTACGCCGCGCTGCCCGATGCTCCAAATCCGACATCGTGGGATATCGGATGCCCGCCTGCGCGGGCATGACATGAATATCGGCATCAGCCCACCGCCTTCATCCTGAAATGGCTGACGCCCCATTCGCTGCCGTCGGCGTAGCCGAACAGGCCGGCGGTGGCGAGGAAGAACCAGCGCCAGCGCCGCACCCATAAGCTCGTATCGTTGCCATAGACGCCGCGCAGAATGCCTTCGATCGCGTCGCGGTGAGAATCGAAATTTCTCAGCCAGTCGAGCGCGGTGCGCTGATAATGCGTGCCGCTCCAGCGCCATTCCTTCTCGATCTCGAACAAGTCGGAATATTGCCGGACCAGATGATGGCTCGGCATCACCCCGCCGGTGAAGAAATGCTGCGCGATCCAGTCGTCTCCATCGGTGCGGTCGAACAGATAGGAGCCCGAGCGATGGGTGAAGATATGCAGGAAGACGCGGCCGTCGGGAGCGAGCCACGACTGCACCCGCGTCATCAACTCACGCCAGTTCATGATGTGCTCGAACATTTCGACCGATACGGTGCGGTCGAACCGCCGCACACGTTCATGTCCGCCGTGACGGCGCGAAGGTTTTTCAAGCCGCGCGCCGCGGCCTCGCTTTCGATATAACGGCGCTGCCCGTGCGAGTTCGACACCGCGGTAATTTGCGCATTCGGAAATTGCCGTGCCATCCACAGCGACAGCGAACCCCAGCCGCAGCCGAGTTCGAGGATCGACTGCCCATCGGCGAGATCGGCGTGCTCGATGGTCTGGCGCAGCGCTTCTTCCTCCGCCTCCTGCAGCGTCGAGGCCGGCTCCTTGTAGAAGCACGATGAATATTTGCGGTTTGGGCCGAGAACATGGGCGAAGAAGGCCGCCGGCACTTCGTAGTGCTGGGCATTGGCCTCGTCGGTATGCTCGGCGATGATGCGCGCCGCCATTTCGTCGGCGAACGAGGCGTCGCTTTCGGCGTTGGTGCTGGCGAGCCGCGTCGCGGTCCGCGAACACAGCCGCTGGACTGCGGCGCGAATGATGAGATCCGGCAGCGGCACCCGTTCGGCGCCGCCGATGATTTTGGACACGAAGCTCATGTGACCGCTCCCTTTTGCGGAACATGCTGGTGCGCGACTGGTAATCGCGGTAGCGCTCGCCGCGCGAACGCAGCATCTGCCGCTCCAGCGGCGGGATGCCGGTGACATGCACGAGGATCCAGTACATGAAGACCGGGGCCAGCAGGGTCGCCCAGCCCCAGGCATATTCCATTGACAGCGCAATGACGGGATAAGCCAGCCAGCCGAACCATTCGAAGAAGTAGTTCGGATGCCGCGACCAGCGCCACAGCCCGACGTCGCAGACCCGGCCCTTGTTGGCGGGGTCGACACGGAAATTCTTCAATTGCGCGTCGGCTAGTGCTTCGCCGGCAATGCCGACAAACAGGATCAGCGCGCCGAGATAATCCTGCAACCGCAGCTCCGGGAGGGGAAACCGGGCGGCCGCGAAGATCGCGAATACCAGCGGGATCGATCCGAACGCCTGATTCTGCAGAAAAATGAACATCCGGCGTGGCGAATCGACGCCCCATTCTTTCACGAACGAAGCATAGCGCGGGTCGTCGGTGATCCCCGCCGTCCGCGCGGCGATGTGCACGCCGAGCCGCAGCGACCAAATCGCCAGCAGGGCCGCGACCAGCCATTGTCTGGAATTCGGAGCCGTGCCCGCAATTGGCCACAGCGCGCTGGCAACACCGACCAGCCCGAGGGAGAACGTCCAGATGGTGTCGACCCAGCCGGAATTCCCGGTCCACTGCTGCACCAGCCAGGCGATGGCCATCAGCACCGAGAGCGATACCGCGATGGCGATCAGCCCCTCAAGAAATAAAGCAATCATGTGAAATTCCTGATATCCCGCGGTGGACAACCGGCATTTATGAAATACGCTGTCATCCCAAGCCCGGTTTCAACCCGAGGTTCCACCCGCCCATCCCAAATCACGGCGTATCTGATCTTTTTTCTCGGCCGCGCTGTGCCATATTGATGCCCGAAACCGGTTCCTCGCAACGGATGACATCCGCAATGCCGTCAACCCCCGCTTCCCGCTCCGCGATCGAGATCGAACTGCCCAAGCTGTCCTCGCCGCGGATTTTTCTGGTGCGGATGCTGGTATTCCTGGTGTTGTGCACGCTTGTCACGGTCGTGCTCTACAAGCAGATCGTCGTCGCGTTCTTCGCTAATCCCGGCCTCAACGCGCTGATCGGCGCGGTGCTGCTGATCGGCACCATCCTGTCGTTCCGTCAGGTGATCCGGCTCTATCCGGAAGTCGCATGGGTCAATAATTTCCGCATCGCCGACCCCGGCCTCGCCGCCGAGCGGCAGCATCCGACGCTGCTGGCACCGATGGCGGCGATCCTCGGCGGCGAACGCACCGGCCGCATGACGATCACGCAACAGACCATGCGGCATCTCCTGGATTCGATCGCCACGCGGCTCGACGAGGCCCGCGACATTTCCCGCTACATGACCGGCCTGTTGGTGTTTCTCGGCCTGCTCGGCACGTTCTGGGGCCTGATCGAAACCGTGGGCTCGGTCGGCAAGGTGATCGACGGCCTCAAGGTCGGCGGCGACGCCAGCGCTCTGTTCGACACGCTCAAGGAAGGTCTGGCTGCGCCGCTCGGCGGCATGGGCATTTCGTTTTCGTCGTCGCTGTTCGGCCTCGCCGGTTCGCTGATCCTCGGCTTTCTCGATCTGCAATCGAGCCAGGCGCAGAACCGGTTCTATACCGACCTCGAGGACTGGCTCGCCTCCACCGTGCGCGAATATTCGACCGAAAGCGGCGCCGGCTCGGGCGGCGAACTTCATGCCGCCGTCATGCAGTTGCGGACGACGCTGGAGGAGGGCGGCGGCCGCGGCACCACCGCGGCGATGGCCAACCTCGCCGAAGCCATCCAGGGTCTGGTCGCGCATATGCGCAACGAGCAGCAGATGATCCGCGAATGGGCCGATGGCCAGGGCGAGCAGAACCGCGAGATCAAGAAACTGCTTGAGCGCATTGCCCGGCAACCTGAGAAGAATTGATATCGTGCCCCGGACGCGGCGCATCATGAAATGATGCGGCGCGGAGCCGGGGCCCCACGAAGGCAGCATCCAGGTCCCGGCTCTGCGGAGCAGCGTTAAAGAACGCTGCACCGCGTCCGGGACACGAGTCAGCGGAGAATTGTCAAATGGCCCTCGCCCGTACCCGCCGCAACGATACCGGTTTCAACTATTGGCCGGGGTTCGTCGATGCGCTTTCGACGCTGGTGCTCTCGATCGTATTCCTGCTGTCGGTGTTCCTGGTGGTGCAGTTCTTCTTGTCGCAGGAGGTCACCGGCAAGGACAAGGCGCTGGAGCAGCTCAACGCCAAGCTGGCGCAGCTCAACGAGCTGCTATCGGTGGAAAAACTCGGCAAGATCAATCTCGAAGATACGATCTCGCAGCTGCGCGCCGGGCTCGCCTCCGCGCAAACCGAACGCGATCGCGTCAAGGGCCTCTATGAAGGCCTGGCCGGCGCCGGCAACGACGCCGCCGGCCGCGCCACCGAACTGAACAAGGCGCTGGATTCCGAAAAGGTGATCTCGTCGCGCGCGCTGGCGCAGATCGAGGTATTGAACCAGCAGATCACGGCGTTGCGCCGCCAGCTCGCCGCACTCGAAGAAGCGCTCGAAGCGTCGGAGAAGCGCGACAAGGAATCGCAAGGCCGCATCGCCGATCTCGGCCAGCGGCTGAACGTCGCGCTGGCGCAACGGGTACAGGAATTGTCGCGCTACCGTTCGGAGTTCTTCGGGCGCCTGCGCGCCATTCTCGGCAACCGGCCCGACATCCGCATCGTCGGCGACCGGTTTGTCTTTCAGTCGGAAGTATTTTTTGACACTGGACAGGCCTTGCTGTTGCCCGAGGGCCGCGCCGAGCTGGATAAACTCGCGACCGCGCTGATCGATCTCGACCGGCAGATCCCGGCGGAGATCGCCTGGGTGCTGAGGGTCGACGGCCACACCGACGTGCGGCCGATCTTCAACAGTCCGCAGTTCAAGTCGAACTGGGAGTTGTCCTCGGCGCGCGCGATCTCGGTGGTGCAATATCTGATTTCGCTCGGCGTGCCGGCGCAGCGGCTGGTGGCAGCCGGCTTCGCCGAATTCCAGCCGCTCGACACCGCCGCCAACGAGGAAGCCTACAAGCGCAACCGCCGCATCGAACTGAAGCTGACCGAACGCTGAGGGCATGCTGTCACGTCACCCACCGCATCGTCATGGCCGGGCTTGTCCCCGCCATCCACGTCGCAGGATGCCCCTGGAAGAAAGAAGTGGATGCCCGGATCAAATCCGCGCATGACGAGTTTGCCCCGATGAGCGCTCCCCTTTACCTGCGTCCCTATCGCGCCGAGGACGAAGACGCCGCGATCGCGTTGTGGCTTGAGACCTGGCAGCGGGCCTATCCCGGAATCGATTTCGCCGCGCGCGTGGCATGGTGGCGGGAGCGCTGGCGAAGCGAGCTGGTGCCGAAGGCGGCGATCATCGTCGCGGAACGAACCAACCGGTTGGTCGGGTTCGTCACCATCGACGACACCGGCTATCTCGATCAACTGGTGGTCGCGCCTGATCACTGGGGCTCGCCGCTTGCCACGGCACTGGTTGACGAAGCCAAGCGCCTGTCGCCTGATCTCATCACGCTATTGGTCAACACCGACAATGCCCGCGCCATCCGTTTCTATGAACGCAACGGCTTTGCGCATGCAGGCGAAGACGTCAATCCTACCTCGGGCCGCCCGGTGCTGCGTATGGCATGGAAGGGATAAAGGCGTTTCAAGCGAGGCAAGCCTCGGACTTGATCTGGGCGTGAAGACCGTTCGCGTCAAGAAAACGCGTCGGATCAAGAGCGCCTTAGACGCCCTCGAACTGCAGCCGCGCCAACCTGGCATAGAGGCCGTTGGCGGCGACCAGCGAGGCATGGGTGCCCTGCTCGACGATGCGGCCCTGATCGATCACCATGATCCGGTCGCAGGACAATACCGTGGCAAGCCGATGCGCGATCACCAGCGTGGTGCGGTGACGCATCAATTCCTCCAGCGCGGTCTGCACCAGCGTCTCGGACTCCGCATCGAGCGATGAGGTCGCCTCGTCCAGCAGCAGCAGCGGCGCATCACGCAGGATGGCGCGGGCAATGGCGATGCGCTGGCGCTGGCCGCCCGACAGCGTGACGCCGCGCTCGCCGAGCTGCGCTTCGAAGCCGCCCGGCAGGCGACGAATGAATTCAGTGGCATGGGCGAGGTCCGAGGCGCGCTCGACCTCGGCATCGCTGGCGTCCGGCCGTCCGAACCGGATGTTCTCGCGTGCGGTCGCAGCGAACACCACGGACTCCTGCGGCACCAGCGCGATGCGCGATCGCAATTCGCGCGGATCGGCCGCCCTGATCGGGACGCCGTCGAACGAAATCGTGCCCGTCGTCGGATCGTAGAACCGCAGCAGCAGGTGAAACAGCGTGCTCTTGCCGGCGCCCGACGGGCCGACGATCGCGACCTTCTCGCCGGCGCGCACACTGAGCGAAACGCCATCGACCGCGCGGCCATCGGGCCGCGTCGGATAGGCGAAGCTGACATTGTCGAAATTGACGTCGCCGCGCGCCGGCACCGGCAAAGCGCGCGGCAAGGCGGGCGCCGCAATCGCGGATTTG
>WNGJ01000406.1_pt1 | contig 38260 bp, 32 predicted proteins | sample 5400611 | NCBI WGS metagenome assembly WNGJ01 (sample SAMN13153375, study PRJNA577476) | soil metagenome | isolation source: 40 cm soil or saprolite under Garry oak tree replicate 1 | place: USA:California | collected 2016-06-15
CCACCCAGACGAGGTGGTAGATAGACCGCGCGTGCAAGCCTGGTAACAGGAGGAGCGGAGCGGCCCTAATGATCGTACGGCTTGTGACACATAAGTGGTGGCTGGCGGCGTGAGCCGTGAGCGGCTGATGCGTGTGCCCGAGCTGTTGGACCTGGCTGTGGTCTCGGCAAAATTGAGGTAATAATGTTATACTGTTTGGGCGCATTTATTTGCGCCCTTTGTGTTTTTGGGACTATGCATGTGCTCATACATCAGTTAAAATAAGTAAACAAATAACAATGTCACATAGCGGAGACTTGCATGCTCATCGACTTTCATACCCACCTCTTCCCTCCGGAGATTTGCAATCACCGTGAGCGATACTGCGCGCGTGACCCCTGGTTCAATGAACTTTACAGCAATAAACGGGCCCGTATGGTGAGCGCCGAAGACCTGGTTGCTGAGATGGATGTGTCTGGAGTCGATGCCTCGGTTGCTTTCTCTTTTGGCTGGACTGATCCAGGTCTGATTGAAGAAACGAATAGCTATGTGATCGATGCAATGCGTCGCTATCCAAAACGTATCTTCGGTATGGCAGTACTCCAGCCAACTGCTGGCATACGAGCTGTGCGCGAGCTTGAACGCTGCGCACAGGCGGGTATGATCGGCCTGGGTGAATTAATGCCTCATGGACAGGGTTATAGGCTGAGTGATACTGCTCTATTAGCTCCTGTTATGGAAGTCGTACGCGCGTATCAATTACTCGTACTCTCACATTGCAGCGAACCGGTAGGACATATTTACCGCGGCAAGGGCAACGTCTCGCTTGAAGATATCGTTACGTTTTTAACAGCGTTTCCTGGTATACGATTCATAGCTGCACATTGGGGTGGGGGACTGCCTTTTTATACCTTAATGCCGGAGATACAACGGATCACAGCCAACGTATGGTATGATACGGCTGCCACAGTTTACCTCTACCGGCAAAGCATATTTCCGCTAGTGGCGAATCTGGTTGGCGCCGACCGCATTCTCTTTGCCAGTGATTATGGCTTGGTGTCCCAGCGACGCATTATTGACCATATTGCACAATCTGGCCTGGATGACAATGCATTGAGGATGATCCTGGGCGAAAATGCCCGGCATTTGCTGAGGTTGTAGAGACGCATGTATCGTGCCCATTGAGAATGTAGGGGCGTAATTATCACGCCCGCATGAGACCATAGAAAAAACCAATTATGCGAGTAGTTTCATTAGGTAGCGGTAGCAGCGGTAACGCGGTCCTGGTCGAAGCAGGACCGCGAGGACGCACAAAATTACTGGTAGATGCTGGTTTCTCTGAGCGAATTTTGCGCGCACGTTTACGATCAGCAGGTACTGCATTTTCACAAATTCGGGGTGTTTTGATTACCCACGAACATGCTGATCATATTCTTGGTCTGCCTGCATTAATGAAAAACTATGCTATTCCTGCGATTGCTGACTCGCGCACCCTTGCAGCCATACAAGAAATCATTGTAGCTGGCATTTTGCGCATGGAGTCCGGCCCGCTCGTTTCTTTATTAGAAGAAGAACTTAATACCCACGGTACTCCCGTCAAAATAAATGGAACTGGTGGGGACTGGCAGAATATCCAGGCGCAACATTCTACGCCTCTCGCCGTCGGCTCTCGTTGTATGATCGGTGATATCGAAGTAGTATCATTTCCGGTCTCGCATGACGCGGTTGCCCCGTCTGGTTATCTGCTGAGCGCCGGTGGTTGTCGTGTATGTGTGGCTATCGACAGCGGAGAGGTGACCCCAACCATGCTCGAAGCGATGAAGCAGGCCGATTTGCTCATCCTGGAATCGAATCACGATCGGGAGCGCTTGCTGCGCGGACCATATCCTTATTCATTGAAGCAGCGCATTCTAAGTCCCACAGGTCATCTTTCCAACGACCAGGCAGCCGAAGCTGTCTTGCGTTCCTGGAGAATGGACGGCGTGCGTTGGCTCTGGCTTTCGCACCTGAGCCGCACCAATAACACTCCCAGGCTGGCATTAAATAGCATGCGCACCCGTATCCAGGAAGCTGGAGCTGACCTGGCGCAAATACACATCTCTGTCTTACCTCCCGAAATGGGAGAGGTATGGGATTCTACGCAATTGTGGCAAAACACCTCTCTATGGGACATGCACGGTTAAAACCTCATCCTCACGCTACGCAGTTTCTCTTTTTTTCTAAACAGGAGCCTTAATATCCTGCTTCATTGCCAGGCGGGCGCGTTCCGCGTCGTGCACCGCTTTCAGCGACTCGAAGAAGCCCAGGGCTTGCTCAAAGTTGAAGTGGGCGCGAGCCAGGTCAGCGTCGCGTGCCGCGGGATTGTCGCGATTGACCGCATCAGCATGACGCCGGTATAACAACCCGAGGCAGTAAAGCGTCTGCCCCTGTTCCCAGGGGATATCTAATAGCTGGCACTGATTACGGGCCTCCTGCAAGTCGCGTTCGGCCGCATCCCAGTTATGTTGTTCCAGGTGCATCCGTCCACGCGCACGTAGCGCGATTGCCAGGAACTTGCGTGCCCTCGACTGCTTCGCCAGGGCGACAGCCCGCTCACACATGGCCTGCTGCGCTTCCGCACTTTCCCCCGTGATCACATACAGTTCAGCCAGGATAGACACCACTGCTGGTGAAGGAAAAGGCTCTCCCCGTTCAAGCGCTGCCTTGTAATCTGCGCAGGCACGCGCCCAGTCTTCGCGAGCGAGATAGATAGTTCGCGAAAGTTCGGGGTGGAAACCACGCTGTTCTGAAAGGCGTTTATACTGGCGAAGCAGCGAATCGCTCTCTTCCGTGTTGCCTGTTCGATAGGCAATCTCTGCCAATGTCTCCAGGGCATCGAGCAACCATTGCTCATCCTGCTGGTATTGCTCGGCTAATTGTAGAATGTTATAGGCGACCTCGCGCACCTCGCTCCAGTGATTCCATTCATACCACGTGTACATACGGCCCACCATGCTGGCAAGCAGCATCGATGGGCTCTCCATCGTCTGCGCAATGTGCCAGGAATGACCAAACCACTTCGCCGCCGTAGGATATTCGCCGATACGTTCGTGAACCCAGCCTAGAGAATCGTACAGGTCATGCAGTTCATCGCGGCCTTTAATGTACGATTCCAGCTCCTTGCGGCGGTGCTGGATCCTGTGTTCCTCGTCGTAATGACGTTGCGCACCGTAGATAAAACCCAGGGCATCCAATGTGATCCACAAAGCACTGGTATCGTTCGCTTCTTCAGCAATCCGCAGCGCCTCTTGTCCACTGCGAAGAGCCTGCTCAGCAAGCTCGTTCCTCCGATCTGCGCTGGCAGATTTCATTTGCCGCGTATACCACATCGCCTGGTAGGTAAAGAATGCCGCAAGATCGCCACTCGGCGGCTGGCCTTCCAAAAGGTTCAACCCCGCATCAATGTAGGAGCGCATCTCAAGCATATCGGGAGGGGTATTGAACCAACCTAGCCAGCGGGTCGATAGCTCAGCCAGGCGAGTATACAGGCATAGCAGCTCATTCCTATCTACTTGTGGGTCTTCCTTCATGAGTTGAAGCGCGTGCGAATACTCGTGCCACGCCTCGTCGGCATTAGCGCGCTGCGCAAAGGCATCGCCCAATTTTTCGTGCATCCTGGCGATAGTAAGTGGTGCGGCATTGCTGTCATGCAAGAGTTCCAGCGCCTCCGTGTAAGCCTGGATAGCGCGTATAGTGTAGTAGCTATGATACGCCTGGTCTCCTGCCATGGTCAGGTAGGTAATTGAGCGGCGAGTGAGTTCCTGGCGAGTTAAGTTGAGAGGCTCCGTGGATGATCCTTGTGCGCTGCCGGCCATCTCGCTCGTACTGGTAGTATTTACCAGCAGGCTGGCTGACCAGTTAGCCAGCGCTTGCTGGTAGTGATAGGCGAGCAATTCTGCGAACAATTCGGTACGGCCGGCTGTTTTTTCTTCCAGCCAGAGCGCGAGTTGGGCGTGCTTTTGCGAGCGGCGGATACGTGGGATATTGTTGTAGACCACGTCCCGGATCAGCACATGCTTGAAGCTGAACACACGGTCGTGCTCAACAGGAGGGCGTACCTGTTTCTCAGCTTCAGCTTCAGTAATAAATTCACGTTGGATCAGTACATTCAGCGTCTTGAGAAGGGAATCGATGTTAAGCCCAGTGACGAGTTCGATAAGACCAGCCAGCCAGAAAGTACGTCCAATCATAGCGGCACACTGGAGTACCTGCTTCTCAACCTGGCTCAGCAGGTCGATACGCGCTGCAAGCACGCCCTGTATGGTGTCGGGCAGAGGAAGCGGGAGCACATAATGCTGGTCAATCAGCGTATCTTCTGGAGGCAGCGCAGGGCTGGCCAGTTCACTTAAAATGGCTTCGTTCTGGCTGATGTGCCAGTAGCCATTTTGATTGACCAGCATACCCTGGTCGATCAGCATACGCACGATTTCTTCAATAAAGAAAGGGTTGCCCTCGGCTCTGTTCTGGATGGTATGGTATAACACATCGGGAAGCTCGTGCGTCCTCAGCAGTCCCGTGATTAGATCAACACTTTCCTCGCTTGTAAGGGCATCCAGCACTATTGTTGTGAAATTGCGTCGTCCGCCTCCCCAATCACGTCGCCGCTCGAGAAAATCTGGACGAGCGGGACAGAAGAAAAGAATAGGCACATCCGTGATGCGATCGGTCAGGTACTCAAGCAGGTCAAGCAGCGCCTCGTCTGCCCATTGGAGATCGTCGATCACCAGGATAAGCGGCTCTCGTTGTGCTATTGCTTCGAGCAAGACGCGCCACGCACGCATTACCGCCGCCTGAGGTCCTCCCTGTTCCGTGCTTTTACTATGCGTGCTGCGTTGAATATCTCGCATCTCGGTGTAGCCCGGTTCCTTGCCGTCTCCTCTAAGCCCTCTACCTAGACTGCGAACGATCGCATTGGTAATCTCTATTGGGTCCTCGTTGCGTTTGGCTGTGGCAAGTGTATTCCGTACAAACTCGTTAAAGCGTCCTTCTAATTCTTCTCCGCTTTCTCCGTCCTGGACTTTCAGTAAAATGCGTAGTATCTCGACCAGGGGCCAATAGGTGATGCCTTCGCCGTAAGGTGGACAACGACCTTGCAAGACCCTGGGAGTGCTCAATAGACCTACGCGCGAAGCCGATTTTGCTAATTCTTCTTCACGTGCAATAAATTCGCGGACAAGGCGAGATTTACCAATGCCCGGAGCGCCCAGCAGTGTAATCAGGTGGGAGTGCCGCTCGGCCTGCACGCGTGCATAGGTCGCGTGTATCAGGGTAAGTTCCAGGTCGCGTCCCACCAGTGGAGCCTCCAGTCCTTCGATACCGCGCGGATGCTGGATGACAGCCGGAGTACGCGACCGGAAGCTATCTACGACCCAGGCGCGGATGGGTTCAGACTTGCCTTTGAGCGTCAGCGGGGCGAGTGGACGAAAATCAAATACGTTGCGCGTCGCGAGATATGTTCGTTCTCCCACCAGGATCGTATCGGGTCCAGCCACTTGTTGCAGGCGAGCCGCAACGTTAACCGCGTCCCCGGTGATGAGGAAATCACGCCTGCTGAACTGAGCGCCAGGGCCAGCGACTTCACCGGTGTTAATGCCAATGCGCATTCGCAAGCGTGTCGCCTCCGGGTCTTGTGCCTGCCGTCTCTGATTGAACCTGGCAAGCGCTGCCTGCATATCCAGCGCTGCTCGAATTGCCCGGTCTGGATCATCCTCGTGCGCAAAGGGCGCGCCGAAAACTGCCATTACCGCGTCACCGATGTATTTCTCGACAGTCCCTCCGTGCCTGCGTATCTGCTCAGTCATCAGGTTAAAATAGCCTGCCAGGATGGCTCGCATATCTTCAGGGTCCAGCCGGTCTGCCAGGGGCGTAGAGCCGGTGATGTCGGCGAACATAATAGTAACGACCCGTCTTTCTTCTGGCGCTGCAAGCCTGCTTTTGCTGCCATCCAGCTCTGACAAGGAAGGTGCTCTCTCGCTTTTAGCAGGTTGCTGTGCAGGCAGCGGATTCTCACTCCCGAGGGTTGACGTGGATGTTAACGCGGTTCCGCACTCGATACAAAATTTGGCATTCGGCAAGTTGACCGTGCCACAGTTTGGGCAGACAACTAGCCGGTTCCCACATTCAAGGCAAAACTTTGCGTTTGGAGGATTCACAGTCTGGCAGTTCGGGCAGCGCATTTCTATCCTGTCTCTTAGGTTGTTACTTGGCCACGCGTTGCTCAAAATCTAACGCATCCGCTCTCATCTATTGTACAACAAATCCGTGGGACTATTTGTTTCAGCGCTTGACGCCACCGCCAAATTTGCGTACTATGGGGACTAATGGAAGGGAGGGTAACATGCAACCAGATTTTCAGGTGGAGAGTCATAGTTATGACCAGGTGGTGCGCGGATCATGGCACGGGTACCGGTTGGACGCGGCAACAAAACTCAGCGATGAAGACCTAGCGGAACCATCCAGCGATTGTTTGCGTCTCTGGCTGCCTGCCGGTACGCTGATGCATTGGTTAACTGGAACACGTCCGTTGCGCAATAATTGTTTGCAATTATTCTGGCCTCAACGCTGGTATATGCTCAGTGCGTTTTATGATGGACGTTCATTGATACATACCTACGCCTCCATTATCCAACCTGCCACTATCGAATTTGAGAGCCTGCACTACGTTGACCTCGATCTGAGCATCTTAGTTAAGCCAGATTTGACGTATGAAGTGCTGACTCAAGCAGAATTTGACCAGATGGCAGACATCTTGCATTATGATGAGGAGACGCGCATTGGTGCGTTAATGGCGATGGGTACACTTACAAACGCTATCCGGTTAGGTGTTGGCCTCTTCGCTACGATCCCGCATACGCTGCGCCAGGCGGATTTTCACCTCGAGACATGCCGCAAGTAGGGGCGCTTTGCGCAACACATTTAAATTCTTCATGCGCTTATCTCGTCCGAGGAGGTTACTTTGCCCAAACGTATCGACCACGTTGCCATCATTGTGCGCAACATTGAGCAGGCATTGGTTTTTTATCGTGATATGCTCGGCATCATGCCTGGTGAAATCAAAGAGGTTCCGGCAGAACAGGTGCGCATCGCTTTTCTCCCCATGGGCGGTCCAGCAGGAAGTGAGATCGAACTGATCGAGCCGACTACACCCGGCTCAAGCCTGGCACAGTTTCTTGAAAAGCGCGGCGAAGGCCTCCACCATCTCTGCCTGGAAGTAGAGAATATCGACGCCGCGCTTGCCGAGATGCAAGAAAAGGGCGCGCCGGTGCTGGATAAGCAGCCGCGTGTCGCTGCCGAGGGTAGAGCCATTTTTGTACATCCGAAAGGAACGCATGGGGTGCTGTTAGAGTTGCTGGAGAAAAGCCAGTAATGTGCTTTACTCCTCCAGCTCCCTCAACAACTTCACGTCCTCCTTGCCGCTCAAATCCAACTTTTCAAACAGATCAGGCCGCCTCTCTCGGGTTCTCCTGAGCGATTCCTTGCGTCTCCAGCGTGCAATTTCCGCGTGGTTTCCCGACAGCAGCACATCGGGAGCGTGCCAACCCCTGAACTCTGGCGGGCGTGTATACTGCGGGTACTCCAGCAATCCCCCGCTGTGCGACTCCTCCAGTACCGATTCCTCTCCCCCCAATACACCAGGAATAAGGCGGCTGGTAGCATCCACCACAACCATTGCCGCCAGTTCCCCGCCCGTAAGCACGTAATCCCCTATCGATATCTCATCGGTGATCAGGTGCTCGCGCACGCGCTCGTCTATTCCCTCGTAATGTCCACAGATCAGTGTCACATGTGCTTCCTGTGACAGTCTGCGGGCGATCTGCTGATTAAAAAGTCGCCCCTGTGGAGTCAATAGGATAATTGGCCCATCTTGATACACTGCCTCGACTGCTTTAAAAATCGGCTCGGGCTTCATAACCATGCCTGCTCCACCACCGTAAGGGTAGTCGTCAACGACGTGATGCCTATCGGTAGTGGCGTCGCGAACATTGTGCAGGGCGATGCTGAGCAACCCGCGCTCCTGTGCTCGTTTCAGAATGCTTTCAGAAAATGGTCCCTGGAACATTTCGGGGAACAGCGTGAATATAGCGAAATGCATTACCATCCTCGCCTGGGTGTAACATCCCTAGCTTGTGTGTGTTACAATATCACCGTTGCCTCTTCTTAGCAAGTGGTTGATGAGGTCGTCTAGGCGTACCCACATGCTTTGCATCTCTCGATTGCGCGGCTGTGGTCGCCATTGCTGTCTCCTGGACGGAGCGAGCGTATCATGTCATGGTCCCAAACGCAACAAACCGGGGATTTATATGATCAAATTACGATTATAGTCGGCAGTGCCATCCAGTTGCTGGGTGGTAATGCCGGCGTTTTCGTCGTATCGAATGAAGCGTTTGACCCGCAGAGCAATACAGAGTATACTTTATATCGTCTCAGCGAACAGGCATCGATGCTCCTGCTATCATATGTACAGCTGGGCAAGCAGCCGAGTTCGAAATGCCCCCTGGCCACAGATACGCTTCCATCTACGCTGGTCAAGCAACTTGGCATCTACGATGAAGATGCCGGGATATATGGGGATGGCAATGAAGTAGCAGAGCCTCCCGCTCTTGAACGATGTTCTTTATTCTTGAGCGATCAGGCCGGCCTATTAGGTGTGCTGCACTACGTGCGCCCGGCTGATTCAAGCTCGTGTATTGAACACCCAGGTGAATCGGATGGGTCGTTGCGGCTTTTTATCGCGCATCTTGCGGCAGGTTTGCGTTCGGCCTTGAAATCGCAATCCCTGCTGAAAGAACAGAGGCGATTGGCGGCCATCTTTCAAAAGAGCGCGGAAGGCATCCTGACGGTAGATACGGCGCTACGCATCATTGACTTCAATCCGGCGATGGAACGACTCACGGGCTGGCATGAAAGCGAGGTGCTGGGACGCTTCTACTTTGAAGTGCTGCGCCCCAAAGATCGCCAGGGGAATGAGCTTGGCCTGCAAGGCTCGCCTATCTTGCAAGCTTTTGCAGGGCAGAACGTAGCGAATCGAGAAATGGTCATTTCGGCGCGTGACGGTCAGCATTTCGATGTAAGCGTGACTGCTTCTTGCGTTCGTTCAAGCAAAGGCGAGCCAACCAGCGGCATTCTCACTGTGCGTGATATTACGCGAGAACGCGAACAGGATGAAGAACGTTCGACATTCATTTCGGTAATTTCGCACGAATTGCAAACGCCGATCGCCATCATTAAGGGCTATGCTTCGACCCTGGCCCGTGCCGATGCGAAGTTTGAGCAGACAACGCTGCGTTCACGCCTGCAGGCGATAGAAGAAGAGGCCGACCGCCTGAATAAGTTAGTAGGCAATTTGCTCTATGCCTCACGTATCCAGGCAGGTGGCCTGCAAATGGATATTGTGCCACTCGACCTGGCGAACCTTGTACAGAAGGTCGCCCATCGCTTGCAGGTTAAGAGTCCAGGTGTTACTGTTATGGTGAATCTGCCGCCGAATCTGCCGGCCGTGATGGCGGATAGAGACCGCATTGAAGAAGTGTTGCAAAATCTTCTGGATAATGCCGTTAAGTATTCGCCAGATAAGCTTGAAGTAATGGTTGCTTGCCATGCTACGGGTGACGAGGTGATCGTGAGTGTAAGCGATACTGGAATGGGCATCTCTTTGCGCGATCAGGAGCAAATCTTTGATCGTTTTTATAGAGTAGGCAATAACAAGACGCGCTCACTGCAAGGTGCAGGGCTTGGTTTATACATTTGTCGTGCCATTATTGAAGCTCATGGAGGTCACATCTGGGTCCAAAGCGCACTGCGCCAGGGATCGACATTTTCGTTTAGTTTACCTCGTGAGGAGAAAGCACAATTGCCAATGGTGGTGTTCTAATGGAGATGGAAGCGTTTGATTCGCGCGATATGACTATCTTGATTGTGGATGATGAGCCACGCATCCGCGATTTTGTGCGTATGAATTTGGAGTTAGAACGCTATAGCGTTCTAGAGGCCAGTAACGGCCCGGAGGCGCTGGAGCAGCTACGTGAAAATCTGCCGGATCTCATTGTGATCGATGTCATGATGCCTGAAATGGACGGCTTTGAAACCTTGCGCCATATTCGCGAGGTGTCCAGTGTACCAGTTATTATGCTCACCGCGCGCCAGAGTGAGCAGGATAAGATACATGGCCTTGATCTTGGCGCTGACGATTACATCGCAAAGCCATTCAGCCCGCGGGAACTGCTTTCACGTATCCGGGCGCTCCTTCGTCGCTCATTTATGGCCGCGCCGGCGCGTAAAACAGAGATTATTGTTGATCCAGATTTAAAGATTGATTTTTCGCGGCGCGAGGTGATTGTGCGGGGCAAAAAGGTTGTCTTACGCCCCACCGAGTATCGCCTGCTCTACCATCTTGTCAGTAATGCCGGGCGCTTATTGACGCATGAAACGCTGTTGTCCAAAGTCTGGGGACGTGAATACCGCGACGAGGCTCACTACCTGCGTTTGTATATTACCTATCTGCGGCAGAAAATTGAGCAAGACCAGGCACGCCCTAAATATATTTTGACTGAGCGCGGCGTGGGCTATCGCTTTAAGGAATTAGAAGAGTAGTGGTAACTCCCCAGGAGGTGGCGCAGGGAACTGGCGTTTCACTGCGCCACCTCCTGGGGAGTTATAGAAGAGAAGGAAGGAAACTACGTTGAATAAGAAGGAACGTGTAGATGCCGCTCTGCGAGATGAACCGGTAGATCGAGTTCCTGCAAGTATGTGGGGGCACGACTTTGAACGTGAGTGGAGTTCGCAAGGGCTGGCGGAGGCAATGGTTGAACACTTCACACGCTATGACTGGGATTTCATGAAGGTCAACCCGCGTGCTTCCTACCACGTCGAAGGTTGGGGGGTTCGCGTGCACCCCTTGGGAGAGAAGTACAAAGCACCCATCATTGAGGATACTCCTATCAAGAGTAGCGCTGATTGGAAGCGTATGCGTCCACTTGAGCCGGATCAGGGCACGCTGGGCGAGCAGTTGCACGCGCTGCAATTGATTAACCATTCAATAGGATTTGATGCCTACTTTGTGCAAACCATCTTCTGTCCACTAGGGGTCGCAAAATATCTGGTCGGGAATAAAAGTGAACCGGTGCTCCAGACCATACGCGAAGACCGGGCAGCTATGCATGCTGCCCTGCGCGTGATTACCGAGACGTTCATCAATTATGCCATCGCCTGTTTAGAGCAGGGCGCCAGCGGCATCTTCTATGCGACGAATGGCTGGGCTACTGAAAGCATGTTAACTGCCGACCAGTATCGTGAGTTTGGAGAGCAGTACGACCTGGAGTTTTTGGATGCCATCAAGAGCAGGAGCAAGTTCAACATCCTGCATAATTGTGGCACGCACATCTACTTTGATCTCCTCGCGACGTATCCAGTACAAGCAATCAATTGGGCGGCTACCCTGGAAGGCAACCCTGATTTACGCGAGGGCAAGTTGCGCTCTGGCAAAGCTGTGATGGGCGGGATTAGCGAGAAAACGATCCTTAAAACTGGAGAACCCGACCAGGTGCGTGAGGAAGTGGAGCGGGCGCTGGAGCTTACAGGTGGCACGCACTTCTTGCTTGCTCCAGGCTGCTCTATACCCCCTGAAACCCCCGCAGAGAATCTATTCGCCATACGCAGTATGCTATCTTGACACACCGTGTGGGAATAGCTATACTCTCTCGGCAGAACTAATGGTGATAAACAAAATCACCGGTTAAAGCCCGTAGGGACGCAATCGAACCATTAGTGGAGTAAGCTCTGGCTAGTAGCAATGACCCATCTTTAGGGATACGTAGTTATTACCAGAGCAATGGTGCGGCTAAATGTTGTATAGTGTGTATAAGTAAGGTGGGGGTGCTACAAGACAAAAAGCATTGCGTCCGACGAAAGAATCACATACAGCGAAAGAACGAACGGGCGCAATGAATTGCGCCCCTACCTTTAGTGATCAAGCGCACTGCACTTTTGGTGGTATAGGGAAGGCACTTCGCGACTGATGGAGCGATATCAAACAGTACGAGCTTTTTCTGCAGGAGGTGTTGTTTTTCGTCTTGTCCCAATCGACTCAAGAGGGAACAAAGACGCAACAGACCTGGAGGGTTTGGAACATCATACAGATACCTCTATAGAGGTGGCGCTGGTTGGGCGTAGCCACCCCGGTATCTGGGCTTTACCTAAGGGGACTCCGCGCTCTGGAGAAACCTTCGAGCAGGTGGCGTTGCGAGAAGTGCAGGAGGAGACTGGGTTAGAGGTACGTTTGATTACCTATATAGGTAGTATCTCGTACTTTTTTGTACGCGACAAAGTACGCTTTCAAAAACAGGTGCGCCATTACTTGTTTGAGGCCACAGGTGGCGATACTGCTCTGCACGACTCCGAGTATGATGTCGTGCAATGGTTTTCCTTTCCCGAGGCATCGCGTCGGCTAACCTACCAGAATGAGGTCAACATACTCAACCAGGCGGAAGAAATATTACAGCGTTGGTTACAGCATCAGCAGAAAGAAAGGCAAAAATAGCCGTATGCAGCATAAGCCGCGTTATCGCGTCATGCGGAATATTCTCTACCCATATAACGGGCAAGAGCCGCTTTCATTGAAGCAGTGCCTGCGTGTTATGCTGGGGTGGGTGTTGTTTTTCCCTGTTTGTATTTGCCTGTTAACATTGCCGGTAGCCGTTCTCTCTTCATATACCTTGCAGAGAGCAGTGGTGGTTTTGATTTTTGCGTTTCTTTCGAGCGCCTTCTTCTTTGGCATGTTAGGCTTGTTAATTGTAACCATGAGCAATAAAGCTGCTCGTTTTCGTCAAGCACAGAAGACCCGAGTAAGTCGATATTTATAACCAGTGGAGGTAGTAGCTATGGATCTTAGCGTCGAAGGCAAATCTGAGCGCATTCCCCCTGGCTCGCATATCTGTCAACTCTATAGCAAAGTGACTGAAATTCCGGGTGTGACAGCGCGTTTAATGCGGGTGGGACTAACGCTTTCGGAAAAATGTTTATTTGCTGCTGCCCCGGCACAGGTGAAGGAATTACGCGAGGAACTACAAAAATTACAAATTGACGTGGATGGAGCAATTGAGGCAGGGCAGCTGATCTTAAGCGAGGAACGAGAGTTTTTCCTGGCAAACGGCAAGCGCTTTGACCCGTATTTTTTACTCTCCTCTCATCAGACATTCATTGCACAGGCGCTGCGTGAAGGGTGGCAAGCCGTACGTATCTCGATTGATATGACCTGGCTCACTAAAGATATTGCGACTCCCGAACAAATTCTCAAATATGAAGCGGCATCTGATGCCGTATTCACTTTCCAGAACGCTCCTATCATTGCCTTAATGCACTACGATCATAGCAAATTGTTGCCCAGCCTGGTAGTAGAGATGCTCAAACTGCATCCCATCGCTGTTGTCGGCAAGTATATCAAAAGGAATCCCTACTATTTGAACTCCGAGCAATATATGCTGAAGATCCTGCGTATTAATCGCGAAAAGGAGAAGAGCAAGTAGTGATGCTTCCCTGATCAGTTGGAGTCGGGACCTTCGATTTGTCTTTGGGATGCGTCTGGACCACCAAGCTGCATTTGTTGTTTCATTGCCTGCAACTGCGCTTCAACATTTTGTTGTGAGGCAATCTGCTGCAATTCGCGGTCGAGCGTATCGCCAGAGCCGGCACCGATCTGCCCTTGCTCGCTGAGCGTCCCTTGTTCGATCAGCGCATCCATCGCGTTCGCGCGTGCCTGCATCGACAGCACCTTGTCCTGTGCTCTCTGCATGGCGAGATTCATCTCAGACATTTCTTGCGAAATACCTGTAAGCGATTCGTTAATCTTCACCTGGGCCTGTGCTGCGCCATACTGCGCTTTGACCATCTCTTTTTGCGTGCGGAAAGCTTCGATACGAGCTGAGACCGTGCGCTCCATTGCGATAAGGTGCTCTTCCTGGTCGTGCAATTGAGCAAGCTGCTGCTCGTAGCTATTGATCTGTGTCACCAGTGCCTGTTTCCTTTGCAGCGCTGCTCGAGCCAGGTCTTCACGATTTGCCTGCAGCGCCTGCACTGCCTGCTGATCGAGTTTATTGCTCTGCTGCTGAATTTGTGATTCCAGCATTTCCAGCCGCTTTTCGTTCGTCACCACGTCGGCAATTGAGCGGCGCAGTTGTTGTAGCTGTTCGAGCTGCTTGCTGTATGAGTAGTCCATCACCTGGCCGGGATCCTCGGCTTTATCCAGTGCTGCGTTGGCACGCATACGAAAGAGGTTCGTGATGCGTGAAAAAATGCCCATATATTTCCTCCTAGAAATCAATCTATTGTAGCTTCCATAACTATGATATCATAGAACGCGAAGCTTGTAGAGGCTTTCAATCCGGAGCTTTTCATGAGCCGGGGTGCAGGGATGCTACTACCTTTGAACCCCGCTTTGATAATTGCAAAAACCCTGCGTTTTATAGGTTAGGAATAAGGAGAGGACGTATGAATGACGAACTCAGCGAGCCGATGCGAACAGAGCTGTACGCTGCCTCGTTGCGTGCCGACAACACGGATACCAGGGCATTTTTAGAAGCCCTGGCCGTCAAGCTGGAGGGTTCGCTGCCTGACAATGCTACGGTAACGCGCCAGAGCGGCCTCTTCTCACGTGAGCACCCTGTGAAGGAGGTTGCGGTCTCACTGGGTGACTATCATTATCGCATTGGCAGGGAGCGCCAGGGGCCGCTAGTGGCGGTGCGTGCGAAAGTGGTGCGTGGCATTGTACTCAAAACTGAACAAATACCGGTGGACCAGTGGATTGAGGAGCTTTCAGAGGCATTGGCCCAGATGGCGGGACAAAGCGCTCAGGCACGTACAGCCCTTGAGCGGTTTCTGCTCCAATAACACATCAAGGGCTGTACGTAAGAAAGGGGGTTTGCATGCCTTTTTGGAAACGTTCTTCCCCAGAAGAAGAACAGCAGCGTGTGCAGGCACAACAGGAGGCAGAAGCCAGCCTGCGTTCGTTGCAGGGAGGTGGGCTGCCTACCCAGGCGCTACGGCGCTTGAGCGAGGAAACGGCGGCAGGTCACCCGCTTTTCAGCAGCGATCTGAGCACGAAGGAGTTCGCGCTGACACGCAACCAGGGCTACCGGCCTTTGAGCCAGGTGATGGGTAGCTCGATCTACCACGTGGGGTGGCAATACACCTTGAACTATCCACGTTTCACCACGGCGTATGAATTAATAACAGTTACCAACGCGCACCAGCAAGCTGTCCAGCTGGCTCTCGGCAGGTTGCAGCAGGAGGCAGCCCTGTTGAAAGCGCACGGCGTAATCGGTGTACGCTTCAACAGGCGCGAATACGAGTGGGGCAGCAATCTACTGGAATACACTGCTATCGGTACGGCTATCCGCCTGCCCGATGCGCCTCTCTTCCCGCGCCCTTTCCTCAGTGATCTCTCCGGCCAGGAGTTCTGGACCTTGCTGCAGGCAGGGTATTCCCCGGCTGGCCTGGTGACGGGCTTCTGCTCCTACTGTGTCTCCGCAGGCTGGGAGGTGAGTCAAATACTGCGCAGTTGGTCGAACCAGGAGGTTGCCGCGTATTCGCAAGCTATCTATACTGCTCGTGACCTGGCCATGAATCGGCTTGAAGCCGCGGCTCGCGGCCTCAATGCTTTGGGTGTCGTCGGCATGCACATCAGCTTCGATAAGCGAGAAAACGAGTATGAGCGCGAGCACGACCCCACTTCGTATCGTGATTTGTTCATAAATTTCGCGGCTGTTGGCACCGCCATCATCTCTCGCAGACCCGACCACGTCATTCCTTCGCCTAAACCCACGCTCACCTTCACTGACCTGCGCCGTAGATGATGCATGGAAACGAACGTGTTTACTAAGCTTACTGATAAGACTAAGAGAAGGAGTAGTTGCTATGTCCAGTCAAATACCACAGCAGGGCAGCGACCTGCCGGCACATGCGCGCGAACGACTCAAATTTATGCGCGGTGATGCCACTCACCGGAGCCTTTTCACCAGTGATTTAAGTGTGAACGAGTTCCTGCTGGTACGCGAGGCGGGTTTTGACCCGGTTGGCCTGGTGGTAGGTAGCTCGATCTATCATATCGGGTTTCAGTTTGCAGGCTATAGGCAGAACATGGAAGTCAATGTCTTGACCCAGGCCATGTATCATGCCCGCGAATTAGCCATGACACGTATGGAGGAGGAAGCCGCTGCATTGGGCGCAGATGGTATCGTTGGTGTGCGGCTGGAGGTTACACGGCACGAATGGGGTGAGTCCCTGGCCGAGTTTGTAGCTATCGGCACGGCTATTCGCTCGCGTGATGGTCAATCTTTTCGCAACGCACGCGGCATGCCGTTCACCTCGGACCTCTCCGGTCAGGATTTCTGGACCTTGCTCCAGACCGGTTACCGGCCCGTGGGCATGGTAATGGGTAACTGTGTCTACCACGTTGCCCACCAGGGTATAGGCCAGTGGATGAAGCAGGTCGGCCAGAACGTTGAGATGACCAACTACACCCAGGCTCTCTATGATTCTCGCGAACTGGCTATGGAGCGTATGCAAGCGGAAGCTCTTAGCCTGAATGCGCAAGGTATCGTCGGTGCGCAGATCCACGAGGGCAATCATGGTTGGGGTTCACACGTCATTGAATTCTTCGCCATCGGCACCGCCGTCATCGCTACCGCACCCGATCACGAGGTACCGCCGCCCGCACTCTCTCTCTTGCTCAACGACTAGTGTAGTTCAGGCATGAGTCAGCGCGAATTTTTGAAATGCATGTTCTTCCTCTTGAAGTGAAAAAGCGGCAAGACGGGCAAATGCACCGCGTTTGCCCGTCTTGCCGCTTTTTCACTTCAAGATGCCCTTGCTACACGAGATCATTATAGTGAGTCTTTACGAATTGAACAACTGGCCTAGCGTTCCTCCGATGTTGGGGGTTCCGCCTGCCTGCTGAGCACCCTCAGCCTGAGGTGGATGATAGGTCATAGACTGGATGCCCAGGCGACCCGGTCCGGTGAAGCGGTTCAGTATAAACGATGAACCCGCCATAAAACCGCCGATGGCACCGAAGATGCCCCCGCCGCTGCGCTGTGAGCCGGCGACCGTCGTGACAGTCATCTGCACCGATGGGTCTTTCCACAGCCACGCGCCCGGCTCAACGTCCAGCGTTTCTCCTGGAGCCAGCATTTTCTCAAAGACGTTGCCATAGCCGTGCAGCACTAGCATGCCTTCGCCGCCTGAGCAGGTGAACTGGTCGATGAAGAGGCCCGTGCGGCTGAAGATCATATTGGCCGCGCCTTGCACAAAGGTAAAATTGTAATCGATATTGCCCGTGGCGAATAAGAATTGGTGCTCACGTACTTCGACCATCTGGCCAGGTTGCAGGCGTAACGCCACGATCTGGCCTACCGAGTCACGTGAGAAGGAGATGTTGCCGGGGCCATATGCTTCGGAGATGAGGATTTGCATGCCTGCGAAGAAACGCCTCGCTGCTCCTCTCAGCGATTTGAAGCCGATCTGCACCCCTGGATGCTTCCAGAGCAGGATGTGATGCTCGAAGTAAATGGGTAACTGGTTACCCAGCATTACATCTACTACCGGCACGAGTTCTCCATCAATCGTGATCGACATATCGCCAACATGCAATACCCCTTCAGGATTGTGCAGTTCGGCTCTTGGTACCTTGGCGCCAAAGGCTTGATTGTTGGTATACTCTTCATACTGGTTTGGTGGTATATAGGCTCCTTGTGCTGGCGCCCCATATTGACTCTGTGGCTGACCCTGTGGGGGTGGTGTCTGGCTCACTTGTATTGGTGCTCCACAAACACCGCAGAACTTCACTCCATCGGCAACCTGGCTTTGACAGCGGGGACAGATCATGTAATGACCTCCTTGTTTGGATTGGCACTATTGTATAGCTCTTTACGATACGATTTAGCATCAGGCCGCTAGAAACGTGGCCTGGCGGACGGTCTCAAAACAGAACATAGCATATCTCGCTCGATAATATCACATGTGAGCAAGAATACAAGTGTTTATCAATAATGATGAACGATATGTTTGCTCATTATTAAAACGCGACAAAGGCATGTTGGAAGACACAGTTAATAAGTGTCTTCCAACATGCCTTTGTTTAACTAGAATAATGCTATTTATAGTACAAAACTGTCCGCCAGCGGACTGCGAGCGTTGCCGTTCTCTCGCTTTTCGCCAATCGATTGCTGACTACCTGTCTGGCGTCCACCCTGCGCGTAGTTGCTGCTTATAGGAGGGGTATTCTGCAAATGCTGCAAGCTTTGCAACGTCGCCTGCGATTGCGCGCTCATTTGCATACCATTGTTCTGGTCATTGGCTAGTTGAATAGTCTTACCATCAATAACTATTGCAATGCCTACCCCGCGTCTTAAATCAGCGATTTGCCGGCGCAATTCACGGTTTTCGGCCTCTAGAGCATCCATTAACTTTTTCTGCTCGAGTAGCATCTGAGCGATGCCTTCGAAACCAGCGCTAGCAGCACGATCCATCATGGATTCCTCCTGCATTATAGTTACCCACTACTTCTAGAACAAAATTACCCAACACAGCGTCACATCATCCCACTCATGGCGTACCCAGTAAAGGTACGATCCGGTCCCAAATTGCTGCCGCAACGCCTGTTTTGGGCATTACAGGCAAGTCTTCCATAGCACCATCTGCATGAAAGATGAGAACCTTGTTAGTCTCCGCTCCAAAGCCGCTATCAGGGCGGCTCACATCGTTTGCAACCAGCAAATCCAGGCTCTTTGCAACCAGTTTGGCGCGTGCGTGATCAGCCAGGTCCCGGGTTTCGGCAGCGAAGCCCACACGCACCAGGCGCTGCTTAGACCTTTCATTGCCACTTTGCCTGTCGACTGACTCAGCGAGTTCTTCCAGGATATCTGGATTGCGTACCAGCCGTAAGGAGAACCCATTCTGATCAACGCGTTCTTGTGCTCCCCCCTTCTTGAGCTTCTGTGTCGCTACCTCCGCCGGGCGGTAATCCGCCACAGCAGCACTCATCACGAGCACATCAGCATCGACAACCGCACCATGTACCGCGTCTCGCATCTGTATCGCGGTTTCGACCCCACGCACATTCACGCCGTAAGGCGCATCCAGCGCAACAGGACCTGAGATCAAAATGACCTCTGCGCCGCGATCTCTAGCCTCGATTGCCAGGGCGTACCCCATCTTGCCAGATGAGTGATTCCCTACAAAGCGTACCGGGTCAATTGGCTCCTGCGTGCCGCCTGCCGTTACTACAACCCGGCGGCCCGCGAGTTCACCATTGCGTCCGAGCACCACGTTAATAGCGCCCAGCAGCACGCTTGTATCGGGCAGTCTACCCACACCTACCTCACCTGAAGCCAGCCGTCCCACTTCCGGCTCTACGATATATGCTCCACGTTCCCGTAACAAGGCCACATTTGCCTGTGTTGCCGGGTGCGTATACATATTCTGATGCATCGCAGGAGCCAACAGTAGGGGGGCTTTTGTTGCCAACGCAACCGCTGTCAGCATGTTGTCCGCTACACCATGAGCCAGCTTTGCGATTGTGTTGGCTGTTGCCGGAACGATCACCAGTAGCTCCGCTTGCTCTCCCAGAGCAATGTGCGTTTCTGCCGCGCGTCCCGAAGGTTCCCATAGGTCGCTGTATACCGGTCGATGGCTCATGGTCGAAAACGTCAGCGGTCGAATAAATTCTTCCGCGTGCTCTGTCATGATCACATCAACCAGTGCACCCGCTTGTTGCAGATGGCTGACCAGCTCAACCGCTTTATAGCAGGCTATGCCACCACTGATTCCAACGAGTATGCGCTTGTTTAGTAACACGGTTTGCTTGCTCGTTCCCTAACTACATACCTTGCTTGCAAGGTTAATGCTACAATAGCATAGAATATTATATATACACAAGGAAGTTGCCAAGAAGTACCATCGATGATCAGGTGCGTATATCCCTCCGTTTCAGGAAATAAGCGGTGGCAAAGCCGAGAATTACAATCATCGCTAGCAAGATGAACCAGCAGAGCAAGAGGTGTAAAGTTGCTGTGGTTTGGCTGGTGGTGGGATCAGGAGGGAAAAGGGTTCCCTGGAACGAGAAGCCGTCCGCGCCCAGCTTATCACCGTGCAGGCCAACCGAGGAGCCGGTGCCAGCCACGGCCCAACGCGCCGCGAATAAACCCCCAAAGACCTGCAATACGGGTCCATCGAGTTTGAAAAGCAATCCCGAGAAGATCACCTGCGGGATAAGAATGATCGGAATAAAGCTCATTGCCCGGTCGGTATTGGGCGCGATCGCGGAGACTGTCAATCCCAGCATCAAGCCGGCCAGGGCAGTCAGCGCCAATGAAATGTAGATCTCCAGACCCACCGGGAGAAAGATGCCCTGCTGGAGCGGCGCGACAGCGTTCACCATCAAAACCAGGATGGCGCTTTGCAGCAGGCATAACATACCCAGTACAGTGATCTTCGAGAACATATAGGGTACAATCCCCAGGTTCACCGCACGCTCACGTCGATAAATGGGACCCTCCTTGACGATTTCACGCGCTCCATTAATACAGCCGAACATTACTGCGGCAAAGGCCATGATGAACAGGTATTTTTGCGCGTCTCCGCCAGAACCCGGAACAATAAACATTTGCACTACCTGTGCTACATTGCCGCCGTGTGCTTGTAGAAAAGCCTGCCCTTGAGGTGTGCCCTGCAAGAAGTTCACTACGTTCTGGCAGTCGTATGGGTTTGGTAACGTCTGTGGAATCTGTGAATCGAGCGAGCATTTTGCTATACTGCTCGCAGCAAATGTGCCTCGTCCAGCCGGAAGGAGCATCAGGACCAGGATCAGCCCGATGATAGGGGCCTGTAACAGCAGTATCAGCAGGGTTCCCACGTCATTCTTGAGCAGTTCAACATAGCGCATAGAGAGCAGAGAGTATTGCTTCCAGGGGTTGCCGCGCCTGGGTGGCTTGATCGCGGCCGTCTCTTGTATCGCGCTTACACGACCGGCTGGACCCTGATTCAGTGGCTCCACGACGTACTTCTGAAATTCCGGAGAAGCCTTAAATCTACTCTCTGCCTCCGCGGGAAGATTGGGATTTTCCTCTGTCGGCTCCAAAGCGCTATAAATCTCGGCAAAGTCGGTTTTGCCGAAATAGGCTTTGGCATCGTTTGGTGGCCCAAAGTATGCTAAACGCCCTCCCTGGGCCAGAAAACAGATGTAGTCGCAGACGTTGATATTATTGGTGGCATGTGTAACCAGCAAGATGGTGCGTCCTTTGTCGGCCAGCCTGCGCAGGAGGTACATCATTTTGCGGTCCAGGCCCGGATCCAGGCCCGACGTCGGCTCATCCAGGAAGAAGATGCTTGGATTGGCCAGCAATTCCAGCGCAATGGAGACGCGCTTGCGCTGTCCGCCCGACAGTTTGCTGACGAGCAAATTACGTCGATGCTTCATCTCCACATCTTCCAACACTTCATCGATGCGCTGCTTGATCTGTGTTTCCGTGAAGTCATCCGGCAGGCGCATCTTGGCAGTATAGTAGAGCGCGCGCTCAACGGTCAGGTCGCGATGGATGATATCTTCCTGGGGCACATAGCCAAGTTGTGTGCTGAAAGCGGCGAGGTGGCGGTAGTAATCGTGGCCGTTGTACAGCACCAGGCCTTTCTGGGCCGGTCGAAGACCGTTGAGGGCATCCATCAGTGTCGATTTGCCTGCGCCGGAGCCGCCCACCACGGCTATAAATTTGCGCGGTGGGATCGCAATCGAGATATCGTCTATCAGGATGGTGTTCTTGTTACCAACTTTCTGCAGGTGAAGTGCATCGATACGGATACTCTCGTCCTGCTGCGTCAGTTGTGTCCCGGTATACGTGAACTTGTATGGCCCGATACGTATCTCATCCCCCACTTTGAGCAGTTCATCTCTTACAGGTCGCGGATTATCATTGATATAGATGCCGTTTTTACTTCCCTCGTCAATGATACGATAGCCGCCCTGTACTTGCGCCAGGCGTGCATGGTGCCCGGAAACCTGCGGGTGTCTTAGCACCACCATGTTATCCGGCAGGCGCCCAATCGTAATCGTGGGAGCACCTAGCTGAATAGGATGAATCACAGGAACGACATCCTCTCCACTTCCATCATCGTAGGCAAGTGTCACCAGGGTGCCGTGTTCATCGCCAATGCGGAAGATATCGCCACGAGCTAATGGTTTGCGGAATGGCTCATCTCCTTTAATGTGACGCCCTTGATAGAGCAGCCCATTGAGTGTCCTGGCACGCGCTGGATGGGGGTGAATCAATAGTAGTTGATTGCCTTCGCGTATGATCTGCACATGAAATGCGGAAACCACTAACTCGTTGATCACGATATCATTGGATGGATCGCGCCCGATGTCGACGACCTGCTTGATCAATGGGACCGATTGCTTGTTTGCATGGATATTAGAACTGATCTCTAATGATGGTATGTCCACTGCGCCACGCGTGCTCAGAGTCCCGCCAGGGGTATAGAGGTCCGCGGGAGCACGTTCTGTGGCGGCAGCTAATTGTGGCGAGGCTGCTTCCGTGGAGCGCTTTTGATCAACTGGTGGCTGCCCACCAAAGGACTGCACAGGCGGCGGTTGCAACTGCACTACTGGTGAGGGCTGTGGGGAAAGAGGTGCTGCCGCGTGTTGGTCAGCAGTAAACTGAGGTGATGGTGCGAGAAAGAGGAATGTAGTGCCCGTCCCCAGTCCAATCGTGTCACGGTCAGATATGGCAGCCTGCTGCACATCACGCTGGTTGACGGTGACAATGTTTTGCATGGCGAGTTTTTCAATGCTCCAGCGCCCTCCGTTATTCAACACCATGCGCGCGTGCTGCCGTGAAACGGACGGATCGGAGATGACGATGTCGTTGGTTGGTTCACGTCCAATCGCGATAACCGGCTTGCTGATCTGAAAGATACTACCAGCCAGTGGGCCGGTAAGAAATCGGATCGAACCTAACCCTGGGGACCTGTTCACTACATCCATAGCAGAGGTTCCTCGCTGCTTCTAATTTTGTCGAGATTGTTGACTCAGATAGTTAGCCTATAGGATTGTTGTCTGAGGCAATTATACTGTAGCGTTAGTTGGCTGGCAAGACATCTTTTCTGCTTCAACTCGACCCCTGAATGATCGGCTGATAGATGTCATAGCCATCAATTATCGTGTGCTGGTAATGTTTACCGGATTTAGCAATTTTGGACGCAAAGGCGGTAGCCTGGGGAGAACCAAGGGGAAACACGTAGCTTGACTGCGGGTCACTGTTCACGATTTCCTTATATGGTATATAACGATCCAAAGCAGGCTTTAGCTGTTCGTCCAGGGTAGCACAAACAATGCGTTCCCGGCTCAGAAAGATCACAAGATCGCACGTCCAATAGTCAGTGTACATATGGGTGGCGCCGAGATCTAAGAGATCATGAACTAACGTGTAATCTTGCCGGGTCTCAGCTTCCACTTGTGGTATCTGCTGAAATGTATCAATGGTTCCCTTTACCAGCGTCGCCACAAGTAGTAGGAGCAGCCCATAGCTTAGTACCTTCTTAGCATTTATCAATCGAAACGGCATACATCTTGCAGGCTTTTTTGCCGCCAAAGTAGCCCAGAGAGGCCAAAGCACTGCGGGAGTAGCAACGGCGAAAGCAACCAGGTAACGATTATTAAACCATGGATCCAATACGCCCTGGGCACTAAATGTAAAAACGATAAATGAAAGCCCGGCACTTGCCAGTAACATTAGACGAGCGAACCGGATGACCGCTGCCCTTCTCTCCTCAGGAGAATGTGCCAGGATCGAGGAGCGAAACTCCCTGACGGCAATGAAGGCCGCAATGCCCCAAAGAACAATAATACCCAGCCCCCAGGTGCCATGTACAAGCGTGCATTGAAGAACATGGGGGCTTGACTGCCCTGTAATCGGCCACACTTGTTGCCTGGTAAGAGGGCATAGGGGATTTGCCTCTGTAGCGAGTGGTAGAAGAACAAGCAGTGCTGCAGCAAATTTTCCGATAATTGAAGGGTGAGGTTGGGCGGGACCTTGATACGTAAAAAAACCAAATAGCGAAAAACTACTCTTCTCAATTGGGGAAGTGAAATTGTAGATGAGCAATGGAGAGACGCCAACGAGTATGCCTAGCACTATGCCAAGCAATGTCGCTTTCCGTAATTCGGCACGACAAAAAAGTATCAAGCCTAATCCAGCTGTCAGAATAAAGGGCGTGGCAAGAGGATCATTCCAGAAGGCGACCCCCAGAATACATCCCCAAATACCATAGAGCATGATACGCCTCTTCTGGTCACGTGGAGATAGGTTTGGTTTATAGGTTAGCGCCAGCCAGGTGGTAAAAAGCACGATGACCGCCCCAAATAACGGGGTTTCTGGATGTCCACCCTGGGCTGCCAGTTCTCTAAGCAATACTTCGGGAGATCCCAGGCTGAGCATTACAAGGGTGAACAGTGCTAGTTTCTTTGTATAGAGGAGGCTCGTGAGCAGGTACATGCTCACGAGGAAAAGGGTAAATAGCAGGATCATACCGAGCCGGAGAGAGAACACCGTGGGACTGGAGAGCAAAAATATTACTGCACCTACATATGCTTCTAACGGTCCCAAAAAACTCTGACCATAAAAAAAGATAGGAAATTGACCGTGGTAAGCGATATGTAAGGCCATCAGGCCTAACGTATCTTCATCGCTATTAGTCAGGGGCCAATTATGAGCTATGAGTGCGAGACGCATACAAGCATTAAGGACGAGTATCACGAAAGCAGTTATCCCAAATGGACCAATCCTGAATTTTCTCAGGTGCATTCCAATTTGCTTAAGCATTGTACGGGTAACTCAACTTTCAAAAGTCATATTTTCTTATGTAAATTTATATTGCCTGTACTTACCGTTAGAGCCAACACAGCCGTTGGTGATGAACCTGGAATGAGCGGATTATAATAACTTGCTGAACCATCGCTATTCTGCTGGCTATTCAAGCCAAAATCACTGCCATTGATCTTACCGTTGTTGGTATTGGCATCGAGGATGACGTTCGTTGTTGCTGCGCTCAAGGTAACATCTATAGTTCCTGTCCCGCTTTTGATGCTGAACCACGGATGAGTGTTTTGAGTGGTATTGGTAGTGCAAGGAATAAGGCCTGAGCCTGCGCTGGCGCCAATACCCAGTGAGCCATCGAACGCTACATTCCCATTATTTGTCTGTATACAGGAGCCTTCTGTTAACAATCCGTGTTTCACGCTAATGTTGCCGACGTTATCGGTCAGAGTTAGCAAGCCATTGAAATTCTGAACCGCGATATCGCCTGCCGCTGTTATATCGGCACGTAGCGTGAGTGGTGATGTTGGATTGCTGTTTATTGCTGAGAGCGGTAGAACAATCGTCATATCGACGGAGTCAGTGGGACCGGCAAGTAAACCTCCGCTGGCGTCCGGTACCGTCGCGTTCACTGTAAGAATACTGGGGTCACTGCCCGTTTTCATGTTCACAGTAATACGCCCGAATTCCTTAGCGGCGTCGCTGCTATTGCTTGCCTGAACTTTCTCAATCGTGCTAAGTGTTGCTTGTGTGGCCGTGCTGTCAACTATGATGCTGACATTGCCCACGCGGTTATGTACCTGCAACTGCCTGGTAGTGGCTGAGATAGGCAGCGACTGCTGTACCTGCTTAGTAAAGCTGGTCTTGCTGATATTGCCCAGGCTAAATGGAATGCTGCGAAAGAATACAAAAGCGATGATACCAAAAATCAGCAGAACTGTAATAATACCTCCAATGCAGCCGATGAGTAGTATAGACCAGGTGCGCCGCCTTCCCTTTGCTGGTCGAAACGCTTGCCTATCATACTCCTCGACCTCTGGGTCTGGCGGGGGGCGATTGCGTTGTGATGGGCGTGCATACATGTCATAACCTTCTTCGTCCCGCGTGTAGATGGGCTGGCGCGGCCGCTGCCGTGCATAGGCCTCGTCGCGCGGCTGCCTGGATATACGGCGCCTCTGCTGGTATCGCTCATCAACGTCATCGTGGGGGCCAACTTCTTCACGAAAATCGCGGGTCTGACGTGGACGTTCCCTGGGAGGCCCGGTCGTTTTATCGTTGGAGACCCCAGGTTGGCGCGTACCTTGTCCTTGTCTGGACCGTCCATTGGCATCGTACGCCTGTCGCGGATCATTAGCCCGGGACGGGTCAGGACGCCGTTTTGGGCGCCTATTGTAGGGATATGCCCGGGGATCGCCACCCTGGCGTGGGCGTTGTCGTGGCTGCACCGGGCGGTCATCGTAACGATCACGAGGTGAGCGCGGACGCTGCCGGAACCGTGGATCGGCTTCGTAACTATCCTCTTCCCCTGGCTCCTCCCATGGTTCTTGCGATGTTTCGTTCTCCCTGCTCATGCGCGTGATTGCTCGCTTTCAGAATGCTGGTCCATTTAATTCTGACGATCAAAAGCGCTACTACGAACAACATAAGGCGATGGCTTTCTGCCTTCCAGCAGGAAGGCAGGTATGATTGCCAGAAGACATAATACACTAGCTGCCAGAAAGATGGAAGTGTAGACATCGTGAGCCGCAAAGATGACGTAATGTGCCAGTGCGGCGCTATACTTGTTGCTCAAGGGAATTACACCGGCAGGTGGCTTGAAAGCAAGTAAGAGATCATGGAACCGGCCCAGTCCCCACGAAGTCAGCGCCGCGAGTCCAAGAATCATCCCCACTATGCGCAAGACTGTCACTACGGATGAAGCCATACCCATCTGGCGATTGTTGACTGCATCGATGGCTGTGGTGCTAACAGGTGCAATCACGAGCCCAAAGCCGAAGCCGCCTATGACGGTGCTGGTGGTGATCTGTACCCAGCCTACCTGTACCGGCCAGAGATGCATCAACCAGAAGCCTAGCGCTGCAAAGATCAGGCCGATGACAGCGGTTAGACGGCAGGTGATTCGTGCGCAGAGCCAGCCTCCGGTGATTGCTCCCAGGGGAATCAGAGCTGTAAGGCGCAGCAGTGCGAGTCCGCTGTCCAGTGGCTGCCCACTCAGCACCGTTGCAATAAAGAGCGGAATGTTGACCATCGCGATAATGAGCGTGCTTCCAACCAGGAAGCTTACCAGCGCGCTTGCCGCGAAAGCCGGACGTTTGAAGAGGGAAAATTCAATGATAGGTAAAATTTGGCGTTTCCTGGCTTTCTCCTGGCCGCTTACGCTCTCCAGGCGCGATGGGTCGCGCCTGCATTCGAGGTATATCTCAATGGCTATAAAAGCTGCCAGCAACACCAGCGAGGTGCCGATCAGCCATGGATTGTTTTGTATAGGGGCCTGGCTGGAGCCTGAACCAGTCGTTGTGGTTGTGGCTGCTTCTTGAGATAGCCCTAAACTGAGGCAAATCAGCGCCGCTCCCATCAGAAGTGTGCCCGGCAGATCGATGCGTGCTTTCACGTGGTCAGTCGATATGCTTGCCCTGGCAGGTGGAATGAGCCGCCAGATAAAGTAGGCGAGGATTGCTAGAATGGGCAGGTTGAGGAAGAAGATAGTCTGCCAGCCCCAGTTCTGTACGATGATCGCTCCATAGAGCGGCCCCAGTACGCCTCCCGCTTCGGTTACCATACCAATCAAACCAAGTGCCAGCGCCCGCTGCTTTCCACCATAAAAGTCCCCTGCAACGGCCATTGCAACAGGTATGATTGCGCCTCCGCCCGCTGCCTGCACGAATCGTGCCGCAACCAGCCAGACCAGGCCGGGGTTAAGTGCTGTGGGATCACTGAAGTCACCTGGCGCGGCCACATTTATGCCAATGTGTTGTAGGAAACTGATATCTACCTGGTTTCCCAGGATTGGTGCCAGGCCGCAGAAGAGCGATCCAGCGCCGAAAATGCCCAGGCAGATCATGAAGATGCGCCTGCGCCCATACAGATCGGATACCCGCCCCATCAGCGGCATGGCGACCACGTACCCGAGCAGGTAGCCGCTAACGATCCACGCTGCCCGGTCAAGCTGCTCTGCAGATATGCCTAAATCAGCAATGATTTTGGGTAGCGCAGTAACCACAACCGTCTGGTCAAGCGCTGTCAGAAAGACTGCACCGCATGCTGCCAGCATTGCTAGCAATGCTGTATGACGTTGCAGATTGGGGCGCTGCATGCTATTGATCCTCTCGCGTTGTTTCGTTCCTATGGCGTCGCAGTTTGTGTCAGCGATGGTGTTGATGTGGCAGAAACCGGCGCTACGATTGTCACCTGCTCACCAAAATTTGAAAGCGTAAAGGTACGTACCGTCTTGCTCGTATCACCCGCCGCCGCTACACCCTTGATGATAATCTGGTAGGGTAGTTTGTCGGACTTGCCTATACAGGCGGAGATATCATCGGTCGTGCCTGCCGGTGCGCCGCCACCTGTGATACCTGCCAGGTATGTAGAATCAAGCTTTCCACTGACGTTCCAGCACGGCCTTCCATTGGCATTCGCGTCGCCTGCTACACTGGGATTCTGAATATGACCCAGGATCGCCGCGACCCCTTTCTGTGGATCCGATAGTGTGCGTGGGTCGAGCAGGCCAGTGGTAGGTTGCCAGCTACCAAAGAGAAGAACATATTGCTGATTACCAATCGCGATGATCTGTACTTGTACATTATTTCCGGCAAAGAGTGCATTCGCATTCGCTTTAAGCTTATCCGGCACAACAATATCGCCGTCAGCACTGGTGATCGGCAGTTTTGCACCGGTTCCAGTATTATTGGTTACGAGTTTAAAATGATACGAACTGACCTGCCGGATAGCGGCTTGCGCGTCTTTGATCAACTGGTTGACATCAGGTGCTGTGCTGCTGCTTCCTCCGCATGCCGTCACTAGAAGTATCAGTCCTGCTAGACACAGCATCCATGAACGAAAAAAGAGCAACATGCTTCGTTGACTACGCATTGCAGCCTCCTTAAGGGACGAATTGTAGTCGCTAAGACCGGGGCTTTCAACAAGAATTCATAAAATAGGGTTCAAAAGATATTTGGTTTTGACTGCAACATTTTACCATACTATGGACTTGCACACTTGCCTTTTCTCCTAGCAACCTTGTGTATAAGAACTAAAATGTGCTATTCTGCCTCAAAAGATAATCACATACTAAAAAGGTAAAGAGGTAGGCTATGTCAGAACAGAAGCAGCAGAACCGGTTTGTGCCTTTGCGCGTGCGTTTTCGCTCTCCTGCGGAGCAAGCGCAATGGGAGCGGGAACATGCTGCTCATATAACGCCCTCTTTCCCCTCGACGGGAGATGACGAGGCGCAACAAGCTCTAAACATGCCTCTTCCCAGGGGCGCAGAGTCGCCACAGCGCACGCGGCAGATCAAAGAACTGATTCGCCTGGGCAACATTCTGCGCTCAGAGCTGGGCCTCAATGAAGTGCTCCAGCAGATCGTTGCCTCTATCAGCACCTGCACAGGCTTTCGTATGGCAGTTATCAACCTCGTCGATGAAAAGCATGGCTATCTATCGTCCGTCGCCTTTGCGGGGATGTCTGAGGAGGGGACACGTGTGTTGCAAGAATCACACATACCTCTCGAGCAACTGTACAATATAATGCGTCCGGAATTTCGTATTAGCCAGAGCTATTTTATTTCGCATGAACATGCCGAAGTTTTTTCAGATATTGTGTCGGTTGTGGATAAGACGGTGGATGACTACGAACCAGGCGGTTGGCATCCTGAGGACATGTTAATAGTCCCGCTGTTTAGCACGCGCGAGAAAAAACTGCTGGGTTTTCTCTCCTTAGATGATCCTGAAGATAGCAAGATTCCTACCGTTGAGAGCATCGAAATGGCGGAACTCTTTGCGAACCAGGCCGCTATAGCAATTGATAATGCCCGCATTTTCCAGGAGCGCGAAGCGGAGCGCATGGCCCTGGAAGATGCGATTACCCGCTTGCGAGGTGACCTGGAGCGTGTACAGCATGGCGACCTGCGCGTTCGCGTACAGCCTTCGCATGAGAAGCTACAACGTGTGGGAGAGGCTATTAATGTCATGATAGAGGAGATCAGCGAGATACTGGGTAGCGTGCAGATGGTGACGCAGGCGGTTGATGGACATGCCCAGGATGTACAGCGCAGTTCCGAAGTGCTTGTGCGCGATGCCACCCAGCAGGAACGACAGGTAGAACATATCTCGCGCGTAGTCGATGAAATGGCTGGTACCATGAAATGGGTAGCAGAGCGTGCTGGTAAGGCGTCACAGGTAGCTAAGGATGCGACGGATGTGACAACTGAGGGACAGCATAAGGTTGTACGTGCCGCAGAGGGCATGCGCCAGGTGCGGGAAACAACTATGCAATCGTCCCGTATCATGAAACGCCTGGGAGAAAGCGGGCAGGAGATAAATGATACCGTAACAGAAATAACCGACCTGGCTGCACGTATGAACCTGCTGGCGCTTAATGCAGCAATTGAGGCTGTGCGCGCAGGTGAGCGAGGTCAGGGCTTCGTAGTAATTGCCCAGGAGATCCGTACATTGGCTGTGCATAGCGCCGAGGCAGCGCGCAAGGTAGCGGCCCGTCTGCGAGCCATTCAAAATGAGACTACGACTGTTTCCCAGAGCATTGAACAGAATATCGAGCAGGTGGTAATGCAATCCGAGTTAGTCACCGAGACCGGCGTGGCGCTGGAAGCGATTAGTGTGGTCACGGAACAGATGGCAGACCTGGTGCATACTATCTGCACTGCTGCTGAAGGTCAGTCGCAAAGTTCACAACTGGTCGTCTACGCCATTGAAGAAATTTCACGTATGACCAGCGAGATTACACAGCAATGTGGTCAGATGCAGCAATCGATGGCCCACCAGGTGGAATTAACCAACTCCCTTCGCTCACGCATGTCGGTGTTCCGCGTTGCAGAACCATGATTCCTTTCAACTGAATATCCGTCGATAGTGCTCGGCAACGAATTCAGCAGGGAAAAAGTGGAGCAGCGTGACGACTGCCAGAGCGAATGCTATCCAATCGAAACCAGCATCGAGCGGAATACCAAGCACTGTACCTGCAAGGGGAAGGGCTGTACTCATAACAGCCTCGTTAAGTAGGTCTGGAAAGAACAGTATGATAAGCAAACCCCCAATGCAGCCGAAAAAGAGCGCTTTGCGCCACAGAGGCACACGCCAATCAACCATCAACGCTCCAATGAGCCTGAACGTTTTTCCCGCATGCAGGAAAATATCCAGGCGCTTGGGATGAGTGCGCTGCCTGCTGAACCCCCCGGCTATGCTTTCGTGGGGCCTATCTGAAACCTGGCCAGTATTGTGGCCGGCTTTTGTTTGCTGCATCGAACGTGACGATCTCACCGATTTACCTCCTTTGCAATAACTTACTACTATTACGTGACAAATACCATGAAGGTTGTACATGGTATATTTCAGCACGGCGTAATTGTCTGTCAGCTTTGAATTAACTTAAAGCATGCTTAAACGAGGGTTAGAATTACCATTGTTGACTTGTGCTGTCGCCTTTTCCTGGGTTAGGGTATGTGCAAGAAATGTGTTAAGACGAAGCTGTGCGGGCTTTTGCCGTGCAGCAGTAGTATCATAGAACATGCCGAAAGTATCGCTACGCGAACAACATGAAAGGAGCGTATTACTATGGCGATTGCAAATGTTGTACTTGCAGACCTCACGCTTAGCAGTGTAATCTGGTGGATCGTTGTCGGTTTGATTGCTGGTGCGCTTGCTGGTTTCGTTATGAGAGGCGGCGGCTATGGTATTGTCGGTGACATCATTGTCGGTATCATCGGCGCGTTTATTGGTGGTTGGATCTTCAGTCTGTTTGGCGTAGGGACAGGGGGCCTCATTGGGAGTATCATCGTTGCCTTCGTTGGCGCGTGTATCCTGATTGCGATCTTACGTCTCATAGCTGGTGCTACCCGAGGTCCTACATCCGTACCTTAGCGATGTAGCCGGAACTGTTCGCGAGGGATGGTCCATTTCCCTCATCTCCGTTGAAACCGCCGGCAGAGGAACTCACCGGCGGTTTCATTACTTCTACAGACTTATGCGTTGTCTCTCGGTGAGAAAAACCACTCCTTTTTCGAGTCAAAGTAGTGATAGTATGATTCCTAATTAAATAGCTCCGCCTTAACGTTCCGCGCTTTCATGGATTTAAGCTGCATTGTTTGTTCGATACACTGAAAAAGTTCATCGAGTCCGAATGGCTTCTCCAGCAATGCGATGTTACGTTCTGCAAGGGCACGCCTGATTTCTCCGCAGAGAGGATCGGCTGTGATCATGAGAGCAGGAACCTGCGCTAACTTTGCTTGAGCATGCAAGTGATCGTAGAGGTCAAGGGCTGTCATCTTAGGAAGGTGGTAGTCCAGAAGAAGGAGCGCCGGCTGGACTGCTTCCACTTCGTTGAGGCGTTGGAGCGTCTCTATACTGCTCTTCATGAGTAAAACACTGTAGGGCGTCTCTGAGGTGAGAGCTAGTTTGAGAAACACAAGTGTATCTTCATCGTCCTCAACGATGAGAATAGTCAGACCTGCAGCTTGTTCTCCAACCTGAGTCATAGACTTTCTCCGTGGAATAAGTGAACCTTTCTCGATGTCTCATATACCATATTTTTAAATGGGTTGACAAGTGAGGAGCTTGGGACTAGAGCAGGTCAAGCTAAGAGCGTGTGAATGTCTCCAGCAGCCAGTAGAGATCAAATAATTTCCTCACAAACGTGATCGAGTGTTGTGCGCACTCGCGTTGTGGGGCGTTTGCACTGATCATGATGGTGGGGATAGGTTCTTGCCCTTCTCTGGCATGCAGACGGTCATAGCGTTCAATATACTGCTTGACACCGGGCAGCGCAAGCGTTAATATTTTGCTTGTATTGATGTGGCCTTTTTCTGCTGATTTCTGTTTGCCTGCCAGGGGCTGCTGCATCACACAAGTACTTCTTTAGGAGGGAGAGAGAAAGGTATGAGCGAAGGCGAGAATATGCACGCTGGACTGGTTGTCATTGGGTCTTCCGCTGGCGGTGTCGAGGCGCTCTCTGTCCTGGTAAGCACTTTGCCCGCCGACTTTGCGGCACCTGTCGTACTGGCCCAGCATCTTGACCCCAGCCGACCCAGCACCCTGGATAGTATCCTCAAGCGACGCACTGTTCTGCCGGTCGAAGTGGTGAATTTGAGCAGCGTGCTTGAGCCCGGCAAAATCTATGTCGTCCCCTCCAATCACCATGTTGCTATCAAGGATGGCCAGGTCATCGTGCAAGAGGACCAGCTTAAACGGCCGCGGCCCTCGGTGGATGTACTCTTCTCAAGTGCAGCCAAAGCATACGGCGAGCACCTGATAGCGGTGATTCTGACGGGTTCCGGCTCGGATGGCGCTGCGGGGGCCGTAGACGTGAAGAATGCAGGTGGTATTGTTATCGTTCAGGACCCACAGACCGCTCGCTACCCATCGATGCCCTTAGCCTTGCCACCGACAGTGATCGATTTCGAAGCGCCTATAGAACGCATCGGTCCCCTGCTGTACGATCTGCTCACAGGTGCAACCCTGCCACAGCCTGAAGAGGGGACGGGAGATGTGCTGCACAGCATCCTTGAGCAGGTCAGTCGCCAGGCCCACATTGACTTTCGCCCGTATAAAACTTCGACCATCCTGCGGCGCATCGGTCGCCGTATGACCGTGACACACAACCGCACCATAGGGGACTACCTGGAGTACCTGAGGACCAATCCAGAGGAAGTTGGCGAGCTGGTAAAAGCCTTTCTCATCAATGTGACACAGTTCTTTCGCGACCCCAATGCCTTTGCCTATCTCAAAAGTGATGTTCTCCCGAAGTTGATCGCGCATGCCCGCGAGCGTGATCATATCCTGCGCTTCTGGACTGCAGGCTGTGCCACCGGCGAAGAGCCATACTCACTGGCAATGCTGGTGACCGATCTACTGGGCGTGGAGCTGTCTGAATGGAGCGTCAAGATCTTTGCCACCGACGTCGACGAGGCGGCCATCAGTTTTGCCCGGCGCGGCCTGTACTCCGAAAACCTGTTGAAGGGTGTGCCCAGCGAGTACTGTGATCGCTTCTTCGAACGTGTCGATCACGGCTATCGTATTTCAAAGACGCTGCGGCAGATGGCCATCTTCGGGCAACAGGACCTGAGCAGGAGCGCGCCTTTCCCGCGCATCGACCTGGTGCTGTGTCGTAATGTGCTCATCTACTTCACCCCGGAACTGCAGGACTACGTGCTCAACCAGTTTGCCTTCTCACTTTCGCCCGGTGGCTATCTGTTTCTCGGCAAAGCCGAATCGGTGCGGCCCAACCAGTCGTATTACGAGCTTGTCAACAAGCACTGGAAAGTCTATCGCTGTATGGGCAATGCCCTGCCTGCAGCGAGCCGCCCGGACCTATCCAGTAGGCAGTTGCAGCGTTCAGAGGGTCAGAGCTTTAATCGTCCGATGCGCGCGATCGGGAAACCGCTGGCCAACCAGGAGCCGGCACCGCCACCGCTTGAACTCGGACAACTGCGCCGCCTCAATGAATTGCTGCTCCGCTTCTTACCCATCGGTGTGGCGGTGATCGACCGCTCGTATCATCTGCTCACGGCCAACGGGGCCGCGCGGCGGCTTTTAGGGCTGCGTGAGGTTACCAATGAGCAGGATTTCTTGCACGCAGTGCGCGGTATACCGTACTCCGAAGTGCGTACTGCCATCGATGCAGTCTTTCGAGACCGCGCTACCGTCACCTTACCTGAGGTTGAGCTGGAGACCTCGGCGGGCGGCACCGGCCGCTTTGTTGCTCTCTCCATGGCGCTGATGCAGATGGAAGCCGGTGCGCCCGACCTGGCCATAATCGGCGTGGCCGATGTCACTGAGCAGGTGCAGACGCAGCGCCAGTTAGGGTCGGTTCAGGCTGAGCAGACCCAGCTTATGCATGACTTGAGTAGCGCAAACAAGCGCCTCAATGACGTCAATAAAGAATTAATGGACTCCAACGAGGAGCTGCAAGTCGCCAACGAGGAACTGGTGTTAACCCACGAGGAGTTGCAGGCGAGCATCGAGGAGTTCGAAACAACGAATGAGGAGCTGCAGGCCACTAACGAGGAATTGGAGACCAATAACGAAGAGCTGCAGGCCACTAACGAGGAACTGGAGACGACCAACGACGAGCTGCGGGCGCGCACAGGCGAACTGCAAGAACTGACGGTCGTGCTCGAAAGCGAGCGCGTGCGCCTCGCCGAGATGGTTGAGCTTGCTCCTTTCTATATCATGGTCCTGCGCGGCCCTACCCTGATTGTAGAAGCCTTTAACCCGCGCTACGCGCAGTTGCTCGAAGGCCGATCCGTGCAGGGCCGCCCACTAGAGGAGGTCTTTGATGTGTTCTGGGAGGGCGGCATAACACTGGTTCGCCTGGCGCGGGAAGCCTTCCAGCAGGATAGCACACGCGTCACTTCCAGGATGCTGACTTACCTGCCCAAGTCTCAAGGGGAGCGGACAGAAGGGTATTTCGTGTATACCATTGTGCCATCTCACGATGCTAAGGGCAAAGTCTCCGGCGTGATGATCTATGCCGTCGATGAGACCACGCAACGCGCCAGAGAGTTCGAGGAGGAGCACGAGCGGCTCAAACTCATCTTTGACAATGCCCAGCTCGTCGCCATGGGGCTTTACGATGCTCGAACGGCTGAACTGCTCATGGGTAGCCCGCGCTACCTTGATATAGTGTCCTCTCTGCGCCAACTGGATCGCAACACACTGCTAGGCCAAAAATGGCATGATTTGAGCACTATTGCTGCAACCGGTAGGGATGTGACGACCGTCTGGAATACCGTTCTGGAGCAGCGCACGCCATCTCGCGTGGGGGAAATTCATTGGAAGCGCCCCCAGGACGAGCAAGAAACGGTATGGAATTGGAGCCTTACACCCATCATGGATAGAGACAACCAGGATACCGTTCGCTTTATGCTCGCCTCGACAGTCGAGATAACCGAACAGGTGCAGGCACGCCATGAAGTGGAGCGCATGAACCATCTCAAAGACGAATTCTTGTCGCTGGCCAGTCACGAATTACGTACCCCCCTCACCTCGATCCTGGGCAATACGCAAATCCTCCAGCGCGACGTGAGGCGGCAGATGGAGGACCCGGACGGAGAAACCGGCACTAAAGCATCTCGAAGACCGGATCCAGAACAGGAGGTGCATATCCTGGAGAGAATCATCTACCAGGTTCACCAGATGGACAAGCTGATCGAGGAGATGGTGGATATTACACGCATACGCGGCGAGCTGTTCCAGCTGAGTAGCCAGCAGAGTGTAAATCTTATCGCATTGGCGCGGCGGGTGGTCGAGCAATATGCTCCCACTACCGATCTCCCGATCCACCTGGAAACGCACCTGGAAGCCCTTCCCGTGACCTGTGATGAAAGCCGCGTAGAGCAGGTGTTGAACAACCTGATAGGTAACGCCATCAAGTACAGTCCATCCGGCAGGCCGGTAACGGTTGGGGTAGAGCGCCGACCAGAGCAAGGCATGCCCGCAGAGGCGGTCGTCTGGGTGCGCGATGAAGGTCCGGGTATCGGTGAGAAAGAGCAGGCGCACGTCTTTGACCAGTTCTACCGCGTCCCCGGCTACGGGAGTGCCAAAACCGAGGGGCTTGGCCTGGGCCTCTACATCGCCCACGAGATCATCGCCCGGCAGGGTGGACGCATGTGGCTGGAAAGCAAGCCGGGCAAGGGCAGCACCTTCTACTTCTCGCTGCCGCTTGAGCAGAAACAGTAGGGGCTCGGTTCGACTCCTAAATGCTTCCAAGAAGATCATGCAGCATGTGCCTGAGACTGAACTTGAGAGGTACCTGGTGCAAAAAGCCTCAATTCTTCTGTTTTTCAGTGTTTTTCCCGCGCTTTTAGGATATAATTGCTTTTGAACCACTGAGCGATGGTGGTCTCAAAATGCATGAAGCTAAAAAGGAGAAACTCTATGATGCAAAACATTGCTGCCCCAATCGTGCAGCGCAATTGGTGGATCATGGCGCTGAGAGGACTCTTCGCCGTCATCTTTGGTCTCATTGCACTCGTGGCTCCTCGTATTGCCCTGCTCGCCTTCATCTACGTGTTTGCAGCCTATGCACTTGTCGATGGTGGCATTGCCGTCATCACCGCGATACAGGAACGCGAGCTCCTCGATCGCTGGGGATGGATCCTGTTTGAGGGGATCCTGAGTATTCTCGCCGGGATTATTGCCTTTGCCAATCCGTCCTTAACCGCCCTGGTGCTCCTCTACATCATTGCTGCCTGGGCCATCGTGACGGGCCTTATGGAGATCGTGGCGGCTTTCTCGATCCGTGAGTTTGTCTCCCGGGAATGGCTCCTGGCCTTGGCCGGCATTGTCTCAGTGGCGTTCGGGATTATTCTGTTCTTCTATCCAGGTGCTGGCATCTTATCCATTCTCTGGGTGGTTGGCATCTACGGGATCGTTTTCGGTGTCCTGTTCATCGTCCGCGCCTTCCAACTCCGGTCGTGGGCATCATCGGTCAAAGCCTAAATGCTTCCACTTTCCTGCCCTTTTAGGGTAAAATATCTCCGCACTCCTGCCTGGAAGCATTTAGGGAAGTAGTGCATACCTTATGGACAGGTATGCACTTGTGGAAGTATGGACATCTTCAGAGGCGCGGTTTACCTGTGCCGCGCCTCTCTAAATACATTGGTCTTAATGTTTTTGTTAGGCAAGGTTCAATGGTTCAGCGAGAAGCTTGCCCCCTGATACGTACTACCTGGTCAGGGTGGCTTTGAGATTGATGGGCGTGGCCGCGAGCGCTTTGGATACCGGGCAATTTTCTTTGGCATCCTGCGCAAGCTTCTGGAAGGTCTCTTCGTCTATGCCTGGCACAACGGCATCGACCTCCAGGTCGATAGGGTTGATGGCAAAGCCGCCGGGCATTTGATTGAAGTGGACGCGCGCGGTTGTATGCACGCTCGTTGGCGTGAAGCCAGCACTTGCGAGCGCGTTCGACAGCGCCATCGAGTAACAACCGGCGTGCGCCGCGCCAATGAGCTCCTCGGGATTGGTGCCGACTGTCTCATCGCCCATGCGTGATTTAAACGAATAACTGACCTCGAAGGCTCTACTCCCCACGCTCATGGTACCCTTCCCCTGCCGAAGATCCCCTTGCCATTCGGCATCTGCTGTACGTGTTGGCATACTTACGTCTCCTTTTCAACACTAATCAATCACCTTCACCAATGAAGGTGTCCTCTTCAT
>WNGJ01002859.1_pt1 | contig 38178 bp, 28 predicted proteins | sample 5400611 | NCBI WGS metagenome assembly WNGJ01 (sample SAMN13153375, study PRJNA577476) | soil metagenome | isolation source: 40 cm soil or saprolite under Garry oak tree replicate 1 | place: USA:California | collected 2016-06-15
CGCGCCATAAAACGTTCGGCTACGCGGGCACGAGGAAGGCGATCAGGACCGTCGCCACGACGAGCGTCACGGCCGTCACGGGGAGGCCCGCCCGCACGAACTGTTTCATCGAGACCTCGACCCCGTCCCGCGCGGCAATCTGCACGACGATCACGTTGCACGCTGCGCCGAGGATCGTCGCGTTCCCGGCGAGCGTCGAACTGGCCGCGAGGGCGATCCAGAGCTGGGGCGAGGATTGCGGCACGACCTCCGCGAGCAGGAGGACCGCGGGCACGTTGCTGATCAGGTTCGACAGGAGGGCGGAGAGGCCCGTCAGCCAGACGAGCCCTCCGGACTGCCCTCCGAACCCGGACGAGAACGCGTCCTGGATCGCCGCCGAGAGGCCGGACGCCCGCACGCCGGCGAGGACGACGAACAGCCCGACGAAGAAGAGGATGATGCTCCAGTCGACCTTCGCAACGAGGGTGCGCGGGGTAGCCGTCGAGACGAACGGCAGGAAGAACAGGACGAACGAGCCGCCGGCGAGGGCGACGAGGGGGAGCCAGTCCGGGGTCGGGGCCGCGAAGAATCCGACCGACACGGCCATCGTGATGCCGAGCGTGAGGGCGAGGCCCGTCCGCTGCAGGCGCACGGGCGGAAGGAGGGCGGCGGGTGTCAGGGGCGCCTTCAGGTCCCTCCGGAACGCGAGCCAGACCAGCCCGATCGCCGCCGCGAGGCACGCCAGGGTCGCGGGCAACAGGTATGCGGTGAAGGTGAGGAACGGGATGCCCGAACGGATCGCGATGAACGCGTTCTGCGGGTTGCCGACCTCCGTCGCCACGCTCCCGATGTTCGCCGCGATCGCGACCGCCACGAGGTACGGCACCGGATTCACGCGGAGCGCCCGCGTGCTTCGGACGACGACGGGGGTGACGAGCAGCGCGATCGTGTCGTTCAGGACGAGCGCCGAGAGGAAGGCCGTCGCGATCATGAGCCACGCGAGGAAGGAGGCCTGGCTCTTCGCCCGCGCGGCGATGCGCGACGAGACGAGGTCGAAGAAGCCGCACACGTCGAGGCCGGAGACGAGGACCATCATCCCGACGAGCAAGAGGATCACATCGAGGTTGATCGCCCCGATCGCCTCGTTCGGGGTGAGGATGCCGAAGAGGAGCATGAGCGCGCCGCCGAGCATCGCGACCGCGGGCCGCTCGAGCGGGAACCGGCCGACGTTGCGGAGGGAAATCAACACGTACGTAACGAGGAAGATCGTCGTCGCCGCGACGAGCGCGTAAGACGCGGCCACGGGGGTCGCGGATGGCCCTCGGCGGTATGGAACTTTCCTCGATGCATGCGGTTCGAAGCTTCACCCACTACGCTTAAATACCGTCACTCAATTCGCCGCATCCTCCGCCCCCCGAACGGGTTTCGTGACGGGGGACGGCTCGACTGTGTGAGCGAGGAGAAACTGCATGAATCCCAGGGGACAACGGGCAATCCGAGTGCTCGCTGGGGCCCTCGTGATCCTCCTCGCCGCGATGGCCCTCCTTCCATTGACCTCGATGGCAGCCACGAACCAGGTCACCGGGGCCGTGACCACGTGCGGACCCCAGACTCCGGTGACGGGGGCCGCGGTGACGTTGGTCGACGCAAACGGGATCAACGCCCCGCTCACCACAACGACGAACGGAGCCGGCGTCTACGCGTTCACGCCGCCGACGGGCAGTTACACGATCTCCACGACGCGGTCGGGATACTACGACGCATCGACCTCGACCCCGATGCGCTTTGACGGCAGCCGCACCGTCACGATCAGCGTCTGCATGAACCGCTACGGCAGCCCGAGCAAGGTCCTGGTCGTGCGCGTCCTGAACGCCGGCTCGCCGGTCGCCGGCGCATCCGTCGCTGCGTACAACGTGTCGAATCCGACGGGGAAAAGCCAACTCGTCGCCACGAACACGACGAACGCAAGCGGCTCCGCAAACCTGACGCTTTGGCCCGCCCCGTTCGTCATCCGAGCGGTGGCGCCCGACTTCCAGACCGATCAGGCGGTCGACGTCAGCAGCACGTCGACGACGACCATCAACCTCGTCCCCGGCCCACGGATCTTCGGACAGGTCCTGGATACGGACGGGAACTTCCTCGGCTCGGGAGTGGTGGCGTGGCTCTACAACCCTGGCGCACCGGCCTCGAGCCTCTACCGGCTCATCCCTGCGGCGGTCAGTGCAAGCTTCTATGACATCCACGCGCCCGCGGGGACGTACACGCTCATCGTCGACGCGGATGGCCATCTCTCCACGCAAGAGTCGGTCTCCCTGCCGACGACGAACCCCCACGACGTCACGCTTGCGGCCGCGCCACCCGAGCTTTACCAGACGAAGGTCGCCTACGGCACGAAGGACTGGAGCAACCTCACGGTGTGGCGCAACCTGACTCTGAACCCGGACAGCACGTTGTCCGGCTTGAGCCCGGCGAATCTGCGGAACCTGCGGCTTCAGATCGACGCGACGCTCGGCAACGGGGATGGTACCCTCACGGCCGGGGAGATCGCCCTCTTCCAGCCTTGGCTACTGGCGAAGGGGCCGGGATATGTGACGACCGACGGCTTCCTGACGACGAGCAACCGGGCGTACAATTCGAGCCTCGCGTCGTACACCGTGCTAGTCAGTCCGACGCTCCCCACCCCGGACGCGAAGGTGTGGATCAACACGACGGCAACGTACTCGCTCAAAGGCGCTCCTCCGTACATCGCCGTCGGGGCGGCGTCGTATCTCGTGACGATGACGATGGTCCCGGACTCGAACACGTCCGCATACCAGAACTACACGTACACGGTCGCATTCCCCCGAGGCTATGAGCTGACCACCTCGCGGGTGCTTCCGGACCCAACCGTCGTGGACATCCTGGGTTTCTCACCCGCCGTGATCGACCCGCGCGTCACGACGGGAACCCCCCAGATCCAGATGACCGTTGCCAGGTCCGTGAACGGGACCGCGAATGCGAAAGTCACGGGGCCCGTGGGCAAGTTCTATGTCGTGAACACAACGTTCGACAACTACCAAGCCTACGTCGCGGGGAAGACGGTCCTGACGTTCAGCGCGAACGACACGAGGGACCCGAACGACCACGAGTCCAGGGGCAACTTCACGTGGCGCTTCACGTCGATTCCGGCGGACGTCCGATACGGCATCTGGACGACGTTCAACTACACGCAGAACGGGACCAAGCCCGTGAACCTGACCTATCGCGATACGGGGGGCAACATTAGTTATCGAAACATTACCTTGTTCGTGGACGACCAGCTTCCAATCGCGCGCTTCAAGACGAACCGGACCGTTGGTGACTCAGCGACGGGCGCGAAGCTGAAGGTGGACGAAGGCATCCCCATCAAATTCGATGGCGGGCCGTCGTCCGACGGCGCATATCCCGGGAAGAACGGCACGATCCTCGACGGAGGGTTCTCCTGGGACTTCAACGGGGACCACATCGCCGATGCCACGGGGCGAACTGTCACCCATACGTTCTCGAAGCCCGGAAATTTCACGGTGAACCTGACCGTCACGGACAGCGTCGGCTGGAAATCCGCGAACGCCTCGATGAACGCGATCATCAACGACACGAAGGCACCGGTGCCCGCATTCGACATCCTCGACTCCTCGAAGGACTGGGGGACGATCACGAGCCCGATGGAACGGAAGACGTACTCCTTCAACGCGTCGCGGACGACGGACGACCACGACAAGTACAATTACAGCGGCGGCTCCGGTCTGAATGTCACGTGGACGATCCCCGGGCCGATCGTCGGGATGACCGGCACGAACCACACGTTCTACGGGATCAACGTGACGTTCGCGTGGCAGGAATGGAACTCGAGCTATACGGTCCGGCTGGCCGTCAAGGACACGGGATTCGGGTCGAACAAAACGAACACGGGCTACCTGAACCGATCCGTCCAGGTCCAGATCGACGTGACCCTCCACGCGGACCTGAAGGTCGAGGCGGGCACGCTGAAGCTGAGCCCCGCGGATCCGGAGGAGTTCGCCCAGATGACCGTGACGATCAACGTGACGAACAAGGCGGGCCGCGCCGCCGCCGGGAACGTCACGACCCAGGTCCTCTCCATCAGCGGCGGCGTGACGACCGTCGTCGCGACCCAGGCGGATTGGTTCGACAAGAACGGGAACCCGAAAGGGAGCCGCTCGATCGCCTCGCCCGAGACCGTGACGCTCGTGTTCCACCTCAGCCTGTCGGGCCAAGGCAACAAGACCCTCCAGGTGTACATCTACGACTCGTCCGAGCCGTACACATGGGTCACGAGCGAGAACCGGGCGTCGTTGCCCGTCAACGTCCGCCAGCCGGCCTGGCAGCCCTACGCGATCTACGGCAGCGTCATCGGGATCATCGCTCTCTTCGTCTTCGGCATGTACGCCCGCCGGAAGATCAAGGCCGGCGAGTGGCGGCCCATCCGGGGGCGACGCGAGAAGGGCGGCGAGGAGAAGGAGAAGCCTCGCAGGGAGATCAAAGAGGAGAAGAAGCGGCTCTAGTCGCTTCGCCTCCACGTTTTGCCCGTGACCTCGCTACCTACATCTCGTTCGGTGCCTTCAGCCCGAGGCAGTCGAGCGCGTTGCGGAGGACGACCCGGGAGCCGTCGACAAGGGCGATCCGGGCGTTACGCAAGCCCATGGGGTCCGCGGTCAGGACGGGACAATCCCGGTAGAACTGGTTGAACTGCGCCGCGAAGTCCGCGGCGAACGAGGCGACGACGTGGACGCGGTGACCGGCCGCGGCATCTCGGATCGTCGAAGGAAACTTCGCGATCCACCGGAGGAGCCGCTGCTCCTGAGGATGCGTGAGGCGGTCGAATTCACCTGGGCCGCGTCCTTTGACTTTCGCGAGGATGCTGCACGCCCGAGCGTGCGCGTACTGGAGGAACGGCGCCGAATTCCCCTCGAAGTTGAGGGCGTCCTCCCAGCGGAACAGGATCGCTTTTTCCGCCTGGACACGAACGATGTTGTACCGGACCGCGCCGATGCCGATCGTCTCCGCAATCGCCCGCTTCCGCTCTTCCGAGAGGTCCTCCCGGCGCTTCGCGACCTCGGCGTAGGCGCGGTCGAGCGCCTCCTCGAGGAGGTCGTCCAGGTACACGACGAGGCCTTTGCGCGTCGACATCCGCCCTTCCGGCAGCGTCACGAACGCGTAGAAGATCGTCTCCGGCGCCCAGTCGATCCCCATGAGCTGGAACGCGGCCTTCAGCCGCTGAAACGTGAGCTTGTGATCTTCCCCGAGGACATCGATCGCAACGTCGCAGCGCTCCTTCTTGTTCAGGTGGTACGCGATGTCCCGCGTCGTGTAGAGCGAGGTGCCGTCCCGGCGGACGAAGACGTACTTCGCCGCGTCGCCCTCGAGGCCGAACGCGGTGAGGTCGATGTATCGCGCGCCATCCTCCTCGCGGCTCTGCGGCATCAGGCGGGCGATCACGCGCTGGACACTCCCGTCGAGGATCGAGTCGCTCTCCCAGAAGAACGAATCGAACGTCACGTTGGCGCGGCGCAACGTCTCGAGGATCCCTCGGAGGATGTCCTCGCCGACCTTCCGGATGTCCTTCGTCAGCTGGACGTCGCCGCCCTCGAAGCGCTGCGTCAGCCGCTCGATCTCCCGCTTGAGCGCGTCGTCGGTCTCGAGCATCGCGCTCGCCTTCTGGTACAGCGCGACGTACCGGTACTCGATCCGGGGTTCGGCCGCCACCGAGTCCATCGGCAGATTCCGGACCGCCCAGTAGAGGAGGACCATCTGGCGGCCGATGTCGTTCACCAGGTACTCGCTCTGCACCGGGTAGCCGGCGAGACGCAGGATCCGCACGAGGGCGTCTCCGAGGAACGGGTTCCTTGCCCGCCCGACATGGATCGGGCCCGTGGGGTTCGTGCTCGTGTGCTCCAGGAGGACTCGTTCCTTGCGGGGCGGGGACGCGCCGTACCGCTCGCCCTGCGATCGGACCGACCCGAGGACGAGGTCCGCGAACGCGGATGGCTCGACCCGGAAGTTGACGTACGGGCCTTCCGCCTTCAGCGGCGAGAAGGGAGCCGCGACCCGGACGCGGGCGGCGCGGGACGCGATGTCCGCCGGCTTCGATTTGAGTTCCTTCGCCCATGCGTGCGTGGCGAGCGCGAAGAACCCGCGGTCCTCCGGCGCCTCCTCGAGGATGCCCGCCGTCGTCACACTCAAGCTCGATTCGATGGACCGCCGGATCGTCTCCGCCTGATCCCGGAGGTCGGACCAGGGGTCGTGACCCATCACGTCACCCGGTAGCGGAGGATCGCCGCGATCCCGCCGAACGCCTTCAGGAGGAGCGCGCCCTCCTCGGAGTCCTTCGAGACCAGTTCGACGTTCGAGCCCATCTGCCCCGCCATCCCACTGAGGTCCTCGATCAGATCTTGGTTCTCGACCACCGTCAGGGGCCCGCCGTCTTTCGGGCACGAGGGCAGCTCTCCGTCCTCCGCCACGGTCTTCTCGCCCTCCCAGTCGCCGTTCGCGCAGCGCAGCTTGAGCCGGGATTTCCGCAGCCCTTCGGAGATGAGGAGGGTCTGGACGGCCCCGAGCTGAAGCGCATGGCGGACCTGGTCCTCGCCGTACGCCGCGAGGCCTCCGTCCTCCTTGCGGATCTCCTCCATCAACCCCTGCACCAGGGCCTTTTCTCGCATCAAGTCGAGACCGCTCAGAATCTCCCGCGACTTCTCGACGAGCTCCCGGAGACCGTACTCGTCCGTGTAGCCCGTGTCGAGAAAGGTCGGCATGACTCTCTTCTTCAGTTCGTGGTGGAGATAGTCCCCCGTCGCGAACTCCTCCTTCGAGTACCCCGGGCCTCCGATGATGATCCCCTTGAGAGCCGGCTGGTTCAGGAAGGCGTCCGTCATCAACTCTCCAATTTTCTTGTACCACTCGTGGACGGCGATGTCGTGGCCCCGTTCGAAGCGCCGGGCGCTCTGCCCACCCATCCGATGCTTGGAAGGCACCTGAGATTGGAGGTTCTTGATGACCTCGATCCGCTTGCCGCGGAGCATGCCCAGGGTCGCTTCGCTCCAGTCGATCACCACGAGGCCGTAGAGGTCTTTCTCCGCGAGCATCTCGTGGAGCGGCGCGGTGTAGAACTTCGAGTCGCAGCGGTACAGGAACGACGTGACGGGTTCGGGCGGCTCCAGCACGAAGGCGACCATCTCCGTCTGGTCCGACCTTATCTGCTTGTGCCCCGTGAAGACGACGAGCCCGTTCGACGGCGGCATCTTGTACGACTTGAGGCGCTGCATCGCCGACTCGATCGCCTGCGTCACGTTCTTGCGGGTGCTCGCGCTCTTGATGTTCGACGACTGCGAGAGCTCGGCCCGCAAGTAGTTCGTCACGTCGAAGATCGGTCGCTCGGGCGGGATGTAAACGGTCACGAGTTCCGTCCCGCGGCCGGCCGCTTCTTCGATCTGCTCGAGCGCGCGTCGGAACTTGTACTTGTCCATCCCGGACAGTTCGGTCATTTGTCGCACCACACAGTTATTTATCGTTCATTACCTTTTGCGTCGAGACCGCGTCCACATGGAGAAAGTCGTCGTCTCGCTCGGAGGTTCGGTCCTCGTCCCCGGGGACGAGGACGCTCGCCATCTGCGAGATCTCGCGGCGCTCTTGCGCGACGTGTCGTCTCGCGTGACGTTGTTTGTCGTCACGGGCGGCGGCCGCATCGCCCGGTACTACATCGAGACGGGCCGCGCGCTCGGGATCGGCGAGCGCGCCCTCGACGAGTTCGGGATCGCGGTCACGCGACTCAACGCGCGCCTCCTCGCCGCGGCGCTCGGCGGCCGCGCGAACCGGGAGCCCGCGACGACGTATGCAGAGGCGTCGAAACTCACGCGACGCCACTCGATCGTCCTGATGGCGGGGACCCGGCCCGGGCATACGACGGACCGGGTGAGTGCGTCCCTCGCCCGCTTCGTCCGCGCCGCGCGGATCGTGAACGCGACCTCGGTGGACGGCGTGTACACGAGCGACCCGAAGGCGGATCCGGGTGCGCGGCTCATCGAGCGCATGCGATTCGAGGACCTCGTCCGCGTCGCCGGGTCGGGGCACGCGGCCGCGGGCCCGAGCATCGTGTTCGATCCCGTGGCGGCCCGGGTCCTCGCGCGGGACCGGACGCCCCTCGGCGTCGTGAACGGCCGGGACCTCCATGCCTTGCGGGCCGCGATCCTCGGAGAACCGTTCCACGGGACCCTCGTGACGGACTAGGAGCGCGGGCGCGTGAAACCCCGGACGTGGTATCAGATCGTCTCGGCGGCCACCCTCGCGATCGCGGGCGGTTCGGGCATCCTTGCCGTCGCAGGCGCTGCGCTCCAGCAGACCCTGAGCGCGACCGCGGCGTCCTTGTGCGCGGCCGTCTTCCTGATCCCGGGCCTGTTCTTCTTCGCGTACCAGCGCCGATTCCGCGCGAGGGATCTCGCACTCGCCCACGTCGCCGCCATCGCGCGGGCGAGGGGCACCCTCGACCTCGACGAACTCGCGGGCGAACTGCACGTCTCCCGGGCGGATGCGGAGAAGGTACTCCGGACCGCGATTCGAGAAGGCCACCTTCAGGGCACATTCGATGAGCGAGGCCGGTTCGTCGCCGCGACATCGGGTTCAGGAGAGCCAGCGCCGTGACGTTCCGGGGGTTCATCGCCGCAGACGTACCGCCAACGCCGTACCTCGAGAGCTTTGCCGCGGAGCTTCGGAAGGCGGGCGGTCCTCTGAAAGTCGTTTCCGTGGACCAGCTTCACCTCACGCTGAAGTTCCTCGGGGACACGGAAGAGGGCCTCGTGCCCGAGATCGTCACGGCGATGCGAGAGGCGGCGTCGGGCGTCCGCCCGTTCGAGATCCGCGTGCGGGGCACCGGCGCGTTCCCCAGCCTCGGACGGATGAACGTCATCTGGGTGGGCGTCGATGGCGCGGAGCCGCTCGCGACGATCGCGGCGGCCCTCGAGGCATCCATGGAACCGCTCGGCTTCCGTCGGGAGAACCGGACGTGGAGGGCCCACGTGACCCTGGCTCGCATGAAGGGACCGCGCGACCTCGACCCCGCTCGGACGATCCTCCGCGCGCGGGCGGCGGACGAGTTCGGGACCCACCGGGTGGACGCGATCCACCTCAAGAGGAGCATCCTGACGCCGCAGGGCGCCGAGTACTCGGTCGTCGAGAGCGTCCGTCTCGAAGGGTGAGGCCGGCCCGCCGTCCGGGGACCCGCCGGAAAACATACCTCTAAGTAGAGGTACGCGGCCTGGGCCGAGTGCCTGCCCCCGGGCGGTCTTACGCTTCCTTCTTGTCCGCGAATAGCTTGAGCTGGTCCCACGCAATCGTGTGCTTGAGCCGGTACTTCTGCAAGACCCGGCTGAGCGACTCCGTCAGGTGCGCCACCTCGACCGTCTTCCCTCGACCGTAGACGTAGAACTCGACCTTGTTCGAGATCGGGAAGATCATACGCATCGCGCCCTCGCGGTTGTACCCCTCGGGCTTGCGGTTGTTGCGGAGGTCGCGCAGGTTCTCTTCGATCAGCACGTCGACGTTGTCGACGTCCTCCGGCATCTGCTGCGTCTCCTCGAGGAACTTCAGGAACAACGGCCGGAAGGCTGGGATGAGGTTCTTCCACCGCACCTTCTTGTCGAACTCGATGTGGCCGCTCCGCGATCGCATGGCTCCGTTCGCATGAGGCACGTGATATTTAACGCTGTCCGAGTCGTGTTCTCCGAGCGTCGGCCGCGCGTCAATCTTAAGCCCGCCGCGCCCATCGCGCGGCCCGTGCGGACCGCTCTAACGATCGCGGGCAGCGATTCCGGCGGCGGCGCGGGAGTCCAGGCGGATCTCAAGTCGTTCGCCTCGATCGGGGTGCACGGCACCTCCGTGATCACGTGCGTCACCGCACAGAACACCCGTTCGGTCGACTCGATCTTCCCCCTCCCGGTCGTCGAGATCCGAAAGCAACTGCGCGCGGTCGTGGACGACTTCGACGTGCGGGCGGCGAAGACGGGCATGCTCTACTCCGCCGCAATCGTCCGAACGGTCGCCCGGGAACTTCAACGGACCTCGTTCCCAGTCGTCGTCGACCCCGTCATGGTGGCGACGGTCGGCGCGCGCCTGGAACGGGACGACTTCCGCGACGCCCTCGTCGACCGCCTCCTCGGACGGGCGACCCTCGTCACCCCGAACCGGTTCGAAGCGGAGCGGCTGTCCGGCCTCCCCGTCACGGACGTCGAGTCGATGGAGCGGGCAGCGCGGGCCATCCGCCGCCTTGGGCCGAAGGCGGTCCTCGTCAAGGGCGGCCATGCGAAAGGTCCTCTCGTCGACGTCCTGTTCGACGGCCGGCGGATGCGACGTTTGTGGGGACGTCGGCTTGACAAAGCCCTCCACGGCGCGGGCTGCACCCTCGCGGCCTCGATCGCCGCCTACCTGGCCCTCGGCAAACCGCTCCTCGCCGCGATCGAATCGGCTCGGGCCAAAGTCGCCCTCGGCTTCCAACACTCGTATCGACCGGGCCGCGGGGTGGAGATTATCAATTCGCAGATCACCCCGAAATGAAGCGGCGGCGCGCCGCGACTCCCCCGGGCGTGGCATCGGAGGGATTTGCGGCTCGAAGCGATTATCAATGCGGCGCGGGTCGCCCACAAAGTTAATGTAGGCCCACCAAAATCCGAGCCGTCTGCGGTCCTCGCATCCCAACGCCGCCGTCACGGCCGCGAAATGCGTTCCGCGGGTGGGCCGGCAATGGGCGTGCGGACAGGGCACGGAATCGTGGAGGCGGGGACGATACCCGACATCGATGGCAGCGAGGGGGAGCCGAAGCCCCAAGGCCGCGGATCCGGACGCTGAGGCCATGCGGATCGCCCTCTTCACGGACAGCTACCTGCCGACGGTCGACGGCGTGGTGACATCCGTCCTGACGACTCGCCGCCAACTCGAGGCCGACGGACACGAGGTCGTCGTCTTCGCGCCGGAGGACCCGCGACGGCGGGAGGTGCGGGAGGCCGGCACGATCTACGTCCGGGCGAAGGAGTTCCGCCACTACCCCGGCTACCGGCTCGCGATGTTCCCGGGACGCGAGGTCGACATGATCAAGGACATGGGGATCGACCTCGTCCACATCCACGGGGTCGGGTTCGTCGGGATCAAGGGCCTCTGGGCGTCGTGGCAGGCGAAGATCCCGCGCGTCTCGACGTTCCACACGATGATCCACGACACGCTGGCGTTCTACTCGCCGTTCGGCCTCAATCTCCACCTGCTCGAGCGCGGGCTCCGCTTCTACCTGCGCGTGTTCCTTCGGAAGACGCAGGGCGTCGTCGTCCCGAGCCGCGCGATCCTTGAGGAGATCCGGGACCTCTCGCCGACCGCCAACATCGCGGACGTCATCCCGACCGGCGTCGACCCGGACCGCTTCCGGCCCGACCTTTCGGGCCAGGGCGTCCGCGCGAAATGGGGCCTGAACGGCCACGATATCATCCTGCACGTCGGCCGCGTCGCGCCGGAAAAGAACCTCACGACGCTCATCCACGCGTTCCCGAAAGTCCTCGAGGCGAACCCGGACACGAAGCTCCTGATCGTCGGCACGGGTCCGTACCTCGAGAAGTACTACGAGCTCGCGCATCACCTCGGCCTCGAGGGGGACGTGCTCTTCACCGGCTTCGTCCCCGACGCCGACCTGCCGAAGTACTACGCCGCGGCCGACGTCTTCGCGATCGCTTCGCGGTTCGAGACCCAGGGGCTCGTCGTCCTCGAGGCGCTCGCCTCGGGCCGGCCCGTCGCGGGCGCGAACTACCGCGCGATCCCGGAGTTCGTCCGGGACGGCGTCAACGGCGCGCTCTTCGACCCGTCGGACGTCCGCGGGTGCGCGGCCGCGATCCTGCGGTGCCTCCGCGACCGCGACCCGATGCGGGCGGCGGCCCGCGAGAGCGCCCTCCCGTACTCGATCGAGCGGTGCACCCGGCGCCTCGAGCAGGTCTACGAGCGGCTCGTCGCCGCTTGAACACCTCGGGGCCGTGACGGACGGGTCGTGCGGATGCGACCCCCCGCGACGGTTGTTCCGTCAATCACCGGGGGCGGCGCGGGACCACCTTTAAGGGAGGGGACCGGATGGCGGACGGAAATGCTGTCCGTCGTGATCCCGACGTATGACGAGGAAGCGTACCTCGGCGCGACGTTGGATGCCCTCGTCCCTCAGCTCGGTCCGGGGGACGAGGTGGTCGTCGTGGACAGCTTTAGTCGCGACGGGACCGCGCGGATCGCGGAGACGCATGGCGCGCGGGTGACGCAGACGCCCCGGGAGGGAATCGGCGCGGGGAAGAGCGTCGGCGTCCGGGAGGCGCGGTCTCCGATCGTCGCGTTCCTCGATGCGGACAGCGTCCCCGCCCCGGACTGGGTCGCGCGGATCCGGGACCGTTTCCGTTCGCCGAGGACCCAAGCGGTCGCGGGCCTCGGGCTCTACCGCAGCCCGAGCCGACCCCGGCGGTGGGTGTACAACGCCTTCGCGCGATCCGTGTGGACGCTCGGCGCCGCGGGCTACACGACCCTCGGGGTGCCGTGGCTGCCCGTCAACAATTGCGCGTTCCGGAAGGAGGCCGTCTTGGGCCGTGGCGGGTACCGGTCCGTCGTCTGCGAAGACCTCGAGTTCGCCGTCCGCGCCCGGGGGTTGCCCGGCGTCGTTTATGACCCCGCAATCCGCGTCTTCCTCTCCGACCGCCGGTTCCGGTCGGGGTCGTTCGTCCGGCAGATCGTCGCGTGGGCCCACGCGGACGTTCGGGTCCTCGTCGGTCGTCCCCTGGCCGCGCACGATTATGGCGCGCCGCGCTGACCTTCGTGCGGGCCGAGGGCCCCCATCCGCCGCTTCCGGATCCAGCCGATCGCAATGCTGATCGCCACGAAGGCGAGGATGAAACCGAGGGTCAGATCCCGCGCGAGCACGGGATTGTAGGCCACGTTGAGGCCGCCGACGATGAGGAGCAGGACCGAGTACTTCGCGAGGCCACCCACGGCGACATACGTGATCGAGCGGCGGTACGACCATCCCAGAGCGGCGATGAAGAACCCCACGAACGGGACTGCGGGCGCGATCCGGTTCGTCAGGATCAGCGTCTCCCGCTTCGCGAGCAACACGTGCGTCCACGATTCCATAGCCCGCCGCACCCGGGCGGGCAGGCCCACGCGCCTCACGACGAGATACGCGGTCGTATTCCCGAGGACCTCGCCGGCCTCTGCGAGCGCGAGGACGATGAGCCCCCATTCGAGCGTCGCCCCGCCCGCCTGGAAAATCAGGATCGCGAAGACCTCGGGGAGGAGCGGAATCACGATCGAGTCGAGATAGAAGATCACGAACAGGGCGGCGAGGAGGCCCACGGGACCCAACGACCCGAAGAGCCGGAGGAGGTCGTCGCCGAACGGCATGCGTCACCGTGCCGGGCCGGTGCGGCGCGTCACGCGTAGGTTGCACGGCGCGCATCCGCGAGGGGTCATCCGCGGCCCTCAGAAGAGGCGGCTGATGGAGACCATCGTCACCTGGAACACGAGCGTCCGACCGTAGGGCGCGGGCCCGTTGTAGTCGAGGGTGTACGTGCCGGCGTCGAGGTCCACCGCGCTCACGACGAAGAGGGACACCATCGTGCCTCGCTGAAGGACCTTCCCGCCGGTCCGGTCGACGTCGCTCGGGGTGAGGAGGTGGTGCACCAAGATCGCGCCAGCGCCTTGGTTCGCCGAATCGTCGATGCTCACGACCTCCGCGTCCCAGCCGGCGTACGGCCGCACGATCTGCCCCGGGAAAGGGCTATTCGTCACGGTGACCACCGATCCGGACACGGCCACCGTCGAGGACCAGCCCCAGAACGGGTCGGTGACGTTCGACCCGGAGACGGGGGGCACGTTGTATCGCGTCTCGAAGTCCGTGACCGTCATCGTGGTACGGACGGCGACCGACTCGAGGAGCGGCTTGACGACGAATTTCGACGGGTCCGCCGCGCCGTATCCCATCGACGGCGGCACGATGACCGTCTTCGAGTCTCCGACGGCCATGCCCTGGACGCCGAGGTCGAAGCCTTTGATGACTTGCAGGGGCACGGCCCCGACCGAGAACGACAGGGGCTGCCACGTATCCCGCCACAGGAAGCTGAAGGCTTTCGGGTACGACGCGTTGTCTTTCGCGATGGACGCGAGGCTCGTATCGAACACGAGCCCGTCGTCCGCGAACGTGCCGACGTAATCGGCCTGGACCGTGTCGCCGTCCTGCGCGCGGATCGGCGGGGTGCCGAACTTCGGCACGACGTAGCCGAAGTACACGCCGAGGATCGCGATCACCAGGACGAGCACGCCGATGAACGACCAGAATGTGCTCACGCCAGACTCGTCGCGGACCAAGCGGTGGGCCATTCGGCCGCCGCTAACCGAGGAGCCGCCATAAAGATTATGGTGCCCGCGTCGAAGCGCGGCCCGTCCGTGCGCTCCGGACTAGGAGAAGGAGGCGTAGTAGAGCGTGATCGTTTCCGAATCGTACAGGGTGACGCCCGGGCTCGGAGCCGCGGCCGTCCCGTTCACGAGCATCTGCGTGGGACTATCGAACGGCTTCCCCCAAACGAGGAAGAAATCCCCGATCGTGTAGAGTCGGAGCGTGTCCGACTCGACATGAATCAGACCGCTCGTGTCATGCGTGTGGAGCGGTTCGGCGCATCCCGTGCTGAACCCGGTATTGGCGGGGATGGTGTACGGCGCGCCGCCGGAGTAGATTTGAAGCTGCGTGTGCCAGTGGTAGCCGTTCGGCGGCTGCGTGGGTCCCGTCACACACGGAAACGGTTGTCCGACGCCAGGCCTGACGTACTGAGAGAGGTAATACCCACCCGCGCCACCCACGATGATCAGGATGACGAGGCCGACTTGCCACCCTCTGATTCGAATCGGCGCTGCGGCCCGTTTTGGCGCAAGTCGTTTCGGTTCCGCCTTTAGCTTCTCCCGGAGCGCCGGGGTGTCGGGGTGGCGGGGATGCGTGTCGTTCACGTGGCGCAGCAGGTTCTCCGGCTTCACCGCGACGTTGCAGATGGGACAGTGGTCCGTCCTCGCCATCAGGCTTCCCCGAATCGAACGACGACGCAAGAGAGGCAGGGTCCTATTTAGGAATGGTGTGGACGCGGGTCGAACTCACGCGTACATCGCGCCCGAGGCATCCGGGGTCCGCATCGGGTTCTCGCCGAATACTTTGTCGACCGCCCGCTCGAAGTCCGTCATCGTGACCTGATCGCGGTCCTCGCGGATCGCGAACATGCCCGCTTCCGTGCACATCGCGTGAATGTCCGCGCCGGTGGCGCCCTCGCAGCGGCCGGCGAGCACGCCGAACTCGACGTCGGAGGCGACGCTCATCGCCCGCGCGTGGATGCGGAAGATCGTCGTGCGGGCCTCCTGGTTCGGCATTGGGATCTCGATGATCCGGTCGAAGCGGCCGGGCCGCAGGAGCGCGTCGTCCAGGATGTCCGGCCGATTCGTCGCCCCGATGATCTTCACCTCGCCGAGCGGATTGAATCCGTCGAGTTCCGCGAGGAGCTGCATGAGGGTGCGCTGGACCTCCCGGTCGCCGGACGTCGCGATCTCGAGCCGCTTCGCCCCGACCGAGTCGAGTTCGTCGATGAACACGATCGACGGCGCCTTCTCCCGGGCGAGCTGGAACAGCTCCCGCACGAGTCGCGCGCCTTCGCCGATGTACTTCTGCACCAACTCGGAACCGACGAACCGGATGAACGTCGCCTTCGTGCGATTCGCGACGGCCTTCGCGAGGAGCGTCTTGCCGGTGCCCGGCGGGCCGACGAGGAGCACGCCTTTCGGCGGCTCGATCCCGACCTTGCGGTACAAGTCCGGCTTGAGCAGCGGGTCCTCGACGGCTTCGCGGAGTTCCCGCATCTGGTTCTCCAGGCCGCCGATGTCCTGGTACGTCGCCTGGGGCTTCGTGATGATCTCCGCCCCCGTGACGATCGGGTCGAGGGACGGCGGGAGGACGCCCATCACGGCGAGGGTCTGCTTGTTCAGCGCGACGCGCGCCCCGACGATCAGGTTTTCCTTCGCGATGTAGTCCGCCGCGTTCACGATGAAGTCCGGGCCCGTGGACGACTTCACGACCACCCGGCCGTCCGCCAGGACGTCCCGGATGTTCCCGATGATGAGGGGCGGGCTCTTCAGCCGGTCAAGCTCCTGCTTGAGGCGCCGGATCTCTTTTTGGAGCCGGACCATCTCCGTCTCGACGTATCGCTTCTCGCCCTCGACCCGCCGTGCCGTCTCCAAGAGCTTGTCGTTCCGATCCTCCAGCGTGGAGATTCGCTCCGACATTTTCTCCGAAAATTCGCGGATTTGTTCCTCGTCCATAAAATCGTCCGGTGGGTGGGCTGGAAGACGAAGGCTATATACCCGGCACTTTTTATTTAGTCTTTGCGGGCTCGATTCGTGAACTGCGAATTGTGTGGCGCGGACGTCTCGCGCCTCAAGAACGTGGCCATCGAAGCCACGATCCTCTCCGTGTGCGGGGACTGCGCGCGGTTCGGGGACGAGGTCGCGAGCCCCGTCCTGCGCCGCAGCACGATGCCCCCCGTCATCGCGCAACGCCTGGAGGCCCGCCAGCGGCGTATGACGCCGAAGGACGTGTACGCCCAGGGGGGCGAACTCGAGCTCGCCGAGGACTTCCCGCAGAAGATCCGGTCCGCGAGGGAGTCTCGGGGTTGGAAACAGGCCGATCTCGGGGCGAAGATCAACGAGAAGGCGAGCGTCATCGCGAAGCTCGAATCCGGCGCGATGACGCCGGGCGACGCCCTCGTCCGGAAGCTCGAGCGGGAGCTCGGAATCGCGCTGAAGGAGCGCGTGCAGCCCGTCGCGGTCAAGAAGCAGGCGGCAGGCGCCGCCCTGACCCTCGGAGATCTCGTCAAGCTGGACGACGACGAGGCGTAGTCAGGCGACGCCGAGCCGCGCCTTCACCGGCACGATGAACGGGGCGACGTCGACGCCGGCCTGGCGTGCGGCAATGAGGGCCGCCACCTCGACCTCGACGTCGAGACGTTCCTGGACCCCGTTCACGATCGCGATCACGGCCTTCCGGTCCGCGCCCGTCTTCCGAACGATCGCCTCGACGATCTGGAGGAAGACCCCCTCGCCCGCGGGCGTCGGGGTCTCGAGGATCGCCGCCGTCGGGACGTAGTCCCGCGGGACCTCGACCCCGGCGACGTCGAACGCCGGCCGGATCGTGCCTTCGCGGGACTCGAGGAGCTTCGATTCGATCCCGAGTTGCAGGAGCCGCTGCGCGTCGCGGGGCGGGAACCAGCGGAGGTCCATCGAGGCCGAGAGGACGAATTCCCGCTCGCTCAGCTCGTCCCTTCCTTTGCGTTTGAACAGCAGGGCGATCGCATCGCGAAGCTCGTCCACCATGCCCACTCCCGACCCGGGGCCGCTCGAACGGACGGCGGCTAGATAAACGTGCGGCCGGGGTGCGAACGTTTATCCCGGCGTGGGTCGTTCGTCACGGTGCTCCCGCGTAAGGTCGCGCGGACCCGTGATGCGCGATGCAAGCCGGGAGAGGGCGTCGTATGGGTCCCTCCTCGATAGCCTCGCGTTCGAGGCGCTCCGTGACAGGGGGACAACGCGGCGTCCAACAATCCCTCGGCAAGGGTCAGGGCGTCGGAAGTCCTACGGCGTCGGGGCCTCGGGGCTCAGCGAACGTGCGCGAGACACTTTCCGCGCGCGAGAACGGAATCCGAAGAGGATGATGACGCAGACCGAGCCGACGATTGGGAGCAGGGCCTCGCCGAATTCCGGAATCGGAACGTAGTAGAAGTACGTCTCCGAAGTCGTCGTCTTCCAGTAGAGCCCGGCGGTATCGAGCCCGTATGTCGCATCGTTCGGCGCGCGGAGGAGGATCGTCGGGTTGTCGGAGGCCGTGTCCACGGCGGTCCGGGTTCCCCAACTTCCTCCGATCCTCGACTTGTAGTAGAGCTGGGGTCCGGAGGTCGCGACATAGAGGGCGTGGACATCGTTGTTCTTGTCGATCCCGATCGATGGCTTCGTGAAGATCGTGTTCGTCAGCGAGTCCACCGTCTCGGCGGCTTGCCATCCCGAACTCGGATAATCGAGGAACCGGGCGTAGATTGCCCGCGTGGATCCGTCGACGTCTTTCGCGTACGCCACCCACAGGTCGCCGTTCGTCTCGTAGGTCGTCGCGAGGCTCGGGTAGGAGGCCGATTCTACCGCCGTCGCGACGGTGTCGGCGCCGGCAGTCCCGTCCCACTTCGTGAACTCGCCGCTCGCGTCGCAGTTGCTCGTCGAGAGGTCCTTGCACACGGTGTACTGGATCTCGTTCGTCGCGGCCTCGTAGTACCGGGCGAGGCTCACGTAGTCGTTCTGGGGCGACACGTCCACGGAGAGGCCGGTGAAGGTCGTGCCCCAGGAGACGGTCGACCGCCAGGTCCCACCGGCGTGGTTCTTGTAGTATACAGTCCCGCTCGTCTTCGACGCGCTCCATGCGACATGCGGATTGTTGCCCGTGTCCGTGGACACCGTCGGCATGAAGCCGGGGTCGGCGTCGTCCACGTTCGTCACCGCCTGCCAGTTCGCGGCGTTCGCCAGGTCGCTTTGCGTGGGATAGGCGACGGTCGTCTTCGTGAAGCGGACGAGGTTCAGCGTGCTCTGGTCGCCGGCGGCCGAGGCGGCGACCCAGACGATGTGGAGATACCCGGCCGAGTCGATCGCGATGGACGGTTCCGACGAGTCGCGCGCCAAGAGGAGCGCGCTGTCCCCCGTCCGACCCGACGCGAGGATGATCTGGGATCCCCACGTCGAGCCGCTCGTGTCCGAGCTGCGCATCAGGATGATGCGGTCCCATTGGCCCATCGATGCGACGACGGCATAGTCCACATACAAGTCGGACGATGTCGGGTCCGAGACGTCCGAACTCCCGACGAATCGGATCGACGGGGCACCGGCGTTGAACTCCGCGGTTGTGAGCGTGTATGTCTGCACGGAATCGTCGTCGGTCGTCTTCGTGATCGTGATTCGAGTGGCCCAGGTGGACGGAGGCGTGAGCACCTGGACGAGGAAATCTTCGCCCGCGGTGTGATGGGCCTCGACTTTCAGTGAGTACGCGGGGCTCCCCGTCGCGATGCCGGACCAATCATACCGGACCTCCAGCTTCTGGGCATTGGCGAGGACCATCGAGACGGCAAAAATCATACGGTCTTCCGCGTTTGCCGTAGTGCCCTCCCGGCTCGCGTCCAGGTCGAACGTGTGGGCCGCAACGGCCAGGTTCCCAACGGTCTGGATCGCCGACACCACTTCATCCTTGGTATCCCAGTTCTCCCACTGAGCGTACGCATCGGAGGTCTGGGTCCCAGGCTGGTCCACATTGTCCACCTGAAGGCGGAACCGGTGGAAGTTTCCGGCCGTGTCGACGTCGTCCGCGAACTGCCCCAGAATCCATACATTTGCGGCTCGCGTCGGAGTCAGGCCCGCGGTCTGGACTTGGGTGGCGAAGTTCGTCGTCGAGAGGGCGATCGGCGCCTCCGTCCACGCGGACGTCGAGTCCTCGAACTTGTTCAGGTTCAGCGCGAACACGGAGGAGTACGAACGAGGGTACGTGCACGCTGCGTCGCATCGGGATTCCTGCGTGAACGTGTTTGACACCGCCGTCAGTGAGAACACGCGGGAAAGGGTCTGCACATAGCGGTCGTTCGTCGCGTCGTTTCCCTCCCACGTCGTGAGGGGCTGGGTCTCCGTCGCCTCACCGCTCCGCGCGATCCGCGACTCGTAGTTGACAGAGATGGAGTCCGGGTCGCCTCTCATCGTCGTCATCACAAGCCAGTTGCTCGCGGCGGAAGGCGTGAACGTCACGGAGGCGAGGCCATCCCACGTCGTCCCGGCAATCGTGTCGCCCGCCGTGTTCTCATTGAAGGACCAGTCCGTGTTCTCGGTCAGGTCCCCCAAGTCCAACTTGAACATCGTGATCTGGTCCGTATCGACACGGACGGTGGTCCCTTCGATGTGATGCTGGAGCTTCACACCCTCCCCGGACACCGCCGTCCACACGGTGAACCAGTAGTAGCCGTACCGGGCTGCGGTGTCGTCCGTGCGAAACGAGAATTCCGATCCGGAGAAGACAGTCGACCCGTGAAGCGTCTGGATGTACGCACTCCGCGACGCGCTGAGCGGAGAAGCCACTTGCGCGGTGAACACGAGGAGGTACTTCCGCCCCGCGGTGAACGACGAGGAACCAATCGTGGCTCCGGGAATGTCGACGTAGGTGCTGGACGTCGTCGACTGGACCGTCGTCACCTCGACGAAGGTGTGGTCGACGCTCGGGTTCGTTTCCCGGTATTGCGCGTAGACGTTGTTTGAGGTCTGGACGTCCGTGGGAAAGATTCCGGCGACTAGGCTGCCCGTGGTCACGGTGCCGAACTCGACGACAAACCAGCCCACGTCCGCGGTCTGGCTGCCCGTGAGGGCACGCGTCAAGCGCAGGTTCGTCGCGGATGTCAGGTCGAGTGTCACCGTCCCCGTCCCGGGGTTGTCGTCCGCATTGTACGGAGTCTTGCCTCCGTTGTAGCGGATCGCCCCTGCAGACGCGATTGTCTTCGTCGAATCCACGCTCGTGATCGATACATCGACCTGCGTCGTGCCGCTCGAGAACGCCGCGCTTGCGGATTGAACGCGAGTGTCGTCCGTGAACTCCACGAGATACCAAGTGAGGGTCATCGCCTGACCCGTGAGGTCTCGATCGAACGTCAGGGTATTCCCACTGGTCACGACCCCGCGAACCATCTTCTGACCGATGTTGGCGGCGGTCCCGTCCGCGGAGTTGTAGCTGAACATGAGCCACGCCTTAGAGGTGGGCACAGCGGTGAATGTCGCGGTGCGACTCCCATCGGCCGTCGCGAAGGCGATGTCCCCCGTCTGGACCTTCGCGGAGGCGTACGAGACGACCTGCCATTCGACGACGGAGAGCGGGTCGCCCGCACTGACCTGCAGGGAGAGCTCCAAGTTCGTCGAGTTCGTGATCTTGGACTTAATGAAGTCGTTCCCGTCGTACGTCGACCCCTGGGATCGATAGGTCACGATTGGGAAGCTCCGCGTCACGTCGACGGCGGAGAGAGGGACGTTGACGGTCGTGCCGGGGTTCGTCTCGGACCCACGCTGGACGGAGACGCCGCTGAGGAACTCGGCGAGGTACCACTCGATCGTGATCGCAGGCGCTCCCGTGGAGACGACGCGCTGGAATCGGAGGGTCGTCGAGTCGAGGAGGGTCCCGCTAATCTGGCTTTGCTGGGGCTGCGCGCTGTTGAACCGCGCGCTCAAGAGGAGGAACGACCGTGCCGTGATGACGGACGTGATCGTGACATTGACTGTGGAATCCCCCGCGGCGAGCGTCGCCGCCCCGTTCTGGACCTTCGGCCCCCGCGGTGCGGCCGTCGCGCTCTCCTCAAGGAGGTGGTCCGAGAACACCGTGTACCAGCACCCGTCCGAGTTCGTCGCGTCGCACGCGGTTTGGCCGGAGACGTCGCCCGCCCGGACGAGCTTCCGTTGCTGGTTATAGTTCGTCGTCACGGCGCTCGAGCCCGGGTCGATGACCGTCGTCGGCTGGGGCCCGACTTGGGCCCACGGGACGGAGAGCGGGCTCGTCGAAGCCGCCACGTCGAACGAGGAGAGTTGTCGAACGAGCGCGGGCACCGCGCTAGTCGAGTCGGTCGAACCCCAGAAATCCCCCGATTCGACGTACAGGTTCGTCGCGGTGAGGGGGACCGACAATTCGATTGCGTGATAGCCGAGGGCGACCGTTACGGGCGAAACGGCGGTCCACGACCACTCTCCAGGGAACGACCCTGAAAACGCGAGGAGAGCGGATTGTGTGACCGTGCCATCCTTCCCGCGGATCTCGACGAGGCGGTCCGCGCCGACCCCACCAATCGCGTAACCGCTGAACGTGCTGTTGTCCACGTCGAGGAACATCCGGAGGACGTCGTCCCCGAGGAGCGGCGGGCGGTTCGTCGGGCCGATGTACACGCTGACGGCGCGGCCAGCATAGGGAGCAGGGAACGTGCTCGGGACGGTCGTGTTCAGCCAGTAGTCCGTCCCGCCGGGGAGGCCGTAGTCGATGATGCCGTCCCCGTCGTAGTCCCCGGACGTCTGAGCGTCCGGGACCCCATCGTTGTTGAAGTCGAACGGCATCGGATCAATCGTGTCCGGGACCGTGTCCCGGTCGCTGTCCGCGGCCGGCGGGCTCGACGGAGGAACGGGCTTCGCCGGTTCCGGCACCGGCGTCCCCGTCAAGATCCGTCCGGTGACGTCGGTGTAGAGGTACGTCGTCGCGCTGACCCGCTGCGATCCGAACCCCACGATGTCGATATCCGGGTTGTTGGTTGGGACCGGGTCGTTCGCAGAATCGACGACGGGGGCGGTCCACTCCGCGAATCCCCCGTCGACTCGCGGGCCCGAAGGCATCGCCCCGAGATATCCGACAACCCGGGGGCTCGGTGCGTCGCGTACGCTGACGACCCCGCCGCCAGCGGGGCGCGGTTGGTCGGAGGCCGCCCGGACGCCGTAGGTCTCACCGCTTCCGAGCGTGAAGTCGCCGACGACGGTGAGTACGAGCGAGGTCCCCGAAGGGACTTGCCGAGCGGGGAACGTGAACGTGACGTCTCGGGCGGATGGGACAACCTGGCTCAACGTATTGCCTCCGTCGAGGAGTCGGAGGTTCGAGGCGGCCGTCGCGGGCGCCGTGCCGATCGCCTGAATGACGAGAGAATCGAGGGAGACGGGCTGTCGATACGCGGTCAGTGTGAGCCGGGTGAGCGGGACGTCTGTGCCGCCGATCACATTGGGTACCTGCGGTTCCGAGAGGATCGCGAGTGTGCCGCCGTCCGAGCTGAGCGGGAGGTCGCTCGAGTCGTCTTGTTGATCCCAGGACTCAGCATGCACGGACGCAACGACCGCGGTCTGGTTCGATGCCTGGCGTACCCATTCCGCCGTCGCCTCGATCTGGGACGCGCTCGCGGCAGCCGGCGTCCCTGTCCCTTTGATCCACCCGTTCCAGTCCCGCACATCGCGATTCGAATCGAACTCCCACAGGCGACTCGAAAGGACGGAGCCTCCGTGCCCGGAGATTTCAATCATCCGATCGGCCCCGAGGCCGTCGACCTGGTAGCCCGTGGCCCGAGTCCCGTCGATGTCGATGAAAACCCGGACTGTGTCCATCGTCCCGGGCGCCGGGCCTCCCCCCTGGAGAGCGATGCCCCGGACCTGGACATAGAAGGCGAAAGGGCCCAGATTGTCGACGACTCCGAAACGGACGATGTCGACGTTCGCGTTCGATACGGATCCGGTCGTCGTGTCGAGCCTGGAAAACGGGGTCCAGTCGTCGAACACGCCGTCGATCCGAATCGGATAGGCCGGGCCCGCATATTCCGGCACGAAGAAGAGCGGCATGAGCAACAGGGCGACGGACACAAGCGGAATGAGATAGAGTTTCCAACCGGCGTTGCGCATCATCGCACGCAGGCCGGAGGAATGGAAACCCGCGGGTCGAGCCCTGCCGAGGCCGTTCGTTAGTCCATTCGTCCGCCCCAGACCGTTCGTGATCCCATTCGTGCGACCGAGCCCGTTCGTCAGACCGTTCGTTCGGCCGAGGCCGTTCGTTAGTCCGTTCGTCCGACCAAGACCGTTCGTCAAGCCGTTCGTCTGCCCGACCCCGTTCGTGATGCCGTTCGTCCGACCCAGACCGTTCGTCCGGCCATTGGTCCGTCCCCGCAGCCCGTTCGTCCGCCCCTTCAGGCCGTTCGTCATGCCGGCTCGACGCCGCGGGCTACGCTCCACGACCAGACCGTTCGTGAGACCCTTTCCCGATGCGGGACGCATGATGGGCCCAAGTGTGGCGGCCGCCTTCGGGATCGGCTTATCGCGCTTCGTTGGTTCCGACGGGGGTGGTCCAGGCTTCCCATCGGCGTGGGCCTCCTCCTCGACCAGCCCCAGGATCGCCGCATGACCCAAATCGTCGAGTTCATCCTCCAAGCTGCGGGTGTATGCGAACGTCGCTCCGCAATTCCAGCATGTCATCGCGTCGATGGCGACAGGGTTCTCGCAAATCGGGCACGGCACCGTCGAGCCGTTCGTCTTTCCCCCCGACGCGTCTCTTTCCTGAGACTGAACCTGGCTCCGTTGCGCGAGGTCGGCCTGACCGAGACGGGAATGAAGCTTCGCCTTGAGGCCCCAGACGCCGGGGTAGTCCGAATCGAAATCCACGAGCCTGTCGAGGCTCTTGAGGGCGCCACGGGCATCATCGAGGGCTTCTTGGGCCGAGGCCATCGCGAACAGGGCGTCCGCATCCTTCGGATTGAGTTTGAGTCGTTCGTCCGCCAGCTGCATGATGAGCTGGAGACGTTGCCGTGCCGGTTCGTCCATGATGCTGTGGCCTCGTTGGGCTAGGGCCCATTCACGCCGAAATCCATTTCTCGTGGACCTACCGCCTTAAAAGGCATTGCTCGGAATTCTCATCGAGGATTCCCTTGAAGACACCCGCTGCCGCATCGCTCCCTGACCAACCCATTCCCAGAGCGGCGCCGCGCGGACCCGTGATGCGCGATGCAAGCCGGGAGAGGGCGTCGTATGGGTCCCTCCTCGATAGCCTCGCGTTCGAGGCGCTCCGTGACAGGGGGACAACGCGGCGTCCAACAATCCCTCGGCAAGGGTCAGGGCGTCGGTCGACGGATTCTCGCGGCGCGAGCGACGTGCACGCGGCCGTCGAACGATGAGCGCTACGAGGATCGTCCCGAAGACGACAGGGCCGATGTCCGAGAACTCCGGGATGGGGACGGTCGCGCGGGAATCGTCCGTGCCAGGATACGCCCCGTTGTACCGGACTGAGATGGACCCGCCCGCGACCATCGTGACCTTGAACCGAATCCGCTCTGTGGCTCCGAGGGTCTGGGCCGCGATCGTCCCGGTGGTGAACGTCACATCGGAGCCGAAGGTGTTTCCATTCGTGGGACCGTAGAGCACGTTGAGGGTGGAACATGCGGAGTTCGTGCACCGATCGATTTCCACCGAGTACACGGGCACAAACGTCACGGTGACTCTGACATGGCTGACCCGAACTTCGAGGGTACCCGAGTCCGCGTCCCTCACGCCGGCTTGGAGGGCGTTGATGTCCGAAAGGGTCCACGCCGACGACGTCGTGGGGTTCGTCGCCCAGTCTTCGCTCCACACCGTGTACGTGGCCGAGTTCGCGCAGTTCTGCGAGGTCGCGCCGGCGGTTGTCGTCCCGCCGCTCTTGACGAGGATCTTCACGGAGACCGCGGACCCCGTTAGCCTGCGGCACGATGATTCGACATTGACATTGGTGATGGTCAGCGGCGAGGGCGCCGCAGACCAGTCCGCGAGGTTGTAAATGGAGTCGAAAGTTGGCGACGACGAAGTCGAGCTGATGTAGCTGCTGTCCCCGTCGTTCGGGGAATCGTCGACGCACCTCCATTCGTTCCCTTCTTGGTTGCAACTGCCACCTCCGCTAATCGTCCACGCGTTGACATCGCCGTTCGCGGTCGGGGCTACGGTGGTGGTCCCTGTCGACACCTGGGTCGTATCCAAGATGACCTCCCACACGCCCGAGATCGAGTCCGGCACGTCGAGGGGTGTAAACCAGCAGATGGACTGAGTCCCGGAGAGCGCGGTGGAGGTCGCGCTGCTGCCTGCGGTGGTGCTGGCGGCCAGGTTTGTCGTGCAGCCCGTCGCGGTCGTCGAGCCGCTCGTGAAGAACCACTGCTGATTTCCGGAGATGTCGAGGGTGTGAACACTGCCAGGGCCCTTCGATGCGGTCATGGGAGCGGCCGAGGTGTCGATGGCGAACGCCGGCACGGGGCTTGGCAACGGCGCCGCGGGCGAAGTGTCATCGTGGGATCCGGACCAGCTCGTGAGCTCGAAGAAACCGAGGGACGCGTTCGTCACGGTGATGCTCGGGACAGACGCCTCGATCCGAGAGCGATCTTTCGCAGCGGACGCAGGACCGAGGCCGGTCCACGCCCACTCGCCGGGATTCATCCCGGTAAACCGAGACGCGCGGACGTCAACGATCCATCCCTCCTTCCCGTCGACCTCGAGCAGGTAATCCGCTCCGATGCCCCCGACGGAGTAGCCGGTCGCGGACGATCCATCCTGATCCAAGTAGAAACGAGCGATGTCCAGCCCGCGCGCGACCGGACGCTGGACGGGTCCGATGTACACGGAGACTGACCGGCCCCCATACGGTGCGGGGAAGGTGAGCGGGATTGTCGTGTTGAGCCAGTAGTCGGTGCCTCCTTGGAACCCGTAATCGATCACTCCGTCCCCGTCGTAATCCCCGCTCGTCGAGGCATCGGGGACGCCGTCGTTGTTGAAGTCGTACGGCATCGGGTCGATGGAGTCGGGCACCCCGTCGCGGTCGAAGTCTGCGGGTGCACTGGTGTTCCCCGAATAGGGCGGGTTCGAGCCGGGCAGGAAGGTTCCGTTGAGGGCCGTCCCGACCGTCCGGACCATGAAGAACGCATCGCCGGCCGCGCCTCGGAAGCCGTACCCCGAGAGATCGAGGTCGGGGGAAGGCCGCGGCAGCACGTCGCCGGACGGATCGACCGCCGGCGTGGGCCAGTCCGCGAAGCCGCCATCGATCCTCACCCCGGAGGGAATCGTCCCGACGTAGGCGAGGGATGCGGGAATCATAGTCGGCGCAGTGAGCGCCACACCGGCTGCCCCGACTTGGATGTCTCGCGGGGTTCCCAGAGTCGCGCCGACCGTCGTGCCATCCGCAAGCGCGATCTCCGGTCGGACCCGGAGCACGACGGTTTGTCCGTCAGCGATCGGGACGACGACCGGCGTGAATTCGACCTTCCCTCCCGAAATCGAGGTGCGAGCGAGGGTGCCTCCGGTCGAATCCGTGAGGGCGATGGCGGAGAACGTCGATGGGCCAAACGTCCCCGCGAAGGTGACGTTCAGCGCGGTGATGGACACATCTCCGCCGACGGCCTGGAACGAGAAAGACGCGATGTCGGTCTGCGATCCGACGGCCAACTGCGGCGCCGCGGTCTGCTGACGCACGACGACGAAAGGTCGGGCGTTCGTCGCAGTTGAGTTCGCCACGGCCTGGGTCCCGTCCCAGCTCCGGGCCGCGAACGCCGCTTCGATCGGCGCCTTCGGCTGGACGATCGCCCGCCAGTCGGCCTGGAATTCGACCGCATTGCCGGACCCGGCGGCTGGCACGGGCGTGCCCTTGAACCAGCCGCCCCAATCGGTCGGGTCTCGGTTCGCGTCGAACTCCTGGATCGTCGCCCCAACGACCGCGCCGCCCCAACCATCAATCTCAATCAGCCGGTCGGCTCCGAGACCTTGGATCTGGTATCCGGTCGTTGCGGAGCGATCCGTATCGATGAAGACGAAGAACGCGTCCGTCGTCCGGGCGGAGGTGGAATCGCCCTCGAGCGCGACGCCTCGGACTTGCATGTAGAACGAAAGGAAGTCCAAGTTGTCGGTGACGGCAACGTCGGTGATGTCGATGTTCGGGTTCACCGCTCCTGCCGACGACGCCGACACACGAGGAACGCCCGCCCAGTCTCCGAAGAGCCCGTCGATTCGGATCGGGTACCCGGGGCCCAGGTACTCCGGCACGAAGAAGAGAGGCATCAGCAAGAGGGCGACGGAGACGAGCGGGATCAGGTATAGCTTCCATCCCGCGTTACGCATCATCCCACGGACGCCGGAGGAGTGGAAGCCGGCCGGTCGGACGCCGCTCAACCCGTTCGTCAGGCCGTTCGTGCGACCCAAGCCGTTCGTGATCCCATTCGTACGCCCCAGGCCGTTCGTGAGCCCGTTCGTTCGGCCCAGTCCATTCGTCAGGCCGTTCGTCCGACCCAGCCCGTTCGTAAGACCGTTCGTTCGGCCGAGGCCGTTGGTCAGCCCGTTCGTCCGGCCGACTCCATTGGTCAAGCCGTTGGTCCGCCCGCGGCCGTTCGTCAGGCCGTTCGTGCGCCCGCGGAGGCCGTTCGTTCGGCCCTTCAGCCCGTTCGTCATGCCGGTGCGGCGGCCCGCTCCGCGTCCGAGGGCGAGCCCGTTCGTCATCCCCTTCTTCGTCGAGGGGGTTTCGGAAGGCCGCGGCTCCGCCTTCGGTCCCGGTTTGGCGGGGGCCTTCGGCGGGGTGGCAAGTTCCTCTTGGACCATCTCCTGGATCGCGGCGTGGCCGAGGTCGTCGAGCTCGTCCTCGAGGGTCCGGGCGGGGGCGAATCGGATGCCGCAGTTCCCGCACGTCGTCGCGCCAGGCGCCACGGGCGCCTCGCACATCGGACATGGGACCGTCGGACCGGCGGGGAGGTCCGTTTCCGTTTCTTCCTTCGCGGCCCGCACCCGACTCTCCTTTGCGAGATCCGTCTGACCGAGGCGAGCATGGAGCTTCGTCTTGAGGACCCAGAGCCCCGGGTAGTTTGGATCGAGGCCCGCGAGGCGGTCGAGGGTTTGCACGCCCCCCGCGGCATCGTCCAGGGTCGCCTGGGCGGCGGCGAGGGCGAAGAGGGCGTCCGGATCGCGCGGGTTGAGCTTCAGGCGCTCGCTCGCGATCTGCATGATGAGATGGAGCCGGCGGGCCCGTTCGTCCTGTGACTCGAGGACTCCGCCGCCATGGGCCGGCAGCGGGACCGGGGGCTTCGACGTATCCCGCACGACCCTCATGCCGGTCTCCGTCACATCGAGGATCCGGAACGAGGCGTCCGGGGCCGTGTCTTTCATGTGGAGCACGCCGATCTTCCGGACGATCCGATCTCCGCTCCGCGATCGCTCGATCTCGATCACGCCGTCGAAGGGCTGATGGAGCGTCGTCAGCTCGGACGCGGAGTGCATGTCTTTCTCGAGGAGGACGAGGCTCGTGAACCGCGAACGGTCGAACTTCCTCTTCGCGCTCTGCGCGAACGCGTAGACCTGGGTGACCTCGTAGACGTTCGTCGCGGGCGATAGGATCTCGATCACGGCGCGTCGCGGCAACTCGCCGACGAGGCCCGCGATCGCGCGGCTCAGCGCCACGCCGAGGTTCGTCAGGTCGATCGAGGAGCGCACGACCGCCCCGCGTTCCTCGACGTCCTCGACCGGCTCCTCGCTCCAGGAGTACCAGTCGACGACCCGGATGCGATTCTCCTTCGTGACCGCGTCGAGATTCACACCGAACTCCCGCAGTTCCGCGAGGACCGCTTCGGGCGATTGCGACGAAATCAGGACGAGCCCGCTGCCGCCTGCCTTCAGGCCTTCCGCGAGGAACGTGAGCGCGAACCGCAACTTCTCCTGGCCCGGAGGGCCCTGCAGCAGGACGCTCGAGCCTTCGGGCAGTCCGCCTTGAACCATTGCGTCGAATCCCTCAATGCCGGTCTCGATCCGCGTCGTAGGATCACCCCTCGAGGGGGCGGCTCAATCCGCACCGCACCGCGAGGTCGGGGTAGGCGCCGATCGCGTCTCGGAGGGCGCCCTGGAACACGCCTTTCGCAGCGCTCGCGCCAAGGCCTTGCGCGCAGACGGTCCAGAGATCCCGATGCACCGCTGCGACGAGCTCGCGCAGACGGTCGATGCCCCCATCGCTGCCGACGACCATCTGATCGAAGACGGCCTTGCGCAGTTCCTGATGATCCGTCGTCAGGCGGTGCTCCATCTCCGACTCGATCGACGGCGTGCCAACGAACCGGATCCGTTCGAACAGGGAGTGGAAGTACGCGACGTAGAAGTCGACCACCTCGCGAAGCGGCCCGGCGTCGTCCTCGAGGTCGAGCTCGAGGCGGAGGCGGGCGTTCCGGAGGCGATATTCGAACGTCCGGGAATCGTGCTGCCGCCGCTCGACGAGGCCGAGCTCCGCGAACCGCTGAAGGAACTTCGACGCGGTCGTGATGTGGATGTGCAGGCTCCGTGCAACCTCGCTCGAGAGATGCCAGCCGCCGTCGCGCAGCCCGCGGAGAATCGACAGGCTGTGCTCTCCCGAGAGGAGGACGATCGTCTGTCGGAACGCCTGCTGGTCCATGACGGGGAAGCCTCTGGAGAACGCGGCCGCGAGCCCGAACTCTATTCGTCGTGGAGCTAGGGGTTGATAAGGGAATCCCCGGGATTCTCATCTCCGATTACAATCGGGTGGAACGAACATCTCGAAGGCTCTGGAATCCGGCGGGGCGGTGACGATTGGCAACGGCGTCCCACGCGTTCCTGTCGGCCCAAGAGAATCGGCCCTTCCCGACGGCCCGAAGCAAGGTTGAAGTAGAGGCACCCAATTCCGGCGTCCTACGGCCGTCCCCGTCCGACAGTGAATACCTTCGACCGCGGCCTGCCCAGGGATCCGCGATGCGATACACGCGATTTGAGAAGGCCCGGATCATCGGAGCGCGGGCGCTGCAAATCAGCATGGGGTCGCCGATCCTCGTGGATGTGCCGACCGGCGTCGTGGACCCGATCGAAATCGCATGGGTCGAATTCAATAGCGGCGCGATCCCGATTACCGTGAAGCGCGAGATGTAAGCTCAGTCGTCCCCATCGGGCCGTTCGAAGTCCGCAACCGGGCCAGTCCCGATGTGTTTATATAGAACCGTATACACATAATTGACCGTCTCGACCGATATGAACCCGCCCGCCTTTTCCTTTCTTCTTGAGTACTCGATGGACGGCCGTTCCATGAGTTCAAGTAACCCCGATTCGTTGCGAAACCGCGCCGGCGCCCCATCCCACGGCGTCGCGTGACAGGAAAGGTGCCCACCATGGCGAGCGGCCGTGAGAAGTTCCTTCGGGTCGCCGAGGCGAAGGCCGCGGATGCCGGTCGCGGGATCGTCCGGATCGATCCGGAAGTCATGCGGATCTTGGAACTGAAGGAAGAGGACATCGTGCTCATCGAGGGCACGAAGTCGACCGCGGCGAGCGTACGCCGCGGCTACCCGGAGGACGCGAACCGCGGCGTGATCCGCATGGACGGCATGCAACGTCGCAACGCGGGCGTCGGCCTGGACGACAAAGTCGGCCTCCGGAAGGCGTTCGCCCGGCCCGCGGACAAGCTGAGCCTCGCGCCGACGGAACCGATCCGGATCATGGGCGGAGAGCAGTACATGGCGCAGGTCCTGCGGGGGCGCGCGATCACCCGCGGCGACGTGATCAGCGTGAGCATCATGGGCCGCAAGTTCGACTTCGTCGTCACGTCGTTCTCGCCGGGGGCGGACGCCGTCCTCGTCGAGGACGGGACGGACATCAAGATCGCGGAGAAGCCGATCAAAGAGGAGGAAGCGAAGGTCCCGAAGGTGGACTACGAAGACATCGGCGGGCTCGGCGGCGAGGTCCGGAAGGTCCGCGAGATGATCGAGCTGCCCCTCCGCCATCCGGAGCTGTTCGAGCGGCTCGGCGTCGAGGCCCCGAAGGGGGTGCTCCTCCACGGTCCGCCGGGCACCGGCAAGACGCTCCTCGCGAAGGCGGTCGCCTCGGAGACGAACGCGAACTTCTACTCCATCTCCGGGCCCGAGATCATGTCGAAGTTCTACGGTCAGAGCGAGGAGAACCTGCGCGACATGTTCAAGCAGGCCGAGGAGAACGCGCCGAGCATCATCTTCATCGACGAGCTCGACTCGATCGCCCCGAAACGGGACGAGGTGACGGGCGAGGTCGAGCGACGGGTCGTCGCCCAGTTGCTCGCGCTGATGGACGGCTTGCAGGCCCGCGGCAAGGTCGTGGTGATCGGCGCGACGAACCGTCCGAACGCACTCGATCCCGCGCTCCGACGGCCGGGCCGGTTCGACCGCGAGATCGAGATCGGGGTGCCGGACCGCGACGGACGCCTGGAGATCCTCCAGATCCACACGCGCGGCATGCCCCTGTCCAAAGACGTCGACCTGAAGGAACTCGCCGGGATCACGCACGGCTACGTCGGCGCGGACCTGGCGGCCCTCTGCAAGGAGGCGGCGATGCGATCGCTGCGGCGGATCCTGCCCGAGATCGACCTGCAGGTGGACAACATCCCGCCCGAGGTGCTGAACCGGCTCGTTGTCACGCGGGACGACTTCCTGCAGGCGTACCGGGAGATGGAGCCCTCGACGATGCGCGAGGTCCTCATCGAGAAGCCGAACGTCCGATGGGGGGACATCGGCGGCCTCGACGAGGCGAAGCAAGAACTCCGAGAATCGATTGAATGGCCCCTGACGATGAACAAGCTGTTCGCCCACTTCGACGCCCGGCCGCCGCGCGGCATCCTGCTCTATGGTCCGCCCGGCACGGGAAAGACGCTCCTCGCGAAGGCCGTCGCCACCGAGTCGGAGGCGAACTTCATCTCGGTCCGCGGGCCCGAATTCCTCAGCAAGTGGGTCGGGGAGAGCGAGCGCATGGTGCGCGAGACGTTCCGCAAAGCGAAGACCGCGGCCCCGTGCATCATCTTCTTCGACGAAATCGACGCGATCACGCCCGTCCGCGGGATGTCCGCGGACTCCCAGGTCACGGAGCGGGTGATCTCGCAGATCCTCACGGAGATGGACGGGCTCGAGGAGTTGCACAACGTGACCGTCATCGCGGCGACGAACCGGATGGACCTCGTGGACCCGGCGTTGTTGCGGCCCGGCCGATTCGACCGCCACATCTACACGCCGCCACCGGACCTCGCCACCCGCAAGGCGATCCTCGAGATCCACACGCACAACAAGCCCCTCGCGAAGGATGTCGACCTCGACGACGTCGCTCGTCGCACCGACAAGTACACCGGGGCGGAGCTCGCGGCGGTCTGCAACGAGGCGTCCATGCTGGCCATCCGCGACGTCGCGTTGAAGCTCCCGAAGCTCGACGAGGCCGGCCTGAAGAAGGTCGCGATCGAGAAACGACATTTCGAGGCCGCGCTGAAGAGAGTGCAGCCGCAGACGGGGGACCCGTCGCTCTACAGCCGAATGCCGTCCCCATTCCCGCGCGGGCCCGAAGTCTCCTGAGGAGGAACGCTTAAGACGCGGAGCGAGGAATCGCCGCACGTGGCGGCCTCCGCTCCCGGGAAGCTCATCCTCTTCGGAGAGCACGCCGTTGTCTTCGGCGAGCCGGCCCTATGTACCGCGATCAACCTCCGCGCGGAGGTCTTCGTGCGGCCGTACAAGGAGTGGCGGGCGGACGGAGGGTCGATCGACGAGCCCCGCTACCGGTACGTGAAACGCGCGGTCGAGAAGGCGAAGGCCCGAGAGCCGATGTGGATCGAGGTCCGGTCCATGGTGCCGAGCGGCGCGGGCCTTGGATCGTCCGCCGCTGTTACCGTGGCGACCCTCGGTGCCCTGCATGGTATCGCGGGCGCCCTCGACGCGCCGACAATCGCCCGCGAGGCGTTCGAGGTCGAGCACGAGGTTCAGGGCCGCGCGAGCCCCCTCGACACGAGCACCGCCACGGCGGGCGGAGCGCTCCTGGTCCTCCGTGAGCCGCGGGAGGACCTCCTGTGGACGATCGAACGCGACACGCGCCGCTGGTGCCTCCACCGCGCGCGCCTTCCGGATCTCGAGTTCGTGATCGGCAACACGGGCATCAGCGCGGCGACCGGACCCCTCGTCGCGAAGGTCAAGGACCGCGTCGAGCGCGACCCTCATGCGGCAGAGAAGGTGCGAGAGATCGGCCGGATCACGCTCGACGGCCTGGCTGCGTTGCGGCGACGGGACCTCGTCGAAGCGGGACGGCTGATGGACCGCGACCACGCCCTTCTGACGGACCTCGGTGTGGGCCATCCGATGCTCGACCGGCTCGTTGCGGCCGCTCGCCCTTCGAGCTATGGCGCGAAGCTCACCGGCGCCGGCGGGGGCGGAAGCATCGTTGCTCTCACGGACCGGCCCGAGGAGACCGCCGAGACGATCCGGGCCGCGGGCGGCAAGGCGTTCGTCGTACGGCCCGACTCCGTTGGAGTGACGAAGCAGCCATGATGCCCCCGAAGGCGCACAAGGTCCGCCCGACGAAAGGAGAGAAGGCCGCGGTCGCTCGGACGCTCCTGGTCGAACACGCTGCGGAACTCCTCACGCTTCGCGGCCCACCCGGGCCGCGCGTCCGGGAGACGGCGGCGGATCTCGGGATCGTGGAGGACGGGGCCGTCTACGTCGAGGGGGACCGAATCGTCGATGTCGGGACGGCCTCCGACGTCCTCTCGAGGCACCCCCGCGCCGACGTCCGGATCGACGGGGCCGGGTGCGTCGTGATGCCGGGCTTCGTCGATGCGCACACCCACGCCATCTTCGCGGGATCTCGCGAACACGAGGTCGAGTGGAAGGCGCAAGGACTAGGCTACGCAGAGATCGCGGCGCGCGGGGGAGGGATCCTCTCCACGGTCCGGGCGACACGCGATGCGTCGGAGGACGAGCTCGTCCGGGGCGGATCCAAACGAATGCAATCGATGTTGTCCGCAGGAACGACGACGCTCGAAGTCAAGACGGGATATGGACTGCGGACCGACGACGAGGTGCGGATGATACGGGCCGCCGCCCGCGCCGCGTCCCTCGCGGGCGTCGACGTCGTGCCAACGTTCCTTGGTGCGCACGCGATCCCCCCGGAATACGAGGGCCGCCCGGATGCCTACGCGGACCTGGTATCGGGCCCGATGCTGGACGCCGTCCGGGCGACCGGGCTGGCGCTCTTCTGTGACGTCTTCGTGGACCAAGGGTACTTCACGCCGGATCAGGCTCGACGAATCCTCGGGAAGGCGAAGGCCGCGGGTCTGCAACCGAAGATCCACGCCGACGAGCTCACCGAGACCGGCGGCGCCTCGCTCGCCGCAGAGATCGCGGCGGTCTCCGCGGACCACCTCCTGCACGCATCGACGGAGGGAATCGAGGCGATGGCCCGCGCGGGCGTCATCGGGGTTCTGCTCCCGGCGACGTCGCTCGCGTCTCGGCTCCCGTTCGCGGACGGACGGCGGCTCGTCGCCGCCGGGGTGCCGGTCGCGTTGGGGACGGACTTCAACCCGAACTGCTGGTGCGAGTCCTTGCAACTCGCCGCGGCGCTCGCGTGCCATCACAACGGCTTGCTACCCGCGGAGGCAATCGTCGCTTCCACGATCAATGCAGCACACGCGGTCGGCCGCGCGGTCGACGTCGGAAGTCTCGAACCCGGGAAGCGGGCCGACCTCCTGGTCTTGGAGATCCCGTCCCATCGTCACTTGGGTTATCGGATCGGAGGAAATGCCGTGCGGACGGTCGTGAAGAGCGGTCGCGTTCGGGTCGACGCAGCGCACCGATAGCCCGGGCGCCGTCCTGTGCCGGGCGCACCTTCTTGGCGGCGGATGTCATCCGACCGAAGCGGATTTCGATGATCGCCCGAACCTGGCACGGCGTGACGGACAAGTCGAAGGCCGACGACTACCGGAAATACCTCGAAGAGAGCGGAGTCAAGGAGTACCACGAGACGAAAGGCAACCGGGGCGTGTACGTCTTGCGCCGGGACGAGGGCGACCGGACGCATTTCCTGCTCGTCTCCCTATGGGACTCGTTCGAGGCAATCCGACGGTTTGCGGGTCGTGACGTGGAAAAGGCCGTCTATTTTCCGAAGGACAAGGAGTTCCTCCTCGAGTTCGAACCGAAGGTCTTGCACTATGAAGTCCTCGCCTCCCCGGACGATTTTCGCTGAAAGTCGTGCGACGCGATCCGCATTGCGACGATCTTACGGCGGCTGGGATACCGTCGCGTTCTCCAGCCGGGATCCTGCACGAATCGTCATCGAGTCGCCGATGATGCTCGAGGCGATCCGCGCGCCTTCCTCGATGATACAGTTCCGGGACACCACGCTGTCGACGATTTCTGCAGTCGCCCCAACGACGCTGCCCTCCAGCACGATGCTGTTCCGGACGATTGCTTTGCCTTCGACCCGCGCGCCGTCGTACAGGCAGGCGTTGTCCGCGATGCTGCCGCGCCGCAAGACGGCCCCGGACCCGACGTAGCACGGCCCCCGGATCGTGACGCCGTCCTCGATCAGGGCGGCGGCGTCGAGGATCACGGGTCCCTCGCTCGCGATGCCGGCGCGCCGGAGCGGCTTGCCCTCCCGTCGCACGATCTCCATGCTCGCCTTCCAGAGGTCGTGCGGTCGCCCGATGTCCATCCAGACTCCGTCGAGCTTGGAGCCATGGAGCGGGACGCCTTTCGCGAGGAGCTTCGGGAACAGGTCTTTCGCGAAGTCGAACTTTTGGTCCGACGGGATGAAGTCGAGGACCTCCGGCTCGAGCACGTAGATGCCCGCGTTCGCGAGGTTCGAGAACGCCTCCTCCCGCTTCGGCTTCTCGCGGAACTTCGCGATCCGGCCCTTCGCATCGAGGCCGACGATCCCGTACTGCGTCGGGTCGTCCACCTCCGTGAGGGCGATCGTCCCGACGCCGCCCCGTCGCTTGTGGAAGTCGTAGAGCGCCTTGAAGTCCACGTCGCAGAGGATGTCCCCCATCGCGACGACGAACGTCTCGTCGATGAAGTTCCCCACCCGACGGACCGCGCCCGCGGTGCCCGCGGGGTTCTCCTCGAAGCTGTACAGGATCGACGCGTTGTAGTCGGCGCCGTCGCCGATCGACTTGATCAGCGCGTCCGAGAGATAAGACGTCGTCACGATGATCTCGTGGAATCCGGACGTCGCGAGGGACCGCAAGACGTAATCGATGCACGGCCGGCCGGCGACGGGCATCAGCGGCTTCGGCCGTTTGTAGGTGAGCGGCTTGAGCCGAGTCCCCTCTCCGCCGGCGAGGACGACGGCCTTCATCGGCCGATCTCCACGCGGCCTTTCTCCAGGAGGGCCCTCAACGCCCGGTCCGCGGAGTCCTCGAGCTTCTTCGGATCGGAGAGGGCCCGAGCTTGGCGGTTCTGCGTCCGGAGGAGATCGCGGGACTCCCGTGCCTCCGCGCGCTTCGCGCCCCGGATCGAGAGCACCTTGTCCCGCATCTCGACGACCTTCGCGTGGATCTCATCGGCCTTGTCCCGCGCCGCGAGGTACGCTTCGTGCTTCTCGTCACCCTCGAACACCAGGGCCGAGACCTCCCGCACGAGCCCGAGCGAATCGTCGTGGACGGCGCGCGCCTCCGCGCTCAGGACGACCGCCGCTTCGTGCGCCTTCTCCGCGGCCTGGAACAGCTCCGTGATCCCGGCGTCGATGTCCCGGACTTCCTTCGCGATCTTGTCTTGATCGGCCTTCAGCGCCTCGAGATCGACCTGGCGCTTCATGGAGCGTTTGATCTCGACGAGCAACTCGTTCTCTTCGCTGAGCGTCAGGGACGCGGTCTGCTGCCGCATTTCCATCTGCGAGACCCGCCGCTTCGCCGCCCGAAGCTCTGCGCCGACATCCCCGGATGCGGAACCGCGCATCTTCCGCTTCAGCTCGATGAGCGCCTTCGCCTTCCCCTGGAGTTCGTCGCGCTCCGCTCGGTGCGCCCGCGCCTTCCCCGCGAGGTCGGCCCGCCGGTCTTTCAGGTCCCGCAGCTTCGGCGCGAGCTCCCGCTTCTTCTCGTGCACGAGGTCTCGCTCCTGACGGAGGAGCGCGGCCTCCTGGTTCAGGGCGGCCCGCCGCTCGAGGAGGCTCTCGAGCTTGATCTCCGCCTGTTCCAGCTCAGAAAGGGTCTTCTTCCGGACCATCGGGTCCCCCGGGGCCGATCGGAGTGCGGCGATTGACGGATGCCCCATTAACCTTTCGCACTGCGATCGCATCGGCGATCCGGGCGATCTCCTCCGGGGAGAGTTCCTCGACGCGGCGCGTCCGGAACGGGATGGCAGGGAGGATCGACTCGAGGCCGTTCGGCGTCTCGGCGAACGAGCGCCAGGAAAGCCGGAGGCCGTTCTCGACCGTCTTCCGGCGATGCGCGAACAGCGCGTCCACGACGGCGTCGAACCGCGCCGGGTCCGCGATCGGGAACGGGCTCGGACGCGGGATGAGCCGCACGAGGGCCGAGTCGACGCGCGGCTGCGGGTGGAAGGCGTTCCGCGGCACCCGCTCGAGGATCTCGGCCGCGGCCCGACGGTACACGCCGACGCTCAACCGGGAATAGTCCGCAGTCGCCGGCTTCGCGATCATCCGCCGGGCGAACTCCCACTGATACATCAGGACCGCCCGGTCGAACCGCTCATCGAGCAGCCGGAATGTGATGGGCGAGGAGATCTTGTAGGGCAGGTTCGACGCGAGCACGTCGAAGGGCGGCCACTCGACCTTGAGCGCGTCGCCCTCGATGAT
>WNGJ01003674.1_pt1 | contig 38121 bp, 34 predicted proteins | sample 5400611 | NCBI WGS metagenome assembly WNGJ01 (sample SAMN13153375, study PRJNA577476) | soil metagenome | isolation source: 40 cm soil or saprolite under Garry oak tree replicate 1 | place: USA:California | collected 2016-06-15
GGGCGACTCGCTGCCGGGCCTGCAGGCGCGCCTCATGTCGCAGGCGCTGCGCAAGCTGACCGCCGCCATCTCGCGCTCCGGCGCCGTCGTGGTCTTCATCAACCAGATCCGGGAGAAGATCGGCGTAATGTTTGGCTGTCTGGAGTACGACACCCAGGTCGTGCTCGCCGACGGGCGCCGCGAAGCGATCGGGAGAATCGTCGAGCAACGGCTGCCCGTCGACGTACTGTCGTACGACCCGCTGACCGGTCGGATCGAGCCGCGCCGGGTGCTGAACTGGTTCGACAACGGCGAAAGCGATTCGTTCGTTCACTTCGAGGTTGCGGGTGGCCATCGCTTCGCTGCAACGGAGAATCACCTCATCTTCACGCCTGGTGGAGAGGTGAAGGCTGGTGATCTTCAGATCGGCGATGACGTGCTGGTCATGGAGCGCTCGGGCGCCGCGCCGGCGAAGATCATCGGTCGCACGGTGCGGGTGCCCGCTGGCTCGACGCACCGCTTCGACCTCGAGGTCGAAGGCCAGCACACCTACCTGGCCGACGGCGTCGTCGTCCACAACTCGCCGGAAACCACGACGGGCGGGCGCGCGCTGAAGTTCTACGCGTCGGTGCGGCTCGACATCCGCCGGCAGGACGCGATCAAGATCGGCACGGAGTCGGTCGGCGTGCGCACCAAGGTCAAGGTCGTGAAGAACAAGCTGGCGCCGCCGTTCCGCGAGGCCGAGTTCGACGTCATGTATGGCGAGGGCAGCGCATCGGCCAGGGTCGTGACAACGCGCGGAAGTGGCTTCAGGAGAATGCCAACGTGCTCGCCGACCTCGAGGCCAAGATCCGCGAGACGCTCGGGCTGAGGGCGCCCGCGCCGCTGAAATCGTAGCGCCTCGCCGGGTCCTCGACGCCAAGGCCGCCCGCCTCGCGGCGGGCGACCTGCTCTCCCGCCGCGCGTGGACCCGCGCGGATCTCGCCGCGCGGCTGCGCCGTCGCGGCGCTCCCGCCGACGTGGCCACCGAGGTCGTGGACGATCTCGTCGCGCGCGGCTACGTGGACGACGCGGCGTTCGCCCGCCACTGGGTCACGGCCCGCGCCGCGCGCGGCTATGGCGCCGCACGCCTCCGGATGGAGCTGCGCGCCCGCGGCATCGCCGTGCCCGTGATCGCCGCCGCGCTCACCACGCTCGGCGGCGACGACCCGCTGGCGCGTGCCCGCGAGACCGCGCGGCGCCGGCTGCCCGCGCTGCGCCGGGGCCGGCCCGATCGCGTGGCACCCCGCCTGCGCGACCATCTGCTGCGCCGCGGCTTCGCGACGAGCGTGGTCGTGCGCGTCGTCCGCGAGACGACCGGCGTCGCGGCCGACGAGTGAGCCGCTCAGCGCACGCGGCCGCCGGCGTAGCGCAGCCGGTAGACGACGACGCCGGCGCGCTCGATGGCCTCGGCGCCGGCGAAGCGGTCGAGATCACCCTCCCAGGCGTTCGTGTACGCCCACTCGCCCCCGGCGTGGCGCGCGGGACCGCGGTAGGGCGCCGCGACGTCGCCGCGCTGCAGCGCCTCGCGCAGAAACGCGTACACCGCAGGGAAGTCGGCGGGCGCGACGAGCCCGCCGGCGTACGTCATCGCCCAGCGCGGCGCGCCGGTGTCGTCCACGGTCTCGAGCCCGGCGAAGGTGGTGAGGCCGACGTACACGTCGCGGTAGAGCCGCTCGCCCTCGCGATACTCCAGCTGCTTGCTGCCGGGGATCAGCGGCGTCACCGTCGCGTCGTCGCCCTGTGCCGCATACGTCGCGCGCTTCGCGCGCAGGAGAAAGGCGGCCAGGGCGGCGGAGTCGGGCACGACCCGGATGGTACAATGACGCTCCCATGACCGGCGCCCAGATCCGTGAGGCATTCCTCAAGTATTTCGAGCGGAACGGGCACACGCGCGCGCCGTCGTCGCCGCTCGTGCCCGTCGGCGACCAGACCCTGCTCTTCACCAACTCTGGCATGGTGCAGTTCAAGGGCGTGTTCCTCGGCGAGGAGCGACGGAATTACACGCGTGCCACCACCTGCCAGAAGTGCGTGCGCGCGGGTGGCAAGCACAACGACCTCGAGAACGTCGGCCGCACGGCGCGGCATCACACGTTCTTCGAGATGCTCGGCAACTTCTCCTTCGGCGACTACTTCAAGGCCGACGCGATCAAGTTCGCGTGGGAGTTTCTCACCAAGGACCTGGGCGTCGACCAGCGACGGCTCAAGGCTACCGTCTTCACGGACGACGACGAAGCGTTCAATCTCTGGAAGTCGGTTGCCGGCCTTTCGGACGAGCGCATCCTGCGCCTGGGCGAGAAGGACAACTTCTGGGCGATGGGCGATACCGGCCCGTGCGGGCCCTCCTCGGAAGTTCACTTTCACCAGGGCGACGACCTGCCCTGCGCCGAGGAGGCGGCGGGCCGGCGGTGTCTCGGCCCCGCGTGCGAGTGCGACCGCTGGCTGGAGATCTGGAACCTCGTCTTCATGCAGTTCAACCGCGACGCCGCCGGCAAGATGACGCCGCTGCCGCGCCCGTCCATCGACACCGGCATGGGTCTCGAGCGCATGGCGGCCGTCATGCAGGGCAAGCGTTCGGACTACGAGACCGACCTCTTCGCGCCGTTGATCCGCCACATCGCGCAGCTGAGCGGCAAGTCGTACGGGCTCGATTCCGAGCACGACGTGTCGACGCAGGTCATCGCGGATCACGTGCGCACGACGACCTTCCTCATTGCCGACGGCGTGCTTCCGTCCAACGAATGGCGCGGCTACGTGCTGCGGCGGATCATGCGCCGCGCGATGCGCCACGGGCGCAAGCTCGGGCTCGCCGAGCCCTTCCTCTGGCGCGGCGTGGCGTGGGTGGGCGAGGTGATGGGCGCCGCGTATCCGGAGATCGTGAGGGAGCGCGACCGGATCATCGAGGTCGTGCGGCAGGAGGAAGAGCAGTTCGCGCGGACGCTCGACCAGGGCATGCGCCGGATCGAGGAATACGCGCAGGCGCAGGGCGCCGGGCGCGGGCGGCCGATCGACGGCCGCTTCCTGTTCACGCTCTACGACACGTACGGCTTCCCCCGCGACCTCGCGGAGGAGATCCTCGTCGATCAGGGCTGGCGCGTCAGCGACGAGACGGAAGCGACGTGGACGCAGGAGATGGAGGCGCAGCGCGAGCGCGCCCGCGCCAAGGCCGCCTTCGGCGGCGACGAGGAGGCGACGGAGGCGGTGGCCCTCTACCAGCGGATCGGCGGCAGCCTGCCGCGCCCGCAGCAATTCCTCGGCTACGAGACGCTGACGGCGCCGGCGAAGATCCTGGCCATCGTCGCCGACGGCCGCCGGGTGCGCGAAGCGGCCAGCGGCGACGAGATCGAGGTGATCCTCGACCGCACACCGGGCTATGCGGAGTCGGGCGGGCAGATCGGCGACCGCGGCACGCTCGTCGGCCGCACCGGCCGGGGTGACATCGTCGACACGTACTACCGTGGCAGCAAGCTGATCGTGCACCGCGTGCAGGTGCGCGCGGGCGGCTTCCACGAGGACGAGGACGTCGCGGTCTCGATCGACTCGCCGCGGCGCCAGGGCTTGCGCCAGCACCACACCGGCACGCACCTGCTGCACGCGGCGCTCCGCAAGGTCCTCGGCAGCCACGTCACGCAGGCGGGCTCGCTCGTCGCGCCCGATCATCTGCGCTTCGACTTCTCGCACGGCGCCTCGGTGAAGGATCGCGAGGTCGAGCAGATCGAGGAGCTCGTGAACGAGGAGGTGCAGAAGAACACGCCGGTCACTCACAGCGAGATGAACCTCAAGGAGGCGCTCGCCGCGGGGGCCATGGCGCTGTTCGGCGAGAAGTACGGCGAGCGCGTGCGCGTGGTGAAGATCGGCGACTTCTCGACGGAGCTCTGCGGCGGCACGCACCTCGAGGCCACCGGGCAGATCGGCTTCTTCAAGGTGGCCGAGGAGGGCGCGGTGGCCGCTGGCGTGCGCCGCATCGAGGCGGTGGCGGGCACCGCGGCGGTGGAGGCGGTGGCGCGGCGCGAGCGCGTGCTGCGCGAGATCGCCGACATCCTCAAGATCGGCGCCGAGGAGACGCCTCAGCGCCTGCGCAAGCTGCTCGACGAGCAGAAGGCGCTCGAGCGCCAGCTGGCCGAGATGGAGACGAAGCTCGCGCGGGGGAAGGCGGACGATCTGGTGGCGAGCGCGCGCCAGGTGAACGGCGTCGCCGTCGTCGCAGGGCGCATCGACGGCCTCGATGCCGACGGGCTGCGCGCGGTGGCGGACACGCTGCGCGACCGCCTCGGCTCGGGCGTCGTCTGCGTCGGCAGCGTGCTCGACGGCAGGGTCAACCTCGTGGCCGCCGTCACCAGGGACCTGGTCAAGCGCTTCCCGGCCGGCAAGCTCATCCAGGAGGTGGCGCAGGCCGCCGGCGGCCGGGGCGGCGGACGGCCGGACCTGGCGCAGGCGGGCGCCGCGGACCCGGGCAAGCTCGACAGCGCGCTCGCGCTCGTCCACGTCTGGGTCGGCCGCCAGGCCTGAGCGTGCTGCTAGGATAGGAGGCCGTGGAGCCTCATCTCAAGATTCTCCACACCGTCTCCGAGGCGGTGAGCCGCACCCTCGACGTCGAAGCAATTTTGAAGACGGCGCTCGAGGCGCTCACGCACGTCACCGGTCACGAGATCGCCAGCCTGCACCTCGTCGCGACCGACGGCGTGACGCTCGAGTTGCGCGCCGATCGCGGCCTCTCGGGGCAGATGCGCGAGGTCAATCGCGTGCTCACCGTCGGCGAGGGGATCATCGGCCGCGTGGCGGCCAGCGGGACGACGGCCGTGATGCGCGACGTGATGGGCTCGCCCGACCTCTTGCCGTCGGCGCATGAGGCCGTGCGCCGCGACCGCATCCGCGGCTTCGTCTGTGTGCCCATCCACGCGCGCGGCCGCATGCTGGGCACGCTGTCGCTCGGTCGTCAGACCGACGATCCGTTCGACGAAGGCGAGGTCACGCTGCTCGAGGCGACGGCTCAGCAGATCGCCATCGCGCTCGACAACGCACGCCTGTCCTCCGAGCTGGTGCACGCCGAGAAGCTGTCGGCCGTCGGCGAGCTGGCCTCGGGCGTGGCGCACGAGATCAACAACCCGCTCACGACGATCCTGGGCCTGGCCCAGCTGCTGCTCAGCCGGTCGGACGTGACGCCGGGCATTCGCGAGCGCATCGCGCTGATGGCCGACGAGGCGGCGCGCGCGGCGGCGATCGTCCAGAACCTCTTGATGTTCTCGCGCCACTATCCGCCGGAGCGCCGGCCGTGCTCACTCGCGGACGCGGTCCAGCGCGTCATCGCGCTCAAGGGCTACCAGCTCGAGCACGACAAGGTCCGGGTGACGACGGAGCTGGACCACTGCCCGACCGTGTGGGCCGACGAGAACCAGGTGCAGCAGGTCCTCCTCAACCTCGTGCAGAACGCGCACCAGGCGATGGCGCGACAGGCGAGCGAGCGCGTGCTCACGGTGCGGCTGCGGCCGCGCGACCGGCACGTGGCCATCGAGGTGCTCGATAACGGGCCTGGCATCCCGCCGCACCTGCTGTCGCGCATCTTCGATCCGTTCTTCACGACCAAGCCGCCGGGCGAGGGCAGCGGCCTCGGCCTGTCGGTCTCGTACGGCATCGTCGGCCAGCACGGCGGGCGGCTGTACGCTGAGAACCGTCCGGAGGGCGGCGCGATGTTCGTCGTCGAGCTGCCGGTGGGGGAGCGCGCCTGACCGCGCGGCGCGCGGCCCGGCGCGCGCTGCTGGCGACGACGCTGCTGATCGCGACGGGGTGCGCGGGCGTCGGCGGTCCCGTGCCCGGGGCGCCGCCGCACCACCGCCAGCACGGCTTCGCCAACGTCCCTCCGATCGAGCGGCCGGGCTTCTGGACGGTGCAGGCCTTCCGCGCCCGGCGCCTGTGGGCGACGCTGGCCGCCACCAAGCCGATCCCCGAGTTCCCGCGCGTGGCCAACGACGGCCGCGCCCTGCGCGACAACCGCGAGGCGTCGACGCTCACCTGGATCGGCCACGCGACCCTCCTGATCCAGCTCGATGGCGTCAACATCCTCACCGATCCGCACTTCTCGGAGCGCGCGAGCCCCGTCGGCTTCGCCGGCCCGCGCCGGCTCAACCCGCCCGGCCTCGCCTTCGAGGCCCTGCCGCCGATCGACGTCGTGGTGATCTCGCACGACCACTACGACCACCTCGACCGCCCCAGCGTCGAGCGGCTGGCCGCCGCGCACAATCCGCTGTTCCTCGTGCCGCTCGGGCTCAAAGCGTGGTTCGCGTCGCTCGGCATCGAGCGCGTGCTCGAGCTGGACTGGTGGGACAGCCGCCGCGTGGGCGGCGTGACCTTCACGCTCACGCCGGTGCAGCACTGGTGCGCGCGCACGCCGTGGGACACCGACCGGCGGCTCTGGGGCGGCTGGGCGCTCGCCGGTCGCGAGCGGCGCCTGTTCTTCGGGGGCGACACGGGCTACTACGGCGGCTTCCGCGAGGTCGGCGCCCGGCTCGGCCCGTTCGACCTGGCGCTGGTCTCGATCGCCGCCTACGAGCCGCCCGCGATCATGCGCTTCACCCACACGACGCCGGAGGAGGCGCTGCACGTCTTCACCGATCTCGGCGCGCGGACGTTCGTGGCCATGCACTGGGGGACGTTCGACCTCTCCGACGAGCCGCTCGACGAGCCGCCGCGCCGCCTGCGCGCGGCCGCGCGCGCCATGCGCCTGCCCGACGAGCGCGTCTGGATCCTCGCGCACGGCGAGACCCACCGGTGGTAGAGGCGCGCCTGTTCTCGTGGGGGGCCCCGACATGGCCCCCCACACCCCCCAGCGTTCGCCGCGCCCCGGGGAACCCGTGGCGCGGCTCTACATCCGCTCCAGCAGCAGGCCCTTGAGGTAGCGCGTCTCGGGGACGGTCAGCAGCACCGGATGATCGGCGCTCTGCGTCAGCGGCGCCAGCACGCGCAGCCGCGCGCCGGCGTCGCCCGCGGCGTCCCGCACCATCGCCTCGAACGCGCCCTCGCTCACGTGGTGCGAGCACGAGAACGTCGCCAGCACGCCGCCCGGCTCGAGGAGCCGGATGGCGCGCAGGTTGATCTCCTTGTAGCCGCGCAGCGCGCCCTCGAGCGCGCCGCGGCCGCGCGCGAACGGCGGCGGGTCGAGCACGACGAGACCGAAGCGCGCGCCCGCGCGGTCGAGCCGCCGCAGCTCGTCGAAGGCGTTGGCGTCGCGGACCTCCGCGCGCGCGGCCACGCCGTTGAGCGCGAGGTTGTCGACGGCGCCGGCCAGGGCGTCCTTGGACGACTCGACGCAGACGGCGCTCGTCGCGCCGGCCAGCAGCGCGTGGCACGCGAAGCCCGCGGTGTAGGCGAAGACGTCGAGCACCGCGCGCCCGGCGCCCAGCGGCGCCACGCGCAGGCGATTGTCCGCCTGGTCGAGGTAGAGACCGGTCTTGTGACCGCCGCCGACGCGCACGAGAAAGCGCGCGGCGCCCTCCTCGACGATCACCGATGTCGGGCCCGGCGAGGTCGGCCCCGGCGCGTCGAGCCAGCCCGCCGCCGGCTCGAAGCCCTCCAGCGTTGCGGCCATGGGATCGTCGACGCAGAAGACGGCGACGTCGCCGACGGCCCCGCGGAGGGCCGCGGCGAGCTCGGCGCGACGGCGCGCCATCCCGAGCGTGACGGTCTGGAGCACGGCGACCGGGCCGTAGCGGTCGATCACGAGCCCCGCCAGCGCGTCGGCCTCGCTCCACACCAGCCGGGCGGCGCCCGCACGGCCCGCGCGCGCGGCGAGGGCGGCGGCGAGCCGCCGCTGCCAGAACTGCGCGTCGATCGCCTCGTCGGTCCAGGTGAGAAGCCGGCAGCAGAGCGCCGGGCGCGGGTTGAAGAGGCCGCGGCCGACGAACCGGCCGCCCGCATCGACGACGGTCACGACGCCGCCCGGCTCGACGTCCGAGACGTCGGCCACGTCGCCCTTGAAGATCCACGGATGCACGCGCGCCCGGTCGTGTCCGCGCTTGAGCCGCAAAACCCCGTCTGTCACGGGGCGCAGCTTACAGGAACCGCCGGCTACTCAGTCTCGCGCCGTTCGAGCGCCGGCTTTGCCGGCGCAATCCTGTTCTGGGGGAGGCAGGGCGGAGCACGCCGCAGGCGTGCGACAACCGTCGGAAGGGGGCCGTCGGCGAAGCACGGCCCGCGCGAGCGGGCCAGCCCCCTCCGAGTTAGATTCGGCGCAGGACGACGACCATCAGCAGCGGGTGCCTGGACTTCTCGAGGATCTGGTGCGGCTTGAAGCCGAAGAACCACTGCACGAACTCGAAGCCGCCGGCCAGCGCGACGAGGGCCTTCACCTCTTGCGGGAAGAGCATCCGCGAGAGGTGCGACTGCCGGTACACCCGCCGGCGCCCGTTCTCGATGCCCTCGAGCACCATGTCCTCACGGAACACCTGGGTGACCGGGTTGACGTTGTGGAGCGCCGAGAACGAGGCGCGCACGATGACGCGCCCGCGCCGCCGCGACCAGGACCACGCCCGCGCGGGGTCCGTCCACGACGACACCATGTAGCGGTCGAAGACGTACAGGCCGCCGGGCCGCACGGCGCGCGCCACCGCCCTGAGATGCGCGACGAGCTGCTCGTTGGTGAGCAGGTGGCCCTGCGAATCCTGCATGCAGAGCGCGGCGTCCACCGGCGTGGCCAGACGGAAGTCGGTCATGTCGCCGACGACCAGCTCGGCCTCGTGGCCCTTCGCGGCGAGCCGCTCGCCCAGGAACTCGATGTTCGACCGCGAGAGGTCGAGGCCCACCATCCGATAGCCGCGCTCGGCGAGGCGGACCAGGTGCGGGCCGGTGCCGCAGGCGATGTCGAGCACGCGCCGCACCGGCCGCCGCGCGAAGCGCCTGAAGCAGTGGACGAGGAAGTCGACCTCGCCCTTGCGGTTCATGTCGAACGCGATCTCGTAGAAGCGCGGCGCCGTGTACTCCCGCTCGCGCTTCACCGCATGTGCCCCCACCAGCTCAGCAACGCCTCGCGGATCACCCAGGAGGCGGCGATGCCGGTGCGGCCCGTCGGATCCCAGGCGTGGGTGACCTCCACGAGGTCGCCGCCGATCACCTGGCAGTCGCCGAGCAGCCGGACGACGTCGATCAGCTCGGGCACACGCAGCCCGCCGGGCTCCGGCGAGCCGGTGCCCGGCGCCTCGGCCGGGTCGAGCACGTCCACGTCGATCGTCACGTAGAGCGGGTGGCCGCGGAGCTCCGGCAGGATGGTCCGGACGGCGTCCAGCGGGTGCACGGCGAAGGCCGGATAGAAGCGCGGCCGGTGCCGGGCGTACTCCTCGCGGGCGCCCGTCCGGATGCCCACCTGGTACACGCGCTCGGCCGGCACGGTGTCCATGACCCGCGCCATGGCGGAGGCGTAGTTGTAGCGCTCGCCCAGGAACTCCTCGCGCAGGTCCGGGTGAGCGTCGAGCTGGACGATGCGCAGATCCGGGAAGGCGGGGGCGATGGCCTCGATCACGGGCACGGTGGCCGTGTGGTCTCCGCCCAGCATGAAGGGGATCAGCCCGGGCCGCCACCACGCCCGGATCTCGTCGCGCGCCGCGTCGAGCTGCTCGCGCGGCGGCGCCCCGTCGGGCAGCTCGCAGTCGCCGATGTCGGCGAGCGGCAGGTCCTCCATGTCGCGGTCGAGGAACGGCGAGTAGGTCTCGATGGAGTCGGAGGCGAGGCGGAGGTCGCGCGGGCCGCCGTCGGCGCCCTTGCGGAGGTTGACGCGGCCCTCGAAGGGGATGCCGTAGAGGACGATGCGGGCGTCGGCGAGCGACCGGTGGCAGGCGATGAAGCGCGGAGACACCGGTCTCATGGCCCTGCCCGCGGCGGTGGCGCCGCTAGACGAGATCCTCGTCGCCGAGCAGCGTGATGGCCGCCAGCGCACAGCCGATGCGCTGGGTCGTGTGCTCGACGGCGACGACGCGCTTTTCCTTGATGGTCTCGCCGCGCACCCGGAACGCCTCGTCCAGCATCAGGTGGATCTGGCGCTCGGCTTCCGCGCGGCTGGCCACGCCGTGGTACTCCATGATGACGCCGTTCTTGGCCGGGTCGTCGGGGACGGCGTAGCCGACGGCGGCCGCGATGATCTCGCCGGGCGTCTCGCTCGTCATGGCGGCGTACGCCGTCGGGACGAGCGCGCCGAGCTTGATCTTCGGGAGATCGATCACCGGAACTTCGGGAGGCAGGATGCTCGAGACCTTGATCAGGTTGATGTTGCCGATGCCGGCCGCGAGAAGCGCGTTGTCGAACGCGTTGAGGGTGGTGCCGCCTTCGGCGTGACCGGCAGTCGCCGCAGCCATCGTGACCTTCCCCGTCATTCGCTCCTCCTCAACTGAGGTTCTCGCCTCCAATCGACTCCCGTTCGAGCGGGAACAAAATCTTTTGCCAATTTACCGTCGTGACGCGCCAATGCAAGAGAAAAGTGCAGCTCGGACGCTGGCGCTGGCGCCTCCCGGAGCCTCGGCGGCGTCGTTCCGCGGCCGGCGGACGCCTCGCCGCGGGGCGCTCGGAGGCGGCGCGGTGGGCGGCGACGGGCGGCGCGACGAGCTGGCGCGCGCGTCGGCGCGACGCGCGCGGCGAGCGCCGCGCGACCGCCGACGGCGGTCGGTGAGCGGCGCGAAACGGGCGAGAGCGACGCTCACGGAGGCCGGAGACGGTCGTGGAGCGGCTCGGCGCCGGGCGTTCGGCCGGCTCGGCGGCGGTCGCGGCGGCGGCAAAACCGGCGCCGAGCCGCACTTTTTTCTTGCAATGGGTGAAAACGGACCCTACAGTCAAACAGTGTTTGGTCGCGGCGAAGAATTTTTTCGGCGCGAAGGTGCAGTGAACAGCGACGAGTGACTCGTCGCAGGAGAGGTGCGGTAGATGGACGGACTGGATAAAGGAGGGTCAGCAGATTGAACGCCCTGGGACGGCACCTGCTGCTCGAGTTGTTCGATTGCGATTCTGACGCCATCAACAACCTCGAGAACGTGAAGGGAGCGCTGGTGGAGGCCGCGAAGCGGGCCCAGGCCACCATCGTCGACGTCGTCTTCCACGAGTTCAACCCGTTCGGGATCTCTGGCGTGGTGGTCATCGCCGAGTCCCACCTCTCCGTCCACACCTGGCCCGAGTACAAGTACGCCGCGGTCGACATCTTCTCCTGCGGCGACGTGCTCCAGCCCGAGGTGGCCGCCAACTACCTCGTCGAACAGTTCGGCGCCGAGCGGACCTCGGTGGTCGACGTCCAGCGGGGAATGTTCCTCAACTCGGCGGTGCCGATCGTCAACAAGACGGTCGCCGTCAGTTGATCAGCCCACAGTCCTACAAGTGGTTCTTCGAGCCGACGACGGCAGTCGAGGGCCACATGCACGCCATCAAGCGGACCATCGTCGAGCTGCAGACCAAGTTCCAGCACGCCGAGATCATGGAGACGCCGGCCTACGGCAAGCTGCTGGTGCTCGACGGCCGCATCCAGTCGAGCCAGGCGGAGGACTTCATCTACCACGAGGCGCTCGTGCACCCGGGCATGCTGGCCTCCGAGCGCGCGCCCGAGTCGGGCCTGGTCATCGGCGGGGGTGAGGGGGCGACCCTTCGCGAGATCCTCCGCTACCCCAGCGTCAGGCGCGGGGTCATGGTCGACATCGACGGCGAGGTCGTCGAGCTCTGCAAGAAGTACCTGCCGGAGATGCACCAGGGGGTCTTCGAGGACCCGCGCGCCGACGTCCGCCACGAGGACGCGCGCGCCTATCTGGAGAGATCCTCCGAGCGGTTCGACTTCATCACGATCGACCTGGTCGAGCCGCTGGAAGAAGGGCCGGCCTGTCTGCTGTTCACGAAGGAGTTCTACACCCTGGTGCGCGACCGGCTCACGCCCGGCGGCGCCATCACGCTCCAGGCCGGTATGACCAAGCTCAACGAGCTGGACTTCTTCACCTCGATCCACCGCACGCTGCGCGAGGTCTTCCCGGTGGTGGCGGCGTACCAGACGTTCATCTCGTGCTTCGGCACCCCGTGGGGGTTCATCACCGCCACGAGGAAGGTGGACCCACGGACGCAAAACCCAGAGGCGATCGACAAGCTCGTCGCCGAGCGGCTGCCCGGCGCCACGCTTGGTTACTGGGACGGAATGACACACCAGCACGCCTTCAGCATCCCCAAGCACATCCGCGCGGCGATCGACGCCCAGACGCGCGTGATCACCGACGCCCATCCGCTGATCGTCGCCTAGAACATGGGGGACTCGAAGTCCCCCGCCTGATTCTGGCCTCCGCCTCGCCACGCCGCCGTGAGCTGCTCGCCTCGCTGGGTCTCGAGTTCGACGTCGTGCCGAGCGACGTGGACGAGACGCTCGAGCCCATGGCGCTGCCGGACGCGGTCGCCGCGCTCGCGCTCAGGAAAGCCCGCGCCGTGGCCGCCTCACGGCGCGCCGGACTCGTGCTCGCGGCCGACACGATCGTCGTGATCGATGGCCGCGCGCTCGGCAAGCCCGCCGACGCCGCCGACGCGCGCGCGATGCTGAGAGCGCTGCGCGGGCGGACGCACGAGGTCATGACCGGCGTGGTGGTTCTGGACGCGGCGACCGGACGCCATGCCGCCGAGACCGTGGTCAGCCGCGTGACGATGGCCGCCTACCCGGACGCGGCGATCGAGGCCTACGTGGCCGCCGGTGAGCCGCTCGACAAGGCCGGCGCCTACGCGATCCAGGGCGAGGGCGGCGCGCTGGTGGCCGGCCTGGAGGGCTCGCGGAGCAACGTCGTGGGCCTGCCGCTCGAGGCCGCGGCCGCGCTGCTGCGCCGGTTCGGCGTGGCGGTCAGCGCACCGCCGCCGGCGGCGTGAGGACGCGCCGGGACACGTGCAGCAGCTCTTCCGGCGGGGGAACCCGGGCCGTCACGGGCAGCGGCAGGTGGGCGCGGATCACCGTGAGCGTCTCGCGGACCTGCTCGACCGTCACGGCGCCGTCGGCGAGATAGAGGTCGCGGCACCCTGCGAGCCGCGCCTCGAAGTCGTCGGCCGGGACCGTGATCGACGTGGGCAGCCGTTCGGAGAGCGCCTGCGCCGTGGCCGTCGCGACGCGGCGCTCGGCGGCGAGCACGGCCCGGGTGAACGCGGCCAGGTCGCGGTCGCGCACCGCCCGATCAGCGCGCATGAAGACGGCCGCGTTGACCGTGGCCGCCCCCAGCGCCTGGCTCACCGCGGCGGGCGTGCGGAGATCCACCAGCAGGCGCGCCTGGCCGGCCGCCAGCAGCCGCGAGGCCGCCGGCTCGCGCACGAGCGCGGTGTGGACGTCGCCGGTCTCGACGGCGTGCTGCAGGCCGCGGTCGCCGCGGCTCACCAGCCACACCTGGGCCGGACTCAGCCCGGCGCGCGCCAGGAGCCACGCGAGCCACGCCTGTTCGGGCGCGCCGGGCGCCGTGACGCCCACGCGCGTGCCCGGCAGGTCCTCGAGCGAGCGCACGAGCTCCTTCTGACTCTCGGCGACCACGAGGGCGACCGGCGGCGCTGCCGTCAGGCCCAGGACGAGACGCGGGGCCTGCTTCGGCGTGCGCGGCCCGAAGCGCAGCATCGCCTCGAGCGACGTCGCCACGAGGTCGGCCTGGCCCTGCGCCAGCGCCTCCGCGGCGCCCGGCTCCGCGCGCGTCGTCTTGAGCGTCACCACGAGGCCTTCCTTCGCGAAGTGACCTTCCGCCTCGGCCACGCGCAGGGGAAGATACTCGGGTGACGACGTCGGCCCGCTCACCGCGAGCGTCAGCGCCTGGGCCACGATGATGGCGCCGAGCATGCGCTCAGCCCGCCCCGCGCTCTCGGCGTGGCGGCGCATCCCCGGGCCGCCGCGCGATCTCGTCAGGGCGCGCCTGCTCCGCCTCTATCGCGGTCTGCTGCGCCGCTTCGGGCCGCAGGGCTGGTGGCCGGGGCGCAGCCCGTTCGAGATCGCGGCGGGCGCCATCCTCACGCAGCACACCGCGTGGAGCCAGGCCGCCCGCGCCGTGGCCGCCCTGCGCGCGCGGCGACTGCTGACCCCGCGCGCGCTCGCCGCCGCTCCGGAGGGCGTGGTCGCGGAAGCGATCCGACCGGCGGGAACGTACCGGCTCAAGACCCGGCGCCTGCGCGGCTTCACGGCGTGGCTGCTCGCGCGCTTCGGCGGACGCTTCGAGGGGATGCGTCGCGCGCCGCTCGGCCCGGTGCGCCGCGAGCTGCTGGCCGTGCCCGGGCTCGGGCCGGAAACGGTCGACGCGATCCTGCTCTACGCCGCCGGTCGCCCCGTCTTCGTCGCGGATGCCTACGCGCGCCGCGTCCTGGCGCGTCACCGGCTGCTGGCGCGGACCGCGGACTACGAGACCGCGCGCGAGTTCGTGCAGGCGCACCTGCCGTCCGATCCGGCGCTCTTCAACGAGCTGCACGCGCTCCTCGTCGCCGTGGGCAAGACGTACTGCCGCGCGATCCCGCTCTGCGCCGCCTGCCCGCTCCGCCGCGATTTGGCCGGCCGCCCGCCCCGGCTCTGATGCTCGCGCGAGGGTGGTGCGGGGGGTGGCGTGCCGGGCGTGCCCCCGCGAGACCCGTGTTTCGGGTATTGCGTCGGACCCGGCTGCGAATCGGTGCACGATGACAGACGCAACGTACCGTCGATTTGCGTGGTCGAGCGGGGGCACGCCCGGCACGCCGCCCCCCGCACCGCTCACGTGGCAATCTCCAGCAGGAGATCGGCCAGGCGCTCGGCGGCGTCGGGCACGGCGAGGGTGCGGGCGCGCTCGCCCACGTCTTTCAGCCGCGCCGGATCGGCGAGCAACGTCTGGATGCGCTCGAGCAGCAGCAGCGGCGTCATCGAGGCTTGGGGCAGGATCGAGCAGCCGCCCGCGCGCTCGACGAGCCTCGCGTTCGCCGTCTGCTCGTCGCCGGCGGCGCTCGGCAGCGGGATGTAGAGCGCGGGCACGCCGAGCTGGCAGCACTCGTTGACGGTGCCGGCGCCGGCGCGACTGACGACGAGCGCGGCCGCCGCGTAGACGTCGGCCAGCTCGTCGCCGACCCAGGGGCGGAGGGCGTAGCGCGCGGCGAGCGCGGGTGTCAGCGCCGCGCGCCGCGCCTGCAGCCATGTGCGGTCGCCCGTCGCCCGGTTGTCGCCCGACTGATGCAGGCACTGCGTGTGCGTCAGCAGATCGGCGAGCACCTCGCCGACGGCGCGGTTGATCGCGTGCGAGCCCTGCGCGCCGCCCGTCACGTAGACGAGCGGCAGGACGGGATCGAACCCGAAGCGCTCGAGCGCGGCCGCGCGGCTGCCGCTGCGCAGCTCGGGCCGCAGCGGGTTGCCGGTGACGACGGTCGGCGTCCCTCCGAAGAGGCGCGCGGACTCAGCGAACGTCACCGCCACGCGGCGCGCGAGGCGCGCGGCCACGCGGTTGGCGAGCCCGGGCACCGCCGTCTGCTCGTGTACGACCACGGGCACGCGCGCGAGCGCGCCCGCAAGGGCGACGGGCAGCGCGACGAAGCCGCCGGTGGCGAACACGACGCGCGGTCGCAGCCGCCGCAACAGTCGCCACGCCTGGAGCACCCCGGCCGGCGCGTTGACGAAGACGTCGGGAACGTTCTGCCACGCCAGCGCGCGGCGCAGCTTGCCGGTGCGGATCGCGTGATACGGGATGCCGGCCTCCGGCGCGCGGCGCGCCTCGAGGCCGGAGCGGCTGCCGATCCACGCGGATCATGTCAACCGCTGTTCCTCGTATCGCGGTGGCGCTCGAGGGCCAGCGCGATCAGGCGCTCGATCAGCTCGCCGTACGCGAGCCCCGTGGCCTCCCAGAGCCGCGCGTAGGCGCTGGTGGCGGTGAAGCCGGGGATCGTGTTGATCTCGTTCAGGACGACGCGGTCCCCCTCGAGAAAGAAGTCGACGCGCGCCATGCCCGAGGCGTCGATGGCGCGGAAGGCGGCCACGGCGATCTCGCGCACGCGCGCCGTGAGCGCGGGCCCGATGGGCGCCGGCACCGTGATGCGCGCCTGGCCCTCGGCGTACTTCGTCGCGTAGTCGTACCACTCGGCGTCGTACGTGATCTCGCCGGGCAGCGACGCCTCGGGCGCATCGTTGCCGAGCACGCTCACCTCGACCTCGCGCGGCGTGCGCACCGCGCGCTCGACGATGATCTTGCGGTCGTGACGCGCCGCCTCGTCGAGCGCCGCCGGCAGCGCGGCGGCGTCGGCGACCTTGCTGATGCCGACGCTCGAGCCGAGATTCGACGGCTTCACGAAGCACGGAAACCCGGTGACCTCGCGCACGCGGCGCGCCACCTGGTCGGGCCGCTCGCGCCACTCGCGGCGCAGGACCACCGTGTACTCGACGATCGGCAGCCCGTGCGCGGAGAAGACCGCCTTCATCGTCGCCTTGTCCATGCCGACGGCGGAGGCGAGCACGCCGGCGCCGACGTAGGGCACGTCGGCCAGCTCGAGGAGACCCTGGATGGTGCCGTCCTCGCCGTAGGGCCCGTGCAGCATCACGATGACGACGTCGAGACCCGCGCGCAGCTCCGCGGGCATGCCGCCGGCCGGCTCCATACGGACCAGGGCGGTGGAGGCGAGCGTGGTGTCGGCGCTCTCGGCGCGATCGGCGAGCGCCTTCTTCACGGCGCCCGTCGCGTCGCCGCTCGGCAGCCCGACGCGCGCCTGGGAGGCCAGCGCGCGGAGCGGATCGCCGCCGACGACCCAGCGGCCGTCGCGGCCGATCCCGATGGGAACGACGGCATGGCCCCGATGCTCCAGCGCCGCGATCACCGAGGCCGCGGAGGCGAGCGAGACCTCGTGCTCGCCTGACCGCCCGCCGAAGATCACGCCCACGCGGAGCGGGGCCATGCCCCGCATTCTAGCAGGCGGCGACGGGGGGTCTCAGCGGCTTCCGGCCCCCGCTGCCAGCGGCTTTCAGCTCGGGCGACGGTGCTCGGAGCGCCAGCGGCGCCAATCCTCCAGGCGGCGGGCGACCTCGGCCTCCAGTCCGCGGTCGGTGGGCCGGTAGTAGCGGCGCCCGCGCAGCGACTCGGGCAGGTGCTCCTGGTCCACCCGCGCGTCCGGGGCGTCGTGGGCGTACTGGTAACCCTGGCCGTAGCCCAGGTCCTTCATCAAGCCGGTCGGAGCGTTGCGGATGTGCAGCGGCACGGGCTCGGCGGGCGCCGCCTCGACGTCGGCGCGCGCCTCGTTGTAGGCCACGTAGGCCGCGTTGGATTTGGGGGCCAGGGCGAGATAGAGCGTTGCCTGAGCAAGAGCCAATTCACCTTCCGGAGAGCCGAGGAAGTCGTAAGCCTCTTTGGCAGCCAGCGTGAGCGTCAGCGCCTGCGGGTCCGCGTTGCCGACGTCCTCGGAGGCAAAGCGCACGAGGCGGCGCGCGACGTAGAGCGGGTCTTCGCCGGAGTCGAGCATGCGCGTCATCCAGTAGAGCGAGGCGTCGGGGTCGGAGTCGCGCAGCGACTTGTGGAGGGCGGAGATGAGGTTGTAGTGCTCCTCGCCGCTCTTGTCATAGAGCAGCGTGCGCCGCTGCCCCGCCTCACGGATGGTCGCCGCGGTGATCGTCCCGCCGGCGGCGAGCTGGGAGGCCAGCTCGAGCACATTGAGCGCCGCGCGCGCGTCGCCGTTGGCCAGGCGCGCGATGTGCGCGAGCGCGTCCTCGGCGACGCTCACGCCGGCCGTCCCGAGGCCGCGCTCGCGATCGGCCAGCGCGCGGCGGAGGATCTCGATCACCTCGGGCTCGCCGAGCGGGCGCAGCACGTACACGCGGCAGCGCGACAGGAGCGCGCCGTTCACCTCGAACGACGGATTCTCGGTGGTGGCGCCGATCAGCACGAGGGTGCCCTTCTCGACGTGCGGCAGGAACGCGTCCTGCTGCGCGCGGTTGAAGCGGTGGATCTCGTCGACGAAGAGGATCGTGCATCGCCGGCGGCGTGCGCGCTCGGTCTCGGCCTCGGCCACGACCTGACGGATCTCCTTCACGCCCGACAGCACGGCCGAGAACGCGACGAAGCGCGCGCCCATGACGTGCGCCATCAGCGAGGCCAGCGTGGTCTTGCCGGAGCCCGGCGGGCCCCAGAGGATCATCGAGTGCAGCTCGCCGCGCTCGAGCGCCGCGCGCAGCACGCGGCCGGGGCCGAGCAGGTGCTCCTGGCCCACGATCTCGTCGATCGAGCGCGGTCGCATGCGATCGGCCAGGGGGCCGGGGGGTGGCGCGCCGGCACTGCTTGCAGGTTGCTCGAAGAGTTCCATTTATCAACGCAGGGGGGAGCGGCCGCTGCTCCCCCCTGCACCCCCCAGCGGGGAACCGTTGGTGTCGTCGTTCACACGCGCGCGCAGCCACGCGGGCAGCGCGGTGAGGTCGTCGATGCGCGCGATCGGCGTGATCTTCCAGCGGGCCAGATCGGCTTCGCGCGGGCGATAGGCGACGAACGGGATGCCGGCGGCGGCCGCGGCCAGGCCGTCCACCCACGAGTCGCCGACGACGACCGCGTCCCGCACGCGCGCGAAGCGCGCGGCGATGACGCGCCAGCCGTCGGCCGAGGGCTTCATCTCCGCCATCTCGTCGCGCGTGACGACGAGATCGAGCGCGTCCGCGAGCGCGAACCGGTCGAGGGCGATCTGCGTGACCTCGCGCGCGTTGTTGGTCCAGAGCGCGGTGGCGAAGCCGGCCGTGCGCGCGCCCGCGAGCGCCTCGCGCGCGCCCGGCTCGAGCCACGCGGATTCGACGGCGCGGCGCTCGTGCTCGAGCGCGATGTCCCACACCGGCTCGCTGAGGTCGGGCGCGTGGTCGCGGCACCACCGGACCAGCTCGCCGACGCGGTAACGCTCCTCGCGCGCCGGCAGCGGGCCGCGGCAGCCCTCGATGTAGGCCCGCATCTCGAGGGCCATCGCGGCCAGGTCCAGCGGCGAGGAGACCAGCGTGTGATCGAGGTCGAACACGCACAAACGCACGCTGGAACCGTACCATAGCCGTGCTACGCTCTGGTTGATGAAGCGCTGCGCGCCGCGCATCTCGGCCGGCATCGCGCTCGTGGTCCTATCGCTCGTGTCGCCCGCCGCCGCCATCGAGGAGGCGGATCGCCTCTGGCTCGTGGGCGAGCGTGCGTTCGCCGACGGTCTCTATCCCGCCTCACGCCGGGCCCTGGAGCGCTTCGTCGCGCAATACCCCAAAGACGCGCGCCAGCCGGAGGCCGTGCTGCTGCTGGGCAAGGCGCGGCTGCAGGCGGGCGACACCCAGGCCGCGCTCGAGGCGTTCAAGCGCGCGCAGATGGCGACGCCGGTGCCGGGCCGGCCGCAGGAGGCGCGCTTCTGGGAGGCGGAATCGTTGTTCCGCCTCAAGCGCTTCCTCGACGCGCGCGACGCTTACGACGCGGTCGTGCGCGCCGATGCCGCCGGCCCGCTGGCGCCCGAGGCCTTCTACGGGCGCGCGTGGAGCGACCTCGAGCTCAAGCACACCGAGGCCGCGGTGGCGGGCTTCCGCGAGCTGCTCTCCGCGTTTCCCGATCACGCGCTGGCGCCGTCGGCGGCGCTGCAGGCCGCGCGCGCGCTGGCCGATCTCAAGCGGACGACCGAGGCGCTGGCGCTGCTCGCCGACATTCCGCGGAAGTATTCGACCTCGCCGCTCGTCGCCGACGCCCAGTTCTGGAGCGGCTGGATGAAGAGCACCTCTGGCGCCGATACGCGCGGCGGCGTCGCCGAGCTGCGCGCGTTCGTCGCGGCCCACCCCAATCACCCGCAGGCGGCCACCGCGCGGCGACTGATTCCCCAGACGCTCGCCCGCTCCGGCGACAAGGCCGAGCAGCTCGAAGCCTACAAGGCATTGATGGATCAGAGCCCGCCGACGGCCGACGCGCTCTACGCCGCGGCCGAAATCGCGGAGCGGCTCGAGCGGCCTCGCGACCGGGAGGCGGCGTGGAAGCGCCTCTCGACAGACTTCGTCGAGGATCCGTTGACGCGCAAGATGGCGCTCAAGCTCGCGTCCACCTCCTTCAAGCAGAAGAACTGGAAGTCCGCCGTCACCTACGCCACGCTGGCGACCAAGAGCGACGACAACGCGGTGCGGTCGGAGGCGTGGCTGACGGTGGGCGAGTCGGAGCTCAAGCAGAAGCGCTACGCCGAGGCGGCCAAGGCCTTCGAGTCGGTCGGCGCCGTGCCCGAGATCGAGAGCAGCGTCCGCTTCCGCGCGCTCGCGGGGCTCGGGCTGGCGCGCGAAGAGCAGCAGTCGTGGAAAGCCGCGCTCTCGGCCTACGAGGCGGTGGTCAATCGCAGTCCGGACGCGACGCTGCGGGATTGGGCCCGCGAGCGCGTCGCCGCCGTCAAGGCGCGCATGGCCAAGCCCGACGGGTCCGCTTCCCCGAAGTCCTCGCCGAACGGCGGCACGCCGGCCACGAACGGGAACGGAACGAAGCCGGCCGCGAAGAAGGACAGCAGGCCGTGAGGCGCGCCCTCGCCCTGGCCGCCGTCTGGCTCGTGCTCGCGGGCGCGTCGCCGCGGCCGGCCGATCCGCCGCCGCCGGACCTCGCTCGCGTCATCGCCTTCGCCCAGACGCCCTCCGAGAAGCCGGCGCTGACGATCGAGCTGCCGCTGCCGCCGCCGCCCGTGGAGCTGCCCGCGTTCCCGCCCGCGAGCCCCGCGCCGCCCGCCGCCGAGAAGCCGACCGCGTTCGTGCAGGCGCCGCGCGCGCTCCCGTGCGTGGGCTCGTGGCTCGGCATCGCGAGCGAGTCGCTCGAGTGCGGGCGCGCGCGGTTCCAGCGCGGCGACCTCGAGGACGCCGCGAAAGCGCTCGAGAACGCCGTGCGCAAGAGCACCGATCGCGAGCTGCTCCGCGAGGCGCGCTACTGGCTCGGCGAGACGCTCTGGCGACTCGACCGCACCGAGCAGGCGGACTGGCTGTTCCGCCAGGTCGCGCAGGACGCGCCGCGCCAGGACTGGGGCGTGTGGGCGCTGCACGGAAGCGGCTGGACGGCGCTGCGCCTGCGCGAAGCCGCCCGCGCGCGCGACACGTTCAGCACGCTCCTGGGGGGGCCCACGCCGTCGCCGCTGGACGCGTGGGGTCGTCACGGCCTCGCGCTGTCGCTCTACGCGCTCGGCCGCTGGGAAGAGGCGGACAAGGCGTGGACGCAGCTGGAAGCGCGCAGCGTGCCGCCGGCGATCGCGCGCGACGTTCTGTTCTGGCATGGCGACACCCTCGGGCGGATCGGCCAGGCCGCGCGCGCCGAGACGATGCTGCGCCAGTTCACGCAGGGCGGGGCGCATCTGTTGTTCCCCGCCGGCGTTCTGCGGGTGGGCTGGTGGGCGCTCGCCGCCGGCCACGCCCAAGAGGCCGTGGCCGCGTTCCGCGCCTACTCGGGCAGCGCGGAGACCGAGTGGTCGGCCGCGGGGCTCGCGTTATCGCTGGTGGCCACCGGCGACTGGGCGGGCGCGCGCAAGAGCGTCGCGGCGCTCGGCGCGCGGCGCTCGCCGCTGGCCTATCCGATGCTCTTCCGGCTCGCGCGCGCGGCCGCCGAGATGTCGCCGCCCGTCGACGCCGAGCCCGTCTATCAGGAGCTGCTCGGCGGCCAGCTCGATCCCGCGGCGCGCGCCTGGGTGCTCATGGTGAAGGGCGAGGCCCGTCGCGCGCAGGGCGATCGTGACGACGCGCGCACGCAGCTCGAGCTGGCGCAAAAGGTCGCCGGCGGCACGCCGGCGGGGCGCCAGGCCGCGGTGCGGCAGGCCCGCGTCGATTTCGAGATCCGCGAGTACGGCCAGGCCGTCACCGACCTCACGCCCGTGCTCAACGCCAGGCCGGCGCCCGACTTGCTGCTGCCCGCGCTGCTCCTGCAGGGGGAGGCGGCGTACCAGGCCGGCGACTTCATGGCCGCCGGCGCCGCGCTGCGCCGCATGCTCGTGGAGTTTCCGACGGACGCGCAGGCGCCGCTCGCGCGCACCGCGCTGGCGTGGACATACCTCAAGCAGGGGCGCAAGAGCGACGCGCGCCGCGAGCTGCTGGAGGCCGTGCGCGCCAAGCCGGACGACCCGCGCGCGCCCGACACGCTGCTCCTCGCCTCGGAGCTCGCGCTCGAGGCCGACGACCTCACGGCCGGCCGCGAGATGGTCGACCGCATCGTCGCCTCGTATCCGACGCACCCGCGCGCCGATTTCGCGCGCTTCAACCGCGGGCTGGCGATGCTGCGTCAGGGCGACGCCGCCGGCGCGGAGACGGCGCTGCGCGGCTGGCTCGGGCGCGCCCCGTTCCCCGCGCTCTTCGGTCGGGCCCACGCGGCGCTCGGCACCGCGCTGCTGAGCCAGGGCAGGCGGGACGAGGCGCTGCGCGAGTTCACGCTGGCGCAGAAGGACGGCTCCGTGGCGCTCGGCGAGCTCGGCGTGGCGAGCCTCGCGCTCGCCGGTGGCCGCCGCGACGAGGCCGAGCGCTTGTTCACGGCGGTGCGCAACGCGGGCACGCCGGACGAGGTCGCGGCCGCGACCTACGGGCTCGCGGTCGTCGCCTTCGCGAAAGGCGGGACGCGTGACTTCAAAGCGCCGGCGCAGGCGGCGTTGTCGGCGACGCCGTCAGGTCCGGCCGGGGCAAGCCGCGCGGCGCCACTCCTTTACGCGCTCACGGCCATCGCCGTGGACGACAAGGACTGGCCCGGAGCGTTCGGGCTCGCGCGTCGGCTCGTGAGCGAGTACCCGACTTCCGACGTCGCGCCCGACGCGCTCGAGCGCGTCGGCGCCGGCGCGGCCGCGGCGTCGTCCTGGCAGATCGCGCTCGAGAGCACGAAGCTGCTGCGCGAGCGTTATCCTCAAAATGCGCTGGCGCAGGCGGCGTGGCTGCGACTGGCCGAGGCGCAGGTCGCGACTGGTCGCCCCGCCGAGGCGCGGCCGGCGCTCGAGCAGTTCGTCGCGGCCTCGCCGAACAGCGCCGACGCGCCGCGCGCGTGGCTCGCCCTGGCCCGCGCGCGCGAGGCGGCGGGCGATCGCGCCGGCGCCCTCGAGGCGTACGGGCGCGGACCGCGCGACGTGTCGGCGCCGGGCTGGACGCCCGAGGCGCTCTTCGGCCACGCGCGGCTGCTCGTTCAGGACAAGCGCTGGGACGCCGCGCGCCCGATCCTCGAGCGGCTGCTCAAGAGCAGCGAGCCGGCGAGGGCGGCCGAGGCCGCCTACGCGCTCGGCGAAACGTACAACGGCGAGGGCGACGCGCTCGCCGCCGTCGAGTACTACCTGAGCGCCGCATACGTCGCGCCCGATACCGAGACGGGCCGCCGCGGCCTGCTGAGCGCGGCGCGCGCATTCGCCGCCGCCCGCCAGCCGGAGATGGCGATGACCGCGTACAAGAAGCTGCTCGCGCAGACGGATCTGCCGGCCGGCATGCGCGACACCGCCCGCAAGGAGCTGCAGGCGCTGCCGCGTCCCGCGCCGTGAACGGCTACGGCGGCCGCCTCCTCTTCGTCGACCTCACCACCGGGGCTTCACGCGTAGAGCCGCTCGCCGAGTCGGCGGCGCGCGCGCTGCTCGGCGGCAACGGGCTCGCCGCGCGCATCCTCTACGATCGCGTGCCGGCCGGCGTGGACGCCTTCGATCCCGCCAACGCGGTGGTCTTCGCCGTGGGTCCCGTCACCGACACGACGGTGCCCGGCAACAGCCGCGCGCTGGTCGCCGCGAAGTCGCCGCTCACCGGCCTGTTCTTCGACTCGACGTTCGGCGGTCGCTTTCCCGCCACGCTGAAGCGGACCGGCTTCGATGCGGTCTGTGTCACCGGGCGCGCGGCGGCGCCGTCGTATCTGGTGGTGACCGAGGACGGGGCGGTGGTGAAGCCGGCCGCCGCGCTGTGGGGACGGACGACGCGCGACACGGTGACGGCGCTCGTCGCCGCCGAGGGAGCCGACGCCGACGCCATCGCGATCGGGCCGGCCGGCGAGCACCGCGTGCGCTTCGCGGCCATGGCGCACTACTGGAAGAACCGCGAGGGAGTCTCGGGCCGCGGCGGTATCGGCGCGGTGCTCGGCAGCAAGAACCTCAAGGCCGTGGTCGTGCGCGGGGCGCGCAAGACAGCCGTCGCCGACGCGCCGGCGCTCAAGGCGCTGCTCGAGGAGACGCGCGAGCCGTTGGCCACGGGCACCAAGGCCCTGTCGACCTACGGCACGCCCTTCCTCGTCGGCCCCATCAACGCGCTCGGCGCGCTGGGCGCCTTCAATCTGAAGACCGAGGTCTTCGCCGCCGCGCGCGTCATCGGCGGCGAGGACATGAAGGCGCACTACCACGAGCGCGACACGACGTGCCTCAAGTGCCCGGTCGCGTGCGGCAAGCAGTACGCGATCGGCGCGGGCGAGTTCGCCGGGCGGCGCGCGAAGATGCCGGAGTACGAGACGATCTTCGCGCTGGGGCCCATGCTCGGCATCGACAACCCCGAGGCGCTGATCCTGGCCAACGACCTCTGCGACCTCCTCGGGATGGACACGATCTCGATGGGCGTGACGCTGGCGTTCCTCTGCGAGGCGCTCGAACGCGGCTGGCTCACGCCGGCCGAGGTCGGCGTGCCGTTCGGCTGGGGCGACTGGCGCGGGATGCTGCGCCTGGTGGAGATGACGGCGGCGCGCGAGGGCTTCGGCGAGCGCCTCGCCGAGGGCGCGTGGCGGCTCGCGGCCTCGGTGCGGCCCGGCGCGACGAACCTGGTCTACGCCGTGAAGCGGCTCGAGCTGCCGGCGCACTCTGCCCGCGCGCTCAAGGGGCTGTCCATCGGCTACGCCACCGCCACCCGCGGGGGCAGCCACCACGACACGCGGCCGACGCCGCAGTACGCGCCGACCTTCGACCGGCGCGGGACCAAGGACAAGCCCGCGTTCGCGATGCGCAGCCAGCACTTCACCGCGCTCGGCGACTCGCTGGTCCTGTGCCGCTTCACCTCCGAGCGCGGCTTCGGCCTCTTCGTCGGCGAGCCCTACGCGCGCATGGTGCGCGCGGTGACGGGGTGGAACGTCACGGCGGAGGAGCTCGAGCGGGTGGGCGAGCGCATCGTCAACCTCGAGCGGCTCTTCAACGTGCGCGAGGGCGTGCGCCGCGCCGACGACACGCTGCCGTGGCGCGTGATGCACGAGCCGATTCCCGAGGGACCGTCGGCCGGCATGCACTGTCCGCCCGCCGAGCTCGCCGAGATGCTCGACGTCTATTACGGGCTGCGCGGCTGGGACGCCGACGGCGTGCCGACGGGGGCGCGTCTGGCCGCGCTCGGCCTCTAGCCGCCCGCCTCGAGCAGCGCCGGCGCGCGGGCCCTCACGACTCGGCCCCGAGCCGGACGATCACGTGCGAGTGCCGCTTCAGGTCGGCGTCCAGCTCGGGACGCCGGCGGCGCTCCTCCCGCCGGCGCTCCTGGGGCACGCTGTGAGACTCCTGCCGACGCGCCGCCATCCGACGGTCGAGGATCACCGTCACCACGGAGTCCCTGAACCTGTACTGGAGGTAGGCGAAGAGCTCAGGATGTTGTCGAGACACAATGCAGAGGATGCGATCCATCTGACACGGCTCGGAGAGGCGCGAGCATGTTGGCCACGTCCCAGTAACACCACGTGTGGCCGATCTTCCCGTCGCGGAGCCGGCCCACCGTGCAGCCGGAGACGCTCACGCGCTCGTGGTAGAGCGTCGCCGTCGCGACCCAGCTCACGAGCGTCTCGTCACCGGCCGTGATCACGTCCAGGAGCTCGAACTTGAGATCCGGGAACAGGGCCAGCATCATTCGCATTGCCCGCCGGGCTGCCCCCCGCCCATAGATCGTCACGGGCACGGCGTGCGTCTCGCCGACGTACTCGTCGTTCAGCAGCGCGCCGTAGCCCTGCGTGTCGTGCCCGTTCCACGCCTTCAGCGCGGCCTGGACGACGCGCGCGGCGCCGCCCGGCGGCCCGTGGCCACGCTCGGCCGGCGGCCGGCGCCGCGCCGGCTGGGCGGGCGTCTCGGCGACATGCGTGTCCGCGTACTTGAGAGAGGTCTCGATGGAGGCGACCACGACGTGGGCGTCGATTCTAAAAAGATCGATCCCGACCAGCGCGACGCGGAGCCAGGCGTCGACGACGATCCCCTTGTCGAGGACCCGGTCGAGGATCTCCACCGGCTGGGCGCCGCGTATCCGTTCGACGGTCACTCGTGTCCCGTTCCTGACCCAAGGACACCAGAGGCGCCGGGACCTGTATACCCGCGACCTGGGGTTTTTTGACCGCCGATCGGGGGCGGGGGCTAGCGCGGAAGGCCATCGACAGCCCCGCCGATCCGGCCCGCGCCGACCGCGACCTGCTGGTGACCCGCCTCGGCCACGCCGCCGCGGGCGTGTGCTTCGCGACGATCGCGATCCCGGCCACCGTCCTCGTCGCGCGAACGCCCGTCCAGCGCGTCGTGAGCGCGCCCGACCCGCGCGTGACCGAGCGGCTCGCGACGCTGGACCGCGAGCGGCAGGCGCTGGGCGAGCAGGTGGGAACACTGGACGCTGCGGTGCAGGCGCTCCGCGACCAGATCGGCGCCGTCGGCGGCAACGTGCAGGGTGTCCGCGCGCGGCTCGATCAGACCGAGGGCCGCGTGGCGGACGTCGAGGCGGGGCTCAAGCGCGTGCGCGAGCCCGTCGTGCGTCCGGCGACGCGCCCGCCGCTGCGCCGCGTGCCCGCGCCGGAGGCGGAGCGCGCGTCCGAGAGCGCGTCGCCACGTCCCCGAGTCTGGGCGACAAGTTCCGCGACGATTGGAACAAGATTCGGCGGGGGTTCGCGACCGCCGGCGACGAGATCGCGTCCGCGATCCGCGGCTTCGGCGGTCGGTGAGCCGCCGGGGATTAGCGCGCCCGGCGGCTGTTTCCGCGCCGCGCGTCCTTCAGCCGCCGCTCGACGTCCGCCAGCCGCCTGCGGGCCTCGGCGGCGTCACGCGCCAGCGCGGCCACCTCCGCCTCCCGCTCGCTCGCCTCTCGGCGCCGTGCTTCCGCCTCGCGCTGCCGCTCCTGGGCCCTGGCCTCGCGCTCGCGGATCCTGGCCTCCCGGGCGCGGATCTTCGCGTCTTGCTCACTCGCCTTCGCGTCGCGCTCGCGCTGGCGCGCCACGGCGGCCTCACGCCGTCGCTCGTCGCGCGCGTTCGCGGCCGCCGGTTCGTCGTGCCGCGGGGCGCCGCCCTGGACGACGCGCAGCCGGGTCGCGCCGGTCAGGGCATCAAAACCCGGCGCGTGCAGCTCTTCGGTCAGCCGCCCGTGCGTGAGCGCCTCCGCGTGGTGCCGGTCGGCGGCCGCGCCCAGCAGCGTGTCGCTGATTCGCCGCCGCGCGTCCGCCGACGCCGAGTAGCCCGCCTCGGCCAGGGCGTGCTCGGCGCGCTCCACGAGCGCCTCGAGCTGCACGCGCTCGGCGCGCATCGCCTCCATCGCGCCGCGCGGATCGGAGAGCTGCGTGCGGCGCAGGCGGTCCACCGCATCCAGGAAGCGCTCGAGCGCCGGCCGCGCGTGCCGCGAGAGCTGGTTGACGGCCCACAGCGGAGCGCTCGGCCGGCGCAGCCGGGCGATCGCGCGGGCGGCGTCGGCGTCGCGCGACTCTCGCAGCTCGGCAGCCAGCGCGTTGCGGGCGCGCGTGAAGTCCCTGGGCGCGACGGCGTAGAGGCGTTCGAGGGCGCGCGCGGCGGCGCTCATGGCTTCACTGTACGTCCTCCTCCGTGCTTTTTTCAGGGAGGCCGGAGGCCCGTGCTCGGCTGACATGTTGTCAGGCCGAGCGCCAGGTAGGCGACTGCTCGAAAAGCTCTGCGCCCCGATAATGACGGTTAACTAGCGGAAAAATTTAGTGATGGAGAAGCATCCGGCCTGGCATCCACTGTGCAATCAATTCCACCGACAGGCAGGAAATCGCGCGAAGGTGCGCGAGCGATCTCGAAGGGGGCAGACATGGGGATGTTCCGTAAACGCCTCACGCTGGGCGGTCAGCGCGGCTTCACGCTCATCGAGCTCTTGATCGTCGTGGCGATCATCGGCATTCTCGCCTCGATCGCCATTCCGCTGTACGCCAACGTGCAGCAGCGCGCTCGCATCGCCAAGGCCCAGGCCGACGCCCGCGCGCTCGCCTCGGCCGCCTCGATCTACGGTGCGCACATGGGCGTGGTGCCCCCCAGCGGCGCCGCAGGCCTCACGGCCCTGACGACCCAGGTGACCAACGGCCAGGGCCAAGTCGCCGGTCCGTTCCTGGCCTCTGTCCCGAACCCGCCGTCGGGCTGGGCGGCGTACGTGTACGCGTCGGACACCGCCACGGGCGTGTTCACGATCAGCGCCAGCGGCGACGGCGCCACCGTTTCGCTACCGTAACGCCCGTCCGATCCTTCACCCGGCGTGCCGCCACGTCCGGCCGGTCGCCCTCACGAGCCCGAGCGCGTGCTGGCGACCGCGGGCGTGGCGGAATGCAGCGAGACGCGCGCCGGTGTTCGCCGACAGCAATCGTTGACCAGCGCCCGCGAGTCCGCGACAATCCGGGCGCGGGCGGATAGCTCAGTTGGGAGAGCACGGCCCTTACAAGGCCGGGGTCGCAGGTTCGAGCCCTGCTCCGCCCACCAAATCTTTCAAATGCTCCGGTAAGACAACCACGGCGTGTCAGATCCTGCCCCGTGCGGGACGCGAGGCGTCAGCCACAGAAGCGCGCCCATGCGACACGCCGGGCTCGTCGCCGTCCTCGTCATCGCATGGTGCTCGTCGACCGCGGCCCGCGACGGCGCACGCTGGATCGCGAGCGCACCAGCCGCACGCTCATCGAGTCAGAGTGTCGGACGTGGGCGCAGCGGCAGGTACGGGCTGAGTACGCACCGCGGCTACAGGACGCTGCGCGGCTGCAGTGGAACTCAGCTCTGATGGGCTCTCGCACCTTCGACGGCGTGTCCGTGGCGACGGTGCAAGGCCGCGAGTGGGAGTTGTTCGACGCGTGCAGGGTCGCGCAGCTCCTCGAGGCCTACAAGGGGCTGATGGAGTAGAATCCGCCGACGGCCGACGCGTACTACAACGCCGCGCAGATCGCGACGCGCCTGGGCCGCCCGAGCGACCTGGAGGCGGCGTGGAACCGGCTCACCACCGACGTCCCCGACGACGCGCTGACGCGCAGGATGGCGCTCGAGCGCGCGTCCGCCGCCTTCAAGCGGAAGAGCTGGAAGTCGGCCGTCGCCTACGCGACGCAGGCCGCGAAGAGCGACGACGATGTCGTGCGCTCGGAGGCGTGGCTGGTGGTCGGCGAGTCCGAGCTCAAGCAGAAGCGTCAGAAGCCCGCGATCAAGGCGTTCGAGGCCGTGGACGCCGTCGCCGAGGTCGAGGCCGGCGTGCGCTTCCGCGCGCTCGCGGGGCGGGGCCTGGCACACGAGGAGCTGCAGGCATGGGACGCCGCGCTCGCGGACTACGAGGCCGTCGCCAAGGGCAGTTCGGATTCGACGCTGCGCGACTGGGCGCGCGAGCGCGCCAGCGCGGTCAAGGCCCGCCTCAACAAGCCGGCCTCGGGAACGACGCCCGCGCCGTCACGGCTATCGGCGCTCGGATCCGAGCTTGCGGCGCTCTCCGTCGTCATGCTGACGGTTGCGGATCCGGTCGGCAGTAGGCTCGTGCGGTCTCTCCGCCAGCTTTCCTAGATCGGTCCGGCTGTCCCGAAGATCCCGTAGCAGTTTGTCGGTCGCCTCGTCCATCACCAGCCGCCTCCTCACAGGGCGCTTGCGACTGACGAGAACACGGCGGGGACACCCAGCGGTTCGCTGTACTGAAGGTAGGTCGCGATGGAGCGACGACGACGCATCGTACTTATTACATATTACATAGAACGAAGTACAGAGAACGAAGTCCAGACGGGAAACCTTTTCCTATCCACACCGGCGCTGTCACCGATTTTGGCCACATCCTTACAGGAAACGCGACAGTTTTGCCGGTCGATTTTGCCTTCCGGTCCGGAATACGGCTTGCAGCGCCAACGAGGGGCCGATTCGAACCAGCAAGGAGACTCCGTTGCTCTACGACTTTCACCTGGACGGTCCTGGTTGCCCGGACGACCGTCGCATGGCTGATGTAGTCGCCGCGGATCGAGCGGTGCCCGGACGTGAGTGAGGCGGGTGTCGTCCTCGTCCGCGGCGGCGCGCGCGACGGTCGAACGCTGACGCCACGAGAGCAGCGCGCGATCAAGGCCGCGCCGGACGAACGCGAAATCAGCGGCTGACGGGCTAGTGGGCGAGTGCGCAAAGGGGAACTGTCGGGCCTGACCGGAGTCCGGTTTTACGCGGCACTCTTCGTCTATTGGTATCACGTCATCTTGATCATCCCGGGGATGTACGCGTTGGCCGGCCGCAGTCTGTTTCTCGATGCGGCCGAAGGCGGCGTATCTTTCTTCTTCGTCCTCAGCGGATTCATCCTGACTTACAACTACGCGGACGTGTTCCGGGATGGCATCTCCGCAGCCAGCTACAAGCGGTTTATCTGGGATCGCCTGACGAAAATCTATCCCGTTCACTTCTTGGCACTGCTGCTGGTGCTGCCCATCGCGACCCTCAGTCCGCAGCTGCGCCTCGACTGGCGCGCTGTGCCCCTCCATCTATTACTGCTGCAATGCTTCTGGCCGTCCTCGACACCGGCGTTTTCCAGTTATTTGAACGTCCCGTCGTGGAGCATCAGCTGCGAGTGGTTCTTTTATCTCCTTGGCCCGGTGGTTATGTTCTTGGCGTCGGGGAACCGCCGTCGTTGGGTGCTCGTGGCTGTGGTCATGGCGTATGCGTGCGGCCTCGGATTGTTCCTCTGGCACGGGCAATCCGACGAGGCCCGCTTCTATTTCGTGTCCCGGTTCGCCCCCTCGAGGTTTGTGGAGTTTCTCCTGGGTGTCTTCTTGGCCCGCGTCTTTCTGACGTCGTCGGGGCAAAAACTCGCGGGCGTTTCCGGCCTGGCGCAGGCGACAGGTATCGGGCTGCTCATCGCTGGGGCCATGTCCAGGCCGTACGTGCCTTGGCCATTGTGGGGAGGGCTGCTGTACGTGCCCGGCTCGATTCTTCTCGTCCTCGGTTTGGCCCATGACCGCGGGTTTTTCGTGGCTCACCTGAGTCGGCCCTGGCTCAACCTGCTCGGCAGGGCCACCTTTTCCCTCTACTTGATTCACACCCCGCTTCTCCGTGCCGTGAGAGGCCTCTGCCTCTACCTGGGATGGGAAGTGCGCTCGTGGCCCGTCTTTGGGGCTGTCGTGATCGCGATGTTCATGGTCGTCCAGACCGCAGCGCTGCTTGTCTACTCCGGGTACGAAATCCCACTGCAACAGCGTTTGAGGAGTTGGCTCGTCCAGCCGCGCGGGGTCGGACGCGGCGCGCGTCAACTCGATGACCGCGCAGCCTGACTACGTGCCGGCCGTGACGCGGGCGACAAGCACCTCGGCTATCTGCGGCTCGGTGGGGGAGTCCCGTTACCCGCGTGACCGATCGCGGTGGGTGTGCTGCTGCTGATCGAGCTCGGCTAGCGTCGCGCGGCGCGGGGTTTCGCTTCGGGCCAGGTGTTGACCTTCACCACGGCCCAGCCGCACTCGCGGATCTCGCTGTCGAGCGGGATGCGCTCGCGACGGTGATTGGCCCGGCGGTCCCTGCCGTCCGGCGCACTACCGCCCCGACTGCGGCGCTCGCCCGAGCGGCGCTCCAGGACCACTTCGCAGTCGGCCTCCTCGGACAAGGCTTGGCGGAGGGCGTCATACAGGTCCATTCGCTCGCGGGAGACGATGAAGAGCAGCTGGCGCCGGACGCTTTTCCGAGCCGTCATACGCCGCATCATAGGTCAGACCTAATCGTCGCGGCAAGAATGATCAAGTGGCCGACGCCCGCCAGCTTGCGGTGGTCCCAGCTGACGATCCGGGTGGGGCGGAACCGCAGCGCGCAGGATCTCGACGTCGCACTCGAGCATGACGCCACGCAGCGTCCCGTAGGTATCGCCCGCTTCGATCTGAAGGGTGGCCTGCGGCACGCGCTCCAGGTGAGGGCGGCCGTTCGGACCGAGGGTGGCGCAGGTGACGACGCGCTCCTCGGCGAGGAAGCGCTCGAGCTCAGGACTGCGGTTCGGCGAGTGACGAGGTACTACAGGCCGAGGACGCGGACGAGTCCGGTTACGAGGACGATCGCCAGGAGCGCAGCGGCTCCGATGATGTCCGAATCGCGCGGAATGATCGTCATGCCCGTTGACCAGACGCAAGAAACACGCCGTCCTTCGCCGAGCGCGTAATTTCCGCGTCCTACACGGCCGTAGGAAAAAATTTTCACGGCTTGTGAGTCCACACTCAGGCGACTAAGGTGATGCAATCCGGAACATCGGAGGAGGGTAGATGGACGGCTGGTGGAACGAGATCGATAATGACGTTCGCTCGTGCCTGGAGCGGTTCGGCCCGATGAGCCCGCGCGACCTTGCCCGCCAACTCCGGCTATCCGAAGGGGCCGTGTCCTCCGTGCTCTCGATGCTGGCGCAGGAGGGAAAGCTCCGCATCTCGCGCGTCGAACTGCCTCCCGACGACGACAGCCGACAGCTCTCGCTCTGATCGAGCACTCGAGCAGCTGCGCGGAGGTTAGCGATAGCGACTCTCAGGGGACCGCTATCCTTCGGGCTACTCGCGTTTGTTGCGCTCCTGGCCGATGGAGGTTCATCGGCGAACGGCCAGGGGCACACCCTGAGCCGTGGTACACTCGCGGACGCTAACCCGTTGATTTCGGGTGCGGGCTCGTGGTGCAGCCTGGTTAGCACACTGGACTGTCAATCCAGAGGTCGCGGGTTCAAGTCCCGTCGAGCCCGCCATTTAATCAAGGATTTGGGTGACGACCCTTGCGGGCTGTCACCCGAATGCCCCCTTGATTGTCACCAAGTGCACTCAGCTTCGCCCCCGCTTCTCGCAGATCGCTCTCCGCCACGATCGCGTAGCGCCGGTAGACGCTCTCGGTTTTGTGGCCGACCAGCTTCATGGCCACGGACCGTGACACGCCGGCGCGCTCCAAGTTGCGGACGGCGCTGCGTCGAAGGTCGTGGAAGAGGAGCCCCGGCAGCCCCGTCTTTTTGCATGCGTCGGCCCACGTGCGCCTGAACGACTTCACCGGCTGCCCCTTGCGATGGAAGACAAGTGGGATGATCCGCGTCTGCGCGCGCTCGCACCGCCGCGTGTACTCCTGGCGCCGCTCGAGGAGCGCGCGAAGTGCCGGGGTGATCGGGAAGGCACGCCCCTCGCCGTTCTTCGTCATGCCGGGCTCGAGCCGTACGAAGCCCCCGCTCCAGTCGACCTGACTCCACGAGAGCGAGAACACCTCGGCGCGTCGCCATCCCGTCTGGAAGGCGAAGCGCACGCCGTCGGCGACTTCGTCCCTCAGGCGCCTGGCGATCGCCTCGACCTGGTGCCCGTCGGCGAAGCCCTTGCGGACGTTGTTCTCCGGAAGGAGCTTGATCCGCGGCATCGCGACGATCACGTCGTTGTCGAGCCCGAGCCGGTAGGCAGCGCGCAGTGCGGCGAGCTCGCGGTTTACCGTCGCCGGCGCGGCCTTCTCTTCCAGCCGTAGCGTGGCATACCGCAGGATGTCGGCGCCTGTCACTCGCGCGGCAGGCACGTTGCCAAAGAGCCGGAGCAACTGCTCCTTGCTGTACTTCAGCCGCTCGAGACTCCGGCGCCCTTCCGTCCGATATCGCGCTTGTAGCGTCTCGAGGAGTTCGTCGACTCGACAGCGCCACGGATCCGGCGAGGACGGAAGGCCCTTCGACTTCCGGGACAGCTCCGCTCGCAACATCTCCTCGGCGACTGCGCGCTCTAAAGAACCGGAGGACCTGTACATGCGCTGGCCGTCGAGGCTGGTCCACTTGAACCACCAGATCCGGCCGCGGCGGTACACGTGGCCTTCGAGAGAGCGGGCTCGACGCTTCCTCATCGCGTGCTCCTGCGGTTAGCTTCTGCGGCTGTTGTGCACGCGAGCCGCGCCGCTGTCAACTCGAGGAAGAGCACTGGATGTTTCATCCGGTGTGCGCCATGCCTTGCCGGATCCCGCCACAATATCCGGAGGTTAGTCTGGCCCGGCCTGCGCTGTCACTCGGGGTGTCCCCAATCTTCGGTGCCGGTGTGTTGCGAGGTGGCGCGGGACTGAGCGCGCGGCAGGAGGCCCGGACGGCGGTCGATCGACGTTTCCCGTGCTCTCGGCCTTGGCGTTCTCGATCATCGAGTCGAGGTCTCGAAGGTCGAGGCGCAGCTTGTTGGCGAGCCGCAGCGCCCGCAGCCGGCCGCTTGCGACGAGGCGGTAGATGGCGAAACGGCTCCGGAGCCCGAGGTACGCGGCCGCCTGCTCGGGCGACAGGAGCCGACTCCCAAGCAACTGCGGCTCGTCGTGGTCGTTCGACTCAAGGTCCTCAAGCTGTGCTTGGGAATTCCGTGGCCGTGTTGAGCCGGGAGGCATTAATGGCGTTCTCCCTTCTCCTGGAGAGCTGTCACGCCGCGAGGGTCCAGCCTTCACGCAGGACGCCACAAGGCAAGGGCCTTGCCATTCGTCAGAGCGTGCTAGGCCGCCGCGACACGCGGCTCGCAAGGGCATGTGCCGCTTACGAGATCCTCGTGTATAGCAACGAGGGCCATTCGCAGCAAAATTCTTCTTTCACCCTCAAGTGCCGCAATGCGCCGCGCGGACGCTGCGGATCGCCGCTCACTGCGAATAGCGAGAAAGAATAGGAGTGTGATGGCGAGTACTGGCCGCGCCAGCTCAGGGATCGAGACTCTCGACCGTCTCCAAGGTTGAAGCGCGGCGCCTTAGAACTCCCCCGATAAGCCTTGCGACAACAGCAGACGCCGAGGCTGGCTTGAGACCAGCGCTGCTCACGAGCCGCCACCAGGACCGCGTGACGATCCAGCGAAGGCGGACGGGCAGTGACGCCGCATCGAGACGACCCCGAACTGTCCACGACCAGTGTCGAGCCAGTCCACCGAGCGCGGAGTCGATAGTGCCGGCCTCAGTGCCGGCCGCGGCAGGTTGCCATCGGCGCCGCGTCCAGCTGCGCTGCAGACAGAGCGCTCGGAGGTCCTCCCCGCGGCTGTCCGCGGACCCGTGAACCCGCACGAGGTGAAGGGTGGGACCATCATTCCCGCGGTGCTTCTGACGGGGATCAACTCGAACCTTCCAGGGCAGCTGATCGCGCAGGTGCGCGAGCCCGTCTTCGATCATCAGCGCGGGTGTGCAGCTGAGTCAAATTCCGGACTTCGGGCGGGGCTTCGCCGGGCCCTCTGCAGGCAGCGTCCTCGGAGCCGCCGTGGGGCAGGAACTAGGCCAGACCTCGGGCGAACTGATCCGGGGGGCGTCAATGTCGCCCCGACGATCGAGATCCGTCCCGGCTACGCATTCAACGTCATGGTGACCCAGGACCTCGTGTTCCCGGGGCCGTACGACGACGCGGTGTGCCCATGAGCTCAAGCCGGTCCACACTTACCCCGCGGCAGCGCTCAAGGGAGGCATCCCCGGCGAGCTTCACACTGCGCTCACGGCGTGCACGACCAACTACCGGGAGACGACAGGCCACACGATCGAGCTGTGATCCGTGATCGTGCAGATCCTCCAGCAGTTCCTGGACACGGATCGGGACTTCCAGGCGTGGCACCGCCGAACCCAGAACGGGCCCGTCGCGGGACCGACGACAAGCTAGACAATATGGAAGGACCGGCCTGCCATATCGCATAGTCGTGGGTTGTTCCGGGCAGGAACAGAGCCACAGGCGATAGGAGGCCGGTCATGGAGAAGGATACTACCTACGTCGCGCTCGATGACAGCAAGCGGAAGATCGTAGTGGGGATCCTGCGATCGGGCGACACGCAACCCGAGCTCCGCGAGATCGCGAACGATCCGCGACAGATCCGTCGCCTCTTCGAGCGGCTTAAACGCGAAGGCCCGGTGGCGGCCTGCTACGAAGCCGGAGTCTCCGGCTACGATCTCCACCGTCAGCTCATCGCGCTTGGCGTCGCCGGTGCGGTCATCGCGCCCGCGCTGACGCCGCGCCGCCCGGGCCAGCGGATCAAGACCGACCGGCGCGACGCCGCAAAGCTCGTGCGCCTGTTTCGCGCCGGGGAACTCACCGCCATCCACGTCCTCGACGAGAGCGAGGAGGCCGTGCGCGATCTCGTCCGCTGCCGCGACGATATTCGCCGCGACGTCCTCCGCTGGCGGCATCGCGTGCTCAAGCTCCTCGCCCGTCACGGGCGTGCCTGTCTCACCGGCCAAAACTGGAGCCAGGCTCACTGGCGGTGGATCCGCGAGCAGCGCTTCGACCTGCCGCCGCTGCAGCGCGCCTTCGAGGCCACCCTGTTCGCGCTCGAGCAAGCCCTGGCGCGGCAGGCCGAGCTCGACAAGGAGCTCGAGGCCGTGGCCGCCACCGCGTCCTATCGCGAGCCCGTGGGCTGGCTCCGTTGCTTCCGCGGGATCGACACGCTGTCGGCGATCATCCTCCTGGCCGAGGTCGTGGACTTCCAGCGCTTCCGCCGGCCGCGCGAACTCATGGCTTACCTCGGGCTCGTGCCGAGTGAGTATTCCTCGGGCGAGTCCCAGCGCCGCGGCGCGCTGACCAAAGCCGGCAACAGTCACGCGCGGCGGATCCTCGTCGAGGCCGCCTGGCACTATCGGCACCGGCCCACCATCGGCCGCGCGCTGGCGAGCCGCACCCACGGACAACCCGACGAGGTCGTCGCCCAGGCGTGGCGGGCCCAGCAGCGCTTGCATCGCCGCTACCGCCATCTCGTCGGCCACGGCAAGCGAACGCCGGTGGCCGTGGCGGCGGTCGCGCGCGAACTGGTGGGGTTCATCTGGGCCGCCATGACTCGACACGAGAGCCGGCGCGCAGCCGCGTAACCATCGTGGCCGAGGCGAGAGGTCCAAGGTACTGATGGCTCCGAGATTCCCGAGCGACGTCGGCCACGGCGCGATGCGAGCACGACTGGAGAGTCCTCGCGTTCGCTATGCGACGCCCGGTTTTCTGGCCGGGACGACTCGCGCCCCTAGACGGAGGCAGCTCCCGACGAAGCGGTGTCATGCGGCTCTGCTCTTCGGAGTAATCCGCGCATATCAGCCTGATTCGTCGTCGAAGCCGCTCCATCGTCAGCCGTGCGTCGGCGTCCTCGGGAAATCGTTCAGGCCCACCCGAGGAATGCCCGGATCTCGACATCGACGAAGAGATCGAAGGCGCCGTCACAAACCGCTTGACGGCCGGTCCTTCCATAATCAGCGATCTGCTGTCACTGCTGCTGCGAGCGGATCAGGTCATCGAATAGTGCCGCTCGCCCAGCGCCGCATCGAGCCTGCCGGCACCGCCGTCGGGCAACGACTGCTAATCGCGCCGGGGATCGCCGGGACGGTACTGGCGTTGCTGAGCGTGCTCTCGATCCTCGCCGGCTGCGCGAGATTGTCGCAGCCAGGTTCACTCCCTTCCGCCGAGCAGCAATGCGCGAACGTTGGTGGAATGTGGTCCAACACCGGCGGTTTGTGTCGGTACCCGGGGCAGTAGAACTCAGGCGCGACGCGTCGGCGCTGTGGACGTCGGCTTCGTCTTGGGCACACAAATGGGCACACAGGGTAAGATCAGGGCCGAGTGCCGCGTAAGTGCAGACGCGCCCGTAGCTCAGTTGGATAGAGCATCAGCCTTCGAAGCTGAGGGTCGGGGGTTCGATTCCCTCCGGGCGCGCCATTTATTGCAACGACGGCTGTGATCGCTCTCTCACGCAGCGCGCCGTAGGTGGTCGCGGATGATATCGATGCGACTGCGCCCCATTACGGCGTCTGCGCTCGTAGCACCCGCGCCGTTGCCGGCGAAGAATACGAACGCCAGCGCGTAGAGCAGCGGCACCTCGCCGCCGTTCTGTAGCGGGGCGCCTCCCCGCGGCGCGTGAACCATGACGAACGCGGTGGCCATCTCGAGGACGAGGATGGTCGCCACCGGCCGCGTCCAGAGACCGAGAAGCAGCAGGATGCCGCCCACCAGCTCGAGGACACCGGCCACACCCATCAGCGAGCCGATGGGGACCTGGCGGCCTCCGAAGAGTCCGACGAGCTTCTGCAGCCCGTGCATCGCGAAGAGGAGCGCGACCCCAATCCGGAACACCGCTCGCGTTGTTGAAGCAATGTTCATCGTCGGACCTCCCGGCAGGGCGACGTGCA
>WNGJ01001218.1_pt1 | contig 38082 bp, 35 predicted proteins | sample 5400611 | NCBI WGS metagenome assembly WNGJ01 (sample SAMN13153375, study PRJNA577476) | soil metagenome | isolation source: 40 cm soil or saprolite under Garry oak tree replicate 1 | place: USA:California | collected 2016-06-15
CTTGCCGTCAGCGAGCGGGTCGCGGTACCGGCCCCTGCCCTGATGGCTGCTGCATCCGCTTCACAGGCCGTGCCTTCCACACCGCACGACCTCGGGGGCTACACACCCATCGTTAGCAATCCCCGTCCAGGTGTCGCACTTCCCCTCTCGCCCACGATGACCATTCATGAGTGGTGTGCCCTGCAAGACCCGTTCGCCCTGATCGGTGGCTACGTCCAGCTGGATGACCACGGCATGGGCTGCTGCCCCTTCGGCTGGCACCACGATGACGGGCGGGACGCTCACCCCTCCTTTCGCGTCTACGCGCCTCGCTCGGCCAGCGCTGCCTGCTGGTACTGCTACACCGGAGCGCTCGGCGGCAACGTCTTTGATTTCTTGCTGCTCTACCATCACCTGGATACCCGCACGCTCTGGCATCGCATCCTCTCGGGAGAGATGTACTGATGGCGGGGCCTGCATCGCGGCGCGTCGTGCCAGCCGTGTTGCCGTCGGCACGCGCGAGCGACGGCGGCGGGGCTCCCCGCTCCGCCGTTTGCCGACGGCAACTAGTCCCCCCTGGGCGCGGACCAAGTAACACGCGCCCCTAAAACTACCAGAAGAAGAAAGCGAGGACGCCTATGGATACAAGCAAACCGCTGGTCGTGGGACGTGGGGTAGACACCCTCGTCCTCAACGTCTGCTACCGTGATGAGCAACACAAGCCCTGTAAACGGGAAATACCTCATGAACTCAAGGAACAGTTGGATGCCTGGAAGCAAGCGGCCATTGTCGAGGAAGAACCGATCCCCGTTCCACTCTCCTTCGAGGGCGTGAACCTGCACATGTACCCCAACGGTGCTGGCAAGGGCCAATGGCGCTGGTTGCTGCGCTGTGAGAGCTTCAACCTGCTCGTCTCGATGGGTCGCTTAAACTGTGTGGCGCAAGTGCGCTTCTCGTCAGAGTTCTTATGGTCGTGTCGCGGCGTGGATGATGCTATTGTGCGGGTGGAAGAGTTCCTGGTGCATCATTTCTTTCAGGAATGCGTGTATCTGCAAGTCTCGGAAGTCCATCTGTGTGCGGATATTGCGGGTTGGGATGTCGAGTCCATCGATCAACGCCGTGATTTCGTCTCGCGCTCCCGTAAGCGTGGCACCTATGAGGTGACAGATTTGGAGATTCAAGACTTCTCCTATGGGCTGACCCGCTCAGGGTTTCTCTTCTCGCGGGGTGGCCCGATCTCCTGTGTGATTTACGACAAGACGCGCGAAATCCGCCAGCAAAGCCAGAAGTGGTGGTTCCATGACCTGTGGCAGGCCAATGGATGGGACATGGAAGAACAGCCGGTGGTGTGGCGCGTCGAGTTCCGTTTCAAACGGGAAGTGCTGCATGAACTGAGCGTGGAAGGCCAGTTCGAGGGGATAGAAGATGCCTTCTCTCTTCTAGAACGCCTTCCGCACATGTGGGCCTATGCAGCGGGTCATGTTGGCGGGGGTGAAGATGGTTTGCCGGATGGTTGGCTGCGCCTGGTGGTGCCTGGGGCGGATAGCAATCGCTCGCGCTGGGTGACCCATGTGGTCTGGACAGAGGTGCAGCGGGCGTTCGTGGTGCCTTCTGAGGAAGGAGAAGAGGATGAGCAAGAGAGCGATAAAGCTCAGGTGATACGCAAGCGCAAGTGTCAGGCTAATCTTGAGCGTGCGGTGGCGTCGACAGTGGGCTATCTCTCAAGTATGGCGGCGTGGCTGGGGCGTGATGGTGAGGCGGGTGAGGAAGCGGATTTACTCTACATGATCGCGTGGTTACGAGAACGGACACCGGTCTACCTGGACAAGCGTGCTCGCAAGTTTGCCAAAGAGGTGGGGAAGAAGCGGATACGCTTTGAACGGCAGCGGGCTTATGAGCGGGATTGGTTTTATGGTGCTGATGTAGCGTAGGTGTTGTGGGTACCCATGGCAAACAAGCCATGAGCGTTGGAAGAAAGGTGGTGGTGTGATGATGAAACATCGCTGGTTGTATCCCGACAATTGGGACGAATTAGCCTGGGAGTGTAAGGAACGTGCTGGCTGGTGTTGTGAGTTCTGCGGCATTGCTCATGGGACGGAAGTGGCCTCGGAACGGACAGGAGTGGTCTACACTGTTCATCTGGCGGCGGCGCATCTCGATCATGACCCGTGGAACCCGCAGCCGAGGTTAGCCGCGCTTTGCCCCTCCTGTCATGGTCGGTATGACTATTCCTGGCAAGAGCGGCAACGCTGGCTGGAATTAGAGCAGCTGCGGCATCGGCTGTGGGTCGATGCCTATGTGCATGGTGAAGAGTGAATCATGGCAAGGCGAGAAGGGAGTGTGATCTCTATGAGTGAGAAGACGAATGAGCGGTCAAGACAGGTCTATGACGTGGCGTTGTGGTGTTCGTGGCCGGTGCTGTTTCCTGAGTATGTCGGGCGTATTCAGGCAAGTGGGACCTATGCAGCGGTGGTGTGTGTGATGGAGCAAGTGGGAATTGAAAAGGTGGCATATGCGGCTGCTCGTCAGGCTGGGCATCCTCGCATTGATCGATGGAGTAAGGTGTATATCCCGTTGACTGTTGAAAAGAGGGGTTGTAGGTAGTGTTTGAGTGTATTGAGTGTTGACAACGGCAAGCTATTGGTGCGGGTAGCATACACGTTGTGTGCTACCCTTCTTTCGTTTGTTGGAGTATACTACGCTCAAAGAGATTGGTTAGGAATGGCGGTACCATCATGAGCAAGGCAACGCTCCGCATTGGTGTAAGTGGTCATCAGCAGATTGGTGATAAGGCAACTATCGAGTTTGTTTCTCAGCAGTTGCGGGAGCTTCTCGCAACATTTCAATGTCAGGCACATGAAAACGGTCAGGATATTGTAGCTTACTCTGCGTTGGCTATTGGAACTGATCGGCTTTTCGTGAAAACGGCTTTAGAGCTGGGTATTCCTGTTGAGGTGATCATTCCCTGCTCTCAGTATGAAGATATATACGACTCTACAGAAGTTCGTGAGGAGTATCGCTACCTGTTGGGCCGTTGTCAGCAAGTGCATAAGCTTCCGTTCCAGGAGTGTTCTGACGATGCATATCTTGCTGCTGGTCATTGGATTGTTGACCATAGTGATCTGGTAATGTTGGTGTGGAATGGCTATCCAGCAGGCGGCAAGAGCGGTACGGCTGATATAGCAAGCTATGCACGATGTGTTGGGCGTCCCTTTCTTCACATTCACACAAGGATACATACAGTAAAGCAGAATGGCTCACTCTTTGATGGTGCAAAGATAACGCATGTGGCCGCAAAACGCCAGTTTGCGGTTTCAAAGCAAACGGTGTATCGAGGGCCTATACTGACGGTCAACCAGTATAAGTTACGTATGCCGAATGGGGAAGAGGTTGTTAGGGATATTGTTGAGCGTCCTGAAAGTGTACTCGTCTTGCCAGTTGGCCAAAAGAATAACGTGATATTGATCGAAGAGTATGACCTGGGTGCGGAAAACTGGCAGCTGACTCTGCCAGGTGGGAAAGTGGATAATCCAACGCTAGAAGGCATATACAAACAAGCAGAGGTAGAGTTACGTGAAGAGATCGGGTATCGTCCTGGGCGGCTAGAGAAGCTGTTAGATTTCTATAGTCATCCAGGTTATATTGGGCATAAGGTGCATCTATTGGTTGCTCATGATCTAGAGTGGGACCCGTTGGAGATGGAAGATGGGGAAGAGATACGGGTGCATACGTTTACGCTGGATGAGGCATTAGAGGCGACTCGGATAGATTATCGGTGTGATCCTGAGGCGGCATTGGCGTTATGGTTATATGCAGGTGGTTCGGGTTGGAGAAGATAAATATGGAAATCTAAGATACCCACATTCCGTAGTATTTTTACAAGTCTAGGTGGCAGGCCATTTTATATGTAGAGATATTTGAAAACTTTATGATGGCAATTAGCACTAGAGGCGATTTTGCAAAAATAGCTGACACAAACTGCGGAATGTGAGTTATAAGCCTCATTGGACTGAAATGCTCCGGGCGTGAGACAAACACTTGATGCTCTTTGAAGATAATAATCCTGTTCGGCTCTGACGATTAAAGCTGACCATTAGTTGGGTTAAGTTAGCTCAAACCTTAGTTTGCATGGAAAATAATTATACTTTCTCGCAGGTGAGGTTTCTCATCCTGAGAGCCAGCATAGTTATTCCAATGCTGCCCAGAACTACGCAAATAACGCAGTAAATTAACTTCTTGTGGTTTCCAGCCAACCTTATTTCCAATATCCGCAATAATTAAATCGACGGGAACCTCAACTCCTACATATGCAGAAGTTGATACTACCAACCAGAGAATTGCACTATCATGGGCCATTGTACGAAGATTTTGAAGAACGAGCATGATATCTTCAAAATATGCTTGGATCATTAATGGCAAGCGTTTGTCCCATAACAAATCAGCACGTTGAATAATCCGTTCGAGCACTGAATAATAAGTTTCTCCGAAGCCGTTCTGAGTTGGTTTCGCCCAATTAATCTGAACATGTGAGCGAAGTATCTTGTGACGTAGCGACTGTAATTCTTTGTTATTAGCAACATATTTACCTAGGAATAATTCTGGACGGTAGACATCAGAGTAATCGAATGAGTTCAGGTAGGGAGGGGAAGTTATACATAAGCGGAATTTGATTTCCTGATCCATGGGATTCGGATTTCTTGCGTCATATAACTTTATTGCTTCACATGTTTTTATAATAGGGGCAATCTCCAAATCTTGCAGAATTTGCTTTGTACGGAGTGTGAAGTTCATGAGGAAGGTATCTCGATTAAAAGCCTGTGCCTTCCAATTAGTGCGATAGCGCAAACATTTGCCGTCTTTCTGAGCATTACATGAATCCATTGCTGCGCTTATCAAGGCTAGGCGCATCAAATCCCTTTCTGGTACGTCAAAACCGGTAGTGGCTTGCCATCCTCCCTCAAATCCTCTTAGAACATCTCGATTAAATAACCACTTAGTTGCATTAGAAGATTCGCAGAAGGTAGATTCCTCTTCGAGTGTGGATATTGTTCCTCTGCAAGCAGCTTCAATAACATCACGCAAGCAAAGTTTGAAGGTATGAAGATCTGCTTGCAGCAATTTGGTATTCCCTAGAAAGGCAAGAAAAGGATTAACTTCATATCCAAGTGCGTTGATATTATTTAATCGACAGGTTAGTGCAACTGTTCCACCCCCACAAAAGGGATCGAAGACAGATTTTTCAGGACAATATGACTCATCTAACGCCATCTTTATGAGATTAGGAGAGAACCCTTCCTTGAAATAATACCATCGGTGCCTCGGAAGATGAATTGTATCGGAAGAATTTGAAAGGTTCTTACCTTTGTCCGCGAATCGATTATGTTCATTTAAATACATCTTGGCTCCGCAAACATTCGAATTGGTTTTTCAAAATCCTTTCGTTGTTGATGATATTCAGGATTAAAGCGTATTTCGCGATCTCGGAAATGAAAACCATTTTGCTGATCAATAGTTGTTGTTGTATCATTCAGATTTGCTCGGCGACAGTCAATTATTACTAGATACCCTCGGGTGATATGAGTAGGAGCTTGCTGTAAATTTGCCTCGAGATATTCAACCAATTGTTTAGCTCCCTCTCTGGCTCGGTAATCTGTATAAGAATTCCCCCTGTGTCCATCCGGCTTCATAGGCGTTCCCAGCCATTTAATTTCGATAAGAGCTAGGCGATTAGTTGAGAACCAAGTTACTTTGATGTCAACAGGATGACTATCATCGACTATTTGTTCTGGACGAACTTCAATGCTACCCCTCAGTCTAATTTTAAGAAAATGAGTAAGCGAATCGCGCATGAAGTGTTCTGGAGCATTTTTGAGAAATAACCGGTTGTTATCGTGCCAGATATGCTGGAGAATGGGACAGCTCGAATATCTAACTTGGTGGGACTTATAATACTCTAGTGCTTCCAATAGGTCATCAAAGGTATCGTTAGTAAACGTGCTTGCTTGAGGAGAGGAAATAGCTTTAGGAACCATTTCAAAAGCACTATTTGCATAAAAGTACTCTAAGCGATCGACATACTTGTAGACCACTGCTAATTTCGTCAGTATGGAGAGATCAATTGTATGATACTTCCAAACATGTATTTGCCCGTTTGTGGTGAGACGAATTATACATTCCTGATCAATTATTTGAACAAGTTGTTCGTATTCGTTAATAATATAAGTTTGTGGACTCTGGATAGGTTGAGAGTTTTCATCTAGGGTTTTAAATACCGTGATTGGGAAATCGCAAGCGCTTGGCTCTATAAATTTATAGATTGAGTGTATTCCTTCAATAAGATCCTCAAGAACACTGACACCTCTGGCTCCAAATTCTTTTTGTACCATGCTACCATAAAATTTTTTGAGAAAAGCTTCTAAACTGGTGCTTCCGATGCCCATCTTCACTTCCTTGCTTTTTAGGTATCGCTTCTAATAAGTTGAGAAAGCTAACCTTCTTGAGCTAAATATGAAAGCCAAGCAGTTGCTGGAATCATCAAATCAGATATCTCAATGCCGAAAGTAGTGCTTAAGATCTGAAACTGCTCGTAGAGTTGCTCCATGCTTGATTCCATCAATCTCCTTGCAGAATTGATAGCCGTTGCTCTTTTGATTTCAGGTACATTTGTGACCGCATTTCTAACTACGTTCATTGGGATAGCCATTAAGCTTGCACATGCTCCTTTGATCATGGGAAGCCTTTTATTATACTGCTGTAGGGTTTTAAGTTGTTCCAATAGGGATTCTCCTGCCGAGGAAAGACGATAATAACGATCGAGCGAATTAAGGAAGCCTAATTGGCAGACATAGTCGAAGGATTGGAAAATATCATGGCTGAATGGTACTCCCTCACTGGAAAGGACAAAACTATAGCCCCATTCTGACACTGGCTGTTTACGGTACAGTGATAATAAACACCCAAGATATCCAAAAATAGGTAACTCTTCTGAAGAAAAGTTACCTATAGCAGTCTGAATACCATTGCCAATAGCTAAACAATCAAATATTGCAAAAGAATTCATAGCCGATCAATTGGCATCCCTTCGTGGAGTGAAGCTTCTATTTCTTGATACGCAGCTTCAAACAGTTTTTCTTCTTGGATTTGAACTTCCGACAGCACTGTCCACTGTGTCATTCGTACGATTTGCATCTTTTGCACGCCACAACGTGCTGCTAGTTGCCGTACTAATCGTGAGCTGTTGATATTTGCAGTCATAATAATGTCGTGATCGTTTTTAATAAAAATCGCAAACATTTCACCAGCTCTACTTTCATAAGCAATATCGAGTGATCCTTCTGGGGTGTCGATGTACAGCGTAGCTTTGCTGGCCTCCGTTGACATGTAACTTGCTAAAGCCATTCTTAACGCGATGTCGACAAAAAACTTTTGGCTCTCTGAGAGCTGGAATTGCTGCCTCCGTTCTGATCCTTCTACTTCTAATACCAGAGTGACGTTTGGGTTGGGATAAGTTGTACGGATAGTGATGTCTAAATCGATGCCTAGGAATTTAAATGCCAATTCCTTAAATAACGGAACAAAATGGATTTCTGCTTCAGTATAGCTTCCTTCTAAATCCTTTTGCAGTTTTGCAAGTTCAGTACGATTCCGATCGCGCCGCTTGTAAGCTTCCTCTTTTTTGCGCAGCAATTCTTCCATTTGCTGTTTATAAGATGCCTGAATGACTGCTACTCCATCCTCAAGTGTTCTTTTGTTTTGTAGCTTTACGAGGATTGATTGGTTGGCAAACTCGAACTCGTTAACTTTATCGTTAATCTCATCCATCCTCGCACGCGCATCTTTTAGTTCAGCTGACATGCGATTAATTGCATTTGTGTATTCTTCAGTTTCTACCCTTGTTTTTTCTATGTTAGTGTCTAAATCCCTCAACTGATCAATGTTCGGGGGCTGTACCACATTATTAAAATGAGTCCCGCACAATGGGCATTCTCTATGATCTACTTTATTCCGAATAATTGCCGTTGCGGATACATTTTCTGTACCGCAGATACCGCAAATGCCAGATTGGATTGTTTGGACAAGTAGAGGATGGTGGAGCGGAGCTTGTGTCATATATAGATGAGATTGAAACGCCTGCTCATATTGGTTGCGAAGAAGAGCAAATTGCGAGCTAGCCCTCAATAATTGTGTATTGTAGTTTTCTAATGAATTTTGGAGGAATACCACTTTTTCTTGTTGTTCCGATTGTAATTTTTTTAATTCTTCAAATTCGATCGGGATTTCCTCAGGTATGGTTACAGTCTCATTTTTCAGGTTATTGATTTGTTTTCTAACTTCATTCGCTTGCCAATTAAAATTTCTAGCTAAGGAATCTGCCCTTTCACTTTCACGGCGTAAAGTATCGGCTTTTTTTGCCTCAGCATAATTGATACCAAACGCGAGATAAAGTGCCTGTTCGAGAACCTTATTATTCCAAAATATTAACTCACGCCGCTCATCAAACGTGAATACAAACAATTGAAGGAAAACGAATTGATCAAACGACTCAACTCCGATGTCCCGAACCATTTTATTGATATATTCATTGTTTAATTCCTGAGGAGACATATATTCGTAGGTCTCTGCGATTTGGTTATGCGATGGAATAATAGATAGACTTCGTAATCGATTTACTTCGAACAATCCACGAGTAACAGAATATTTCTTCCCATTCAGTTCAAACTCTATGGTAATTTCTGCTAAATCATGATCTTTCTCTGCTATTCTACCTGTAAAGTAAATCTCTGCAAAATTTTGATTGAATCGATTAAATTCATCGACAGAGGTGAACTCTCTGTCAGGCTTCGGCTTGCGCAGGTCCCATGCGCTCCCGAGAGAAGCCACTTCGCGAATGATACGACTCGATGAAGTCGTCGACCGATTGCACGAATGGGACCGGCTCGGTCCTCTTCTCACCAATCTTGTGAAACAGGCCGTGCTCCTCCAACGCTTTGAGCATGTTGTAGGGCCGAGCGTCTTTATTAGTTCGGTACCGTGGCAGAATCTCGTCGAGGAGCGACCAGGGTTCAGGCACCGTGACATGATCCAGAAGAGCGAGATACCCTCCCGGCAGCAGCACCTTGTGAAAACGCGGCAGCACGATCGTCCACTCCATCCAGTGCAGACTCTCACCTGCCGTCACCAGCGAATAGGGCGGATCGAGCGCAATATCCTCAACGTGCCCATACAGCCAGCGCAAGCGGGGATGATCACCATTGGGAAGAGCTTTGCCTTGCTCGATCATCGGCCACGAACAATCGACCGCATCAAGCCGTTCGACACGATCAACGAAGTAGCGTGCGATATAGCCGGTGCCACAGCCAACATCGAGGACATGGCGGGGAGACTGAGGTCCTGCCTTGATGAGTCCTGCCAGGATCTCGAAGACCTCAGGTGGATACGGCGGACGATAGCGATAGGCCTCCACGACGCTGCAGTCCTGAAATGGCTTCGCATATTCGGACGCCCACTGTTCTGGTTTGTGAAGCATCTCTGCCAGACTCCTCCTCTATAGAAGACAGCCTCTTCGCATGGGCTGGCATATTCTTAGTTTAGTACATGAGCGACGTTGGATACCAATATGCGTTCTAACTGATAACATTTCGCTGCATGCTCATGCGTCACTTGCCATTCAAACTTGTCACTTAGAACGCGGATTGGTAGGAACGCTGCGTCGCGTCTGATTCAGTGATGCTCGCTCCCACGATCGGAGGCTTTCTTCCGCTCAGCAGGTCGATGATGGTTGATTTCGCCGATCCGGTTGGCCCAACAAGGTCTCTGCACCACTCCCTCCTGGAACAAGCACGTGATACCTGTTCGTGTGGCCTAAGTAGCGTCCTCAATAGTCCCCAAGGCTCGCCGCAAGGAGAGCTTGATCCTCTTCCTCCATCGCTATAATACAGAGCGAGCTAGCCTGCTCAAGTGAGCCACTACCCAGAAGTGAAGCAAGGTGAAGTGACTTGCCACCTGATGCACGCTGACTTCTCCAGAGAATCCTCTTATACTTATGCTTGAGGAAGTGGATGGCCCATGGAGAGCATGGGTTCTGAACCTTCGTGTAGATAGGACGTGGAGGCTGGCAGCGGCTTCACGTCCACCAGTCGCAAGCTAGAAGGGATACGTTCTCGGCTTCCTGTCTTTGCACTGCAGAAGAGAACTCGTTTGTAACCCGGAAGGAGTCGTCAATGTTCATCGATCAGAAGATGAAGGCGAACTCTGTCCGAGCTCGCCCCTGTTCAGTAAGGACCGCTTCCTGACGCAGTCTTTGGCAGTCGTGCGTGAAGCGAGCAGAGGAGAAAAGATGAAGCGTTTACCCTCGCACCAGCAGCAACGTGAGAACGCCTTTGGGCGCTCCTGTGTGGCGCTCCGTAAGAAGATGGGCCTGACCCAACGAGCGCTGGGCGAGCTCCTGGGCATCAGCGAGCAGGCTATTCAGCATTGGGAGCGGGGCGTACACGCTCCCAGTCCAGAGCATCTCGAGCGCTTGCTTGCACTCTGTCTCCAGCACCACGCCTTTGCGCCACTTCGAGAGTACGCGGAAGCGCAACAGTTGTGGCGGGCAGCAGGAAAGCCCGCAGACTTCGATGCCTCCTGGATGCGGGCGCAGCTGACAGCCCCCTTCGCTCCCTCTGCACTCGTGGTGCTCAAACGGGAGGCCGCCCACAGCGCAGAACCACTGGTGAAGCAGGAACCTCCATCCACCTCGTCACACTTAGATTGGGACGATGCCCTTGATGTGCACGATTTTTACGGGAGAGAGGCCGAGCGCTTGCAGCTGGAGCAGTGGGTGGTGCAGGAGCGCTGCCAGGTGGTGAGTGTGCTGGGGATGGGAGGCATCGGCAAGTCGGCACTCGCGGTCACGCTCATGCATCAAGTGGCTCCCGCCTTCCAGAGCGTGGTCTTTCGTTCCCTGCGGGATGCCCCCCCATGCCAGGACCTGCTGGCCGACTGTCTGCAGGTTCTCTCGCCTCAGCCCCTATCGGCCTTGCCAGGCAGTCTCGAGCGACGTATGGACCTGCTGCTGGAGTGCTTCCAGGCGCAGCGCTATCTGCTCGTACTCGACAACCTGGAATCGCTGCTGCAAGCGCGCAATCCCGAGGGCCGCTTTCGTGCGGGCTACGAAGACTACGCCGTGCTACTGCGCCGAGTGGCGGAGTCATCGCACCAGAGTTGCCTGCTGCTCACCAGCCGGGAGAGCCCGGCCGAGCTTGGGTCAATGGAGAGCCGCCGGGCTTCCGTGCGCGCCTTGCGCCTGGCTGGGCTGGAGCAAGAGGCCTGCGAGCAGCTCTTCGAGGAAAGGGATGTCGTTGGCACCACGCACGACCGGCTGCGCCTCGTCCAGCTGTATGTGGGCAACCCGCTGGCCCTGAAAATCGTCGCCGAGGCCATCACCGAACTCTTCGGGGGCGAGATCGCTCCCTTCCTGCAGCAAGAGACGGTGATCTTTAGCACCATCCGTGACCTGCTTGCCGAGCAATTTGCGCGGCTCTCGGTCCTAGAGCAAGCGTTGCTGACCTGGCTGGCGGTCGTGCGCGAACCGCTGGGGGCGGCTGAGCTGCAGGCGATGCTGGTGCCCCCGGTTGCAGCTGTGCAGGTGAGCGAGGCCCTGGAGGCGTTGCACCGGCGCTCGCTCGTCGAGCGGGGCAAGCCGGGGGTAGGGCAGGCGACCTTCACGTTGCAATCGGTAGTGCTGGAATACGTGACGGAGGTACTGGTGGAGCGGGTGAGTGAGCAGGTGCAGCACACAGGATGGGAGCATCTGCTCAGCTATGCGCTCGAGCAGGCAGGAGCCAAGGCATATGTGCGGCAGGCGCAGGAGCGGCAAATCGTGGCCCCGGTCCTCGTGCGCCTGCGTGCCGTGTACCGGCAGAAAGAGGCGGTGGAGGAGCAATTGCTTGGGTTGCTCAGCCAGTTGCGTCCGTGGGAGCAGGAGGCTGTTGGCTATGGGCCGACCAACCTCATCAGCCTCTTGCGAGAGCTTCGCGGGCATCTGCGCCGTCTCGATCTCTCCCGGCTGGCCATCCAGGGAGCGTATTTGCAGGGCGTCGAGATGCAGGATGCAACGCTTTCGGAGGCCACCCTTCGCGACGCCGTCTTTACCCAGGCTTTTAATGCTATCTGGGCGGTGGCCATCAGCGCCCGGGGAACTTATTGGGCGGCGGGCAGCTCTCGGGGAGAAGTGCGCGTGTGGCGCGAGGGAGGCCACACCTTGCATCTGGCCTGGCAGGCGCATGCCGACACCGTGGAGAGAGCCCTGGCCTTCAGCCCGGACGAACGGCTATTGGCCACGGGAAGCTGGGATGGGACGATCAAACTGTGGGACTTGGAGCGTGGCGCATTGCTTTGGACAGGATGGCAGACTGACGTCGTCAAAAATCTGGCCTTTGCCCCCGATGGTCAGATACTCGCCAGTTGCGGGGAAGATGCGACCATCCGGCTCTGGGATGCGCAATCCGGCACAAACGTAGAAACGATAGCTACCCAGGGTGCTGTTTTTTCTGTGGCCTGGAGCTCCGACGGCACACAACTGGCCAGTGGCTACTTTGATGGACGTATTCAGATATGGGAACTACAGGCAACACAGCCAGCCACCTGCGTGCAGACGCTCAGCGGACATACGCACTGGGTGTTGGGGCTGGCCTTTGCGCCTGATGGCACCCAGCTGGCCAGCGCGAGTTGGGATCGGACCGTCAGACTCTGGGACATAGCCAGCGGACGCTGTCTCCACACGCTTGATGGGCATACAGATCGGTTACATACGGTGGCTTGGAGCCCGGATGGGCGCACGGTGGCCAGCGGTGGCTTTGACCACACGATTTGGCTCTGGGATGCGGAGCAGGGCAGTTATCGAGCGGGGCTGCAGGGGCATACCGCTCCTGTGTATAGCATCGCTTTCACGCCCGACAGCAGCCGCTTGCTCAGTGGCAGTGAAGATAGGACCCTGCGAGTGTGGGACATCGAGAGCGGACAATGCGTGCGCATCATCCAGGGCTACGCTGTCGCTTTCTACGATGTGGCGTGGAGTCCGGATGGGAAACGACTGGCCAGTGTAGGAACCGATATGCTGGTGACGCTCTGGGATGTGGCCGCAGAGACGTTGCCCAGGACGTTGCATGGACATCGCTGGACCGTGCAAGGGGTCGAATGGAGTCCGGATGGGCTGCTCCTGGCTAGCGCTGGGTGGGACAATACTCTTCGGCTCTGGGATCCGGCCACGGGAGCTTGTACGCAGATCCTTCAGGATCCCGACTACTCCGATACCGTCTTCTATAGCGTGGCGTGGAGTCCAGATGGGCAACGACTGGCCAGTGGGAGCTATCAGCGTGGAGTGCAGGTCTGGGATATGACCGCCCGAAGCCGCCGCTGGGTCGGTCGTGCTCATCTGACCTTTGTCAGGTGCCTAGCGTGGAGCCCGGATGGCATGCGCCTGGCCAGTTGTGGGGATGACGGGACCGTTCGCCTGTGGCGAGCCACAGATGGAACCATGCTCCAGACGCTCCAGGAGCACAGTGCAAAGGTCGCAACTGTGGCCTGGAGTCCCGACGGCACCTGGCTCGCCAGTGGGGGTGGAGGTAGAAGCGCCGGGGAACTGTTTCTCTGGAATACAAGCAACGGGGAGCGCGTGTGCACCTTTGAGGGGCAGCCCCATGCTGTCTCTGCCGTCGTATGGAATACGCTCGGAGACCAGTTGGTGAGTGGAGATAGTGATGGCAACCTGCGCTGGTGGGAGGCACAAAGTGGGAAATGCCTGGCGATGCGTCAGGGGCATCAAGGAGCTGTCCACGCGCTCAAGATCAGCCCCGATGGTCAGATGCTCGCCAGTTGTAGTGAGGATGGTACTCTCAAGGTGTGGAACCTGCAGAGCACCGAGCTGGTGCGGACGCTGCACCGCGACCGACCCTACGAACGACTCAATATCACCGGGACGCAAGGACTCACTCCAGCCCAGAAAGCTACGCTGTTTGCGCTGGGGGCTTTCGGGGAGGATGGGCGTCATTGAGTGATGATAAAAGCCAGAGAGAGCGAAAGGAGCGGTCAATGTCGCGCGAGGAGCATGTAAATGGGCATCCTTCTGAGGATGTGCTCCATCGCTTTGGGTACCGGCAGGAGTTCCGGCGGGAACTCAAATGCTTTGCATCCTTTGTGGTCGTTTTCTCGTTCATCTCTATCTCGACCGGCATTTTTAGGCTATACGGGAGTGTGTTGAACTGGGGAGGGCCGTTGGGGGGTGGACGTGGCCGATTGTCGTACTGGGACAAGGATTGGTAGCGCTTGTCTTCGCGGCACTGGCTTCTGTGCAACTCGGTAGAGTCGGGCAAATGGCCTTTCACGGGCGATTGCAGCGCCGCAGCCGGGATACCTGGATTGATCGACGTATACAGAGGCTCGGGCTGATTACAACTGACCAGTGAGGCGAGCGAGAAGAACAGTGTGAGTAGTGTTCCAGGTCGTCGTGCTGATCTTTGGCGGAGTGCTAGTCTCCCTGGACCGCATGCCTGGCTGGGTGGCGACGATCGCGCGGTTACTCCCACTCACGCCGGGGTCGAGGTGCTGCGCAAGCTGCTGCTCGACATCCAACTCGGAATTTCCCTCCCTTCCTCTTGACTCTGTAGTATAGTACAGAGTGTATACTTTTCCCGAAAGGAGTAATACAGATGGAGATTCTCTCAATTGGACAGGTGGCACGCAGAGCCGGAGTCGGCGTGGAAACAGTTCGGTTCTATGAGCGCGAGGGCCTGCTGGAGGAACCGCCTCGCCGCGCCTCGGGTTATCGCCAGTACTCCGAGCAGGTGGTCACGCGTCTCCGCTTTATTAAACGTGCACAACAGCTTGGCTTCTCGCTCAAAGAGATTACGGAGCTACTGCAATTGCGCGTGGACGCCCAGACGTCCTGTGACGAGGTCAAGCAGCGTACGGAGGCGAAACTCGCGGAGGTGGAGCGGAAACTGGTCGAGTTACAACGCATGCGGCACGCCCTGCTCCAGGTACACTCACTCTGCACAGGACAAGGACCGACCGGTCGTTGTCCCATGTTGGAGGCACTCGACCAGCAAGAGCCGCTCGATCATGCTGAACGAACAGCGGAGTGAGCGACGTCGATGATGTCACCACGGCACTCCTCCACTCTGGTGATGCTCGGCGACTTTCGAGTCGCGATCTCACAGAGCACACTCACATGTGCACAGAAAGAAAGGCAAGGATCATGGAGCGATCCTCGTTTCGGGAATTAGGAGGCGCCCCAAGAACATCTCCCAATTTGATGCGCGAGCTCACACAGCGAAACAAGTGAAACAAACCTCATTGGAAATGCACTAGATAGCCTGCCTGCAACAAGGAGATAACACGTATGTCAACCCGGGAGCGCTATGACCTGGTGATTTTAGGCAGTGGCTCGACCGCCTTCGCCGCTGCCATCCATGCACAAGAGCTGGGTAAAACGGCGGTGATGACCGAGGGGCGCACCCTGGGCGGCACCTGTGTCAACCGGGGCTGCCTGCCCTCCAAGAACCTGATTGAAGCAGCCCGCCTGGTCTACGATGCCGCCCATCCACGCTATCCCGGCCTCACCCCGGTCCACATGCCGTTCAGTTGGGCGGAATTGGTGGCCCAGAAGGATGAGATCATCCACGAGTACCGCGCTCACAAGTACGAGAGCTTGCTTGATGCTTCCGACCAGATGCAGGTGGTCGCCGGCCAAGTGTGCCTGGTTTCTGACCACGAAGTGGAGGTCCAGAGTGCCGGGGGCGTGTGTCGTCTGGTGGGCGAGCAGATTCTCATCGCGACCGGTTCGGCGCCTCTCATCCCCGGCCTGCCGGGTCTGGCCAACGTGCCCTATCTGACCAGTGATCTGCTGAGTAGCTCCGACGACCCCTGGGGCACTGCGCTGCGCGAGCAGCTCCGCTCGCTGCTCATCCTGGGCGGCGGCTCCATTGCCCTTGAACTGGGCCAGATGTTTGCCCGCTTTGGGACGCAGGTGACCCTCATCACGCGTGGAAGCACGATTCTCTCTGGCTACGAGCCGGAAATTGCCGAGGCGCTGACTGCGATTCTCCAGGAGGAGGGCCTGCGGATTGTGACGGGAGCGCAGGTGTGCGGGGTGCGCCATGAGGGAGAGGGGGTCGCGCTCTCGATCCAGCGGCATGGCAGCCAGCAGACCCTCTCAGCAGAAAAGCTCCTGGTAGCCACTGGGCGACGCCCCAATACGCAGGAGATCGGCCTGGAGCAAGCGGGTGTGAAGCTGAACCAGGAGGGAGCCGTGCGCGTGGATTGCATGCTGCGCACCAACGTCCCCCATATCTGGGCCGCCGGTGATGTGATCGGGCGAGAAACCGAGAGCCAGATGGCGACGCCCGTGGGAGCGCATGATGGCAAGATCGCCGCGCACAATGCCCTCTCCGGGGAGCCACTGCACCAGGTCGATCACAGCGTCATCCCGCGCACCATCTTCACCGACCCCCAGGTGGCGGTCGTCGGCATGACCGAAGAGGAGGCAGTTGCAGTCGGGATCGCCTGCAACTGCAACACTATCCCCCTGAGCGTTGTGCCGAGAGCCAGGGCTATCCGCGACACGCGCGGCGTGATCAAGATGGTGCTGGACGGCCCGACGCGCCGGGTCGTAGGGGTTTCCATGCTTGAGGTGAACGCGGGCGAGGTCATTGGTGAGGCGGCGATGGCCCTGCGCTTCGGGGCGACGACGGATGACTTCATCGATCTGATCCACGTCTACCCGACGATGTCCGAAGCACTCAAGATCGTTGCCATCTCATTTACCAAAGACGTGAACCGGCTCAGTTGCTGCGCAAGCTAACAGACTCTGCTGGTCCACCGACGACGGAGGCTGAGCCCCACGCCGGAACGGAAAGTCGCGAAAGGATGGGGGGCGCGTTCATTCGTGACACGCCAGATTGAAGCAGCGGAAATCCGTCTCGCAGTATCATGAGGCTACAGCCAGGGAAACACAAAGGAAACATATATGAGCCTATCAGAAACACCTGTAGATTCTCTCGCCCTGGCCATAGCGAACAGTGGGTTCTGGGAGCGAATGGCCTACTTCCTGCCGCTCATCTGGCTGCTTTCCATCGAGGAGGCTTTCACCCTCGGGCAAAAGCTCGCCAGGCTGACCATGCAGAGGTTCCAGGAGGGGAAAGGTGAGCGTGCGCCCGATGCTGTTCATATGACAGAGAGGCGCCACCAGGCACGTGGCGCGACTCACTGACGGAAACAAACAGGAGGAACGACTGTGATGACAACAACCGTTGATGTAATTGTCCTGGGAACAGGCTCTGCCGCCCAGACCGTCGCCTATCCCTGCCGTGAGGCCGGCTGGAGCGTGGCCGTCGTCGACTACCACCCCTTCGGAGGAACCTGCCAGTTACGCGGGTGCGACCCCAAGAAAGTCCTGGTCGGCGTTTCCGATCTGGTGGACTGGAGCCGCCGCATGCAGGGCCAGGGCGTCTCCGCGCCGGGTCTGTCCATCAGCTGGCCGGACCTGATCCGCTTCAAGCGCACCTTCACCGACCCGGTGCCAGAGCAGACCAAGCAAAGCTTCGAGCAGGCCGGGATCATCACGCGGCATGGGCGTGCGCATTTCGTGGATCGGACGAGCGTCCAGGTGGGCGAGGAGATCCTGGTCGCTCGCCAGGTGGTGATCGCGACCGGCGCGTGCCATGCCGATTTGGGGATAGCGGGCGAGGAGTTGCTCACCACCAGCACGCGGTTCCTGGACCTGGAGGAACTGCCACGTCGTATCGTCTTTGTCGGCGGCGGCTACATCGCCTTTGAGTTCGCCCACATCGCAGCACGCGCTGGCGCACAGGTCCAGGTGCTCCACCGGGGGAGTCGTCCCCTCGCGAAGTTTGACCCCGATCTCGTCTCCATGCTCGTGCAGGCCAGCCGGGAATTGGGCATCGAAGTTCACGTGAACCGGGCGGTCACCGCCATTGAACGACAAGGCGACCACTTGCTCGTCCACGCCCGCACAGGAGCGCAGGTGCACACAGTCGAAGCCGACCTGGTGGTGCATGCCGCCGGGCGTACGCCGGAGATCGACAAGCTCGATCTGGAGGTGGCAGGAGTGGCCTACGGAAAGGAGGGCGTCTCGGTCAACGAGTATCTGCAAAGCGTGACCAATCCAGCTGTGTATGCGGCGGGGGACGCGGTGGCCAGCGGCGGGTTCCCCCTGACACCTGTGGCGGGGATGCAGGGAGGCATCGTGGCCAGCAACCTCCTGGAGGGCAACCGGCACACCCCGAACTATTCCGGCATTCCCAGCGTGGTCTTTACGACCCCATCTCTCGTACGGGTGGGCCTTCTTGAGGAGGCGGCTCGCGCACAGGGCCTGCACTTTACGACGCACCACGAGGACACCTCAAGCTGGTATTCCTCGCGGCGGGTGGCCCTCCCGCATACCGGGTTCAAGACACTCGTCGAGGAGGGCACCGGGCGCATCCTGGGGGCGCACCTGTTGGGCCTGCATGCCGAGGAGGTCATCAACCTCTTCGCGCTCGCGATCCGCATGGGCCTGCGGGCAAGTGATCTTAAGCAGATGGTCTACGCCTACCCCACGAGCGCGTCAGATGTAGGCTATATGCTCTAATCGAAGTTTCGCAGCCTTTACGATGAACGGGGGGCTTCACCGTCTGGAGGAGAAGCCCTCCAGGCACAACACTGAAGAGGAGGAGATAGATGCACCCGACTTCACTGGAGCTGCTTGCCAGGCAAGTGGCCGATGGGTTGCGCGGTGACCATGATGCCTTCTGCCGCGAATTGGTCCGGCTCCTTGCCAGCGGGCGTCCTGTCGCACGAGAGCACCTGGCGACCGTGCTCCAGATGACTGCCGAGCAGGTGGCGGAAGTGCTTGCGGGCTTAGCTGATATCGAGTTGGACCCGAACGGCAACGTCGTGGGATGGGGACTCACCTTCGTTCCCACGCCTCATCGCTTTCGGGTGCAAGGGCAGACGTTCTACACCTGGTGCGCGCTTGATGCGCTGACCTATCCCGCGCTGCTCCAGCTCACGGCCTGCGTGGAGTCGTCCTGCCCGGTCAGTGGTGCCCCCGTGACGCTGTCGATCACGCACGCAGGCGTTCATGACCTGGCCCCTGCCAGTGCCATTGTGTCTTTGGTGATCCCCGAACAGGGCAGTTCCTGTAATGGTGATCGTGGCTCCTTCTGCAACCGGAGTCTTTTTTTCCGCTCGAGACGAGATGCTCTGATATGGCAGGCATCATCTCCCAGGGCCTGCCTGCTTTCGGTTGCTGATGCGTACCAGGTTGGCCGCCTGATCGCCCGGTCCCGCTACCCATCGTGAAGAGATGATCCGTGGCAGAACGGAGAGGTCCATGATGCAACAGACGCAGTTAGAGGATCTCACCTCAACCCATCAGAATAGCTTTTGTTAAGCACACTTCGTGAACCTTCGAAAGGAGTCGCGGATGACGATACACATGCGTCCTTATACAGAGGCGTCAGACCTGCAGCGCATCCTTGGCCTGAAGCGGGCCTGCACGACACCCGAGAACATGTACGATGCGCCTACTCTCTCTGAACTGCGCGCGCTCCTTGCGCCTTTCCCGCAGGATCCGGCTGCGGAACGGCCTCCGTGGGAGGACGAGCAGGGAAGAGTCATTGGGCACCTCTACCGTCGGGCGAGGACCCAGCAGGCGGCTATGCTCTGGGTGGAGGCAGTTGGGAGGCTCGTGGCCTACGCTCTCATAGCGCCGCCTTCCACTGTGCTAACCTTCCAGGTGCATCCGCAAGCGCGTGGCAGCGGCCTCGAAGCGCAGATGCTCGCCTGGGCCATTGCGAGGGCGCAGGAGCAGGCGAGACAGTGCGGGAGAACATTCTCCCTGTGGTGCAGTTGTCACGAAAGCGAAGCGGAACGCCATGCGCTCCTGGAGGAAGCGGGTTTCAAGACACTTCCGGCGCGAGATCTGCGCCTGGTTCGCTCGCTCGATATCCCCCTGCCAGCGGCTTACCTTCCAGCGGGCTTTGTCTTGCGCGGGGGCGTGTATGGGGAGGAATTGGAACTGTACCAGGGGCTCCACCGGGCAGTGTTCGACGGGATTAGTATGGGGCTTGACTATCACCAGTCCCCCGCCTACGAACCCGACCTGGATGTGATCGCGGTCGATGCCGCCGTGGCGTTTGCGGCGTTTTGTCTCTGTGAACTCCACCAGGTGGCCGACAGCCACCGCGAATATACCGTGGGTGAAATCGGGGTGATCGGGACGCGCCCGACCCTCCAGAGGCGTGGACTTGGGCGTGCGCTGCTCCTCACGGGCATGCATCGGTTGAAGGAGCGAGGAGCAACGAGCGTCTTTCTCGAGACGGAACAGGCCGAAACGCCGGCGCTGCACCTGTTTACCTCCCTCGGGTTCCGTCGCATCTCGGCCTGGCAATGGATGACGAAGGAGATTGCCCCGCTCACGTGATGGCCCAGGACCAACAATCAGGATGTGCTACCAAGTGCCGCTCGCCGGGTGGGCTCAAGATGATGGCGGCCTGGTTGTGGAAACTGTCAGGGGAGGAACCGTTCTCGTGCTATCAACAGACGGCAGGACTTCCCCTGCCCTGGGTCGATCTTGTCATCCGCCATCCCGAACCGACCTACCGCAACGGTCGCCCCGCGTGGTTACGTACCCCCGACCGTTGTGTGGTCCAGGGGAGGATCGTCCCACCTGCATCTTCTTTCATCCAGCTCCACCTTGCGCAGGAAGGTCCTGCTGGAACACCTGTCGATCAATATCTGACCAAGGAGGATGGCGCCTTCGAGTTGCTCGCCCCGCAAGGCGCCTATCTCTGGCGCTGGTGGTCACCCGATGAGAGGGTGATCGGGGAGCGTCCGGTGACGCTGCACACCTGGCGCTGTAAGATCGACCTCCCGCTCGCCTAGTGCCGGGGCGGTTCCTCTTCAGCGATGATCTCCTGGCACAACACCAGGCACGCACGACAGATGTTCACCCCATGAGGGCCAATGGTCAGGTATGGCACCTGTTGCTGGTGTTTCCCACAGAACGAGCAGCGCAACCCCGTCTCTTCCTGAGGTGCTTCGGGGCCGTGGCTCAAGACCGCGACGCATTCGTCACAGACATAGACCCCTCCCGGCCCGGCAACCAGACGCTGGACCAGGTCTTGCTGTTTGCCGCAAAAGGAGCACACCAGCATTGGCTTCCCCTGCTCTTTGAGGACCTGGATGATGTTCGCTCGCACCTCCTGCAGGCTGAGGCCAAAGCTTTCCAGCACCCCTGCGCCAATGCCTTCCCCCTCCCGGAGCAATCCCAAGAGGAGGTGTTCGGTGCCCAGGTAGTGATGATGGAGGCGCCATGCTTCATCGACGGCAAGCTCCAGCACTTTCTTCACCCGTGGGGTCAGGCCGATTTCGCCAGACACGAGGTGATCTCCGCGACCCACGATACCCTCGACAGCCTGACGAGCCCGCTCGAGATCGACGCCTAGGCCCGTGAGCACTTTGCCGGCCACGCCTTCCCCCTCACCCAGCAGGCCAAGCAGGAGATGCTCGGTTCCGATGTAGTTGTGCTGCAGACGTTGCGCCTCTTCCTGGGCAAGACGCATGGCATGCCGGGCTCGTTCGGTGAATCGGTCGAAGCTCCCTCCCCGGTTCATGCGTGCTTCAGCTCCCTTTCCGCAGGAAGCAGCCCGGCGGTGACGAGTCAGCCATCTGCTGACAGAGCGAATAAAATTTTGCACTGTCATCTTCTGATCCTTTCTGTCTATTTGCTTCCACCTACCCGACGAGCGTCAACCCGCCTCCCCAACCACAAGCCGCGTACCGCTGGCTCGTGAATGCGCGGATTCAATGAGTAGCGCAGCATCGTCTGAGTCGAAGGGACGCCAGCCTCAGAGGCGATCCGCGCAAAAGCATCCTGATCTCTGTGAGCCGCGCGCTCGATGAGTGTATCCTCGCATGTCGCCACACATGTCCTCCTTCTGTAACAATAGTACACCCGATGGAGGGCAAAAGGTTCCCAACATTCCTCCACCAACGCATGCTCTCTCGCGCAAGGCTTCTCACCGACGAGTTCACCCGGGTGCCGGACATCCATCTAGACAGAAAGAGATGCCTGTGCTATCGTTCCTCATGCGGTCTTTGACAATCAACAACGTGCGGCAGTGAGAACGGGAGAGAAGAGTGACGGCTCGACTGATGGTCTTCCTCGACGACGGTGGAGTCATGAATGATAATGGCACACGTGCCTCGCAGTGGCAACGCCTGGTGAGCGAGTTCTTCGTCCCGCTGCTCAGTGGTACAGCTGAAGCGTGGTCCCACGCGAATCGGGTGGCCGCCGACCGTCTGTTCGAGCCTGGTGCCTGGCGAAGGCGAGTCCAGGCCGCTCCCGATTACCGAAGCTTTGATCGTGCCTACCAGGTGGAGTGGTTGCAGGGCATATGCGAGTTGGTGGGGGTCGGGACCCCACCCGAAGAGGAATGCCTGCGCCTTGCTCGTCGCGGCGCGGCCTTTATTACTCGCCGCATCCAGGCGGCCTTTCCCGGCGTGGTGGATACTATCCGCATGTTGCACCGTCAAGGCTATGCGCTCCATACGGCCTCTGGCGGGTCCTCACTCGATCTGGCTGGCTATCTGCAGGCGATGGGGGTGCGCGACTGTTTCGGTCGCCTCTATGGCCCGGATTTGATCGAGACATTGAAAGAGGGACCGGAATACTACGAGCGCATCTTCGCTGATCTTGGAATCGAGGCCGCAGAGGCGCTGGTGGTTGATGACAGTCCTCGCGCCATCGAGTGGGCTATGCAGGTGGGCGCGCGTACGGTACTTGTCGGGGACTCGTCCTTCCCTCAGACGGGAACTACCCTTCATATTGGGTGCCTCATCGAACTGCCTGCCATGCTTCAACAACTGGACTGATTCAATCCCTTGAGCCGACGATCGGGAAGACCGTTCTCTCACCGCCTCGACAGAAAACGCTTGCTGTGCTCTCGTGTCTCTGGTACACTGACAACGACGGAGAACATCGTTAGGAGATATGAGGAGGGGAGTCGTGTCATTGCTGAACATCTTTCTTGATGATGGCGGGGTCATCACCGATAAGCAGCAGCGAGCCGCCGAGTTTGGGCGACTAGTTGGCGACTGCTTTGTGCCGCTGCTCGGCGGGACTGAAGGGGCCTGGACCCGCGCCCACCGCGCGGTGGTTGACTGGCTGGCCGACGCGCAGTCGGCGAGTGCGCTCGCCGCTGCCGACTTCGCAGGCTTTTACCGGGCGTATCAGCTCCGCTGGGTTGCAGGGATGTGCGAACTGCTGGATCTGCCCACACCACCCGAGGAGGAGTGCCTCGACCTGGCGTATCACGCGCTCGCCTGGATTACGCGCCGCATCCACGCAGCCTTGCCCGGCGCAGTCGAAGCCATCCGTCTCTTGCATTGCCAGGGGTACGCGCTGCACACTGTCTCCGGGGCGTGCTCGCTGGAACTGGCTGGCGCTCTGGAAGGGATGGGTGTGCGGCACTGCTTTGGCCGTCTCTATGGGGCCGACCTGATCAATACCTTCAAAGAAGGGCCAGAGTATTATGCGCGCCTCTTCGCTGATGTGGGCGTGCAGCCTGAAGAGGCGCTGGTCGTCGATGACAGCGCTGACGCCACTCGTTGGGCAGCCCGGCTCGGAGCCAGAACGGTCCTGATCGGCTCTTCGCCTTATTCTCAAACAGGCATAACATCTCATCTTGGGAGCCTCTCGGAACTGCCAGCTTTCCTCCGACAATGGGTGTGAGGCGGTCAGCAGCAGCGGCAGCCGTTCGTCGATACACCCTTTCCCCGATGGAACGTGACTGACGTGAACGATCGCTGCTACTTGACAGCGAATGCTGTTCATGGTTACTATGAGGAGTGGGAAGGGAGTAGTATCCTATAAGGAAGGCACGAAACATGCGGCATCGCTATTGACGCAGTTGCATAACCAACCCATCCATCTGGTGCCACCTTCTCATCTGCAGAGGTATAGGTGAGACGTTTTGTGTTGTTCTGGTTGCTCTCAGCTCCAACCAGAGCGTGTCTCATCCCCACAGCCGAGCTCCACCGTCACCCGCTCTCAAGATCTCCTTCGCCATGTTTGATGATCTATGTTCAAGGAAAGGACAGAGCAAGATGCAGATGCGTGTTGGGTTATTACAGAGTCAGCGCGTGGTGTCTATCGGAACTTAGTTGGTATATCCCTCCATCCGGGCTCCGACCTACACCGGAACAGCCACATCTCTTGTGAGGCCCGCGTTGAGCAAATAAGCACATCCCATGTTCGCTGCCTTAACTACGGTCTGTACCCACCAGCCACTTCCCCTTGCCTGGGGAATCTGAGGAGGAACGCACTGATGCCTGAGCAAGCTTTCACTCTAGAAATCAAACCAGCAGAAGCGTCTCAATTGGAGGTGCTGGAACACGAGTTCTCTCCTGATACTCTCTCAAAACCTCATTACCGGCGCTATGAGGTCCAGCAACGAGGGGAAGGAATCTATCTCATCGCCTGGCACGATCACATCCCTGTTGGTCACTTCTTGCTGCGTTGGAGCGGCCCTGATGATGCGCGTGTCATGAAATATATTGATGTGATGCAGAGTGCCTACCTGGAAGCAGGAGCGACACGCGCTGCCTATCGGAGAAAGGGGGTAGCGACGACGCTCATTCGAGAGGCTGAGCGAGTAGCAAGAGAAAAAGGATGCACCCAGATCGGATTAGAGGTAGGAAGCACCGATAATCCGGAAGCCAAACGACTGTATGAACACCTGGGGTATATCGATTGGGGACGAGGGGAATTTCTCATCAGCTGGGAGTACATCGATAAGCATGGCAACCAGGGAACGGAAGCAGAGGTGGTCACCTATATGCACAAACGCCTCTAAGCAAAACTCCTGCACCTCATGAACGAGTCTTCCATGAAGCGGTCGAAACAGGTTGCCTGCTCTGTCTCTCACACCGACAAGAAACAGTGGCGACTGCTCGCAGATCGCGAGTTCCAGTGTAAGGCACGTGTGGCTCGGCTGTCTTCGTCCGTTGGGGACGTCTTCCCTCGTCCGTTCGGACACTGTCCGTTTGGACGCTTTCGCGCTACCACCAGGCGTGCTATACTTTGTGGGCAGAGGAATGCGACTCTTTCAAGACGCAAGACGAACGACCCATCGGGTCGCCATCGTGGTCTATGACTCGACGGCTCCAGCCGGAATCGGCCAGGGCGTCTCTATTGAGGCCCGAGCCGATGAGCAAGAGATCATCCATGCGCTTTACGCTCTGGAAAGAAGAGGATGGAAAAAGCCTCTGCAAGAGGTGAGGGAAGCCTCGATCCACCGGGTCTATAAGGCTGTCCCAGAGCACCTGTGGAACAGTACTGTTGGCAGTCTGGAATGGCAACGCTTTGATACACGGGTGCCAGTCGATTTACTTGGGAAATAGGGGTGGGAGGGCGGAAGTGCGCGTGGACGCCCATCGAGAGCATGTGGTCGTCAAAAGGCGCGGCACTAGCTCCAGGAAGCCACAGGGCACGGCCCGCCAGATCAACCATGCCCGGCAGGCGGAGGCTCGGATCAGCAGGTGAGCGAACCCCTCACGTCCTGCACCCCAGACGAGCGACCAGCAGCAGAGTCACCGACAACGATGTGCATCGCATTTACAGAGCGTTCTGCTGAAGGAGAGGAACGAGAAGCAGGTGAGTTATGACCGAGTTGTATCCGGAGATCGAGCCCTACGAGCAGGGTTTCTTGGCGGTAGATGATGGCCATCGCGTCTACTGGGAGACCTGCGGCAATCCGCATGGCAAGCCAGCTCTCGTCTTGCACGGCGGCCCTGGTTCAGGATGTACTCCCTGGCACCGCAGGCTCTTTGATCAGAGCGCCTACCGCCTCGTGCTCTTCGATCAGCGCAACTGCGGGCGGAGCACACCACACGCCAGTGCTCTCGAGACGAGCCTTGAGAGCAACACTACCGCGCATCTGATCGCCGACATCGAACAGCTGCGACAGCATCTGAATATCGACCGCTGGTTGGTGTTCGGCGGGTCCTGGGGGTGCACCCTGGCGCTCGCCTACGCAGAAAGCTATCCCGAGCGGGTCACGGACATGATCTTATTCGGGATCACGACCGGACGGTACCAGGAAATTGACTGGCTCTTCCGTGGTGGGGTGGCGATCTTCTTCCCCGAGCAATGGGAACGTCTCCGGAAGGCGTTGCCGGAAGCCGAACGCGATGGCGATATTGTCGAGGCCTACTATCGACGGCTCAACGATGCCAATCTCACCGTCCGACAACAGGCTGCCGAAGCCTGGTGCCTGTGGGAGTCCGCGACACCTGCGTGGCCCCCATTAACGGGTCTGGCTCCGCGATTCACCAATCCTACATTCGCGTTGGCGTTTGCGCGCATCGTGACCCACTACATGCACCACAAGCTGTGGCTAGAGGATGGGAGCTTACTGCGCGACGCCGATGTCCTGGCCGACATCCCCGGAATTTTGGTGAATGGTCGCTTTGACTTTCAAGCCCCCATTGCATACGCGTGGGAACTCAAGCGCGTGTGGCCACGTGCCGAGTTGGTGATGGTTGACAACGCTGGCCATGCCGCCGACAATCCAGGCCTCACTCAAGCACTCATCCGGGCAACAGATCGATTCGCCGTCTCTCGATAAGAGGGATATTCCTCTGAGTGTCATTGAGCCAAGAAAGGCGCTTACACACTCTTGATGAAAAAGATCCGTCGGTTTGTTGAAGAAGGCTTCTTTTCGTGCGTAGACAAAACTCCCCCTTGTGCCATCACAAAAAATTAGCTAAGATGAGATCTGATCAAAAAGATCAAGTCGCGCTTCCGAAAGGTTCAAATAAAGAGGGAGGATACGGTGTCCTTAGTCACTGAACAGATTCCGAATACTGAGACGACGTTTTTGCTCCCGATCCTCTCAGACGCCGAGGAGGGTGAGGAACGCATTCGTGCGACCCTCCTCGATCCAACCTGTACCGTCTATGCCTCCTGGTTAGATGGTCAGCTTGCCGGAGCTGCTGTAATACGCTGGGAGGAAGAGGAACCCAGCGAAATCGTGTATGTCGCGGTGGCTCCCGATTTGCGTGGGTGTGGGTATGGAAAGCAGATCATTCACTTTTTACAGGAGGAATTGCGCAGGCGTCGAGGGCATTCGCTTCTGGTTGGGACGGCGAATGCTGCCCTTGAGAACATTGCTTTCTATCAGAAATGCGGCTTCCGCATGTCTGAAATCAGACGTGACTATTTTGCGTATATTCAGCCGCCGATAGCAGAGCACGGGATTGTGCTCCGTGATATGGTAGTTTTGCGTTATGACCTGGAATGAAGTCCGGTGAGCGGACCCGCGAAGAAACCGGCAAATGTGACGGTAAGCACCGTTGCCAATCCCACTATCCCACGATTGACGCGGTGGTTGGTTACCGTGGACATGGCAACCAGCAGAATGCCGGGCGTTAACCAAGGGGTGTATCTTCGAGCGGGTCTGGGGCTTTGATAGCGAGGTGGGGTGGGAGGTGATCAAGGTCTACGTGAACTATCTCCGCGCCAAACTGAATGCGGGAGGGAGACTAAACCTCATGCATACAGTACGCGGGGTAGGCTATATCTTGAAGCCATAGTGGTGTTTCGATGGCGGGGCACATGTTTGCTGTTCTATGAGGTGGCAAGCTCCTGCTTCTGCAATAGCCAGAGGTGCCAGTAGAGTCCCTCTGTCTGCAACAAATCGGAGTGCATGCCGCGTTCCTTGATTGCTCCCTCGTGCAACACCAGGATTTCGTCGGCCATTTCCAGACCTACCAGCCGGTGTGTGATGAGGATGGTGGTGCGTCCAGGCAGCAGGGCGCGCACAGTACGCAGCACCTCTCGTTCGGTCAGCGGGTCGAGATTCGCCGTAACTTCGTCCAGCAGGAGAATCGGCGCTTTTTTGAGCAGGGCACGGGCAATGGCAAGGCGCTGACGCTCACCGCCAGTCAGCTTCAACCCCTGCTCTCCGATTAGTGTCTCATAGCCTTGTGGCAACGATTGAATAAAGTCGTGAAGACATGCCTGCCGCGCGGCTTCTTCTACCTCGTCCTGGCTCGCCTCGGGCCGTGCCAGCAAGAGATTTTCTCGAATAGTGGCGTTGAACAGGTACGGCCTTTGTTCGACGACACTGATCAGTTGATGAAGGTTCTCCTGGTGAAACGCTCGCAATTCATGGCCGCCGAGCCGGATACTTCCCTGCTCGTAATCCCAGAAACGTTGCAAGATGTTGACCAGTGTGGATTTTCCTGCGCCACTTGGCCCGACGAGTGCCAGGCACCGGCCCTAGGGCAGCGCGAAACAGATGCTCCTCAACGCATACGGTGCATCTTCTGTATAGCGGAATGAGAGGTGGCACACCTCCAGATCAAAGCTTGACGGCACGGGTGATGGCAACACCGGGTCGCGGATAACAGGAGGAGCATCGATGACGGAGAAGAGCCGGCGGGCTGCCACCAGACTTCCTTGCAGGCCCTGGGCTGCGGCGGAGAGCGGAAGGACCGCATCGAAACTGGAGACCGCCGCCAGCGCCAGAACCGCCAGGTAGACGCCGTTGAGCCTTCCCTCGCGCACAAGCGGTATCGCGACAACCAGCATCGTCCAAACGCACAGATTCATGAGGACGCTTCCCGCAGCCTCTCGCATCCCACGAACGCGAGCACGAGCTGCCTGCAATCGCACGAGCTGACGATTGAGTGCCTGCACGCGCTCGGCCTGCTTTTCTTCGAGACCATAGGCCAGCAGATCGCCTATGCCCTGAACACTATCAATACATGCCATCTTGAGGTCCGACCTGACGGTGATGACCTGCTCCTCCAGCGTGCGTCCCAACAGGTACATCACCAGAGGAACGCCCACTCCCGCCAGCAGGTAGAAAGCCAGCAGGACGATGGCGAAGGCGCTATTGTACGCGCCTAGCACAAACCACATGATGAGGCCGATGATGGCTGCTACGAGTGCCGGAGCAATTGAACGCGCGTAGAAATCCTGGAGCGTTTCGATATCGGAGATGAGACGGCTCAACAAGTCGCCGCTCGTATACTCCCGCGATTTTACATGCTTGCGCGTCAGCAGCCGGGCTGGTGCCAGCGGCTCAAGCGCCTCGTAGAACCACGCGCGCAGGCGGGCAAGCAGGCGAAAGCTCACTTCGTGAGAAACCACGCGCTCGAAGTAGCGCCATGCCCCGCGCACAACGCCGAAGAAGCGCACTCCGAGAATGGCAAACAGGAGCGTTGCGTACGAGGGATGCAGCGCTGCCTCAGAAATCAGGTAGGCCGAGAGCGTCATCAGTCCTATGCCGCTCCCGACCGTCAACACGCCTAGCAGGGCAGAAAGCGCCATCCAGCCCGCGACCGGTCTCATCTGACATAACAGGCTCCGAAGGGAGCTACTCATGCCTTCCCTCCTCCATAGGCGCCGACGAACTGGCGGTAGATGCTCGACTGCCGCAGGAGCGCGTCGTGGGTCCCCTCTGCTACAACCCTGCCCCCATCGATGACGATAATCTGATCGGCATCGTAGACCGTGCTTAGATGGTGGGCGATGATGAGTACCGTGCAGCCCCGTTTCAAGCGGGAAATGGCTTCCAGCACCCCGGTCTGGTTCTCTGCATCGAGGTAGGAGGTGGCCTCATCCAGGATCAGTAGGGGTGCGTTCTTCAGGAAAGCCCTGGCCAGGCTGATGCGCTGCGCCTCTCCTCCACTCAGCAAGAGCCCCCGCTCCCCGATCACGGTGTCGTATCCCTGTGGAAGCGCCTGGATGAATTCATGGGCGCAAGCAAGCTGGGCGGCCTCGATGACGGCTGAGAGCGAGGCCTGCTCGCATCCCAGGCGAATATTCTCGGCCACCGTGGCGTGAAAGAGATACGGGTGTTCAGGTACCCAGGCGATGCATTTACGCCACTGCTGCACCGGTATCTTCTCCAGCGAAGTGCCGTCCACGAGCACCGCCCCGCGTTCAGCCTCGATGAAGCGCAGCAGGAGGTGCGCCACAGTACTTTTCCCCGCTCCGCTCGGCCCAACCAGCGCCACCTTCTTACCGGGCTGTATGTCAAACGAGACGTCGTGCAGCGCGGGGCGCTGGCCATCGTAGATGTAGCCAACCCGCTCAAAATGTATAGTGCCACCTGCTATGAACTGTGACAGGGATGGGCGTGCAGGTGGTTGCGACACCGCAACGGGGGTGTTCAAGATATCCGCGATGCGCTGTCCGGCGACTTTCCCGGTCATGCCAGCGTGATACCTGGCTCCCAGGAGCCGCAGGGGCAGGAAATACTCCGGTGCCAGCAATAAGACGAAGAGCGCCTGTTGAAAAGGCATCAGCCCATCCAGCAAACGCAGGCCGATCTCTACCGCAATGACTGCCGTGCTGATGGTGGCACCCAGTTCGAGCACGAGCGATGAGAAAAACGCGACGCGCAGCATACGCATCGTCGTCCTCCGGAAACGATCGCTGGTGTGTCGAATAGCCTCAACCTGCCTCCGGCTGCCGCCGAAGATCTTCAAGGTCGTCAGGCGTTGCAGCACATCCAGGAAGTGAGCGCTCATCAGGCCCAGGGAGCGCCACTGCCGTTTCGTCTCAGCCCTCGCCATCATGCCGACGACGGCCATGATAAAGGGCAGGATGGGTGTGACGATGAGCAAGATCGCGCCGGAGGGCACATCTATCCAAAAAATCGCGGCCAGCAGGATCGTTGGCACAAGTACCGCGAGCACAACCTGCAGGAGATACTGGCTCACATAGGGGTCCAGCGCTTCGACCCCCTCGCAAAGCACGCTGACAAGCTCACCGCTCCGTTCTCCCCTGATATACGCCGGCCCCAGCGCGAACAGGTGGGTAACAAGCCGCTCGCGCAGCTCCGTCCTGGCTCGGCCACCTGCTCTGTTGGCCGTCACTTCACTGCCCCAGGCCAGTATACCTCGCGCTGCGATGACGCTGAGCAGTACGAGCAGCGTCCCCCATACCTGGCGCACTGTCCGCCCACCGAGGAAGACTCCGCTGATGATACTGCTCAGGCAGAAGGCCTGCGCGATGATCAGCAGCGCCGCCAGGGCGCCAAGCAGGACCGCCGCTGCCAGGGGGGTACGCACTCCCCGTATCCGGTACACAAGCGCTTTGTCGAACTTCATACTCCTCCATGAGGCTCAGGAGCGGCTTCGCACTTCTTCTTTCAACGCATGGTTATAACGAGCGAAAAGATAGATGGTACAGCACATCAAGAGCACACCGATGCAGGCAATAACAATACCGGCAATGCTCGACGGATTGACCAGAAATTCCACCACGCTCAGCACGAAAATTGCTAAGCTGAGACAGACAAGCGCAGCCGCGCAGTATTTATCTGATGTTTGCAAGACATATCGGTTGTCAATAGGAAGCTTGTTCATAATACATGGGCATCACACGCCCGGCACCTCCTTTTCATGTACCGGCGGCACAGGCTGCTGCTCCTTGAAGACGTGGAAGAGAAACCAGAGCGACGGGATCAGCACGAGCATACCGATCAGCGCTGTGATGAAGAATGCCCACAAAGTCGCGGGCGGGCTGGCCGCGTTCGTCAGCGTCAGATCGGGGGGGATGATGTAGGGCAGTTGCGCCAGTCCCCACGTGCCGAGGAATGCTCCTATTTCCAGGGCGATGAGGGCGCGCGCCAGCCGGAAGCGCTTGAAAAACAGCGCCGCAGCGGTAGCCAGGCCGATCAGCATCGTCACGACGACGGCCCAGAGCGCGTGATCGAGCATGCCGTGCCAGAGCAGCGGCGCCTCCGACGGCGCGAGCGCTAGGCCGGCTAGTCCCAGCGCCGCCAGGAAGCCCCCTCCGATAAATGCGCGTGTGCGGAAGGCGTTCTCCAGCTCTGCATTCTTGGCACGCTGCGCCTCGACCGTCAGGTAGATCGGCGCAATGGTTGCGCACAGCGCTAGAGCCATCGCCCCGATGACGAGCGCGAACGGTGTCAGCCAGGGATGGAATAGGGCCACCGGGATCGCGCCATTCCGCACGCGAATCTGGCCACCTGCCACTGCCGCCGCGCATGTGCCGAGCAGGAAAGGGGTCAGCACGCTGGCGATGCCGAAGGCGCGCCCCCACGCCTCCTTCATCGTCACCGAGTTCCCAAAGTGCGTGCGGAAGGCAAAGGACGCCCCGCGCAGCACGACGCCGATCAGCGCCAGGCTGAACGGGATGAAAAGCGCGGTCGCCAGCGTGGCGGCGACGAGCGGGAACGCCGTATAGAGACCTACCACCAGGTAGATCAGCCAGACGTTATTGGCCTCCCAGACCGGTCCAAGCGCGTTCACGATCAAGCGGCGCTTTTCGTCCTGTTCTGGGCCGAGCGAGAACAGATCCCAGATGCCCCCTCCGAAATCAGCGCCGCCCAGTGCTGCATAGGTGATCAGCGAGAGCCAGATCAGGACAGCGCACGCATACGTCAGGATCATAGAATCTTTACCTCCTCCCGGCTCTCCTGGTCTGCATTGATGCCCTCGATCAGTTCAGGAAACTGCTGTGGAGGCTTGGGACTGCGCGCGAGCAGCAGGAGCAGCACGATCAACGTCACGCCCAGCAGCACGTAAATGCAGGAGAACACCAGGAAACTCACCGTTATCCACTGCGCCGGGTTGACCGCGTCCTGCGTGCGCACCAGGCCCTAGACCACCCAGGGCTGGCGGCCCTCCTCCGTCACCATCCACCCGAGTTCCATGGCAAGAAAGGCGCACGGCCCGGCGATGGCGGCGCACCACAGCAGCCACTTTTTTTCAGGGATCACGCGCTTGCGCCTCAGGTAGAGCAGCCAGAACAGCGCCCCCACGAACAGCATGAAGAAGGAGCAGGCCACCATGCCGTCGAACGAGAGATGCACGAAGGCCGCCAGGGGGGCCGCTGGTCCGGCGGGAACGAATCGAGGCCGCGCGTGAACGAGTTCAGGTCGAAGTGGGAAATGAGGCTCTCGCCGTGTGGTATCTGGATGGCGTAGTAGATCTGGCCCGTCTGTTCATCGACGAAGCCCCCGATGTACAGTGGTAGCCCGAATGCAGCACGCCCTCCATAGCTGCGTATTTCGGCGGCTGCAAGGTTTCGATGGAGCGCGCATTGAGGTCCCCGCTCACGATCTGGAATGGGATGGCAGAGAATCCGATGGCCATCCCCAGCAGCAGTCCTTTGCGGTGATAATCATCGCGCTTCCCCCGCAACATTCCCACCGCATAGACCGCCGCCGCGCCGAAACCCGTTACGACGTAGCAGGCCAGGATCATGTGAGTCGTCTCGTAGGGCGTGCTGGGGTTGAGGATGGCCGCGAACGGATCGATGCCGGTCACCTGCCCGTGGACGAGCTGGAAACCCGTCGGCGAATTCATCCAGGAGTTCGCGCTGACCACGAACCAGGCCGAGGTGACGCCGCTGATGAGGATGGGGAACGAGGTGAGCCAGTGGACCAGGGGCGAGAGCCGTTTCGCCCCGTAGAGATAGACGCCGAGGAAGATGCCCTCGATAAAGAAGGCGAAGCCCTCCAGCGCAAACGGCAGTCCGATGATGGCGCCGGAGTTCTTCGTGAAGGTGGGCCAGAGCAGGCTCAGCTCGAACTCAATGATAGCGCCTGAGACGCACTTGCTAGTGGAGCAAGATAGCCTCTTCTGCGCGCTCCACCCGTTCTGCCAGGTAGGCACGCAGGCGCTCCTCCCCGCTTGGGCTGACCAGGAACGTCACCAGGTCGTCCGGTTCGATGACGGTGCTCCCCCGGGGCCCGCCAGCCGCATGCCCAGCTCAATCTCAGCTTCGAGCATCACGGTGCCCTCCACCAGGCCGCGCATGCGCCGCGAGCCCTTTGCCAGCGCCTCACGATAGGCGCGCACGATCTCCTGGGTGGAGATCCGCCCGATCAGGTGCCTGCCACCCGTTGCTGTCTCAACCTCCACCACGGGCATCCAGCCGATACGGTGGCTGGTCAGTTGCTCCAGTGCCACGTCCAGGGTGTCGTCGGGTTGTATGGCCAGGACATCGCGATTCATGGCCCCCTCGACACGGCGACTTCCGCGCTCGCCGAGCGGGACCCTCCCGCTATCAGCGAGAGTGAGCACCCCCAGCAAGTTTCCACGCGCATCAAGCACGGAGGCACCACCCACGGTATGCTCGCCGAGCAGTTGCTCAGCTTCCTCCACGGATTGCTGTGGGGAAAGTTGCAAGGGCGATGGTGTCATCGCCTGGCGTACCGCGAGCGTGGAAAGGAGCGGGAACGAGAGCTGGAGGCGGTGAGCTGGCGAGCCGGCGCGAGAGGGGACCTGGCTGGTATAGATTGTGGCATCCCCCACAACGATAGAAGAAATCCCAACCGCGATCATGGCGGGCGCGAGCATCGAGAGATTCCCTGTCATCTCTGCTACCATTAGCATCACCGCCAGAGGGGCATGCGCGATCCCACCAAAGAGCGCCATCATGCCGACGATCACGAACGGCCCCGGCGTATCAGGCACGCCCGGCAGGACGTGGTAGCACAGCCGCCAGACAGAGGCGCCCACCATGGCCCCAATGACCATACCTGGACCGAAGATGCCTCCGGATCCACCCGATCCGATGGAAAGCCCGGTCGTCAGAATCTTGGCGAAAGGCAGCGCCAGGATCACCCACAGCGGCAACGAGAGCAGGCCAGGTCCCATGCTGACCTGCACCCAGCCGTAGCCCATACCCAGTGCCTGTGGCAAGACCAGCCCGATCAGGCCTACGAGCAGTCCACCAATGCCAGGTTTCACCCACTTGGGGAGGCGCAGCCTGTGAAAGCGGTGAGTGATCCCATAGAAGCCGCGCGCATAGAGCAGTCCGATGAGTCCGCACAGCAGGCCGAGCACCACGTAGTACAGCAACTGCGGCGGGGAGGTAAAGGCGAGGCTGCCGTGCGTGACGAAGATAGGATTCCAGCCGGACCAGGCCCCGAACACGCTGTAGCCGATGATCGAGGCGATGAGCGCGGGAATAACTGCCTCGACTTCCAGATCGTGTTTGTAGAGGATTTCGGCTGCCAGCCCCGCCCGGGGGGCGCGGAAGATGGCGCCGATGCCTGCGCCAATCCCGGTCGCGATGGCGATGCGCCGGTCCTGGATGTCCAGGTGCAGGAGACTTCCGAGCAGAGAGCCAAACCCCGCGCTAATTTGCGCCGCCGGTCCTTCGCGTCCTCCCGACCCACCAGAGCCGATCGTGATGGCCGAGGCCACCAGCTTCACCAGTGGGATGCGCGCACGAATGGGCTTGCCCTGGTGAAAGGCGGCGTCAGTACCGTGTCCCTCGGCCTCCGGTGCCAGGCTGAACACAATGATGCCCGCTACGAGTCCCCCCAAGGTGGTGATGATGGGCAGGAGCCAGGGACGAGGTGTGGCCCAGAGCGACATTACCCCCATCATCCCCTCGCCTGCCGGGTCGGGCGGTAAGTAGCCAACCAGCGATCCCAGGAAAAAGTCAGTTGAGAGTCGAATGGCTTGAAAGAAGATCAGAGCTCCAACGCCAGCCACCAGGCCTATCGCGGTGCTGATGAGCAGCCATTTGAGTAAGTAGCGTGGGCTTTCGAAACTCGATCCTCTAGCGCGACGAAGATGAAAAAGACGTTGAAAGAACTTCGTAAAACCATCAGACAGCATCAATAGTCCTCCTGCATCGCGCACCATCGTACTGACAATGGGTGGGTATTTAACCAAAAATAAGAGCAAAAAAGTAGGCGCAGCCTCAAGACACGCTCGTACCGATGCCGCGCTGGATGAGTTCAGCGACCGGCCCCGCCTGCTGGACGATCACAGGCTCGGATTGCCCGAGCACCTTCGCAGAGAGGATGTATGACTCCGTCAGCGACAGGACCATCAAAGCGGTAGCCTCAATATTGTGAGAGTGGATCTCTCCACGCGTCTGGCTCTGTTCGAGCATTAAGCCAATCACGGCCACGTAATCCCGCAACAGTTTGGTGGCTTCTGCCTGAAAGGCGCGGTTGACTCCGTACAGGGCGCTCATGTACACATTGAAGTTATCGCTCTCTTCCTCGGCGAGGTGGGCGAAGGCGCGGAAGAGCCGCTCCAGGCGCTGCCGCAGTGTCCCCTCTTGAGCCAGTGCTGCACGGATCACCGTCAGTTGCACCTGGGCAATGGAGCGCAGCATCTCTAGAAACAGGTCGCGTTTATTCTCAAAGTACAGGTAAATGGTTCCCTTGCCGATCCCGGCCTGTTCGGCGATGGCGTTAATATTCGCTTGGTCAAATCCCAGGCGGGCAAATTCGCAGGCCGCCTGGCGCATAATGCGTTGGCGTGTGGCTTCACGCATCTGTTCATCGACGATCTTGGGCATGCACCCTCCTCTAACACGAGAAATGTGATGACCATCTGCTCGGCAATTCTTCACCTTATAGTGGGCACCTGGTCATTTATTCTGCCTTCAGTATACGCAGAGATCAACGCCTTGTCAAGCAGTTGAAAACTGACATCAGAGCTGTTACAAGGAGGTCAAGGCTTCTTGTCAAAACAAGCTGGCGCACTTTCTGCGACAAAGCTACCGATTTGACATTCGTGCTGTTATGTTCTCTACTAGAGTTTAGGGTGGGCAGTCGGTCATTGTTTCCAGGGTGCCAGTCATTCTTCGGTCCGTGAAATACCCCTATTGGGATCTCCAGCGTATGTTCCTCTCGGCTGGAGAAGTCGAAATTCGACTAGCCGAGCCAGAGGACGAGGAGGATCTCAACTAGCTGGTTGTAGAAGGATAATTTACTGAACAATACGAGAGGCATTGGAGATATGCGAACAAGCTATTCAACTAGGTGTGGATCGGAACCCCAAAACAGTTCAAGGAGATCATCTGTTTGCACTTTCCTGATGAGTTTGCGGCTAAAATCACTGCTGGACGCCAAAAAGACCTGGATGATTGTGCTATACTACTACCGAAAACAAAGATCCGGACGCGCAAACAGGCTCAACAGGTATTGGACGAGAACACACGCGGAGAACCACACCACCACCTTTTGCTCGTCGCAACATCTTTTGTAGTAACCGGCTCTATCAAAATAAATACGAGATGTACGAATGGATTCAGGAAGCCATCGTCAAGGGCATGACGGACGTACATGAAATCCAGCGCTATGCTCGACAGAAAGAAATCAGCTTGTACGGAGGCTGAGTCCATTGAAGAAACTTCTGCGGGATGAAACCCAGCTCATCAGGAGAAGTATCATATGATCACACTTCCCAACGGAAAATCCATTGACCTGGACATGCTTGAAACCGCGATGGAAGACTCAGACCTGGCGAACAGGTATTTCTTGAATCTGGTCTCAGGAGAAGTGGTCTTCTTTTCAGACTATCTCGGCCTGTCCGACGAGGATGAACGCTTGTCGGAAGAAATCGATGGGAGCAACGACTACATTGCCATTGAGCGCATCCCCTCCCATGTAGCCTACCAGTGGATGGTCGATTTCGTGGACGAAATGGTCGCTCCAGCCGACGAACATGCGGCCGAAAAATTATCCATGGCATTAAATGGCAAAGGTGCGTTTCGCCGTTTTAAAGACACCCTCTATGGCGTTAACGAGCAATGGCTGCAAGCATGGTATCAATGGAGAGATAAGCAGCTCAAAACTGTGGTCGATGAGTGGTTAAAGAGTGTACTCTAGCTTGCTTCTTCGCGCTCCATCTGCTGATCGTCTGCTGTTCTCTAGAAAAGTGGAAAAACACTTGTATGACAGAAAAAGCCAACCATCTCGAACAAGAACTCCAGAGGCATGGCAAAGCTGAACTTGACCTAGCCACAGACAGGTCGGCAAACTGCTTGGAAAGCTTGGTATTTTTCGGGACCCCAAGATTCACGCCTTCTGGCAAAGAACCATATACGAGCTGGGTTGGGGCATTAATAGTGGAAAAAATCTGGAAGCATAGTCTGTGCGCTGCGAACAAACTATGGATCTAGTCACACCAGGTGAAAGAAAATGGAAGATGGAGGGTGACCGATGGGGCTTGAACCCACAACCGCTGGAGCCACAATCCAGTGCTCTGCCTATTGAGCTACGGTCACCATGGTTTTGGTACCGTCAGTATAGCGGA
>WNGJ01005700.1_pt1 | contig 38080 bp, 37 predicted proteins | sample 5400611 | NCBI WGS metagenome assembly WNGJ01 (sample SAMN13153375, study PRJNA577476) | soil metagenome | isolation source: 40 cm soil or saprolite under Garry oak tree replicate 1 | place: USA:California | collected 2016-06-15
TGTAGGCAGTTGGCTCCGCTGGCCGATCGGAGCGTCCATTCCCACGCAGATCCATTGTCACCACCTGAAAGTGTCGCGAGAGATACGGCACGGTGGCTTTGAGGGCTTGCATGTGGACAATCTGGTAGAGAGGGGCAAAGACAATGCTAGGGCCGCTCTCGCCCCACACGGCGAAATACGTACGCACCCCATCTCGCTCGACGAATCCGTCCCGGATAGGGACAATGGTTTCGTAGGGATAGGAACTATCATCGGGCAACTGGCCTGGTGGTGGCAATAGGCCAACGATCTGTTTGATGCGTTGTGGTATGTCTCCTGGTCCTGTCATGGTATTCCCCCTTTACAAGAGTTCAGACAACAGATATGCGCGAGGGATAGAGTTCCAGTATACTCTGCAGTCGGTGAGTGGAAAATATTATGGATCAGCACGGGTACTTGCTGGTGTCGGACGAGATGATGCCAGCTTATCAAAGTGCTCCAACATCTGTTGCAAGGCATCCAGGGCTTCTTGATGATGGGCCTGCGCTTCTGAGATACCGAGCAGCATCTCGAATTCCATACCAACCCAGAAGTCACTGATCCAGGTTGCAATGGCTTCAGGCGAAGCTGGAAGCTCAAGCTGGTAATGTGCCAGGGCGTCACGTACTGCATGCTCAATAACGCGACGCCATTCCATAAAACGAGGCACAAAGTTCTCACGAAGGGCTTCGTTTGAGAGGCTGGCAGCCCACAGTTCCATCTGCACACGCACGAAACCTGAGGCGAGATCCTCTTCATAGAAAGCGCGGGCTTGTGCCCACTTTGCCGCGAAATCACCTGGAGTATCGTACATCTGTGTTTGTCGTTCGATCAAGCGGCGATTGGCCGCATCAAGCACAGCAATCACGAGCTGATCTTTGCTCCCGAAGTAGTAGTGAATCAGCGCATGATTCACTTTGGCCTCAGCAGCAACATCGCGCATGTTCAGGCGTGCGTATCCATCGGCAGCCAGGCGGCGGTAGGCCGCCTGGAGAATGCGTTCAGCCGTTGCAGAAGACTTAGGATGCGCCATATCCCTCCTTAACCAAATGGTTTAACCAATTGGATTAACCATGAGGTTAGTATACTGGGAGGAAATCGCGTTGTCAAGACTTTTGTATCTCTTTCACCCGTTAAAAACATGTAATAACTGGCAGAGGATTAAAAATGAGCATGCTTGATGTTTTCATACAATGAGTACCTGAATGTAAAGTACTTAAGAATTCAACCTATAGAGAGGATAAACATTTTCATGGGTATCGATACTACAATATTGCCGCCGCATTCACAAAATGGGAAAGCTCCTATTTTGCATATACCTCTAGATCGAGACATTCAGAATGGGAAACCGGCTGTGCATGTCCGCCTCGGACGTGTAGGTGTCGTTGGCATTACCAAGGCTATTCTCATCGGTGATCAAGAGGGACAACAACAATGGTTCAATGCAACCTTTGACCTGTACGCTGACCTTGGTGCTACCCAGGCAGGAGTGCATATGTCTCGTTTCAGCGATGCGCTCGACGAAGTGATAGCGGATATTAGCAACAATGCCTGGCCTAAAATCGAGTTACTTGCCGAACATATTGCAAAAACCATTGTGGAGAAGCAGAAAGCGCTCAGGGCAGAAGTACATATCCGTACTTCCTTTCCCCTGGAGAGAAGGACGCCTGTCTCTGGTCGTCCTACTCAGGAAGTCTATGGGTTGATTGCCCACGCTGTCGCCACTAAGGAGCAGAGCAGGCACATGATCGGCGTGGAAGTCGAAGGCATGGTGGCTTGTCCTTGCGCTCAAGACATGGTGTATTCCTTAGCGCGCGTGCGCTTACAGGAAGAAGGCTTTCCTGAAGAGGTGATTGAGAAAATGCTGGATGTCACGCCGCTGGCAACCCATAACCAGCGCGGGCGAGCGACCTTGATGATTGGCACCGACCAGCATCTGGACGCCAGGGATCTGGTCGACCTCGCTGAAAGCGCCATGAGTTCCGAGAATTATGGGCTGCTCAAGCGCCCAGATGAACTTTATATTGTGAATAAAGCGCATGCAAATCCTCGCTTTGTCGAAGATGTTGTGCGTGAAATGTTGCGTGCCGTCGTCGAGAAGTATCCCCAGTTGCCCGATGACGCGTTCGTGTGGGTACATCAACGCAACGAGGAAACGATCCATAAATACGATGTGGAAGCTGAGGGTTACGGCACGCTGGGTGAACTGCGCTCAGAAATTTTGCAGAATGTGAGCATAGAACGTCATACAAGTAGAGAAGAGTGGTTTGGCCTTTACTCTCTTTCTTAACACCTCTTGCTAAAGCATGCTATAATGCGGGTACAATTGATAGCATCGTAGGGGTTCCATCGTTAAACTGCCCTACCATAAAAATGTAGCAGTGCCTTTATGGATACTTTACTGCCTAGAAATGTGTAAACACAGGGAGCTTTTGTGGAAGGAGTTCTGTTAGACTCTGGTCAACTGGCGCGGGCTGCGGTCGATATCGCATCTGACAAAAAAGCCTCAGATGTCATTTTATTAGATATACGAGATGTCACTACAATCGCTGATTACTTTGTCATTTGTAGTGGTAACAATCGCCGTCAAATACAGGCCATTGCCGATGCCATTGATGAACAATTAGGGGAACAGGGAGCCAGAGTGCTTCATCGTGAGGGCATTGCCGAAGCTGGCTGGATACTATTGGACTTTGGGGATGTCATTGTACATATCTTTGGGCCAAAGGAACGTGAATACTACCGCCTTGAAAGCCTCTGGAGTGAAGCAAAGACGGTTGTATACTTACAATAATTCAATCTTTTAGAAAAGGTGATCAATGTTGACATTTTTTCGTAATCGCATGTTTCTCGAAGGCATAGCGCTTGGCGGCATTTGTGGTGTGATTATTGGTTCAATTATAGCTTTTTCTCTTGGTGAAAGTAGTGTTGAGGCCCTACGCCGGGCCATTAACAAACGCATCCCAGGCCGCAGTAGAGTCCCATTTGAATACCTCTCACAATAGCAATAGTGCATGTAGCAACTGAAGGAGGTGCTGTGAGGCTGCGCTTTTTTTCGGCGTTATTCATCGTAGCGCTATTTTTGAGCGCACCCGTTTCACACGCTTCGTCTGCAAGCACTCATGGATGCGCCCCACCTATACCTCCTTCTGTGCCAGGCTCACCCGTGCCACCACCCGCAATCCCCGGTAGCTTGCGCATTAACGAAGTGCTTTCGATGCCTGGTTCAACCTGGAACTGTTCAGAATCAGGCAAAACGTTTTCACTTAGCGATGATTCCTGGGTAGAGTTGTACAATCCACAAAGTCAACCTTATAATCTTTATGCAGCACATGCCAGCTTTGTTTATCTTCCTTTAGGTGCAGTTATCGCTCCACATGGCTATCTCGTGCTTTTCCCTTCCGTTTTTTCAGGTACCCTTAGTATCAAAGCAACGTTACGCCTGAATATTGCAGGAGTAACTATTGACCAGGTCAACGTACCGTCTCTCCCTACAGATCAGTCTTATGCTCGCATTCCTGATGGATCCAATTTCTGGCAAATCACCAACACTCCCACTATCGATTCAAGCAACATGGCGTCACAAGTAACTCCAGTTGCTTCTTCAACCAATCAAGGATCTGGAGGTAATGGATCTGGAGGTAATTCAAACACTACTTCAACGCCAGCACCTGGCACTGGTACTCAGCCTGCATGGAGCAACCTTCAACTTCCCATGCAAGTTACCGCCACTTCCAGCACGAACTCAAACCCGGCCACATTCACAATATCACCAACACCATCAGCGCCTGTGAGCAATGGGTGGGACACTCCTCATCGCATCTTGCTGACAGTGCTGGCGACTGCCCTGGTCTTGATGCTTTTCTGGTGCTGGCGACTGTTTAGAAAGTTTTTTTCCACATAACTTCTTTCCATTCTCCGATTTGCATGGTATCATTCATTGCATAGAACAAGCGTTGATCAATTTCTATTGCCCGCCCCATATACGGTAGCGGTCTAGGGGATCACCATCATGAGCATCGCAGAACTTCCATCGACACCTGTCACACCTCCCCTGTTTGAGCGTATTTCGGCAGCAAAAAAAGCAGAGGTGGTGCGCGAACTGAGCGCTTTGCTTGGAGCGCGTTATGTCTTGCATACACCTTACGATTTGATGTTGTACGAGTATGATGCTTCGATTGATCGCAGTACACCCGATATAGTAGTTCTGCCGACCACGACAGAAGAAGTAGCCGCGATTGTCAAAATTGCAGCTCGCCACAACGTGCCTGTTGTGCCAAGAGGTGCAGGCACAGGCCTCAGTGGTGGCGCAATTCCCATCTATGGCGGCATCATGGTCGTATTTGCCCGCATGAACCGTATTCTTGACATCGACTATACTAACCTGCGCGCCGTTGTGCAACCAGGCCTGGTAAACCTCCACCTGAGCAATGCGCTTAATCCACAAGGATTCTATTACGTGCCCGATCCAAGTAGCCAGCGATCCTGCACCATTGGCGGGAATGTAGGCGAAAACGCAGGTGGTCCCCACACACTGATCTACGGTGTCACCACAAATCATGTGCTTGGACTAGAGATCGTCACTCCCGAGGGTGACATTGTACAGGTAGGTCTGAAGGAACGCTATGTATCGTTACCAGGATCATTGTGCGCATGGTGCATTTACCCGAAGCAGTCAAAACCATGGTGGCTGTCTTCGATGCAATGGATGATGCCTCGAACACTGTCTCGGAAATCATTGCCTCCGGTGTGATTCCCGCTGCCATTGAGATGATGGATCAGATGATCTTACAGGCGGTTGAAGCCGATACCCATGCTGGATATCCTATGGATGCCGCTGCCGTATTACTGATAGAAGCCGAAGGTCTGCGTGAAGGGGTAGCGGAGCAGACAGAAAAGATTGTGAGTATCTGCAACAAACATCAAGCTCGCGCCGTACGTATTGCTGCGAACGAGACAGAACGTCAATTATTCTGGTCAGGCCGCAAGAACGCTTTTGGAGCAGTTGGGCGTATTAGTCCTGAATTCTACGTACAGGATGGAGTTGTACCACGCACCCGCCTGCCATACGTTCTGAGACGTGTTGGTGAGATCTGTGAAAGTTACGGGTTGAGAGTGGGCAATGTCTTTCATGCAGGAGATGGTAACTTACACCCACTCATCCTTTTCGATTCCCAGGTTCCAGGGGAGGTCGAGCGCGTGCGTCAAGCAGGACACGAGATACTTGCAGTGTGCGCTGAGGTAGGAGGTACAATCACCGGAGAGCACGGCGTTGGCATTGAGAAACAGGAGGAAATGGCTCTTATTTTTAGTGAGGTCGATCTCCGCGTGATGCAACAGGTACGAGAAGCTTGGAATCCACATCAGTTGTTTAATCCAGGGAAGCTGTTCCCTATGCCAGGACGTTGCGCCGATATAAAGCAGTTAGTATAAGGAAACAGAGTGATGGCTGAGGTTGAGACATTTGCAACGAGCCTACAGCAATACTCTTCCGCTGTTCGGATCATTAGCAATTCCAGCGAATTGAGAAATTACGCTGTAGATGGTTTGTTGCCTCGCTTAGCGGTTATACCTGAAACGGTGGAGCAGGTAGCTCAAATAGTCGCATTAGCAAACCAGCAAGGCTTAACAGTGTTATCTCTTGGTGGTGGTTCGCGTATAAACCTGGGTGGAATACCTGAGCAGTTCGATATCTTGCTTGAAACAACACAATTGGTACGCTTACTGGAGCACGAAGCGCCGGACCTTACCTGTCATGTAGAAGCAGGTATCACTCTTGCGGCGTTACAGGCGCAACTGGCTACTAAAGGGCAGCGGTTAGCGCTCGATCCGCCGGGTGCTCAACAGGCTACGATAGGTGGAATTTTGGCCTCAAATGCCAGTGGGCCAAAACGCCTGCGCTACGGGACGGCGCGTGACATGGTGATTGGGCTACACGTCGTGCAAGCCAGTGGCGAAGTCGCTCGCAGCGGTGGTCGTGTCGTCAAAAACGTCGCAGGCTATGACCTCAATAAACTCTATGTTGGATCATTGGGGACACTCGGTATCATTGTTGAAGCCAATTTTAAACTGCAACCCCTTCCTGCCAACGAACGAACACTTTTATTGACCTTTTCGAATGCGGAAGATGCGATGCAGACCGTAATTGCTCTCTTGGGCTCGCTCTTGACGCCCAGCGCCATCGATTTAATTGACTCTTGGGCTGCCAGTGACATGACTGATTTCTTTGGCTTGACCCTGCCAACCAACGGCTATACCTTAGCCATTAATTTTGAGGGAAGTATTGCATCCATCGACCGCCAGGTGCATGAAACACGACTACTGGCGCGCAAAAATGGCGCCCTGTTAGGCGATGACCTTGCCGGGGAGGCGCAAGATAAATTCTGGGGCGGAGTACGCGAACATACCCAGGGATCTGTAACCTGTAAAGCTGTCGTGCTCGTTTCGCAGATGGCCAGTTACCTGAAGACAGTTGAACAAGTCTGCCAACTTCATGAGCTTGAAGCTGCTGTTGTGGCTCATGCTGGTAATGGCATTCTGTATATTGAACTACGACCAGCTGACGCCACACACCGCCTGGTCGAGGCGATTAAGGAGCTTCGTCTACACGCCCAAGAAGCGCGTGGCAGCATGGTTGTTGAACGCTGTCCTATTGATCTGAAACGACGCATCAACGTGTGGGGTGAGCCAGGCCAGGATTTTTACCTGATGCAGCGACTGAAACAGCAGTTTGATTCCAGGGGTACCTTCGTCAAAGGGCGCTTTGTGGGGGGCTTGTGAGTCAAAAACCTTCAACACCCGCTGGAATCGATCCTGTATTGATCGTTACGGCTCACCATGAATTTATAGATGTCGCGTTCAACGAATTAAAGCGCTTTGATAGTAGCCTGCTCTTTGACGAGTTACTGGCTCCTGGCATCTTGCTGTGTGGGCTGCCCAGGCTAACACTCCCACACGATGTCACACCTTTAATGCGTCAAGCTGCAGAGCAACAACCCATCTTCGTTTGGCATCTTGCGCCAGTGCAAGCAGTGATTACTATGAGGAACACGGAAAACGATATTGGTGAACTTGCCCTGGCTATAGCCGATCTGCCAACATTCACACTGCTGGAACGCGGTCAGCGTTTTGCTGTACAAACTCGCCTGTTACAAACGGATATGGAGGCAGCTCGTGCAGGCACCAACAAGCACCCATACAGCAGCGGACACGTCAATCAATTGCTCGCTGAAGCTATAGCCGAAGAGACTGGTGCAGTTGAGTCTATCAAGAAGCCGCAGGTTGTTGTCTCGCTGCTCTGTACCATGGAAAAAGCATATGTAGGTATTTCTCTTACCAAAGATAACCTGAGCGACTGGCCTGGAGGTGGGCGGCACTTCGCACAAACATCCGAACAAATCAGCCGGGCTGAATTTAAATTGTTGGAAGCGCTAGAAGTGTTTGGCGTTACTCTCCCATCACAAGGCTTGGCCCTCGATCTTGGCGCAGCCCCTGGTGGCTGGACACGCCTGTTGCTAGAGGCAGGAATGAACGTCGTGGCAGTTGACCCGGCAAAGCTTGATGCCCGCGTTGCAAGGACACCCCATTTAGAACTTTATCAAGGCCATGCTGAAGAGTACCTGGAAGATGCGATAAAAAGACGCCGAAAATTCGATGTCATCACCAATGATATGCGTATGGATGCGCGTGAAGCAGCGCGTTTGCTAGTGGAGGCCAGCACATGCTTACGTACCGATGGTTTCATCATCAGTGTGCTCAAGTTACCACATGCAACATCCGAAATCGACCCATTGAAGAACTTGAACGAGGCGTTGAGCTTGTTGCACGGGCATTTTGGCACAGTGCAGGCCAGGCAGCTTTTTCATAACCGTCAGGAAGTAACCGTTCTCACCGCCAGACCGCTATCAATGCGGCCATAGCCATCGTGACCTGGGAGGTAGCTATCATGTCACTCGAATCTCCGAACCTACAGACCACAACCCCTACGATCATGCCACCCGCTCAGGGGCCATTACGTCGTCACACACATACCTATGACTTAATGCGCCAGTGCATTCACTGTGGTTTCTGCCTGCCTACCTGTCCGACTTATGCGGTGCTTGGCGTAGAAATGGATTCTCCACGCGGGCGTATTTACCAGATGCAGGCAATTGCCGAAGGACGAATGGAGATTTCTCCAGAGTTTGTAGATCATATGTATTGTTGTCTCGGGTGTCGCGCCTGTGAAACAGCGTGTCCTTCGGGGGTACAGTTCGGTAAATTGATCGAGGCTGCGCGGGAGCAAATCCAGATCGAGGTGGCACATAGCGCACCAAAACAAGAGATTGCCGGGCCTCTTGCTGGAAGGTTTCTACGAAGCTTCTTCTTTGATTTCATGCTTCCCTCCCGCATTGTTACATCACTTGTCTTTGCTACCTTGAAGGTATACCAGAGGAGTGGACTGCAAACCCTCGTACGTCGCATGGGATTGCTCGATGTAGTAAATGCTCTGCCTACATCGTTGCAGGGACAGTTGAAAACGCCGGAAGAGCTAATGCCCCCTGTAAGTGGCGAGCTGTTACCACAGTTATTGCCGGAGATTACTCCTGCATTAACGACAAAACGGTATCGGCTAGGCTTTGTTAGCGGCTGCATTATGGATCAGATCTACCGCGATATTAACGAGGCAACTATCCGCGTATTGACTGCCAACGGTTGTGAGGTGATAACACCTCCCAGGCAACAATGTTGCGGAGCTTTGCATGTTCATGCAGGTGAAGCAGAGCGTGGAAGGCAACTCGCCCGCCATAATATTGATGTATTTGAGCCATATAATTGTGACGCGATTATCATTAACTCGGCTGGTTGCGGCTCTAACCTTAAGGAATATGGACACCTCTTACGTGACGATCCCGCATATGCTACACGCGCAATCGCATTTAGCTCAAAAGTGAAAGACATCAGTGAGTTTCTGGTGAGCATTGATTGGAATCGTGAGATGGGTCCGCTGAATCGCACCGTAACCTACCATGATGCCTGTCACTTGTTTCATGGACAAAAAGTCAAACAACAGCCTCGCGCATTACTTAGTGCTGTTCCAGGTTTGACTGTGGTCAACCTGAAAGAAGCTGACTGGTGTTGTGGAAGCGCAGGTATTTACAATATCACAAACCAGGCAATGGCATCACAACTTTTAGAGCGTAAAATCAACAATATCGTTGCAACCGGTGCGAACGTGGTCGCCACAGGTAACCCTGGCTGTATGATGCAAATTGCGTTAGGTGCCCAACTGCGAGGCGTTGAGTTAGAAGTAGTACATCCCATTCAGTTGCTTGATGAAGCCTATCAGGCAGGTGGTATCTACGAAGTCACAGTTCCCGATTTAGCAGCGACCAGGAGACGCCGCCAAATGCTTGCGATTGGCATCGGCATCGGGATATCAATTGGTATCCTGCTGGCACGTCGTCGTCAAAGAAAAAAGTAAATCAAGAGTTTACAGGTTTACTGGTCGAATTCGCGCGTTGTTTGCCATTGTTCGCGTAACTGCTGAGCCCTGGTAAAGGCCTGAATCATGTCAGTATCGTGAGCAACAAGCTGATCGCGAAACGTGCTCAACTCCCTGATATATTCACTGAGCCAATGAGAGAGAGCCTCACTGTTAGTGAGGCAAATATCACGGTATGCTTCAGGGCTGCTACTCGCCAGGCGCGTCATTTCCCTGAATCCTCGTCCAGATAACATTACAGCGTCACCCCATGCCGGACTCTCAGCCACAGCATTCATGAGTACAGCAGATGCCACAAATGGCAGATGCGTCACCCCAGCAACCTGCCCATCGTGCTCGGCAGGTTCTAAAAAACGCACGCGCGCCCCAAGTATTTCAATCAGCTTAGAAACTTTATTGAGTGCTGTAGAGGATGTACGCCTCGTCGGGGTGAGGCAATAGATACGATTCTGGAATAATGCTGCATTGGCAGTGTCAGCGTCACTAACTTCTCTCCCAGCCAGCGGATGTCCTCCTACAAAAGATACTGACGTAGGAAGATACTCTTCCGCCCAGCTAATTACCTGCACCTTTGTACTGGCAACATCGGTAACGGCCGAGCCGGGCGAGGCTACGTCAGCTATATCCTGCAATAGCGAACGCATAGCTCCGATAGGCGTTGCTAAAATGACTAACTCAGCGCCGCGCACAGCGTCAGCCAACGCATTACAGGCTTGATCAATTGCCCCGATTTTGCGAGCGCGATCAGTTACGCCCTTACTAAGATCGTAGCCACTTACCTGTTCTACTGCTTTCGCATTACGGAGTGCGAGGCCAATTGACCCACCAATGAGCCCTAACCCAACGATTGCTACCCGATTAAACATTGCTCTTTCCCTTTATGTCACACATAACCAGATTCCTGGTCCAATGAGCAGAAACGCCCCCAGGAATTCAGCCCACTCCTTGTGATCGAGTGTCATTCTCACGACCTTAGAAATAGATCAGCTCTTCGAGCCACTCCCCTCCACCACGGCCAAGTACACTTGCAAGCATATCTGTCACATCATCACTAAGTAGCACACTAAAATTGTTGCGGTAGAGATCAAGGAAACGCGGCAATATTTCTGGACTATAATTTTCTAGTAAATCAGCAGCGAACCGCTCAAGTAAAAGATTGAAAATCAGGTAGTCTTCGGGAGAAGTATCTTCATACCAGTCGAAGCCGCGTACAGTCACAGGTGTCTTACCATCCAATTCTGGCTCGAAAATCTCTGCATAGTGTGTATGAAGCTCTTTCATAACAATCCCCGCATGTCCGTGTATCTGTTCCACAAGCCGGAGCGCAGCGAATGGCAGTTGCCATTCATCAGCCCATAGAGGGCTTTCGTCGGGCCAGGGGCGTGGATCATTCTCCAGAAAAGCCTGGGTTAGTACAACATACACTAGATAGGCCAGCTTTTCCTGTGTCGGTGTGCCTACAATTGCATCAAGTTGTGCTGGTACGACAATAGAAGGTGGCTGAGTAGCATGTGTCCAATAGGGGAGTGCATTGCTTGGCTCTTCCGGATCATCATGAGGTATAACATTCCAATCTGCTGGAGAAACCAGCATAACTTCTATTTCTGGCATAGGTCGACCAAGCAGTTGCGTTAACAGTTGACTTGCCTTAACGATGGATTGCGATATCCAATGGGCCTGAGGACCTTGCCCCTCTGGATAATAGACAGTGAGCGGCTCCGCCAGTGTCTCATATTGTTCATATGGAAACGGCATATTCTACCTCTTGTCATCATTTTTTGAAATCACAATTTATCCCGGCGCTTCTATCTCCAGAGGGGTATCCTGGCCATCAGAGACGTACTCACTCCACTCTTTCGCAGTTCTTTGTCTGCGGAAGCGATTATAAAAATCACTATACATCATACGCATACGTTGGGGGCTAATCTTTTTTCCACCTTCATAGTATTCAAGCACAACCTGGCCCATAGCCCATGTGCCAGCACCGGCAATTGCTCCAGAGATGAAATCCCCACCAAATGGTACAGCTTTAGCTACTTGTTCAGCAAGGTAACGTAGTCCCAATCCTCCAGCTAAAACGGCAATGAGTTCACGAAGATGTTGTGTGGTATCCGCTGCGTCGATTGTTTCACCGTACAATGCAGCCAGGCGAAGCACCAGGCGAATTTGGTTACCGAGCAGAATAGGGATATCCACTAATGGAAATGGCTCCAAACCCGCTGCCAGGCTCACCAGTGTCGCGTTACGTATAATACGCTGTGCGGCGCTACGACGATATGTTGGCAACTCTCGTCCGATCACTAAAGCGGCTTCGGGGCTTGCATCAATCATTGCGGGTATGAGTTCCTCGGCGACATTCCGACCTGTACGGCCCGAGACAGGAATAACTCCCGCTACACCAAGGCTTACCGCTACCTCGTTCGCTAACCTATCTCCCCACTCTTCACCAGGCAATGCATCGACTTTGTTAACCACAAGAATCGTAGGCTTGTTCATTTTTTTGACCGTCTCGTACAGTTCGCGGTCTTTCGCTTGCAAGCCCTTTGTGGCATCAATAAGAAACACAATCACACTGGCTAGATCCATGCCGCTTTCCATAAGTTCTGGTAGGTGTCCAGGAGTATCAATCAAGGTGAAAGGGCCAAAATCGGTTCGCACCAATGTACGAGTTGTACCAGCCTCAGGCACTTCACCCTGCGCTTCTCTCCAGTTCAGAGCTTTCATAAAACTCCGTATCATGCCTATATTTGAGGGCAAACTCAAAAGTGTTTTCATGCCAAGTTCCCGTAAGCTTTTCGGCCGGTCACTTTTGCGTATTAAGCTTTCGAGCATCCGTTGAACCAAACTTTGTCGTGTTGGCTCTTCTAATAATTTATCTTGATGATTGCTAACCATCTTCTTTTTCCTTTCCGGTCTAACAAGATAAGCGTTAGGTTGGGAACTAGAGATATAAATTACTTTCATTATAGCCGCCTCTAGTACCTAAGAGCAACACGTTTTATATCAGCTATCTGATGACAATGATTACCATCACAGCACTGCCCTTCTCCAATACTTGACCTTAATTTAATTTGCTATAATAATACAAAACAGTAAGACCATTATTAGGAGTGAAGCGACAGAATGGATCAGACACAAACTGCCACCGCTGCTGACTATCAGCAGGCAGAAACTACCACTTACGCGGGATTTCACAGTATTATTACGGGCGTTAACCGCGCTTGGGAATATGGCGGGTTTCCGCTGCCCGATGGCACTTTCTGGCGTTATAGAGAACCACATGCCGTTATCGTGGTTGAGGGTGAGCGTATGCGCGCAACCGCAAAACTGAGCCGCACCAACGACCAGGTACAGATACTCGACAACGCCAAGAATATGTTCTTTTCAACAAAGCGCTTTGAGATACCGGAAAAAGGCGAGATTTCCTTCGAGTGGGACATGAAAGCTCTCTGCTCAGGTACAAAACCTCACGATCTATATGACGGCTTTGTTTCTGTCAACCTGCTCGATTTTAGTACCGGCGTTGCACTCGACTTTTTTGCTTGTAATGACGTCATTGCAACTGTCTATGCTTTACTACCTTTCCCAGGCGTGCCAGAGCCAGCAGATCTTGAAAATGCAGTGAAACCAAAATACTTCTGCGACTTTAACGAGCTACCTCTGACAACCGCACCTGGACAACAGCATCGTTATCACATCACGTATCACAGAGGAAAGGACGAGGTGCGCTTTTTTGTCGACGATCAAGATGTTGGAGTTTATACTGAAGTACCAGTTAAAATCAATGGCCTCATTATCGCACTAGGCTTGATGACTGAAAAACCAATTGAGCAAGGTAAAAGCGTCTCCGTCGGCGGCCAGGTCTTAAGCGGCGTATGGGGTGCGTTTACCATCACCATTCGCAACCAGTAGGGCATCATCACTGAAAATATAGTTGGTCAATAGTCTTTCAGTCGTGTTCAGCAGGTCTCACTGGATAGCTGTGGTTATTCCACCTGCTCTAAACAGTCCAGGACGCGATCTATTTCGTTGAGCGTGTTATAGTGTGCCATACCAAGCCGCAGCGCCCCTCCTGTTGCCTCAAGTCCTAAACGCTCCATGATACCAAGCGCGTAGTAATTACCATCCCAGGCAAAAATACCCTGCGAGGCAAGGTGTTCAGCCAGTTCGCGAGGCGAGTGCCCTTCTACGTTGCAGGCAATTGTGGGAACTCTCGAGGTAAGTTGCTGTGGATTGGTGATGCCATAGACCTGGAGACCTTTGATTTCGCGTAAACCCGCCAGCAATTGTCCTGATAATCCACGTTCGTAATCCATCATCGCTTGCATGGCAATCTTAAGCTCCCGCTGTCTACCCTGGTATGAACTTCTTCCCGCATCCGCGCCGAACATCTCACTATACTGGGTACTTTGTTCACGACCAATCATCGCCAGGTAGTCAATCACGCCTACCAATCCAGCCAAACCTTCGTGATTCTGCGTTCCCGTTTCCCAGCGATCAGGAACACTATTGCTCGCAGGACGGACCTTATATGCAGGAAATCTCTCTAAATGTTCGGCCTTGCCATAGAGAATGCCTAAATGTGGACCGAAGAACTTATACGATGAACAGACTAGAAAATCAGCATCGAGTGCCTGTACATCGATCGGCCCATGAGGAGCAAACTGTACGGCATCGATCCAGGCCAGGGCCCCCACTTCATGTGCCCAACGAATGATTGTCGCCACATCATTAATTGTGCCTACAGCATTAGAGGCATATCCCACCGCTACAACCCTGGTGCGCTCGCTAATCTTTGCACTCATATCTTCCATATCCAGTGTCACATTTTCCACATGTACATCAACTGTGCGTATCACCACGCCGCGCTCCTGCAAGGCAAGCCAGGGTGCGACATTCGCATCGTGATCCAGGATTGTCACGACGATCTCGTCACCAGGCTGCAGCGTCTTACCAATGGCACGACTAAAAGCAAAAGTCAGGGTAGTCATATTTGGACCGAAAACAATCTCATGTGGGCTGGCTGCATATAAAAAGTCGGCCATAGCGCTGCGCGCAGCAGCAATGACCTGGTCGGTACGCGCACTTGTGAGAAATGCTCCATGTGTATTGGCATTAGCCTCACGGAAGTAGGATACCATCGCATCTATAACCTGCTGTGCTATTTGTGTACCACCTGGATTGTCAAAATAGATGGCTTGTTTGCCATCAACATCCAGCGCGAGTGAAGGGAAAAAACGACGATAGGCACTTAAATCGAGTACTTGGGACATTGAGCGGGTCTCCTCTGAAAAATAGCCTGTGAGCGTGGATACCATTCGTTCGTGAGCAATTGATCGAAAGGCGTACCTTTCTTGTAAGCAGATTATATCATTACAGTATCAAGAACTCATGACAACTGATGACATGAGCCTCGCTTAGACGGCAAGCCGCCTGGGCCGAACTGCGGTGGCCTCTATCCCTAGGCTATCGAAGGCTGTCGGGAATACTTTGCGTCCGATGTTGTACGAGCCATTGACATCCGCATGGATAGGCTCTCGTCCTTTGACTCGGTACCAGCGTCCTTCTCTCCGGCCTGAGAAGCGCGGCTTGTCCTCTTGTTCCGCTCCTTGGGTAGGATCATACGTAGGGAGCACATCTCGATCCAAGAAGCTGGCTTTGCTGGTGTAGGATTCTTCGGTAATCAGCACAGTGATGCCGACCAACTCGGCTTTGTATGTCAAAAGCTCGATGAACTTGGCATGGGGAATTTGTACGAATTCCTGATTATGCTTCCGGCCCAACTCCACCCCTTGCTTCCAGAAGGGATTCTTGCCAATGATGAGCGTCCCAATCCCTTCTTCCACTAACAGATCTATGATGCGACGGCTGGCCATATGCAGATAGTGCATCACCCGGCGATTGCGCTTCGTCGTAATCTGATCTAAGCGATGGGAGGTAAAACGCCTTTCTTTTCCTTTCGCAAGCCTCTTCTGCTCATGCTCGCGCAGCTTGTTATAGAGTTGGTTTGTGGCTTTGAGGGGACCGCCTGGAACCAGACGGGGGGAAAAGCCTGGCTTGTTGGAGGTGAGGGCGGCCAACACATGGACGCCAGGATCAAGAGCAACAACGAGGTCCTTATCCACCTGTGCTGGTTTCGCCTCTGCCCGATAGATCACCTCGACCACATAGTGATCCGCTTTGGGCACGATTCTGACCTGCTTGATCTGCTTGGGGTTCTGCTTGGTTTCGACGAGCCACCCAAGGTGTGAGACGGCTATCTCCCGATGGGCTAAATGCGCTTTCCAGATCGCTCCTAGTTCAAAGACGAGGAGATTACGGCCCGAGGTTTTGTGTTTGTACTTGGGAAGCTTGGGCCGGTCTGTGAACTGCTCTGGATGCTCTTGGTATGCTTCCATTGCCTCAAAGAAGGCGGTCCAGGCTGTATCAAGTTGGATCAAGACTTGATTGCTGACTTTGCGAGGCAAGGCTTGGTAGGCATCAGACGACTTGACCAGATGATAGACGGCGGTGTTGTTGAGGTAGATGTGCTCGAAGAGGAAGGAGTGGCGCACATAGTAGTTTGCCAAGTTCCAGAGGTTTTTGGAGGCAAAGGCCATCTCATCGATCCTCTGGAAGCGCGGGTCGCTCTTGTTGATGATATGCTGCTCAGCCAGTTGCATCCTGTGCCTCCCCATGACGGGCCCGCATCTGCCGTTTGCACTCTTCGGCATATTCGGGATAGATGCATGCGATCTCAGCATAGACCCGCCGGCGAATCAGAGCCATCGCCTCATCCACTCCAATCCCTCCTGCCACCTCTTGCAGACTCTCATCACACTCGGTCAACTCATATCGGATGAAATTGACGGTAATCCGCTCCAAGAAGGCAGGGTCACTCTGCTCGCCGGCTCGCTCCCAAAGCAGTTCCTCGTGAAATGCATGATACGAGGCCATCGCACGCCGCAGGAGGGTCTCGAAAGGGAGACGTCTGACCGTGATCGGCAATGTTTCGGCTTGTGCCACCAACTCGGCTGCCTTGCGTGCCGCCACCGTTTTCCCTACAAGGGAGCGTGCTGTGGCTTTGGCTGCCGCCTGCCTCCAGCCGTCTTCTTGCTCACAGATTTCAACACGGGCCAATGCGTAGAGCTGCATGGGTGCAGCTGACCGGCAATACGGATTGGATTTGGTCGCATCGGGCACGCCGAGAAACTTCTTGACCAGGGCAGGCATCCAGCCTCGTTCCTTCAGTCGTGCCGTAGTGAGCAGAGATGCCCCCTCATTCATGAGCGTCTGCCTCCAATTCCTGCACAATGCGTTCCGGTTTGCGTTTGCCGTGCGGTGAAACTGTACACGATTGCCACAGGGTCCGCAATCAAGTCCTCTTTATCGTTCTCTGCCACATTGACCACCTCGATCTTGCGCCCCTGGGTCTCCAAGAGCGTTTCGAGGTAGTGAAAGCCAAAGGTGGTGAGCCGGTCCCGATGCTCCACCACTAGCAAGGTGATGCTCGTATCTTTCAACAATGCCAGGAGTTTCGGGCGGCTATCGTTCACACCTGATGCAATCTCCTTGACCACTTGTGAGACCTGATAGCCCCGTGCCTCGCAGTAGTGCAAGAGCCGCTCTGCTTGCCGTTCTAAGTTCGCCCGGTGCTCAGCAGAAGAAACACGGGCATAAATGGCACTCTTCTGAATGGTTTGTTGTGGCTTCTCAACCGTCACAATGATGGTTCTTGAAGGTGCCAGATAGCCCTTGATAGGTCCAGTACAGAACCAACGAAGGGCTGTACGATCACTGATGCCTTGTTGTTTGGCGTACTGACTTAACTTCATAGAGGAAGTATAGAACAGGTGTACATGATTGTCAACGCTTGACATCATTTCTTAGGAACGTTTACAACACCTTGAGAGCAGAGCAATTCAGCTCTTGACTTTTCCCTTAGCCTCATGTACCCTATAAACAACACACTACAGGAGAGACCAGTGAAAACCTTCATCTAACCTATTATCCGCACTGCGGAACACCTCAAACTGCTTATGATGCCATATGAATCTATGGCACCTGCGAGATGTTTTGCGCGACGGTATTTGGTGAAGAAGGCATTTCCGCTGCTGTAGGCTAGAGAATCTACGTCCACACCTTTTCCCACAGCGCCGCGACATTCAAGCCATCTCCTTTCCCAAGAATTTGTACGAAAGTAGCTTCATCTAATACGATTGGCCGGATCAGATGTGTTCCTAATCAAACTGGCTTTATGCGCACCTCAAAAAATTACGTTTAAGGAGTTTAGAATGCCTGAACATTCTACCCATATCGCAAGTGTACAAAATCTATCAGGCACCTTGCTTTCACGCGCTCCAAAGTGTGCTATTCTGGTAGGCGTTGACATACCCGGCAACGATTGGTATGTTGAAGAATCTCTGGATGAACTAGAACGGCTGGCTACGACCGCAGGTGTGACCTGTATAGATCGGGTCACCCAACATCTAGCTCGTCCTCATCCTGGCACATTACTTGGCTCCGGGAAATTACAGGAAATTGCCGACCTGGTACAGTTTCATGGTTGCGATGGCGTCATTTTTGATCTCGAATTGACACCTGGGCAGCATCGCAAACTGGAGAGTGAACTAGAAACACAGGTGCTTGATCGCACTGCCTTGATCTTGATCATTTTTGGTCAGCGTGCCCGCACGCGAGAAGGACGCTTGCAGGTCGAACTAGCGCAGATTGAGTACGACTTACCCAGGCTGGCACGACAGTGGTTGCACCTCTCCCGCCAGAAGGGCAGCGTGCAACAGCGCGGCGAGGGTGAAAAGCAGATTGAGGTAGACCGCCGTTTGCTGCGTCGACAAAAAGATCAGCTTGAGGAAGATTTAGAACATGTACGTACTCATCGACAGCTACATCGTATACGACGTAAAAACACAGGCGCACCAGTAGTAGCACTGGTGGGCTATACGAATGCAGGCAAGTCAACACTGTTGAATCGGCTCGCTAATGCAAGCAGTCTGGTTGAAAATAAACTCTTTGCCACACTTGATCCCATGACGAGACGTGTGCGGCTCGAGGGTGGGCAAGAGATCTTGCTAACCGACACCGTGGGATTTGTACAACGCCTGCCAACAACGCTGGTAGCGGCCTTCCGTGCCACTCTGGAAGAGGTTGCAGAAGCTGATCTGCTTGTACATGTCGTCGATGCATCAAGCCCCTCCATGCTCCGTCAAATCGAGGCTGTTGAACAGGTGCTGGAAGAGATCGGCGCTGGGGGTCATGCGACGGTGCTGGCCTTTAATAAAGTAGATGTTTTGCCCTGTGATGTTACCCTACAACTGGAAGGCGTGGCAGCAACATTACCCCGGGCACGAGTATCAGCATTACAGGGAGATGGGATTGATGACCTACTAAGGTGTATCAGCGAAAACCTACTCTTGCAGTTTGTCGCGCTTGACGTTCTCATCCCCTATGACCGTGGTGAACTCGTGGCACTGTTCCACCAGTACGGGACGATTGAACACGAAAGCTTCGAAGAAACTGGCACCTACTTACGCGGTCACATACCGAGCAATCAAAGTGGACCGTTCGCCGCTTTCCACAAGAGAGCATCTAAAAGAGCCGGGATTTGATGTATGCACGCTACTTTAGATGTATATCTATGTACGGGTTTCAACTCAAAGCACTGGACTTAGCATGAAAGATACAAAAATCGATATACTGATCGTTGGTGGGGGCGTGATCGGGAATTCGATCGCCTACCACCTGGCGCGGCTGGGACGACAGGTGCTTGTCGTAGAGAGGTCACAGGTAGCTAACTCACCTGCAGCCTCCTGGGCTAGCGCCGGCGGAGTGCGGCGGCAAGGACGCCATCCTGCCGAGGCGAAATTAGCCATAGAGGCGATCGAACGCTGGAAGACATTGGAGCAGGAACTCGAAGCTGATTTGCGCTACCGCCGGAGTGGAAACCTGCTACTCGCAGAGAGCTATGCCCAGGCCGAACAGCTTTCCAAATTTGTCGATCACCAACATGAGCTAGGTTTCGCCGATGTGCGACTGGTAGATCGGGATGAAGCTCTTTCTCTCGTACCTGGGCTTAACGATCGAGTCGTGACCGGAAGCTACAGTCCCAGTGATGGTCAGGCCGACCCTGTTCTTACGACCCGCGCCTTCGCATCCGCTGCTCAACGCCACGGTGCAATCTACTGGACCGATACCTGCACCTCAGGTTTCTTAATTCACAATGAGCGTATCGTAGGAGCGCTAACAGAGCGTGGCGAGGTACAAGCGGACCATATCGTACTGGCTGCTGGTGTATGGAGTGATGAATTAGCAGCCACAATTGGTTTGCATCTCCCAATACGAACTCGCGCTTTACAGATGATCCTCTCTACTCCTGCTCGAAGCAATCTACTACAACCAGTGATCAGTGCTGTTAGTCGCACTCTCTCGCTTAAGCAGGTTGCAACCGGTGCATTTCTGTTAGGTGGAGGTTGGCTCGGCGACCCTACGCCTGATCGGCGCTCTTTTATCTTGCGCCCGACCAGCATTCAAGGCAACTGGGTAACTGCCAGGGAACTATTTCCAGCAGTAGGAGATCAACGTATCGCCCGCTCTTGGTGTGGCCTTGAACCTCAAAGTATTGATGACATTCCTTTCATTGGCCCAATTCCAGGTCTGGATGGATTGACAGTAGCTGTTGGCTTCTCTGGTCATGGATTCGCACTCGCTCCAGCCATCGGTCGTTGTGTAGCAGACCAGATCAATGGTCGCTCAGCTCCAGAGTTGGATGGGTTAAGTCCTATTCGTATTACTCATTGACACTTCAGTGCTTTTTTGACATAATTTCAATAACGATAGCACAACAAGAAATGTTATTTCATTTCTGCGTTCGGGTGAGAGAAAATATCATGCAGCAATTGCCTATAAAAGAGGAAACAGAACGAGATTACCACGCAGGATATAATCGTGTGATGCAATTTGCCGAATATGCACATGCCAGGGGTTGGCAATTAAGTGACCGGCAACTCGTGCATGAAATCGTGCAACACGAACGGGCAGCCCAGATACGAGAAAAAAGCTCGTTACCGATTATCGGGCCAGGAACTCGCTCGGCCGCCTATAACCGCGGACAGGCCGATGCCTTACGCGCCATACTGCAGGGACAGCGTGAGAAAGCTTAGGGCCTGTGTGCTATGATTACTCACTACTGTTGTAAATGAGGTATGAAGAAAACAGCTATGGAACTTGTATCACAGTCTCAGAGAACCTACACAGGCCCTCAGCCAGGTTCACCCGAGCAAATCCGGGCAATCACCGCAGAGTTGCGCCACCTCTACCCAGATGCCAAATGTTCACTCAATTTCTCAAATCCCCTTGAATTGCTGATTGCCACACAGCTTTCAGCACAGTGTACCGATGAACGTGTGAACCTTGTTACTCTTGATCTTTTCCAGAAATACCGCAGTGATGAAGACTATGCCACTACCAGCCAGGAAGAGTTGGAACAGGACATTCGATCAACGGGATTTTACCGGAACAAGGCAAAAAATATACGCGCAGCTTGTCAACGTCTCATTACAAACTATGACGGAGAAGTACCACGTACAATGGCAGATTTGCTTACACTTCCCGGCGTTGCTCGTAAGACTGCAAATGTTGTATTAGGTAACGCCTTTGGCATTGTTGAGGGATTCGTCGTTGATACGCATATCGGTCGACTTGCACGCCGCTTTGGCTGGACGACAAATGAAGACCCGGTAAAAGTGGAGCAAGACTTGATGCGACTGGTGCCACAGCACGATTGGCTTGATCTTTCGCATCTGATGATCTTTCATGGAAGGGCCATTTGCCTGGCTCGTAAACCACTCTGCGAGCAATGTGCATTGGTGAAGCTCTGCCCATCAGCATTTATTGCTTCAAAATAGCTTCCCGTCCCCGTTAGCCATTCTCGTAGATTCCGCGTTGCTCCTCAGGTAACATTTCAGCAATACGTTGCATCATGTCCCTTGTCATAAGTTGTAACCTGATCTTGCGCGAAACTTCTTCCGCTAGAACCGGGGTATATGCTTTGCCTATCTGTATGTCCACTCGAGGAAACCAGATTCGCGCAGAACGCAGTACGCGACGTGTTCCGCAATGCGCAACGGCCAGCACAGTCACACCGGTACGCATTGCGAGCATTGCGGCTCATTCAGGAGCCGCAATCATCTGTTCTTGCCGCGCAACCGTTCCTTCGGGGAAGATCAGGAGCGCTTTGCCCTCGTGCAAGTATGCCATTCCTTTTTCAAGTGCTGCGCGGTCGCTTTCACCACGACGTACGGGTATTTGCCCTGTTAGTCTGCAAACTAGACCAACAATAGGCCAGTGGAACATTTCTGCTTTCGCAAAAAACCAGACTCGCCTGGGTAGTACAACCCCTAATAGAATAGGATCATACCAACTGAGATGATTAGCAACGATAATAAGAGGGCTATTCAACGGTACGTTCTCCCGACCACTTACGCAATAGCGACAAACGAAACGCGTAAATACCCAGAAAGCCGCGCGCAAAACAGTATAAAGCATTATTTAGACCCGCACCAACAGCGCAGCAGGTAAGTTCTCCACATGGTAATTTTTCGAGTATGACGTTTCCCCATCCATCTGTACATTCACGGAACTCTGGCTCTCGATGGAGACCGATTTAGCCCGGTAAAACGTATCCTCCGGCAATCCTGCATGTTCACCTTTCTTTACGATAGGCAATAACCTCAGCGCCCGTAGCAGCGGAGTATAATCGATTGTACAGATAGCGCCATATGTTGGGCCATTTGTTACAGCCATCAAAACAAAACGTTTCGCCTGCATCTTATCGGTTGGTTCATCACTACCATCCAGCTTGAATGAAAGCCATGGACAGCGACGGTAGCCAAACAATAATTGTTTTACTGTAGTGGTATAGTAGAGTCGCGCACCACTCATGAACGGGACGTTCTTCATTCGGCTTGCCGCAACAGCAATATCGGCATCCAGACCTACACTGAATGAGTTAACAAAGTAGCGACCGTTGACTATACCCGCATCAACTTCGATGAGTTGCCCATTAAATGCCTGCTCAATCGCAGCAGTAGGATCATGGGGTAAATTGAGTGTATTCCATGCAAAGTCATTGCCAGAACCAGCGCCAACAATACTCAGGGGAACACGACTTCCTGAACTGAGGATGCCGTTGACTGCCTCGTGGACAGATCCATCTCCACCTACAATAATTACAGGACGTTTTTCTTTGGCAGCAATCATTGCAAGCTCTTTTGCTTCTCCCTGCCTTGTTGTTTCTACATACTCGGTATGTTCCCGATCTGCGCGACTGCGCACCACTGCACGATGCTCATCCATTTTGCCGCGATTTGCAGCGGGGTTAAGGATAACGAGAGAGTTGCCGAAGGACATCAAAGTTTCCAAAGCCAATCTGCCTTCCCTGGATCATTGATTTTAGAAGATTGTATCATCTTCCCGATACCGCTACAATTATGCCAGATGAGAAATTCAGACCATTTGTTTGCAAATTACGATGCTAAAATGAGATACTGACCCCCAGATAGAAAAACATGTGGAGAATAGGATACGAAAGCATATTTTTCACGAACCATTGGACGGTTGCCTGTAAAGATATAACGCATCATACTGTTTTCCGTGGAGGAATAATAAATGTCTTTGTTATCCTATGGCAACGAAGACCTTGAATAAGGTTCGATCGATGCCAGTAATAAGAGAACTGCTTGACCAATTTATTTACATAGGTTTGGAAGAAATTAAAAGCAGTTAGAAAGCAAGGGAACAAGATGAAAATACTGATCATTGATCCTGATCGTGACTTGGTAGAAATGTTAACGAGTTGGTTAAAAACCCTGGGATATGAAGTCTATCGAGCATACACGGGAGAACGAGCGAAAATCGAGTGGGAGGAACAAGAGCCAGATCTGATCTTGCTAGACACAGCAATACAGGACGTAGATGCATTGTCCATGTGCCGAGACATGCGCCATAAGCACGATGCTCTAGTGTTAGTAATAACTGATGGCAGGGAAGTGCAGGATGAGGTACGTTGTTTGGAGTCCGGTGCCGATGATTATTTGCGCAAACCTTTCTTCCCAGCACAACTTTTAGCTCGCATTCATGCTCTAAGTCGAAGAGGACGTTCTACTCTTACACAGCGACCTTCCTCCATCATCACTATTGGTCCCATTCAGGTCGATTCACTCCATAACGAAGTCAGTGTTGGTGGGAAAACGACTCGCCTGACACCAACAGAAAGTAAACTCCTGCATTTGTTGGCTGTCAATGCCAATAATGTCTGCACAGCAAGCCAGATCGTTTCACATATCTGGGGATTTGGTAACGACGGAGATACGTGTTTAATCAAAGCGCATATCCGTCATTTACGTCAGAAGATTGAACCTGAAGCCAGTAAACCAACTTATATCCTGACTGTTCCAGGTGTTGGCTACACGTTGATACGCCATTCCTCTGAAGATACAAAGTATAGTGCCAAAGAGCTAGTACGCCCATTACAAGCCATTTCCATATAGCAAAGGCATTGTACTGCTTCGCCGCGAACTGGTAAAAGTTAAGACTTCAGCACAACCAAAGACGTACCGACACCATTTTTTCTTCTGCACGAGCATCTTGTCTGCACTTTTGACTTGTACAATATACAAAAGTACATGCCTCTCGAACACAGGAGTTCCCGAGGCCGACCTCTTTGCTCTATACAGCAAAGAGACTTGCCCACTGAAGCGTGAGTAGACAAGTCAAGGGGAGATCACGTGCCCTATGGCGACTATGAAGGATACTGCAGATAATGTGCGTGGCAGCCTGATTCCTCAATTATTTGCCTTAAGACGTGTGCCAATGCGCTATCGTCGGATTTTGCCATTGACAGTCATGAAGCGGTTTCAGTGTATAGTAATTGGCTCTGCGTCAGGAGTATTGACCGTAGCTATTACAAATCGACACAATATGTTAGTCATCGAGTCTTTGAGGAATTTTACCGGCCAGGCTATTTTTCCGGTTTTAATCGACCCAAACAGAATGCGATTACTTATTTACCGTATCGAGCGAAACGAACATTCCAGGAACGCCTTTCATTCGAGAATAGACAGAAGCTCCAGGAAGACAGAATATTATCAATATTCTATGCTTCGTCTCCAGGTTGGCTCAATAGTGATATTACTTTCAAATCAAAAGAGGAAACATTTGTAGCTACTCATAGATAAGCCTCAAACACCAGGCTCTGGGACCTTCATGCTCCTCCACGACCTTGCAGCATCACCGGCAGGGTCAACGCAATAAGTTTGAGGTCTTGCGCTAGAGATTGCTGCCCAAGATATTCAATATCCATCTCTACCATCTTTTTAAATGGGACACGACTTCGTCCATAAACCTGCCATGTACCAGTTAGCCCTGGCTTGCCGCAGAGGCGTACCCAATCACGAGCATCATATGCTTCAACCTCATAGGGAAGAGGCGGACGTGGACCAACCAATGTCATCTCACCACGCAAGACATTGATAAATTGGGGCAGTTCATCGATACTGGTCTTTCGCATAAACCGGCCAATTCTAGTAACTCTGGGATCATCTACCAGTTTATAGAGATTATCTGAATTGACCTTCTGATACGAATCAAGACCGCAAAGATACCAATGACCATAAAAAGCGGTAGTAGGATAAGCAAGGTAAATGCGATGTCAAGTATACGTTTGGCCCTGAGGTAACCCGCATTCATACTAATAGTATGCTGAGTTGTCGCCGAAAGAACAGCCATGATATCATTCCCCTTACATCAATATGTAGATAGACCCCCGATGATAGCATTTCTTTTTTAGCCCAAGATAGATCATAGCTGACGTTGGTGTATATTTGGTGAGCAACAGTATGTAAATCTGGGTCATAAGTAGTGATAAAGGTTATAAAAGCTTAAGGAAGAGTTTATTTACTTCTTTATCGTTGTCTGGTTTGATATTCTACACATAGAGCGAAGAGTTCAACCCATTCTTAACCTCTGGTGTCATCTTCTTGGAACCCTTAACTCTTATCATAAGGGAGGGTGCTATCCTTTTCCGCACAGGGGTGCTTAATGAAGGAGCTATTTTACATATGCAGATACCATTGGTAGACTTACAGGTACAGTTTCAGTCTATTAAATCAAAAATTATGGCAGAGATTGAAAGTGTACTTGAGAATATGCAACTTTTTCTTGGTCCTCAAACTCAGGCGTTCGAGAGCGAATTTGCTCAATTTTGCGCATGTCTTTATGGAATAGGTCTCTCTTCTGGGACTGATGCTCTCGCTCTTGCGTTACGCGCATGCGATATCGGCCGAGGTGATGAAGTCATCACCGTTGCCAATACCTTTATTGCTACGGTAGAGGCAATTGCTTTAGTGGGCGCAACACCTGTCTTTATCGACATTGACCCAGATACCTATACCATGGACTGGAGACAACTTGGCCAGGCTCTGACGCCTCGAACTCGTGCTATCATTCCGGTCCACTTATATGGCCATCCTGTAGATATGCAACCAGTTCTTGATTTTGCCTATAAGCATGATCTACGCGTGATTGAGGATGCTTCTCAAGCCCACGGCGCGACCTACCGGGGACAGCGAGTTGGAAGCATGGGGGACATTGGCTGTTTCAGTTTCTACTTTAGCAAAAACCTGGGTGCGTATGGCGAAGCAGGCGCATGTGTGACGAACGATAGACAACTTGCAGAATCTATACGTAAGTTGCGTGATCATGGTTCGCTCATTCGCTATCAGCATGAGACGCTTGGGGTCAATGCTCGCCTCGATGAAATACAGGCCGCGGTGCTCAGGGTCAAATTGCCCTACTTAGAGCTGTGGAATGCCGCCCGCCAGGCTCATGCCAGTTTTTATACTGAGCAACTGCGGGGGATAGTTGAGGCCGTACCACTTGTCCGATCCTGGGCCAATCATACCTATTATGCCTATGTTATACAAGTTCAAGAGCGCGATACATTCCGAAAGGTTTTGGAGCAAGAAGGAATCGCTACCGGCATTCACTATCCAACGCCCATTCACCTGCAACCTGCCTGCTCACAGTATGGCTCTGTACGCGGCATGTTGCCGGTGACGGAAGCGGTAACGGCTCGCATTGTCTCCTTGCCTATGTATCCAGAACTTACTTCAGAACAAACACAGAGGGTTGTGAATGCCGTCAAGAGAAGCTTAGTATCGGCTATAGCTGGCTTGTAACTGAGCATCAAAAAATATAACCTGAAACTGGGGGACCAATGACAGTCAAAGAGTTACGTTTCGGGGTGATTGGCTGGGGATACTGGGGACCAAAGATTGCGCGCAATCTGGATGCATTACCGCATGCCATGGTTGCCATGATTGCAGATAGCGATGCTCGCCGACTCACAACGCTGGCGGTGAATCAGCCCTGGGTACGAACAACAACGCATATCGAGGATATGTTTCGCTCAGATGTCGATGCCATTGTCATCGCCACACCTGTTAGTACGCATTTCCGACTGGCACGCGAGGCGTTACTGCATGGCAAACATGTACTCGTCGAAAAGCCACTGACCACCAGTGTTACTGAGGCGGAGGAATTGGTTGCCCTTGCGCAAGAGCGCCAGCGGGTTCTGATGGTTGGACATACCTTTGAATACAATCCAGCCGTGAACGAACTGCGCAAGCTTGTGCAGAGTGGTGAACTCGGTAAAATTTATTGCATTGAAGCTGAGCGAGTGAATTTAGGACTTTTTCGCCATGACATTAATGTTATCTGGGACCTTGCCCCACACGATATCTCAATACTTCTGTACCTTCTCGATAGAAAGCCCGAGAGGATCAAAGTACAGGCGCATGCCCATGTGCAATCGCGTATCGAAGATGTTGCCCATCTTGATCTGGAATTCGCTGATGGCATGAATGCGCATATACATGTAAGCTGGCTCCATCCGTGTAAAATCCGCCGTGTGACGGTCATTGGCGATGCCAGAATGGTCGTCTATGATGACACCAACCCGCCAGAAATGATCAAAGTTTACAATAAAGGGGCAGATGTACATGCTGATCCAGTGGTATCCTATCGCTATGGCGAGATCACTATCCCTTACATCGATTGGATTGAGCCTTTACACCTGGAATGTGAGGATTTCGCAAACGCTATTCGCACAGGGACAAAACCACGAGCTAGCGGAGAAGTGGGGTTAGCAGTAGTGAAAGTTCTAGCGGCTGCACAGGAGGCACTGGAGAAACAGAGAAGGCAAAATGCCGCAGTAATAGTATAAGCCTTTGGTTTTATATACGTGGAACTGCTACTTGCCTCTTTCAAAGATACTCTGATCATTTATGACCACGCCTCAATTAGACGAAAATTTTCACCGCATTGGAGGAAAAGGTCTTATAGAGGCCAAATTATCCTAAGTGTTTGTAGAGATACCCTCCCAACGATCCAGCCAAAGGAAGAGGGAGCCGCTTCCAGCATGAAGTAAGGAGACGATATTTCCAACTGCTCTCCGAAGTGGATGCTAAACCTGCTACGTGCGGAAAATAATAGTAAGGGAGTGGCTCCTTGATAGCCCCCCATCGACGCTTAAACTCCATCAATCCCTCATTATCACACGCCGTTCGTCCCATATCTAATGTTTGACATCCCAAGGTGCAGCCCAATTTGATAGCCGTCCACATAAGTAGGTCGTTGGGCGCCAGATTCAGATAGCGTTCATCAGAGGCACCATAAGCATATCTAATGGTTGGGCCAGATACAAACAGCACCATACCAGCGATAATAGCTCCCTGGTACTCAGCCAACAAAAGCTGCAATGTCCCGCTACTAGCAAACGTGTTCCATAGCTCGAAAAAGTAGCGCTGTGGTTGAGCAGGCATACCGTGCTTCTTGCAACGAGTCTGGAGATGTAATCGATAATAATGCGCCATATCATCACGCTGTTGGACTATGCGAACCTGTACACCGAGCTTCTGCGACTTCTTAACCTGGCGCTGTACGGGTTTACGTATTTTTGACCAGACGAGATCAGGATCCGCCGAAAGCGGCATAAGCCATTGCACATATAAATTTCCCTCTATCAGGTCAGCACGTTTAGCGAGCACTTCATTGACCCCTGTTCGTAGCTCCAGGTATCGTACTTTCTGCTGTTGAGCGAGACTTACTGCCTGATCGATGAGCTCATTGGCACAGGCCTCATCCACGGCGAGCAGAGGACAGAGGTCGGAAAATGGCAAGTTCACCAGACGCCGCCCTGTAAGGGGACTCTGCATGGAGCACAACGGGAGAAAACCAGTAATCTTTCCGGCCGAGTTTATGGTGGTGATTGGAATTATTGAGTACCCATAGAGCCGGGTAATCAGGTCGAGCCATGCTTGACTATAATAGAGCGATTTTTCTGCTTGCTGCTCAATGAAGGTGCTCAAGCTGGCATTTGCGAGCGTTACGTTGGTCATTTTGTCTCAATCCACTGCTATTGCATCTTTGTATTGTTGTACATTCACATCCACCTTTAAAAATACCACCGGCATGTGCTGAAGAGATATTCAAAAAGGTGTAGAATTAATGTTGTGCAGCGAAGAAGGTATATAGAAAAAAACCTCCATTGAAACTGGGCAAAGCGCAAAATAGAGGCTGGTTTTTTCCTGCTCGCAGGGGCTACTGTGACCTGGTTGCATCTAAGACGTCCTTATGATGTAGTTCATATCCATAACATGCCAGACTCTCTTGTTTTCTCTGCCTTATTCCCAAAGTTGTTTAGGAGCGAAGATCATCCTGGATGTGCAGGATGTCAGCCCAGAATTGATGGCTGCAAAAATGAAGAAGGGACACCTCAGCCCTTTATTGTGATGTATCATGGCACATTGTCGAGGGGGGAACGGTCTGGATATAGCCATTCGTGCGTTGGCACTAGTACGTCGTATCATGCTACAATTACGATTAGACATCCAAGGATTTGGCGATGAATTGCCTATCTTAAAGCAGTTGGCTGTAGAGTTGGGTCTAAGTGACTATTATAGTATTTACAGGCTCTTGTCCCCCTGAGAAGTTAGTAGGTTTTGTCGTGCATGGCGTATTGCCTCTCGCGGGTATCAGGTCGCCACTCCACACAATTGTGAAAAACGCTCCTCAACATCAGCGAACTTCTAATCGTCACCATCGCATGCTATAGTATCTTCAGAATCACTTGCAGGGTTCGTCTGAAGAAAAGAAAGGAACTGCCATGCACCCATCACACCGAAGCGCAAACCGAGGAGGTTTGAGCAGCAGTATCCTTATTATACTATATACCTTTTCTGCTGCATGTATTTTAATTATTCAGTCATGTTCTCCCCGGCAAATTTCCACACCATCAATGAGGATAACACTCCCTGGACAGCAGATTTGGAAACAAGGTATCTCGTCCTACTTGTTCGGCACGAATGACACCTATGAGTTTTTTGGACATAATATTCAGACTGAACCCACCATCCAGGAGGGGTTGAGAAACGCTGGCTTTACCTTAATTCGCAGCTTCTTTCCCGATGACGCAAGTGACACGGTCATTGAAAAACGTATACGCGCAATTGAGAACAGTGGTGCACAATGTTTAGGTGTGATCACTAATATATCTAATGTGGCCTTTGATGAGCACCTCGTGCGCTATCTGGGCGACCGATGCCAGATGTATGAGTTTGGAAATGAACCAGATTACAATGGTATTTCTGTCGACACCTATCTCCAGCAGTGGAATAGCGTTATACCTTTGTTGCGACACATTAATCCCGATGCTAAATTTATCGGTCCAGTCACCCACAATTTTCTCGGAAATTATAATTTCATGAAGGTATTTCTTGAGGGAGTAAAGGCTTCGGCAATTTTGCCAGATGCTGTGAGCTTCCACTGGTATCCGTGTTTCAAAGAGTCACAGCAGTCGTGTCAAGACAAGGCGAAAAGTGTTACAAGTATAGTGCAGACCGTGCGCAAACTGGTACAAAGTACTCTGGGCAAAGATTTACCCATAGGTATCACTGAATGGAACTACGATCCTACTAATCCACCACCAGCTTACGGAGATGACCCGGTATTTATTACCAGGTTCACTACTGATGCTCTACATTCTATGATACAGGCGGCTGTCGCTATTGCTTGCCAGTTTGATGCCGCCAGTTACGCAGGCTTCGGTCGCCTAGACCTGTTTGATGTTGGGAACAACCAGCCAAAGCCCCAATTTTATGCCATCAAAGACCTGATTCAGCAATACCGACCCTATCAGGGAACATCGAATTAAGTTCTCACTCCTATACTTTAAAAGTAGAGCTTACGCTACTATATACTATGATACCGGCGAAGCGACCAGGGTACTCCTAAACATGCCGAGACTCATTCGCTGTTGATTGCTTTGGTTAGTTGAGAGTATGCTTCAACAATGCGCAAGCAACATCGCGAGAATGAGGGAAATGTAGGTAAGTAGAGAAGATGGCACCAAAAGCAATCAGAACCCTGCTTGGTCTCTTTCGCTGAGGATTGCTCCACGCAGGTCGGCGCCACCAAATCGTGCCCTGGTGAGAACTGCTCCACGCAAGTTCGCTCCGCGTAGGTCAGCGCCATCAAATCGCGCCCTGGTAAGGTCTGCCCCAGACAAATTCGCCATGTAGAGGTCCGCCTTGTGTAAGTCTGCCCAACGAAGCTTCGCCCTTTGGAGATTTGCGCCACTGAGGTTTGCACCGATAAGGCGGGCTGCGTTAAGGTGTACTCCACCAAGATCTGAATCAGCAAGATTCACACCACCGAGGTCGGCGCCGCTCAGGATTGCACAGCTGAGGTCTATCTTTACTCCCGGATGCTCTTCTCGCCATTGGTTCCAAGTACTTACTCCTTGAATGAAGAGAGCGAGTTGATTCTGGTCTGCCATTCGGTTCTCCTCCATTGTCAGAGTCATGTGAAAGGTCTTTGACAATTCGTCGCATCAGACCCACTAAACTGAACTCCCAGCCACGCTCAGTATGTTCGCTTGAAACCCTGCTAGAATCTGAGCTAGCCTCAATACAGTGGGATGTATATGCTCATACCACCCCGACCTATCTCGTTAATTATAACCCATAGATTTGCACCAGAGTCAATACCAGGTATTCTCATACCGATTGCTCGGCCGAATTCAGCATGAGAAGTGCAATAAACCTGGCAGTATTGCGTGAATGAACGAGGAGTAAAGATCCCTTTCATGCTCCTCATGGTAGATGTTTGTACATCAAAAAACTTCCTTTTTATCCTAATCTCAACATCGATCGATACCAACTTACTACGGGCTCATTATACTCTTATGTTGGACTGTACTTGCTTTTGTAAGCGCTCTATCGCCTTGGGCGCTGTGATGTTTTAAGACGGTTCATTCAGCAAGTGCAATTCCACAAATATCTGTAATTCTCGAAGATTAATGAAAGAAGAGCGCAAAGTGCAAATACATTCCATTATAGAGTTGGTTAGGAAGTGGCTCTGGCTCATCATCCTGGCATGTTTATTAGGTGGGGCAGCAGGTTATATAGTTAGTCACTTTCAGCCAAAGATTTACGAGGCCCAGACGACGCTTTACCTCTCTACTGTAGGCCAAAGTGACAACCAAACGATTTTGGGTGATCAGCAGGCGGCGAATGCCTTTGCCAATCTACCACTCACTGGTCCAGTACTTCTAGCCACACTCAAGGCGGTGGGAGATAGTAGCTTGAATCCAACTCAACTGAGCTCGATGATCACGGTTAGTAATACCCTTGGCTCACAGTTTGTAGTCATAAAGGTGCGTGACAGGGATCCTCATCGAGCAGCACTTTTGGCTACTGAGCTCTCCAGAACATCAATTGCTCAGTTCGAAGCAGCAGCGATGGGTAACGATCAAGCTAAACAATTTGTGAATTTAAAGAAAGATATGCTTGAAAAAGAGATAAATAATCTGGATCAAGAGATAAATAATATGCAAAGTCAGGCAAATCCAAACACTAACCTTTTAAACCAACTTAAAGCGAGTCGAGATGAGGAGCTCTCATTGTACACGCAATTGCTCGCCACCGAGACAAATATGAGCAATATCCAGGTCACTATTTTGCAGGAGGCAGAAATCCCCCAGAAACCGGTTTCACCTGTAACAGCACTAGCAGTAGCATTAGGTATACTCGTCGGTTTGATAACAATTGTGGGAGTGATCATACTGATCGAGCAGAGTAACAACATCCTGCTAACACCAGCGAAAGTCTATGCTGCAACTGGCTTATTAACTCTTATCACAGTCAAACGCCAGCCTGCAATTGAGAAGCGTCTACCCTCCTTGAGTACACGAGATCATGAACTGGCGAGATATCATGAGGACGAAGAGGTGACGTATGGACGTTTGCCAATAAGCGTAGCAACACAAACGCTGGCACCCGTATCCAAGAGCAAAGGGTTGCATAAATTTCAGTTGCCAGAGGAATTTCTGACTTTGGGGGTCCTTCTCCGAGGCGAACGCAGCCAACTGGCCGCTAGGACCAACGATATGAAGACATTGCTTATTACCAGCCCAGAGGAAGAAGATGGGAAAACACTTATCGCCTCGGAAATTGCCCTTGGCCTGGCACGAACAGGCGTCGAGATAATACTCGTTGATGCCAATCTGCGGAACCCCCAGGTTCACAAAATCTTCGGGCTATCGAACAGCCTGGGGCTGAGGTCGGTTCTGATGTCGAGCTATATCGATTATCGCGAGAGCCCGACAATCGATATGATCTTTGAAACCCTACAGAATACGTCCGAACCCAATCTTGTCGTCTTGCCAGCTGGGCCTGTGACCGACTCACCTTCCGAGTTGTTGTCATCACCAGCGATGACAACTATTATAAACCAATTGAGTCAAAAAGCTTTTGTCGTGATCGACAGCCCATCGGTTCTGTCTTCTAGCGATGCCGTGATTTTGGCGAACAAGAGCGACGGTATTTTGATAGTTGTTGACGCCCGTTCTACTACCGACTCCAAACTGAGCCAGTCGATTGAAATCCTGAACCGCATTAATGAGAACACATTGGGAGTTGTTCTCAACCACGTTTGATGGTAAGCAGAGCTAAATCAAAGGTTCTAAAGTAAGTAAGGTTGGATGCAGAATGGAAAGCGTAACAAAGTTACGACAACGGCAATGGTCAGTAGTACAGCATGCAAGAACTTTCCGGCCAGTGCTAGTTGCTGGGTTAGGGCTGTTAGTGGTATTGAGTGGCCTGGCAGGCATGAACCCTGTCATTGGGGTAGCTTGTGCCTTGCTATTCCTAATCGCGGTGCTGGTTATACCACGACCTGTGCTGATTGTGTATGCGCTCGCCTTCACACTACCTCTTACCGGTGGTATTGCCAGAGGGAATGTGATACCGTTCCTGCGGATTGGACAAGCATTGCTTGTTCTTGGCTTTGTCCTTTTCGTACTGGCTAAGCCCAGCAGGCAGGGTAAAAGTCTCCTAAGCGCTATCGATCTGATTTTTGTACTCTTCTTTCTGTCTGAAGCTGTCTTCCCAATGCTGGTCCTCCTCTATAGAGGCGAGCACGTAGACTTGAACACCGTCGATCATTTTACGAGTTCAACACCTCTGCAGTCCTTACTGGGGCCGATTCAGTATTATTTACTCTATCGCATTGTGGTTGCGACTATCTCTTCAAAAGAAGAGATCATAGCAGTCCTGAAGGTGAGCTTTATCGCCAGCATTATTGTCTCGGTGATAGGGATTATGCAAAAGCTGGGGGTAGGGCCTGTCAGGACGCTTCTAGCTACCTATTATCCTAGCATTGCGCTGGGCGACGTTGTTTCCAACGTCGACTTGCGGATAACTTCTACTTTGGAGGGCTATGGCGGGCTGGCAGCATACTTGTGCTTCACAATTATCTTGGCCCTAGCCTGCTACGCTGCCCAGAAACGGCTGAAAATTCCTCCGCTGCTTCTGGCGATCACCATTTTATTTGACAGTATCGCCCTGGTCCTTACCGGTACATTCTCCGCATGGATCGGGCTGGTTATTGGTGGGGCTATTGTATTTAAATTGAGTGGCCGTCTGCCCAAATTGGTGATCTTTATTGTTGCTGGCATAGTCCTTGCTGCCTTGATCTTCCAGCCTTTCATTGCAGACCGCATCACAGGATGGATTGGAGGGTCGGCCGGTGGATTTTTACCGTCGTTTGCAGCCAGAGTCAGGCTCTGGAGAGAACTTTTCCTACCAGCCATTGGGCAGAACCTATTGTTCGGGGCAGGCCCCGCTCCAGCAGTTCTCAATAATTGGCCGACAGAGGAGACACAATATCTCTACCTGCTCCTGAGGGGAGGTATACCCTACTTCGTCAGTTATTTTCTGCTCATCGGAGCAGCTTTCGCCACATGCTGGCGCCAGATTAAAAGTGTAAATGAGGGCGTCAGCCGGGCAGTCGCCATCGCATTGCTGGCCATCCTGGTAGTTATCAACATTATGAACATTTCGGGAGCGTTTTTTACCAACGCTGGCGGCACACAGACCCTCTGGACACTTCTGGCGATAGTAGTAGCAAGTGGGCAACTTAAAGTGCTTGGTGAATCGGAATCGAACAAGACTCTTGTGAATGGCGGAGGTGTAGGTGCGAGGTTACCCTTCGATAGCGTCCCGGGTAAAGCAGCGGCAGCCATCCTAGATGGTTCGACACAATCAAGTCATGTGGTAAGAGTGCAGAACGTGGCCCGCATTGATAGCCTGGTTCCTCAAATTACTCCGCCAAATTTGAGGAGCACAGGCCTATATCCCCCACGTTTCGACCGCCATAGGCACTTGCTTGACTGGCGCTTTGTTAAAGACTCGGTAGTAGTGGGCGCAGGTTCTACTTTCTCGCGCATACTGGGGCTGTTATTTTGGATTCTTCTAGCCCGCTTCATCACCCCTGATGACTTTGGTTTTGTTCGCTACTCGATAACTCTGGCAGCCATCATAACTATTGCAGCGACTGCCAGCCCGCTCAGTATTGCGCATTTTCTGGCAGCCAACCGTGACGACCTACAAGCTCGCGATCGCTATTTCAGTAACGGTCTGGTTGCAGTTGCTCTCGTATTTACCATTTCCCTGCTTCTCTCGGTGCCGATTTTGTCGCTGCTGCACTCATTCAACATCGGTACAATCCTCTGTATAGTTGGAATGACCGGCTTCTTCTGCTACTTTGCAGTGGCACGAGGTATGAACGATGCCTGGAAAATGGGGCTTACTTATTTCCTATCCAACGCTGTGCAAATCGCAGTCATGATAGTAGTACTCGGTTTCCTCGGGTTGCACACGGCTACGCTAGCCCTGGCAATTTATGGCTTGACCTTTCTCTCGCCTTTCGTACTGGAGCTATTCAGACCAACGGTGGTCAGTTTCCACCCCCACCTGATCTCAAGGGCAGTGCTGCTGGAGATGGCCCGTTTCGCTCTACCAGTCGTGTTGGCAAGCGGTATCTACACTTTCTGGTATAGCTTTGACCTGCTGCTGGTTGAGAACTTCAACCCCCAGGCGGTAGGTAGCTTTGCAGCTGCCAAAACACTTTCAGGGGCCTTTTTGTTCGTGCCTGCTGCTATTACGAGTGTTTTGATGCCCAGGGTGGCTGCGCTAAAACTGGATAAGAGCAGACGTTATGGTATAGGCGCAATAGCTGGCGCTTTGCTGATATCTCTCGTTGGATTGGCTTTCGTCGTGGTGTTTGGCCGTGAACTGATCGCTCTGACCTTTGGACGTCGCTACAGCGACGCCTATCTCCCTCTGCTGGTGCTGTGCGCTGGGATGTGCATCTTCTCAGTTTACGTCGTATTGGAAGGTTTTGTACTCGGGCGTGGGCGACCGAGACTGTCCGCTCAGGCGCTACTTGTGGCCTTTTTCGGCACCTGTATAACAGGTTTCTGGCTAACTATCAAGATGGGAGCTCTGGGAGCCAGCTTATCTTTCACCTTAGGTGCAACCCTCGGCTCCGTGTTCATGCTCGTCACCACCCTGCGTCACCTACGCAATGGGGAGCGAGGAGCCAACAATGAATTATCTGGCAGAGCGCAGACCGATACCAACGTAGCAACTGATCAATAACAATGAAAGGCAGAGTATCCTTGAAAGGAGTATACCCATGAGCCAAAGGCCGGTATACATTGTTTGGTATTACCACTCGCGGCGAGCAGAAACGCTGGCGGCCGAACTAAATGGGAAAGTCAAATTCATTTACGAGCGCCAACTAAAGGGGTTCTTGTTGGCAGCGCTACGCTACCCTGTTCAGGCCTGGAAGACCTGGCGCTACCTAGAGCGGGAGCGGCCAGAAGTAGTACTGGTTCAGTCTCCTCCATTCTTCGCGCCCCTAGTCGTGGTTGCCTGGTGTATATGGCGGGGTAAAAGCCCGTCATCCGGGCAGCGGATTCGCTGCGCTATAGATTGCCACCCTGCGACATGGTACAACCCTAAGTGGCGCTGGGCATTGCCGCTGCTGTATATGTTGTCTCGCCGGGTAACCGTCACACTCTGCACCAATGAGGGGGCACAGGACATCATACGCAAGTGGGGGGTAAGAGGTTTTTTCCTCTCAGATGGCCTCCCGACCCTCAGCCCGTCTACCGGCACAATCGGTTCCGAAGGAGAAACAAGGGTAGCTGTAATCGGTAGCCTTGATAGCGACGAACCGATAGCAGAGGTTTTTGCTGCCGCCCGGCTCTTGCCGCAGGTTACATTTTATATCACAGGAAATCCAAAGAAAGTGGAGGCCAGGGTTCTGGGGCAGAAGCCAGAGAATGTTATCATGACCGGTTACTTACTAGGCGGTGACTATACCGCACTGCTCAATAATGTGCATGGCTTAGTCGTCCTGACGAACGTGACGAGAGCCTTGAACTGTGCTGCCTACGAGGCTGTGGCCGCGGGGAAACCGACTATTGCTTCGGATTGGCTAGAAATGAGGCATAGCTTCTCACGGGGATTTATCCACGTAGTCAACACGCCTGATGGTATTGCAGCCGGCATACAAAAGTTGTTGGACGAGCGGGAGACGCTGTCAGCCGAAATCGTTGCAATGCGTACGGAGTTGGTAACGAAGAGGCAACCCAGGCTCGAGGAGCTTGTAACCCTCTTAAAGTGAAAGCAGAGGTGGGAAATGGGGGCACGACAAAAAATCTCGCTTGACGCCTTGATCGAGGTGCTCTGCCAGGGGCTCAATGAGCTTGCTGATGATAGCGCGCGCCTCCGTTTCTTGACCGGCTTCGCTCATCTTATCAATGTAAATCTTTAGAATACGTATCGGTATTAGAGGCTTTAAGTCGCTCTCGCATCTGTTCGAAGGTGGTCGTATCGATTTCACCACGCGCATAACGCTGATAGAGTATTTCCATTGCGGAAAGTCCGCTTGCCGGAATGTGTGAAGTTGAGGTGATGATCCGATTATTGATCCTGCGCACAATTACTCGGCCCAGTACAATGAACAAGGCGATCAGGAGTATCGAGCCTGTTATTGCCAGGACAATATTTAGCCGACTATCATAAAAAGGGAAGGAGGGAATTCCATTTGTCCCAGCAGGATGCGGAAGAACTCTATTTATCATAGCATTCAGCACATTTGACGTCATACGTTGAA